>Ga0116226_10000205_pt1 | contig 47546 bp, 50 predicted proteins | sample S1TSphfallax_FD_89692 | JGI IMG/M metagenome (GOLD analysis project Ga0116226, IMG submission 89692) | Host-associated microbial communities from peat moss isolated from Minnesota, USA - S1T2_Fa - Sphagnum fallax MG | ecosystem: Host-associated > Plants > Peat moss > Unclassified | place: USA... | reverse complement strand
TGAAGGCGGCTGTCACCTCGGCGCCATTGTGTTTCAGGGCGTGGGAGAGCCCCAGGAATTTCGGCGCCGGTTCCCCAATCGTCAGCACGCGCAACGGGCCGCGCTCCACCTTCGGCTCAGGCAGGCTACGGCCGAGTTCTGCGAAGGTCTCGCGCCTCAGGGCCAGTTCTTCCTCCGCCACAGCGGCGCGGACGAGTTGCTCTAGTCTTTGCGCTGCCTGGGCGGGCTCCAACGGCGCAGCCAGCGTCAGATCAAAGGGGCTGTCGGCCGCCGCGTCCGTCGCCGGCGGCCCGAGCGCCAGGACCGGCAGGCTCATTGGAACGCGGGTGGCCTTCAGCCGGATCGCGGCCTCTTTATCCTCCGCCGGGTGGTCGCCCATCACGATGACGACGGCCTGGATCGGCAAATCCGCCATGGCCAGGAGGGCGGCGTTCAACCCATGGGCGGTGATCGAGCGCCAACCGAGCCGGTCGAGGCCGAGCGCAAGCGGACCCGCTCGTACATCGTCCTGCGCCAGGATCAGAACACGGGCCGTCACCACCACGTTGTCAGCCTCCTTTCCCGGAGATTCGATCAGAGCCTAGTATGGCTTGGGTCTAAACCAAACGCTGGAATGCTGCCCGCTACACATTAGCTCACGCCTCAGGGGGCGCTGGGATGCCCGCCCTCTTCTAAGAAGGCTTGTAGGTCAAAAATACGACTTTAGGTCGAATAAATTGAAGCGGCGGCTATGTTTTGCGAATGAAAAAGCGAAGATTGCGTCCCTCCTCCCGTATCTCGACTAATGTGTGAGAGGCGGTGGTCAGGAAGTGGGGCACATCGATTCGCGCCAGGGGATCGTCGGCTACAAGGATCAGCAATGCTCCGGGCGGGGCCGCCGACAAGGCGCGACGGAGACGCAAGGTCGGGGTGGGACAGCGATGCCCGCGGGCGTCGACCAGAGTGGCGCCGCCCTCGCTCGTTGCGTCGATCATCGGATCGCGATGTCAGGACGGCCCGGGGGCGGCGGCTTTTAACAGATCTTTGTACTCGCGTGGCTGAGAGCGCAGGTACTGCTTGGGCGCCTCCACCTGGCCGCCCAGCTTGGCCGCCGCATGCCAGGGCCAGTGGGGGTCGTAGAGAATGCCCCGGGCCAGGGCTACCATATCGGCCTGACCCTCTACCAGAATGGCTTCAGCCTCTTGCGGTTCGGTGATTAGGCCGACCGCAATTGTCAGAAGGCCGGTCTCGCGACGGATCGACTCTGCGAAGGGCACCTGATAGCCGGGGCCGAGGGTTATTTGCTGAGCCGGGCTTAGCCCGCCCGACGAGACGTGAATGAAGTCCGCGCCGCGCGCCTTCAGCGCCTTGGCAAAGACGATGCTGTCCTCCAGTGTCAGGCCGCCTTCCACCCAATCAACGGCTGAAACCCGCACGCCCACTGGCTTGCCCGCCGGGAAGACCGCACGCACGGCGTCGTATACTTCCAGCGGGAAGCGCATCCGGTTCTCGATCGGGCCGCCGTACTCGTCGTTGCGGACATTCGAGAGCGGCGACAGGAATTCGTGCAGCAGATAGCCGTGGGCCCCGTGCAGCTCGATCCCGTCCAGGCCCAGGCGAGCGGCGCGCTTGGCGGCGACGACAAACGCGTCGCGCACCCGGTCCATCCCGGCGCGGTCCAGGGCGATGGGCGGCTCGTCAGTCTCTCCATGGCCGACCGCGGACGGAGCGAAGGTGCGCCAGCCGCTGGGCGCTGAGGCGGAAATCTGCGCGCCGCCTTCCCAAGGCACGCGGCAGGACGCCTTGCGCCCCGCATGAGCGAGTTGGATCAAGATCGGCATGGGCGAATAGGCGCGCGCGGCCTTCAACACCCGCGCAAGCGCTGCTTCATTGGCGTCGCTATAGAGGCCAAGATCGGCCGGCGTGATGCGCCCCTCCGGCTCCACCGCCGTCGCTTCTATGATCAGCATCCCCGCGCCGGATAGGGCGAGCTGTCCCAGATGGATCATATGCCAGTCTGTCGCCGAGCCGTCTTCGGCCGAGTACTGGCACATCGGAGCGATAGCGATGCGGTTGGCGAGGGTGAGGTCGCCAAGGACGATGGGGGTGAAGAGCTGGCTCATGGCCGGGGATTTAGGGATGCGGCGGCTTCCCGCCAAGGTCGCGTCCTGCGTTAACCCGAACGAAAACCCGCGGCGTCAGGGTCAAGCCGCCGTCTGCCCTGACGGCGCCTGAGTCGCTCCGCCCATGCTGTTTCGGCTTTCGCGCTTTATCCATCGCCTGCCGCTCTCAGGCGGCCGCGCCCTAGTCGTGCATGCAGTCAGTCAGGTGCGGCTGACGGCGGATGCGGAGCTTACGGCGGTGATCGCCTATTTCGATCGGCCTCGCGCCTTGCCGGGCGATCTGGCCGGCCTGCTGGATCAGGTTCCCTGCACTGAAGACACGCTCGTGAACTGCCTCGCTGCCCTGCATGAGGCTGGGGTGATCACTGAAAAGTCGCCGGAGGAGGAGTTGATAGAGGCTTCCGCCCGGCTGGATGAAACCGCCGGTCGCGATCCAGCCGACCTGCTGGATCAATATCGCCGCAGCCTGAAACAGGGGGCGGACGCCGCCTGGGCGACTGGCGCGGTCAAGGGCTTGAGCGACTTCGTCGAGCCCAAAGGCGCGGCCATTGAGGTCCTGCTATTCGGCGATTGCGACATTCAGATGGAGGCGGAGTTCCTGAACCGCGCCGGCGCCGAACGGGGCTTGAATCTGAAGGTCGCCGCTACCTTCCCCGATGATGTGCGGTTTGCTGAAGAGCGGGCGCATCAAGCTATCCTGATCGGCGCCCTGCGCAGCCGACATGGGCTTATGATAGGGGATGAGGCCGGCTATATCGCAGAGGCGCGAGGCCTGCTCGACGGCCTGCGCGCGCGCACCTCCGCCCCCATCCTGATCGACAACTTGCCTGAACCAACGGTCCAGCCCCTGGGCGCCGCCGACCGGGGTGTAGACGGCCACCGCAACCGCTTTCGCCGGGCCAATCTGGCGCTGGAGGCGTTGGCCGAGACCTATGACGATGTGCAGGTGGTGGATATCGCCGCCGCCCTCAATGCAGTCGGCGGCGCGCGCCTGCTGGACGATGGCCTGACCGGCTTCACCCATTTCGGCTCGCCCGGCTGGATGCTGCAACGCCCGGCCAGCGAGCGGGCGGCGGTGCATGACCAGTTCCCTGACCTTGCGCCCGTGGCGGCGCTGGTCGACGGCGATCCTTACCTGCGCGAAGGCGTGACGGCCTGGGCGCATGTGGATGCTCTGATGGTCGCGCTGGGCCTGGGCCGCAAAAAGTGCGTGATCGTCGATCTGGACGGCACCCTCTGGCCCGGCGTCCTGGCCGAAACCGGCGCCCCCTTCGCCTGGAGCCCCGAGATTAGCGGCGCCCACTCCTATATCGGCCTCTATTTCGGGATACATGAAGCGCTGAAGGCGCTGAAGCGCCGGGGCATAGTCCTGGCCTGCGTCAGCAAGAATGATGAGGCGACGGTGAGGAGCCTATGGTCCTATCCCGACCACTATCCCAAACACCGCCTGCTGACGCCCGATGATTTCGTCACCTGGCGCGTCAACTGGTCGGACAAGGTGGAGAACATCGCCGCCATCGCCGATGAGCTGGGCTTTGCTTTAGACGCCTTCGTTTTCGTCGATGACAACCCTGTGGAGCGGGAGCGGGTGATCCAGCGCCTGCCCGAGGTGGCGGTGCTGGGCGAGGACCTGTTCGCCGTCCGCCGCGCCCTCCTCACCGATCCCCGCTTGCAACGCCCCAAGGTGACGGAGGAGGCGGGCCAGCGGACGGACCTGGTCAAAGCGCAACTGCAACGCAAGCGCCTGCGGGGCGAGGGCCTCAGCGAGGCTGATGTGATCGCCTCGCTGGATATTCAGGTAGAGATCGCGCCGTTCGACCCCGCCACGCAGAGCGAAAGGGTGGTGGAGCTGTTTCAGCGCACGACCCAGTTCAACACCACGGGCAAGACCTTCAGCGGCGCTGAGCTGGCGCGGCTGGCGCGCTCGCCTGACGCCGACGTCTTCGTGATGAAGGTAAAAGACCGCTTCGCCGACCACGGCCTCGTAGCCGCCGCTGTGGTGGAGGGCGATGAGATCACCGCGCTCGCCATGAGCTGCCGCGTTATCGGGCTTGGCGTCGAACACCGGTTCCTCGCTTATATTCTGATACACTGCGCCCGCCGATGTACGGCTCTCAAAGCCCGCATTGTCGATACGACGAGAAACGCCCCCGTGCGCAACATCTACGCCGACAACGGCTTTCGTCGGGATGGGGCGGGTGTTTGGCGGATTGCATTAGCCGCTTCAGGACGGGCTATATCAGCTTAGGTCTGCGGCTGAAGGCTGGGGGCTGAAGTCATTTCAAAGATGAGGTCGGCTGTCGTGCAAGTCAGTTTGGCGGCGCGCCGTCTCCGGCGTTTCCTCAACCTCCCGCCGGGTCCCTTGCCTCTTCGTCGAGAGGCGTTCTTAAGACCCCGAGCTTGCGCAGGCTCGGGAGGGACCCGTGTGGAAACGGGACGGTGAAGACGGCGCGCCGTCACTGAAGCGATCCCGACCCCCGCAAGGGGCGCGCGAGGCGGGATCGTCAGGGGTTAGGCCGGCAGAACAATCTGTTCTGAGGCGATGGAAAAGCGGGCGCTGGCCCGGCTGGAGTGTTCGCGCGACAGGCGCTTCCACACCGCGCGGGCCTCTTCTCGGCACTCGAACGGGCCTTCGAGTACGGGCGACTGTTGGGCCTTAAGGGCCTTGAAGCCCATGCAGGTATAGTCGCCGCCAATGACCCAAAAACGTTCCTTGGACATGGATTAGACCTCCTCAAGGACTGGCAGGGTGGGCTCAGGCACCGGCGGCGCCTTGAACTGGGCCGCTTCGGTGGAAGATGTCATGGCCGTGGTGGAGGCGTTCGCGCCGGCGATGGCCACGGCCACCTGGTCGAAATAGCCGGTGCCCACTTCGCGCTGGTGGCGGGTGGCGGTGTAGCCGTCGGCCTCAGCAGCGAACTCCGCCTGCTGTAGCTCCGAATAGGCGCCCATGCCCCTGTCGCGATAGCCCTGGGCCAGCTCGAACATGCCATGGTTCAGCGAATGGAAGCCCGCCAGCGTCACGAACTGGAACTTATAGCCCATGGCCCCCAGTTCACGCTGGAAGGTCTCGATGGTTTGGGCGTCCAGCTTCGCGCGCCAGTTGAAGGACGGGCTACAGTTATAAGCCAGCAGCTTGCCGGGATATTGGGCGTGGATCGCCTCGGCGAACTTCTTGGCGTCGGCCAGATCGGGATGGCTGGTCTCCCACCACAGAAGATCGGCGTACTTGGCGTAGGCGAGACCGCGGGCGATGCAGGCGTCCACGCCGTTGCTGACATGGTAGAAGCCCTCCGAAGTTCGCTCCTTGCTGGTGATGAAGGGGCGGTCGCGTTCATCGATATCGCTGGTGATCAGCTTGGCCGATTCTGCGTCCGTGCGCGCCACGATCAGGGTCGGCACGCCCATCACGTCGGCGGCCAGGCGGGCGGCGATCAGGTTGCGCTCATGCTGGGCTGTGGGGATCAGCACCTTGCCGCCCAGATGGCCGCACTTCTTTTCGCTGGCCAACTGATCCTCAAAGTGAACGCCGGCCGCTCCCGCCTCGATAAAGGCCTTCATGATCTCAAAGCTGTTCAAGGCGCCGCCGAACCCGGCCTCGGCGTCAGCGACGATGGGGGCGAACCAGTCCCGCTGGGCGCCGCCCTCTGCATGTTCGATCTGGTCGGCGCGCTGGAGCGTCTTGTTGATGCGCTTGCAAAGCTCCGGCGCGGCGTTGGCGGGATAGAGGCTCTGGTCCGGATACATGGCCCCGGCGGTGTTGGCGTCGGCCGCCACCTGCCAGCCGGAGAGGTAGATGGCCTTCAGCCCGGCCCGCACCATCTGCATGGCCTGGCCGCCGGTCATGGCTCCTAGCGCGTTGATATACGGCTCGTCATGCAGGAGCTTCCAAAGCTTGTTTGCGCCGCGCTCCGCCAGCGTCTGGGCAATGGGAAAGGAGCCGCGCAGGCGACGCACATCCTCTGGCGTATAGGGACGCTCTACGCCGTCGAAACGGCCGGCGGGCGCGCCAGGGACGAGGTCTTCAAATCCACGCATTGTCATCTCCAGTACCGGTCTCACAGAGCCGTAATTACCAAATAGCGCTCGGCCATAACCGACGTAAATCCCTGTTTAAATTGGAAAAGGCGGTGTTGTAATGAAAACATCTTGTAAATTATGTCATATAGTGACAAATTGACAGAATGTCAGACTATGCTGAGCGCAAGCTGTTCTTGGGCGGCCGCCTTCGCCGCCTTCGCCGCGATCTGGGGGTGACCCAGGCGCGCATGGCCGAGGATATCGGCGTGTCGCCCAGCTATCTGAACCTTCTGGAACGCAACCAGCGGCCGGTGACGGCCCAGGTGCTGCTGAAGCTCGCCGACGCCTATGAGCTTGATCTTAAAAGTTTTTCCAACGACTCCGAGGCCGGCGGCTCTGCAAGCCTAACAGAGGTTTTCGCTGATCCCCTATTCAAGGACCTGGCTCTGCCGCGCCAGGAGATTGCGGAGCTGTCGGACAACTCACCCGCCGTCGCCGAAGCGGTGGTGCGGCTCTATCAGGCCTATTCAGATCGTCGTCGGCGCGCGGAGCTTGGGGCAGAGGACCTTGAGGGCGGGGAGAGGGCGGGCCTAGTCATCACGCCATCAGACTGGGTGCGCGACCACATCCAGCATCAGCGCAATCACTTTGCCGAGTTGGAGGAAGTGGCTGAGCGACTGTGCGCGGACCTGGCGACGCATCATGGCGAGTCGTCCGACCTGGGTGGCGCTTTGCGAGACAGGCTTTTGGCCCGGTTCGGCGTCAAGGTGAGCGTGACGCCGGCCGAGGTCTTGCCCGATATGCTGCGCCGCTACGATTATCACCGCAAGCGCCTGTTTCTGTCGGAAATGCTGCCGGTCACGGGGCGTCTGTTCGGCATGGCCTATCAGCTCGCCATGTTCGAGGGCGGCGAGGCCCTGACCCTGCTTCTTGACCGGGCCGGCGCGCCGGATCGGCCGACGCGCAGCCTGCTCAAGGTCTCGCTCGCCAACTATCTCGCCGCCGCCATCCTCATGCCCTATGGCGCGATCCATGAGGCGGCGGAAAAGAGCGGGTATGATATTGATTTGCTCACCGCCCGGTTCGGCGTCAGCGTCGAGCAGGTCTGCCACCGCCTGACGACCCTGACCCGCACCACCCAGCGCGGGGTGCCCTTCTTCATGCTGCGGGTGGATAGCGCAGGCAATATCTCCAAGCGCTTCGCCGGCGGGGCGTTTCCCTTCTCTCGATTCGGCGGGGCCTGCCCGCGCTGGAACCTGCATTCCGCCTTCCGCACGCCCGGCCGCTTTCTGACACAGATTGTCGAGACCCAGGATGGGGCGCGGTATTTCACGATGGCTAGGACGGTCGCGCGGGCGGCCAACGCCTATACGACCGAGGATAGCGATGTGGCCATCGGCATGGGATGCGAGCTGAAGCACGCCATCAAGCTGGTCTATGCGCGGGGGTTAGACTTGGATCAGCCCCGCGTGACGCCCATAGGCCCCGCCTGCCGTATTTGCGAGCGCCCCGCCTGTCCCCAGCGCGCGACGGAGCCCATTAGCCGGACCCTGCTGGTTGACGATTTTTCAAAGGCGATCTCGCCCTATCCCTTCGCGCCGGGCTGAGGCGGCGGCTCAGGCTGCTGCGACGTTGGCGGAAGCAAGCGATGGGCTCTGCGGCCAGACCGGCGTTGCAAGCTGCTCCAGGGCCGGGCGCGCGAATAGATAGCCCTGCTGCAGATCGATGCCCATGTCGGTCAGAGCCAGATATTCGCCCATTGTTTCGATGCCCTCGGCCAGAACCTCTACGCCGATGTCGCGACAGATGCGCACCACGCCTGCGACAAGGGCGCGGCGAATGCGGTCTGTATCGACATTGCGGATCAGGCCCATGTCCAGCTTCACAATATCCGGCTGGAATTTGGCCAAAAGGTTCAGCCCCGAATAGCCGGCGCCAAAATCATCAATGGCGGTCTTAAACCCCAGCCGCTTATAGGTCGCGATGATCCCACCGAGATGGGCGGAATCGATCTGCTCGTCCTCGGTGAATTCAAAGATGATCTGGCGGGTGGGAAAGCCGACCTTTCTCGCCGTAGCCAGGGTCAGCTTGATGCAGACATCAGGTTCATAGACGGCGTTGGGGAGGAAGTTGATGGAAACGAAAGCACCCTCATCGGCGAGGCCGAGTTCGGCCGCTTTAGTGATCGCCGCCACCCGGCACTTCTGATCGAAGGCATAGCGATTTTCCGGCGTCACCTCGGCCAGGACTGCGGCGGCGCCCTCGCCGGCCTGGCCCCGAACCAGGGCCTCATAAGCGAAGACGGCGCGGCGGCTGACATCCACAATCGGCTGAAACGCCATGCGAAGCGGTACGGAAAATCCATCCCCGCTGCGACACCCCTCACACGACGCCGTGGCCATATCGAACGCTTCTCTCACGTGATCAGGTTGCATACACCCTTGACTCTAAAGATTTCCTTTCGCCTAACATAAATTATAATATGAAAAGCGAGCTGCCGCCGCCTGGCTGATGCAACCCGTCCGATTAGACCCTAGCTGATCCCCATCCGCTGCTGATAGGCGGCCAGTGTGTTGTCCAACAGGCAGGCTATGGTCATCGGGCCGACGCCGCCGGGGACCGGGGTGATGGCGCCCGCGATCTCCGCCACCTCCTCAAACGCCACGTCGCCGACCAAGCGGCTTGCGCCATCCGGCTGGCTGACCCGGTTGATGCCGACATCGATCACGACGGCGCCGGGCTTGATGAAATCAGCCCGCACCATCTCCTTCACCCCGACGGCGGCGACGAGGATATCTGCACTTCGGCAGAGGGCGGCCAGATCCCGTGTCCTTGAATGGGCCATGGTCACGGTGCAGTTCGCCGCAAGCAGGAGCTGGCCCATGGGCTTACCCACCAGGTTCGACCGCCCGATCACCACAGCGTTCAGGCCGCTTAGGCTCTCCAGCGTTTCCCGGATCAGGATCATGCAGCCCCGGGGCGTACAAGCGACCAAACCCCGCTCGCCCATGGCCAAAAGCCCCATATTGACGGGATGCAAGCCGTCCACATCCTTGGAGGGGTCTATCGCCATAATAACTGTGAGCGGCGAGATGTGCGGCGGCAAAGGCATCTGAACCAGTATGCCGTCCACCGCCGGATCGGCGTTCAGCGCCTCGACCAGGGCGATCAGCTCCGCCTGAGACACGTCGGCGGGAAGGCGGCGTTCGATGGAGATCATGCCTGCCTTGCGCGTGGCCACGCCTTTGCTGCGCACATAGACATGGCTGGCCGGATCGTCGCCCACCAGCACGACAGCGAGGCCCGGGCTGCGGGCGGCGGGGGGCAGGGCCGCGACCTTGGCCGCAACTTGGGCCCGCAAACGCTTGGCGCTGGCGGCGCCGTCTATCATCTTGGCGGACATGAGAACCTTTCAGACGCGTGGGTCAGCCGAGCCGCCGATGTGCCGCAAGGCTGCGCAAATGGCAAAAGCCTTATCAGAAAGGCGCGATGCCTTTTTACGGATCGCCCTTGCCATCGCGCTGCGGGATTGTGGCCGCTTGTCGGCTAGATCGCTTGTCCCTAGGTCGGCCGAGCCTGTTTGCGAGCGCCAGATTTGGGAGGGTAATTCAAAATCACTTTACCCGAATATTTGAATGAAGACGCGCCAGACTTCGGCTTCCAAAAAACTCTTCGAAAACAAATGATTGTCTAGATGCCCTGGTGGAGCCGAGGGGAGTCGAACCCCTGACCTCCTCATTGCGAACGAGGCGCTCTACCAACTGAGCTACGGCCCCAGGACGGCGGACGGGACGGCCGCAAAGCCCCCCGACGGCGGAGGCGGACATAAGTCCAGATCGGGTCGGCCTGTCAAGCGCGCTGGGTCGGATAAAGCGCGTCTCTCGTGGCGGTCACGCGATGCGTGTTGCGGGGGCGCGCGAACCGGGGCAAATACATCCGGCATAGCGGAGTTTCAGAATGCCGTTCGTCCACGCCTTTTTGTACTTGTTCAACAGCCTGATCAGCCTGGTGATCTTTATTGTCATCGCCAACGCCATCATAAGCTGGCTGGTGGCGTTCGATGTGATCAATACGCGCAACCCGATGATCTACCGGGTGGTGAGCTTGTTGGACAGCTTGACCGAACCGCTGCTCCGCCCGATCCGTCGTTTCATGCCCAATCTGGGCGGGATCGACATCAGCCCTATCATCCTGCTGCTCCTGCTGCAGGCGACGCGCATTCTGGTGAACGATCTTCTCGCGCCCTACGCCGTTGCAGCAGTCAGCCTGAACTGAGGCCCCGCCGTCTAAACCCGCAGCGGCATCAGCACATAGCGCACGCCTGAGTCCACCGGGTCCAGCACCAGAGTGGGGGAGGCGGGATCGGCGAAGCGGAAGGTGGCGGTCTCGCCCTGAATCTGGCCGGCGACGTCCAGCAGATAGCGGGCGTTGAAGCCGATCTCGAAAGAGTCGCCGTCGTAATCGATCTCCAACTCCTCCACCGCCTGACCGGCCTCCATATTGCGCACGGTGAGGACCAGCTTGCCGGGCTCCAGCGCCAGCTTCACGGAGCGGGATTTTTCCGCCGAAATGGTCGCCACACGATCCACGGCGGCGGCGAAAAGCGCATTGTCGATCAGGGCGATCTTTTGATTATCGCGGGGAATGACGCGCATATAATCGGGGAAGGAGCCGTCGATCACCTTGGAGGTGAGGCTGGCCTTGCCGAAATCAAACCGCACCTTGGCGGGCGAGAGCTGGAGTTGCACCGTCTCGCCGGCGTCATCCAGCAGGCGCCGCAGTTCCTGCACGGTTTTGCGCGGCACGATCACGCCGGGCGTGCCGGCCGCCCCCTCTGGCGCAGGCATTTCGGCCAGCGCGAGACGATGGCCGTCCGTGGCCACGGCGCGCAGCTTGGTCTCGCCACCTTCCTGAACCGTGTGCAGATAAAGGCCGTTCAGATAATAGCGGGTCTCTTCCGTCGAGATAGCGAAGCGGGTCTTGTCGATCAGGCGGATCAGCGCCTCGGTATCGACCGTAATAGGCGCCGACAGTCCGTCAGACGACATGACCGGAAAGTCGCCCGCCGGCAGGACGGGCAGGTTGAAGCGGGAGCGGCCGGCCTGGATCGACAGGCGCGGATCATCGCCGGCGAATTTTAGCTCTACGTCCGCCCCTTCAGGGAGTTTGCGTACGATTTCATAAAGCGTGTGGGCAGGCGCCGTGATCTGGCCTGCACCGGCCACATGGGCGCTGGTGGCGTCGACAATTTCCATATCCAGGTCGGTTGCGGAAAACGACACGCCGCCCTTGTCTGCCGACAGCAAGACATTGGACAGGATTGGAATCGTGTTGCGGCGCTCCACAACGCTTTGAACATGGCCAAGGGCTTTGATGAGCGCAGTGCGCTCCATGGTGAGCTTCATATGTCGTCCGGTCGAATCGCGGCGGTGACGCCAGGCCATCTCGGTAGGGTTGGCGAGATTAGCCGAAAGCGCGCCGGGCGCAACGGTTCGCACCTGGCGATTGCGCGGCGGGGCATGGACTCTTCGGCGCGGCGCGCTATTTGGCCCCCATGCCGCTTTCGATCCGCGCCGCCTACGCCCAACGCCTAAAAGACGGGGATATAAATCCCGATCAGGCACAGGCCCAGGCGGTAGAGGTCCTGGCCCGTCTGGAGGGGGATTTGAACGCCCTGGCCGAGCCAGGCTTCAGCCTGCCCTTCCTGAACAAGCGCCGGGAGCCGCCCAGGGGGGCATACCTCTACGGTCCGGTCGGGCGGGGAAAGTCCATGGTGATGGATCTGTTTTTCGACTCCGCTCCGGTTATACGCAAACGCCGCGTGCACTTCCACGCCTTTATGGCCGAGGTGCATGGGCTGATCGACGCCTGGCGCAAGGGCGACGTCGCCGCCCGCAAGGCCCGCTTCGGCACGGCCAAGGGGGATGATCCCATCGCTCCCACGGCGCTTCTGATCTCCCAGGCCGCCCGCCTTTTATGTTTTGACGAGTTCCATGTGGTGGATATCGCCGACGCCATGATCCTGGGTCGGCTATTCGAGGCGCTCTGGAGCCTGGCGGTGGTGATCGTCGCTACCTCAAACCGCGCGCCCGATGAGCTTTATATGGGCGGCATAAACCGCCAGCTATTCGCGCCCTTCATCGAGGATCTGAAGGTCCGCATGGAGGTGGTGCGGGTCGCCGGGCCGAAGGATTTTCGCCTGGATCGACTAAAGGGCCAACAGGTCTATTTTTCGCCCCTGGATGCAGCGTCGCACACCGGATTCGAGGCGCTGTGGGCTGCCCTTCTGGATGGGGCCGAGGAGACGGGGGAGACGCTGGAGGTAATGGGCCGCAAGATCCGCTTACCCCACACCGCCGGCGGCCATTTGCGCGCAAGCTTCATCAGCCTGTGCGGCGCAGCGCTGGGGGCAGGGGACTATCTGGCCCTGGCCAAGCGCTTCCACACGGTATTTCTGGAGGATGTCCCCCTACTCGGCCCCGAAAACCGCAATGAGGTGGCGCGGTTCGTCAGCCTGATCGACGCGCTTTACGAGGCTAAGACCAAACTCGTGACCCTGGCGGCGGCGGAGCCGGAAGCGCTCTATCCCACCGGCGATGGGGCGTTTGAGTTCGAGCGCACAGTCTCGCGCCTCCAGGAAATGCGCGCCGCCGACTATCTGCTGCAGATCAGGGATTGAAGCCGGCCCAGGCCCGCTCTACCCCTCGTCTCAACAGGACAAGGGAAACGCCATGATCACCGTCCACCATCTAGAAGACTCAAGATCCCAGCGCATACTCTGGCTGCTGGAGGAACTCGGCCTTCCCTATGAGGTGGTGCGCTATGAGCGCGATCCCGTTACCCGCCTCGCCCCACCGGCCCTTACCGCCATTCACCCGCTCGGCAAGTCGCCAGTGATTACCGACGGCGATCTGACCGTGGCTGAGACGGGCGCCATCATCGAATATATTGTCGGCCGCTATGGCGAGGGGCGGCTGATCCCGGCGGCAGGAACGTTGGACAGGGTACGCTATACCTATTGGCTGCATTATGCTGAGGGCACAATCATGGCCCTGATGGTTATGAAGCTGATCTTCGACACAATGGCCGTCCGCGCGCCAGGCTGGGCCAAGCCCCTGGTCAAGGCCGTCACTAAGCCGGTGCTGACGGGATATGTCGGGACCAATATCGCCAAGAACCTGAAGTTCATCGAGGCTGAACTCACTGCTTTCCCCTGGTTCGCCGGCGCCGATTTCACCGCCGCCGACATCATGATGAGCTTTCCGCTGGAGGCTGCCGGCTCCCGCGTCCCGCTGGACGGCGCGCCCCACATCACGGCCTTCGTCAAGACCGTCCAGGCGAGGCCAGCCTATCAGAAGGCCCTGGCGCGAGGCGGGCCGTATGCGTTTGGGCCGAAGTAGCCGTCATTAACTCTTAACCATAATCACGGGCTGCTAGCTTTCTCACAACCGCCCCTCCGCCTTCTGGGCCCCAGCCAGCCGCGACGGCAGCAGTTTCGCAAGGCGCGCCTGCACCAGTGCCAGCACCTCCGGCGGGGCGGTTTCGGGGCGGCCGGCGTTGAAGGGCGGGGCGGGGGCGTATTCGATCTGGAGCTGAAGGGCCTGGGCGAAGGTTTCGCCGGCCAGTTCGGCGGCGACGGTGAGGGCGAAGTCGATGCCCGCCGTGACGCCGCCGCCGGTGATGATATTTCCATCCTGCACCACGCGGCCGTCGTCAGGCGTCGCGCCGAACAGGGGAAGCATGTCGCGCCAGGCCCAGTGGCAAGCGGCCCTGCGCCCTTTCAGGAGCCCCGCTGCGCCTAGGATCAATGCGCCTGTGCAGACGGATGTCACATAACGCGCGCCGACGGCCAGGCGGATAACCTCCGTCATGAAGGCCGGATCGTTCATCACCTCCGTCGCCGCCGTACCGCCGGGGACGAACAGGAGGTCGCAGGCGGGGATATCGGCCAAGCGCCGGGTGTGGGCGAAGGTGAGCGCGCCTTCGGACTCCACCTCGCCGCCCTCGGTTGAGGCCACAATCACCTCGGTGTCAGGCAGGCGGCTGAAGATCGTGTGGGGGCCGGTGAAGTCGAGCTGGGTCATGTTCGGATAGACCGCCTCGACAATCACGAAGGGCGGCTTGGCGGCGGGGGAGGCTGGCATGAGCGTTTTCCAAGTTTCGATTTGACGCCCTGATCTTGCCGGTCTTAGGGTCTGTCTGAAATGACAAGGTTTCCAGGTTTTCCGCCAATATGCGCCGGGTCGGCTTTCTGATCTTTCCTGATTTCCAGTTGCTGGATGCGGCCGGGCCGATCTCGGCGTTGGAGATCGCCGGGCGGTATGGGCGCGGCGCCTATGGGCTGTTCGTGCTGGCGGCCGTGCCGGGGGAGGTGAAGAGTTCGGCAGGCGTGCCCCTGTGCGCGACCGCTCTGGGCGATGCGCCTGGGCTGGACACGCTGATCATCGCGGGCGGGGATGGCGTAGAGGCGGCGGCGGACGATCCGGCCGTGCTGGCCTATGTTCGGGCGTGCGAGGCGGCCGGCGTGCGGCTGGCCAGCGTCTGTTCCGGCGCCTATGTGCTGGCGGCGGCGGGGCTCTTGGCCGGGCGGCGCGCCACAACGCACTGGAGCCGCACCCAGCATTTCGTCCGCCGCTTTCCAGACGTAAGGCTGGAGCCGGACCGCATCTTTATCCGAGAGGGGCGCATCTGGACCTCAGCCGGGATCACAGCGGGGATCGACCTTTCGCTCGCCTTGATTGCTGAAGACCTGGGCGAAGACATAGCCCGCAAGACCGCGCAACAGATGGTGGTCTATCGTCAGCGGCCCGGCGGCCAGTCGCAATTTTCCGCCTTGCTGCAATTGGAAAAGCCCGGCGGGCGGTTCGGCCCCTTATTGGCCTGGGCGCGGGAGCGGCTGGGCGAGCCTCTGCCCGTGGAGCGCCTGGCCGAGCAGGCGGGGATGAGCCCCCGCAACTTCGCACGGCGATTTGTGGAGGAAACCGGCCTGACGCCCGCGCGCGCCATAGAGCGACTAAGGGTGGAGGCGGCGCGGGCGCAGGTGGAGACAGGCGCGGCGCCCTTGGATCTTCTGGCCCAAACCACGGGCTTCGGCGATCCCGAACGGATGCGATCCGCCTTCATCCGCGCCTTCGGCCAGCCGCCCCAGGCGTTGCGGCGGGCGGCGCGAGGTGTGATTCGGGCTAAGCCTTCGCCACCTTCGCCTTTGTCGCCGGTTTCGCCTTAGCCTTTGCGGGTGCGGCCTTTTTCATAGGGGCGGCCGCCTTGGCCGGTTTCGCCTTCGCCGCCTTTCCGCCGCCATCCTTGGCCATGCGGTCGGCCAGGAGCTTTACCGCCTCGTCCAGCGTCAGGGCCGCCGGGTCGGCGCCCTTGGGCACGTTGGCGTTGATCTTGCCGGCGTTGACATAAGGGCCATAGCGGCCGGAGAGCACGCGGATCGCGTCGCCCGATGTAGGGTGAGGGCCCAGCTCCTTCAGCGCCGCCGGGGCCGCTCGCCCGCCCGCGCCGCGCCCACCGCCGGCGCGCTTTTCAACCAAAAGCGTAATGGCGCGGTTAGGGCCGACCTCGAACACCTCGTCCACCGAATCCAGGCTGGCATAGGTGCCGGCGTGGGAGACATAGGGGCCATAGCGGCCCAGATTGGCCAGGATGGGCTGATCGTCATCTGGGTGCAGGCCCACTTCGCGCGGCAGGCTTAAGAGGCGCAAGCCCTGGTGCAGATCCAGCGTGGCCGCGGACCACCCCTTGGGCAGGCTGGCGCGCTTGGGCTTGGCCTTCTTATCGGCTTCAGCCTCCAGTTCCAGCTCCACATAGGGGCCGAACCGACCGTGGCGCAGGAAGACCTTGCGGCCGGTTTCGGGATCGAGGCCCAGCTCGCGGTCGCCGCCTTCGGCCTCCGCATCGCCCCCCTCCGGCGCGCCGAGCGGGCGGGTATAGCGGCACTCAGGATAGTTGGAGCAGCCGATAAAGGCGCCGAACTTGCTGGCCTTCAGGCTCAGGCGGCCGGCGGAACAGACGGGGCAGGCGCGGGGATCGGTCCCGTCTTCGCGCGCCGGGAAGATGGCGGGGCCGAGAGTTTCGTTCAGCGCATCCAGCACCTGGGCCACGCGCAGGTCGCCGACGCCGGCTATGGCGTGCTGGAAATCGGTCCAGAACTCCCGCAGCAGAACCTTCCAGTCCAACTCGCCGGCGGAGACCTTATCGAGCTTCTCCTCCAGATCGGCGGTGAAGTCGTATTCCACGTATTTCAGGAAGTATTCGCCCAGGAAGGCCGAGAGCAGGCGGCCCTTATCCTCCGGCACGAAGCGCGACTTCTCCATGCGCACATATTCGCGGTCGCGCAGCACGGTGAGGATGGAGGCGTAGGTGGAGGGGCGGCCGATCCCCAGCTCTTCCAGCTTTTTGACCAGCGAGGCTTCGGAATAGCGCGGCGGCGGTTCGGTGAAGTGCTGATCCGCCCGGGCCTCGATCACCTTGGCCTTGGCGCCTTGGCTTACGGCGGGCAGGCGGCGGGCATCCTCATCCGCCTCGTCATCGCGGCCCTCTTCATAGACGGCCAGATAGCCATCGAACATCACCACCTGGCCGGCGGCGCGCAGGCCCGTGCGCCCGTCTTTGGTTTCCAGATCAATGGTGGTGCGCTCGACCCTGGCCGCCTCCATCTGGCTGGCCATCATCCGCTTCCAGATCAGCTCATACAGCCGCTGCAGGTCGCCGCCGAGCTGGAGGTGATCGGGATGGCGGGAGAGGGCGGTGGGGCGGATGGCCTCGTGCGCTTCCTGGGCGTTCTTGGCCTTGGTCTTATAGATGCGCGGCGCTTCGGGCACATAAGGCGCGCCGAAACGGTCGGCTATGACCTTTCGGGCCTCTGCAATCGCTTCGGGCGCCGCCTGGACGCCATCCGTCCGCATATAGGTGATCAGGCCGCCATTCTCGTCCACGCCCTCATACAGCTTCTGGGCTGCCTGCATGGTGCGCTGGGCGGAGAAGCCGAGCTTGCGCGCCGCCTCCTGCTGAAGCGTCGAGGTGGTGAAGGGGGGGGCGGGAAAGCGCCGGCCGGGCTTTTTCTCCACCGCCGTGATGGTGAAGTCGGCGGCCTTGACGACAGCCTGGGCGGCTTGGGCGCTCGCCGCGTCGGGCAGGTCGAACTTTTTCAGCGCCTTGGCGTCATACTTCACCAGCCGGGCCAGGAAGGGATCGGAACCGGCGGAGACATCGGCCTCCACCGTCCAGTATTCCTGGGTCTTAAACGCTTCGATCTCCAGCTCCCGATCCACGATCAGGCGCAAGGCGACGGACTGCACCCGCCCCGCCGACCGCGCGCCCGGCAGCTTGCGCCACAGGACCGGGGAGAGGGTGAAGCCGACCAAATAATCCAGCGCGCGACGGGCGAGGTAGGCGTCCACCAGCTCCATATCGATATCGCGCGGATGCTTCATCGCCTCCGTCACCGCCGACTTGGTGATGGCGTTGAACACCACGCGCTGGACCTTGGCGGTCTTCACCGCGCGCTTCTTCTGCAAAACCTCCAGCACATGCCAGGAAATCGCCTCCCCCTCCCGATCCGGGTCGGTGGCGAGGATCAGGGTATCTGCGCCCTTCATGGCCTCGGCTATGTCGCTGAGCCGCTTGGCCGATTTGGGATCGACATCCCAGCTCATGGCGAAATCTTCGTCCGGCCTTACCGACCCATCCTTGGACGGCAGGTCGCGCACATGGCCGTAAGACGCCAGCACGGTGTAGCCGGAGCCGAGGTATTTATTGATGGTCTTGGCCTTTGCGGGGCTTTCGACAACGACGACGTTCATGCGGACATAGACTTTTCTGGCGTCATAAACCGTGGGCGCGACAAGTGGGGTTTCAGGGGCGCCTCTGTCAACGCCGGTTTTCGCGCGAGGGGCGAGGGGAAGGGGAGGATTAAGGTCAATCTAGGGTATGCATATGTGCTACATTGTAGCTCAGAGGTGAATCATGGCTGAAAATTCCGTCGTCCGCGCGCGCATCGATGAGCAGATCAAGGCCGAAGCTTCCGCCGTGCTCAGCGCGATGGGCCTGACCGTCTCCGACGCCTTTCGCCTGATGATGGTGCGCATCGCCGCCGATAAGGCCCTGCCGTTCGAGCCCTTGGTCCCGAACGCCGAGACCATCGCGGCCATGCGGGAGGCGCGGGAGGCGAAGTCGCCCCGCTTCAAGACCATCGACGCGCTTATGGCCGACCTGAATGCGGACGATTGAGCGCACCACCCCGTTCAAGCGCGACTATAAACGCGAAGCCAAAGGCCGCCACCGCGCCACCTTGGATAAAAGCCTGACGGCGGCGAACGCAGGGTCTTGCAAAGCGTCGGTCAGATCGAGCTCGGCCTCCACGCCATCCGACCAGAGGTGAACGGTGGCCAGACCTGTGCAATGAACGGCCGTAGGGGTGCGGGTTTTGTCTGAAAAGCTCATCCATTCAACTCCCGCCAGATCTGCATCAACCGCGCGCCCCTTTGAACGCCCACTCCCTAGAAGGTCAGGGTGCGGACTTCCTTGACGTGCGGCAGGGCTTTCACCTTGGCCAGCATGGCGTCGTCCAGCGGCTGGTCCACGCCGACCAGGGCGATGGCGTCTTCGCCCGCCGCGCGACGGCCCAGGTTGAAGGTGGCGATATTCACCCCCTCCTGACCCAAGAGGACGCCCAGGGCGCCGATAAAGCCCGGCTTGTCCAGATTGTTGACATAGAGCATGGCCGGCGCGAAGGGCGCATCCAGCTCCATCCCCTTCACCTCCACCACACGCGGCGCGCCGGCCACAAGCGTGCCGGCGAAGGCGCGCTTGCCGAGTTCGGTCGTAACCGTGACGCGCACCAGGCTGTCATAGACCGGGCTCTGCTCCTGGCGGGATTCAGACACCACCACGCCCCGCTCCTTGGCCACGGCGGGGGCGGAGACCATGTTGATTTCCGCCAGCATGGGCCGCAGCACGCCGGCCAGCACGGTCGCCGTCATGGGCTTTACGTTCAGGGCCGCCACCTCGCCCTCATAGGCGATGTCGATGGCCTTGATGGTCACGTCCAGCATCTGGCCCGCAAAGGCGCCGAGCTTTTCGGCGAGCGCCACGAAGGGCTTCAAGCGCGGCGCTTCCTCCGCCGTGACGGACGGGCTGTTGAGCGCGTTGGTGACAGCGCCGGTGAGTAGGAAGTCAGACATCTGCTCGGCCACCTGCAGGGCCACATTTTCCTGCGCTTCGGAGGTGGAGGCCCCCAGGTGCGGCGTGGCGATGAAGTTCGGCGCGCCGAACAGGGGATTTTCCGTGGCCGGTTCGGTGACGAACACGTCGAACGCTGCGCCGCCGATGTGGCCGGAGTCCAGCCCCGCCCGGAGCGCGACCTCGTCCACCAGCCCGCCGCGCGCGCAGTTGACGATCATCACGCCCTTCTTGGTCTTGGCCAGGGCTTCGGCCGATAAGATGTTGCGGGTCTTATCGGTCAGGGGCGTGTGCAGGGTGATGGCGTCGGCGCGGGCCAGAAGTTCATCCAGCTCCACCTTCTCCACCCCGATCTCCACCGCGCGTTCGGGGGAGAGGAAGGGGTCATAGGCGATCACCTTCATTTTCAGCCCGTTAGCCCGGTCGGCGACGATGGAGCCGATATTGCCGGCGCCGATTAGGCCCAGCGTCTTAGCGTAAAGCTCCACGCCCATGAAGCGGTTCTTCTCCCACTTGCCGGCCTGGGTGGAGACATCGGCGGCCGGAAGCTGGCGGGCCAGGGCGAATAGCATGGCGATGGCGTGCTCCGCCGTCGTGATGGAATTGCCGAAGGGGGTGTTCATCACCACGATGCCGGCGGCGGTGGCGGCGGGGATATCGACATTATCAACGCCGATCCCGGCCCGGCCGATTACCTTGAGGTTCTTGGCGGCGGCCAGCACATCCTTATCCGCCTTGGTGGCTGAGCGAACGGCCAGACCATCATAGTCGCCGATAATGGCGAGCAGCTCGTCTTTCTTCAGGCCTGTCTTCACATCGGCCTCGACGCCGCGCTCTTTAAAAATGGCGACGGCGGCGGGGGAGAGTTTATCGGCGATCAGGACGCGGGGCATGGAATTAACCTTTGCTGTCCTCGCCCCGAAGGGGGAGGGTTGGGTGGGGGTGTTTGCACAAATGTTGAATTTGAGAGGCGGAGGCCAAATGCGCACGACAGAGAACTGCGCGGTCACCCCCACCCCTGCCCCTCCCCCTGATGGGGGAGGGAAGTTCAGGCGGCGGCGAGTTCGGCGCTGAGGGTGGCGAAGGCCCAGTCGAGCCAGGGGGTCAGGGCCTCGATATCCGCCGTATCGACGGTGGCGCCGCACCAGATGCGCAGGCCCGGCGGGGCGTCGCGATAGCCGCCGATGTCCAACGCCACGCCTTCCTTTTCCAGGATCGAGGCCAGCTTCTTGGCGAACTCGGACTGAGCTTTTTCCGGAAGCGCGGCGATGGCGGGATCGACCACCTTGAGGCAGACCGAGGTGTTGGAGCGTTCGTCCGCCTTCTCGGCTAGGAAATCGATCCAGGGCGTCTTGGCGACCCAATCCTCTAGCGCCTTCAGATTGGCGTTGGACCGGGCCTTCAGTCCCTCAAGTCCGCCGATGGAGGTCGCCCAGTCGAGCGCATCCAGATAATCCTCGACGCACAGCATGGAGGGCGTGTTGATCGTGGCGCCCTCGAAGATTTCACCGTTCAGCTTGCCGCCCTTGGTCATGCGAAAGATCTTCGGCAAGGGCCAAGAGGGCGAATAGCTTTCCAGCCGAGCGACAGCGCGGGGGCCAAGGATCAGCACGCCATGGGCCGCCTCGCCGCCCAGCGCCTTCTGCCAGGAGAAGGTAACCACATCGAGCTTGGACCAGTCCAGCTCTTGCGCGAAGGCGGCGGAGGTGGCGTCGCAGATCACGATCCCCTCCCGATCCGCCGCGATGAAATCAGCATTAGGCACCTTCACACCGGAGGTGGTGCCGTTCCAGGGGAAGATCAGGTCCTTGTCCGGCCGGACCTTGGAGAGGTCGGGCAGTTGGCCATAGGGCGCGTCGAGCACTTCGGTATCGGGCAGCTTGAGCTGCTTGACCACATCCGTCGCCCAGTCCTTGCCGAAGCTTTCAAAGGCCAGGAGCTGCACGGGCCGGGCGCCCAGCATGGACCACATGGCCATTTCCACCGCGCCGGTGTCCGACGCCGGCACGATGCCGATCAGATAGTCGGCCGGAACCTCCAGCACCTCACGCGTACGGCTAATGGCGAGCTGGAGGCGCGCCTTGCCGAGCTTGGAGCGGTGCGACCGACCCAGGACAGCATCTTTCAGATTTTCGGGGGTCCATCCGGGGCGCTTGGCGCAGGGACCGGATGAAAATTCGGGGCGCGCGGGCTTTATCGCCGGCGGCGTGGTCAAGGTCGTCATGATGTCTCCCATCCTCACAGATGGACTGCGCTCCGTTGGGAGAGCGTGGCCCGGCGCGCAAAAACGCCAGTTCGCCCCAAAAGGCAAGCGCAAAACTCAAGATGAACAGCAGATGACTGCCGGCCTCAGGCAAGCCTCAGTCAAATTATGGGAACAAGATGGGGCGCGTCGCCCTTATCGACGGGCTGCGTCACAACCTATTGAATGAGGAAGCTCGCCATGAAAACCGTCATCGCCGCCTTGATCGCGGCCACAGCCCTCACCGCCGTCGCCGCCCCGGCCTCCGCCGATCCCTGGCGGCATCATCATCACTGGCATCACCGCCACTGGCATCATCACCGCCACTGGTAGTCGGTCGAGGGAGCGGCCTCGCCTGTCGCTCCCCATTTCGCCGTCGGCGCACCGCTTAGAATAGCGCGCCTTTGGGATAGACCACCTTCAACAGGCGTTTGATCCTGGGCAGTTCGTGGTCAATGATGACACCCTCGTGCTCGCGTTCAGGGTTGAACCGCTTGCTTGTCAGATAAGTCAACATCTTGATATATTGTGGAAAGGTCGGGTCAGCCGTATCGAGCTTGTAAATGGTGACGGCGTAACGGTGGGGCGACCACCAGTTTTCACCCAGATAGGTCCAGACGTGATCCGCTTCGACATAGTACCCATCGAGGGCGCCCGCCGCGAAACGTCGCGTGTCCGCGTCGTCTGAAAAATCGAAGTTTCCTGTATCGGTGAACCTGTCGCCGGTCCTGTCATAGGCCCAGATCGACGTGCGATGCAGGCTATGAGAGCCGCCAGAAAAGCTGACCCGCACGACGGCGGCTTTCAGGGGTATGGCGCTGGATAGGACCTGGACGTCCGCCGCCTCAAAGGTCTGGAACTTGTATCCGGCCTCGACGGATTTGGTGCAGTCCGTCCGGTCGTCCTCTCCGCCGGTGAGGCAGACCTGAACCGGCTTGTCGCTCGTCGCGGCGTCCGGCCCCGTCGGCGCGAAGATGGTCATGGTCCACGGCGTTTTGGTTTGAAACGTGGCGGTCAGATCGAGCGTTTTTGCCAGCGCATAGCCTGCTTCTGGCGGCGGCGGGACGGCCGGGGCGGCGGCGAGGTGAAGGGCCAACATGAGGCGCTCCAGAGGTGCTGAGGTGGCAAACCGCGCATGAAATCGGGGTGTAAAGCGCTGAATTTCAGGGGACGATCCGCGCCGTCATGGCAATATTTTCCAGTGTGACTTTGCAGCTATAGACCAACGCCTCGACCCCTGCCGCCATCGCTACGGCGAGCGCTTTTGCAAACTTCGGATCTATGTCGGCTGCGGCGGTGAAGCGGCCGCAGTCGCTACGCTGGACGATGAAAAGTACCACGGCCCGGTCGCCGGCCTCGACCCTCGCGACCAGCTCGGCCAGGTGCTTTGTCGCCCGCGCCGACACGCCGTCGGGCCATTCGCACAGGCCCGGCGTCCGCGAGAGGGTGACGCCCTTCACCTCCACCCAGCAGGCGGGTCGATCCGGTCCCTCCAACAGGAAATCCACCCGGCTCGCCTCGCCATAGCGCACCTCGCGCCTCAGGGTGGGATAGCCGCCGAGGTCCGGAATGACGCCCGCCGCCAGCGCCTCTTCCGCCAGCCGGTTCGGCCGCATGGTGTTCACATCCACCAGCGCGCCATTTTCAGTCTGCACCAACTCCAGCGTATGGGGCAGCTTGCGGTCCGGATCGGGGCTGAGCGAGGTCCAGACGCGTGCGCCGGGTGTCGCCAGGCCCATCATGGAGCCGGGATTGGGACAGTGCACGGTGGCTACCGTCCCGTCCTCGAAAGTCACATCGGCCAAGAAGCGCTTATAGCGGCGGATCAATCGGGCGGGTTTGAGTTGCGGGAGGCGCATGGCCCACTTAAGCCATGGGCCAGGAGTTTGACCACATGCCACAGCCCAGAGTGACTGCCGCCGTCCTCGTCATCGGCGATGAAATCTTGTCCGGCCGGACGCAGGACATCAACCTGAACGCCATCGCCAAGTTCGTCGCCGTCCATGGCGTCGATCTGGCGGAGGCGCGCGTGGTGGGCGATGTGACGGAAGAGATCGTGGCCGCGCTGAACGCGCTCCGGGCGAAGTACGACTATGTCTTCACCACCGGCGGTATTGGCCCGACGCATGACGACATCACCGCCGACTGTGTAGCGGAGGCTTTTGGCCTGCCCCTTTACGAGCATCCGGATATCATCGCCATGATGGCGGCCAGGCCAGATTATGAGCTGACGCCCGCCCGCCGCCGCATGGCCCGGGTGCCGGAAGGGGGCAGCCTGATCCAACATCCGATGAAGGGGCCTCCCGGGTTTCAGATTGGCAACGTGTTTGTGCTGGCGGGCGTGCCGTCCGTCATGCGCGGCATGCTGGAAGATATCGGCTATCGCTTAAAAGGCGGCGCCGTCGTTATCGCGCGCACCCTGCGCGTGGACGCCTTCGGCGAGGGTGCGCTGGCCGAACCCCTGGCCCAGGTGGCGCGCGCCCACCCGGATTTGGCGCTCGGCAGCTATCCCTTCTTTTCGCCCGAGGGCTATGGCGCAAACCTTGTGGTGCGGGGTCGTGATGAGGCACAGGTGGAGGCTGTGTTAACGGAGTTGGAAGCGGCCTTGCGCGCTGTGGGCGCAGAACGCCTTAGCCGCGTCGAAGGCTGAGATCGTCATGAGCATTTCGCCGTCTTCCGGTCCCGTCTGGTTTGTTCAGTCCGCGGGACAGGTATGGGGTCCTTATGGCCGCGCTCGGCTGGAAGGGTTTTTGGCGGAGGGGCGGCTGACGGCGCAAAGTCTGCTCGCCCGCGATAGCGTGGGGCCGTTCTTAGCCGCCGGCGTTGTGCCTGAGTTCGCACGCCTTTTCGACAAGGCCCCGCCGCTCAGTCCGGAGAGCTATATTCATCAGTCGCCCCCGAACTCTAGGCCCGATGCGGAGCCGCCCCGAAACCGATCCGCAGGTTCCCAAGGCGAGCCTCACCCCCTAACACCCCGACCTCAAGGGCCCCGACCTCCAGAACCTCGTCCTCCAGAACCCCGCCGGCTCGCAAACTCATTGACGTCTGTGGCGAAGGGAACCAACAGGCCCATCGTGATCTGGGCGGATTGCGTCAGTATTTCCCAGGAGGCGTTCCAGAACCTGCTTCAGTTGTATGGGGAGATCGCGCCGATTCGTCCCGGCGTCTGGCTGGTACAGGCCCGCCTCGATCCGCCCAGCCTGCGCAACGCCTTGTCGCGACATCTGACGGGCGTCGACGCCTTACTGATCCTGCAAACGCCGCTGGAGGCGGCCGCCTGGTTCAACCTGGATAGCCGCACCGAACGCCCTCTGCGGGCGCTGTGGGGGCGAAATTAGTCCGCCTTCACCTTGCGCTTGCGGAAGGTGGGGTTCAGCACCTGTTTACGCAGGCGGATGGCCTTGGGCGTTACCTCGACCAGCTCATCGTCATCGATATAGGCGATGGCCTGTTCCAGCGTCATCCGGCGGGGCGGGGTGAGGCGGATGGCCTCGTCCTTGCCCGAGGCGCGCACGTTGGTGAGCTGCTTAGCCTTCATGGGATTGACGTCAAGATCATCGGCGCGGGAGTTCTCGCCGATGATCATGCCCTCATAGGTCTTTTCCCCGGCGCCGACGAACATGGTGCCGCGCTCTTCCAGGTTCCACAGGGCGTAGGCCGCCGTTTCACCGTCGGAGTTGGAGATGAGCACGCCCTTGGCCCGGCCCTCGATGGCGCCGCGATGGGGCTCATAGTGGGAGAAGACCCGATTTAGCACGCCCGAACCGCGCGTATCGGTGAGGAATTCGCCCTGATAGCCGATCAGGGAGCGGGACGGGCTTTCCAGCGTGATGCGCGTCTTGCCGGCGCCGGACGGGCGCATGTCCTTCAGGTCCGCCTTGCGGGCCGAGAGCTTTTCGATCACGACGCCGGAATATTCCTCGTCCACATCGATCACCACTTCCTCGATGGGCTCCAGCCGCTCGCCGGTTTCCTCATCGGTGCGATAGACGACGCGCGGGCGGGAGATGGAAAGTTCAAACCCTTCCCGGCGCATGTTCTCGATCAAGACGCCGAGCTGGAGTTCGCCACGCCCCGCGACCTCGAAAGCGTCCTTTTCCGCCGTCTCGGTCACGCGGATGGCGACGTTGGATTCGGCCTCGCGCAGCAGGCGCTCGCGGATCACCCGGCTCTGCACCTTGCTGCCATCCTTGCCGGCCAGCGGGCTGTCATTCACCGTCACGGTCATGGAGATGGTGGGCGGGTCGATGGGCTGGGCGGGCAGAGCCTCGGATAGCGAAATGTCGCACAGGGTGTCGGCCACGGTGGCCTTGGTCAGGCCGGCCACGGCGACAATATCGCCCGCCTCCGCCGTCTCAATCGGCTGGCGCTTCAGACCCCGGAAGGCGAGGAGCTTGGTCACGCGGCCGCGCTCGATTTCAACCCCGTCGCGGTTCAGCGCCTTGATCGCCATGCCGGGAACCAGGGTCCCGGCCTCGACCCGGCCGGTCAGCAGGCGGCCCAGGAAGGGATCGCTTTCGATCAGGACGGCCAGGATCTGGGCCGGCTCATCCTTGCGCGCCACAGCCTTGGGCTCAGGCACATGCTCGACGATCAGGTCATACAGGGGCGCCAGGCTCTCGCGCGGGTCGTCCATAGTCAGGGCAGCCCACCCCTCCTTGCCCGAGGCGTAGACATGGGGGAAGTCGAGTTGCTCATCCGTTGCGCCGATGGAGGCGAACAGGTCGAAGGTGTCGTTCAGCACCCGATCCGGATCGGCATGGGCGCGGTCGACCTTGTTCAGCACCAGAATGGGGCGAAGGCCCAGCTTCAGCGCCTTACCCAGCACGAACTTGGTCTGGGGCATGACGCCCTCTTCCGCGTCCACCAGCAGCAGGCAGCCGTCCACCATGCCCAGAATACGCTCCACCTCGCCGCCAAAGTCGGCGTGGCCAGGGGTGTCGATAATATTGATCCGCGTCTCGCCCGCCTTGCCATGCCAGAGCACGGATGTGCACTTGGCCAGGATGGTGATGCCGCGCTCGCGCTCCTGATCATTGGAGTCCATGGCCCGCTCCACCGTCGCCTCATTGGCGCGGAACACGCCGGACTGGGCCAGAAGCTGGTCCACCAGGGTGGTCTTGCCATGGTCAACGTGGGCGATAATGGCGATGTTGCGCAAAGACATGTGTGTCGGCGTCCGTAGGGGGCGCGATCAGGGAGACTGATGCGGAGAGGGGATTTTCGCGCGCTTGTACGCCAGACAAGGCGCAAGCGCCAGACCTTCCGTGCGCGGGCGGGATTTGGGGCGTGCTGAAGTCGGTCGTTGGCGCCGAGACCTTGCAATTTACTTCATTTAGTCCCATGTTTTGCCCAGAAAACCGGACAAAAGGTCGGGCATTATGGTGTCTATTTCGCCCAACTATATACCGACGGGGCTATCCGGTTTGGTAGACGCCAAAGGTCTCTTGAACTGGGATCAGATCGTTGACCTTTATGGATTGTCTCGGTCCCAGTTGGCCGAGGCCGTTGGTTTGCGTAAAGAAACCCTGCAAAAGTCGTCGCGTCGGGATGCGGCCAAGACCCAGGCCCGCGTGGCCGAGATGCTCGAAATTCTGAATCGGATTGAGGCCTGGGCAGGCGGGCGGCGTCAGGCCCTGGCTTGGTATCGCGCACAACCGATACCTGCTTTGGACGGGCGAACGGCTGAGGCCCTTGTGAAGTCCGGCCAGGCTGGCCTGGTGCGCGATTATCTGGATCAGATTGCGCTGGGCGGCTTCGCCTGAGCCTTTCGCCGTGCGATTTGTAGCTGAAGCCTATCGCGCCCATGACCCTCGCTGGTCGTTCAAGCCCCTATCTGGAGACGGTGCGTCGATCCATGGCGGTCGTTTCAATCCAAAAGGCGGCGCCGCTCTCTACCTCGCGCTTGATCCGATGACGGCGATCAAAGAGGCTGCCCAAGGCTTTCCGTTCAAGATTGAACCGCTCTTGCTTTGCAGCTATTCTATTGATTGCGAAGATATTATTGATCTGACGGATCGCTCAACCCTTGATGAATTGGCTCTTGATTCAAGCGAGTTATCGGGCGGTTGGCTCCTGCTCGCCAAATCCGGAAAAGAACCGCCCACCTGGAGACTGGCGGCGCGCCTCATGGCCAGCGGCGCCGCTGGCCTGATTGCGCCGAGTTATGCCCCTGGGGCAGGTGAAGGGGATAGAAATCTGGTTCTGTGGCGCTGGGGGCCTGACCTCCCTCACCGTGTCGACGTCCACGATCCATCCGGCCGATTGCCCAAATCGCAGTTGTCTTGGGCATGATCGGGCGTTTGCAGGGCGCGTATATTTGGAACAAGGTGACTAAAGTCCAGACCCCACGCTAGTCACAAATTACCCGCGCTCAACGCCCTCAACCCCCGCACACCCCCAAGCGCCAAAAACCCCGGATTGAAGAACTTTTCCTTCCCATAGCGGAGCGACCCTCCCGCCAGGTCATACACCACGCCCCCCGCCGCCAAGAGCACGGCGTGGCCGGCGGCGGTGTCCCATTCGTGGGTGGGGGCGGGGCGGGGGTAGAGGTCGGCTTGGCCGGCGGCTAGCAGGCAGAATTTCAGGGAGGAGCCGATGGAGACGCGCTCAGCGACGCCGCAGGCCTTCAGATAGGCCTCCGTCGCCGGCGTGTCGTGGGACTTGGAGGCGACGGCGACGAGGGTTTCGCCGGGGGGCTTGACGCGCAGCGGCGTGCGCTCGCCCACAGTCAGATCGCCGGGCTTGCGGGTCTCGAACCAGGCCTCGCCGGTCGTCGCATCGCCGGCGTAGAGCGCATCCCGCGCCGGGGCGAAGACGACGCCGAGCGTGGGCGCGCCCTGCTCGATCAGGCCGATATTGACGGTGAAATCCGTGCCGCGCCGGATGAACTCCTTCGTGCCGTCGAGGGGGTCGACCAGAAAGAAGCGGTTGCGCACCTGCGGAATCCGCCCCGCCGCCGCCTCCTCCTCCGCCACCACCGGCACGCCGGGGGCGAGGTGGGCGAGGGCTTTCAAGATGATGGTCTCCGCCGCCTGGTCTGCCGCTGTGACGGGGCTTTCGTCGGCCTTGGTGATGACTTCAAAGCCTGCGTCGAAGATGACCATAATAGCGGCGCCCGCCTCCACCGCCGTCTGGGCCAGGGCGTCCAACAGGGCGCGGCGCGCTTCTGCGTCATTAAAATCGGTCATCGATAACGCTTTCGGTCCCAAGTTCGGCGAATTCGCGGGCCGGTCTGGACGCGCTGATGCAGCCGCGCAAGCCTTTAGCACGTATAATAGGGGAGCGGCTTTGCCCTTCGCCGCGTTTGGCCCTATGGTCCGCGCCCTTCGGCAAGACGGGAAACCCAGCCTGCATGACTGCGCCTCTGCGCCACTATCTGGATTTCGAACGCCCCATCGGCGAACTCGACGCCAAGATTGACGAACTCTCAAAGTTGGCCGACACCCATGAAGCGGGCAAGTTCGACGCGGAAATTCTGGCCCTGCGCAAGCGGGCGGATAAGCTGCGCCGCGACGCCTATGCAAGGCTTGATCCCTGGCAGAAGACCCAGGTGGCCCGCCATCCGGATCGGCCGCACCTGAAGGACTATCTTGAGGCCCTGATCGAGGACTTTGTCGAGCTGCGCGGCGACCGGGTCTATGGCGACGATCAGGCTGTGGTGGGCGGCCTGGGCCGGTTCCGCGACCTGCCCGTCGTCGTCATGGGCCATGAGAAGGGCCATGACACCGATAGCCGGCTGAAGCACAATTTCGGCATGGCGCGCCCTGAGGGCTATCGCAAGGCCGTCCGGTTGATGGACTTGGCGGAGCGATTCGGCCTGCCGGTGATCACTTTTGTCGATACGGCGGGCGCCTATCCCGGCGTGGGGGCCGAAGAGCGGGGCCAGGGCGAGGCCATCGCGCGCTCCACCGAAAGGGGCCTGACATTGGGCACACCCATGGTGGCGACGATTACAGGCGAGGGCGGCTCTGGCGGCGCCCTGGCTTTGGCCGGCGCGAACAAGGTGCTGATCCTGGAGCATTCGATCTATTCGGTGATCTCGCCCGAGGCCGGCGCCTCCATCCTGTTCCGCGAGAATGGCCGCGCCCAGGCGCCCCACATGGCCAAGTCCATGAAGATCACCGCCCAGGACCTGATCGGGCTGGGCATAGTCGACCGCATCATCCCCGAACCGCCCGGCGGCGCCCATGCGGACCGCCAGGCGGCGATCACGGCGGTGGGCGATGCGGTGGAGGCGGAAATCCGCGCCCTCTCCGGCCTCTCCCCCGACGCCCTGCGGGCTCAGCGGGCGGAGCGGTTTTATGCGATTGGGCGCAAGTTCGGTTAGGGCGCGAAGATATTTTGCAGCGTTTTTAGGGTTTGTGACACGGTTTGCTCTGGCGCTGAACCTAAGCGCTTCACCAGCCGGCGTTTATCCACCGCCCTTATTTGGTCCAACACTATCCGTCCGGTCTTGCCCTGAAAGCTGATCTCGACGCGAAAGCCAGCACCTTGGCTTCCTGTCGTCATCGGCGCGACGATCACGGTTCGCATATGGTCATGCAGTTCAGGCGGCGAGACGATCAGGCAGGGCCGCGTCTTTTGAATTTCGCTGCCCACCGTAGGGTCGAGTTCGACCAGCCAGACCTCGCCCCGCTTCACCAGATCAACTCGCCATCGCCGTCATTGGCGAAGTCGCCTAGGGCTAGCCGGTCATCGCCCGCTTGCGCGATCCGTTTGGCGTCCTCCGCCCAGCCGGTTCGGACATGGGTAGAGATTGGCGCTATGACCAAGCGGCCGTTTTCCAGGTCCAACTCCACGTTGTCGCCAGCTGTCAGGCCCAGTTCCAATAGGAGGGGCTTGGGGATAATGACGCCGGAAGAGTTTCCCATCCTTCTGACAGCGCTACGCATCAACCCATCTCCTGACACAGCAAAAAACCTTACGATGACCAGCAAGGTGTTGCAACAAAGTTATAACAGATATTGGCTAAGCCAAGCTTTGCAACACCGCCCCCAGCTCTTCCACCGCCGCCTCGGTCGTCGCCCAGGAGCACATGAAGCGGACGGAGCCGTCGATGAAGCGGTAGACGAACCGGCCCTGGGCATGCAGGCGCGCCAGACGTTCGGCGTCCATCTTAACGAACACCGCATTGGCCTGGACCGGGTGAGTGATGGGGAAGGGCATGAGGGCGGCCAGCTTTTGCGCCATGGCGTTGGCATGGGCGGCGTGGCGGGTCCAGGCGCGGTCTTTCAACATGCCGATCCAGGGGGCGGAGATGAAGCGGCCTTTGGAGGGCAGTTGCCCGCCCTGTTTTAGCCGCGCATCGAACCGGCGGGCCAGGCGCTTGTCGAACAGGACGATGGCTTCCGAGAGCGGCATACCCGCCTTGGTTCCGCCCAGGATGGCGATATCGACGCCCATCGGCCCCAGCGCCTTCAGGTCGAAACCCGCTGCCGCCGCGTTAGCGAGACGCGCGCCGTCCAAATGCACGCCTAGCCCCGCCGCCTTGGCGCGCTCGATCAGAGGCTTCAGCGCGTCCACCGTATAAAGGGCGCCGTACTCCGTGGTGTTGGTGAGGGAGAGGGCGGCGGCGGATTGGTGATGGGGAATATCCGGCCGGGCCAGCACCGCCTCAAGCCCTGCGGGCTCGATCAGGCCATGCTCGCCCTCAATCCCGATTATGCCCAGGCCATGGCCGAAAAAGCCCGGCGCGCCGGTTTCGTCCGTGGCGATATGGGCGTCGCGGTGGCAGGCCATGGCCTCGTACGGGCGACAGAGCGTGGCGCAGGCGATGGCGTTGGCGGCGGTGCCCGACGCCACGAACCGCACCTCCGCATCTACATCGAGCAGGGCGCGCACGGCGTCCGCCGCCTGCGCCGTCACGTGATCTGCGCCATAGCCGGCGGTGAAGCCGGCGTTTGCGGCGATCAGGGCTTCCAGCGCCTCCGGCGCCATGCCCGCCGTATTATCTGAAGCAAAGTCATAGCGGGCCAAACGCTTAACTCCTCACTCAGCCTTCCGGTGCGATCAGGCTGTCGGCCCTGCGAAGAGCCGGAAACAGCTTGGCCCACAGGCCCGTAGCGATCAGCGATCCTACGCCGCCGAACACCGCCGCATTAATCGGCCCGAGAATCCGGGCAACCATGCCGGTCTCGAACTCCCCCAATTCATTAGACGCGCCGACGAACAGGTAGGAGACGGCTGACACCCGGCCTCGCATGGGATCGGGCGTCACGATTTGGATCAGGGTCTGACGCACATAGACGGAGATCATATCCGCCGCGCCCAAGACCGCCAGGGCGATGACGGAGAGGATCAGAATCTTGGACTCCGCGAAGACCAGCGTGGCCAGGCCGAATACTGCCACCGCGCTGAACATCCAAAGCCCGGCATGGCGCTTCACCTGGTGTCGGCTGAGCGCAAAGGCCATCAGGGCCGCGCCGATGGCAGGGCCGGAGCGCAGGACGCCGAAACCATGGGCGCCCACCTTAAGAATATCGCGGGCGTAGACGGGCAGCAGCGCCGTCGCCCCGCCGAGCAGAACCGCCACAAGATCCAAGGATATGGCGCCGAGCACGATCTTGTTGGTCCAGACATACACCAACCCTTCCCTGATCATAGCCATTCGCGAGGCCGCCTGGGCCATGGGCCTTGTATTGGCGCGAAACGTCAGCAGGCTGGCTATGGCGATCAGATAGAGCCCGCCCGCCGCTAGATAGGCGAGGGCGGGGGAGGCAGCGCATAAGGCCCCGCCGATCCAGGGGCCGATGATCGACGCGCTCTGATATCCTAGTGAGTTCCAGGCGATAGCGCGCGGCAGAATGTCCTTCGGAACCAGCATGGGGCCCAGCGCTCCGGTCGCCGGCGATTGAAACGCCCTGACCGCCCCGAAAACGCCCGAAATCAGGAAGATCGGCCAGAGCGCCGGATGCGGCTGCAACGCCAGCACGGCGAGCGTCAGAACGCAGACCGCGGCGATGGCCAAACAGACCACAATAATCAGCCGCCGATCAACCCGATCCGCTACGGCGCCGGCGATGAAGGTCAGGGCGAATAGCGGCAGGAACTGCACCAACCCCACCATGCCGACGAGGAAGGCGCCTTGCTCCACGCTGTGGGTTACGCGTGCAATGGCGTAGACCTGCCAGCCGATGGTGATGCTTTCCGCCTGAATCCCCAGGGTGGAGATCACGCGGGCGGCCCAGAACTGGGCGAAAGCGCGATTTGCAAAAACGCTGGGAGAAGGGGCGGCGGGCGATTCCATATGACGCCCAAACATGACCCTCGATTATGACCGGCGCAATCACCGCCTGACGCCCGCCCCTCGCATCGCGTGTTTTAATTTTGTAAGGGTCCGCAGCTAAAGTTTTATTTTGTTAGTCATCGTCAAAGTCTGTGTCGCCATGTCGGCCGCCCTTGCGCCAAATCCTGTCCTGATCGCCCCTGCCACACCCTCCTTCCGCCTGGCGGCGGAGCGGGTGCAGGACCGCGCCCGCGTCGACGCCCTGGTGGACGCCGCTTTTGGTCCCGGCCGGTTCGCCAAGACGTCGGAGCGCGTGCGGGAAGGAAACGCCCCTCGGCTGGACCTGTCCCTCTGCGCCTGGGCGTTGGAGGGGGATGAGCTTTTGGGCGCCGTGCGTCAGACGCCCGTGCTGATCGGCGAGACGCCGGCCCTGTTCTTCGGTCCCATCGCGACACGGCAGGATCAGCGTGGCCATGGCGTAGGGCGCGCCTTGACGGAAGCCGCCTGCGATCTCGGCGCGGCGGCGGGTGAGACGGTAGTGGTTCTGGTGGGCGCCTTAAGCTTTTTCGCACCTCTGGGCTTTGAGCAGTCTCCTGCCGGTCAAGTGATCCTGCCGGGCCCGGTGGACCCGGCCCGGTTGCTCTGGCGCCCCCTCAAGCCGGGTGCGCTTGAGGGCGTCGGCGGAGCTGTACGGCCCCGTTTTCGACCTTAACAATATTTCATGTGCCGGCGCGCATCTAAACGCGCTCTTTCTCGCCTCTTCTTCTACAAGAGAAGGAAATGGCTTGGTCAGTGATCGGGCCCACCTTTGAGGATTGGAGAAAGAAAATGGGCGGAGCATTCGCTACATTGATTGTTTTTGGTTCCATTTTAGCGATTATCATGGGGCCACGATACTTGCGCTTTAAGGAGCGTGAGCGAATTCTGGAGATGATCCGGCTGTCCATTGAGCGAGGCCAGACCGTGCCGCCGGAATTGCTGAATGCGCTTCAAGGCATCCGCCCCGTCGGCCCTGAGCCCGGTCGCGGTTATGCCGGATATTCCGCCGGCTACGCGGCGGGCTATGCGTCGGCGCCCTCTACTGCGCCGACGCCTGGCGCGTCCCAGCCCTATACGGCGGGGTATTCGGCCGGCCCAGACGTCGCCCCTTCAGCCGCGTCGGCGTCTGAGAGCGCTTCGGCGGCCACAGGCAACGCGACTTGGACCGGGGCCCCAGCCTGGAGCGATGCGTATAGCCGCCAGCGTCAGATCGGTCCCAACCATGATCTGCGTCGAGGCGTTATCCTGCTGGCTGTCGGCTTGGCCTTCGTCGCCGTGGGCCTCGCCTTCTATGCGGGGCTCTACTTTGTCGGCGGCGCGTCTGAGACCTTCGCCGTCTTCGCGTCCATCGGCGCCTTCCCGGCCCTGATCGGCATGGCCTATATCGGACTCTGGTACTTCAACCGTAAGGTCGCCAAGCTCTAGCCGGCCTTTCGGGCGGAGCCTGACGGCCATGGCCGGATCATCCAGTCTTGCCGCTGAGGCAGGGTTGCGCCCAGGTGTTCCGCCGGGGTCGCCCTTCGCCACTCAGCACGACATCGAACTCGCTGCGCTTGCTGCGGCGGGGGGAAGGGCTGCGTTCGGCGAACTCGTGCGCCGTCATGGTCTGGGCGTGCGCGCCCTGTTGCGGCGGATGGGGGCGGACGATGCCCTGGCCGATGATCTGGCTCAGGACGCCTTTTTGGCGGCCTATGAACACATCACTGAGTTTCGCGGCGAGGGGCCGTTTGCGGGGTGGATCAAACGAATCGCGGCGCGGCTTTACGTTAAGCGGTGGCGCCGTCGAGTGGAGCTTGATCCCATCGAGCCTATGGGGGAGGAGGCCGAGCCTTCAGAGGGCGAGGGGATGGCGGTGGCCCGTCTGGACCTGGACGACGCCCTTCGTCTCCTGTCGGCCAGCGAGCGGTTATGTGTTTCGCTCTGCTTTGGAGCCGGCCTGTCCCATGCCGAAGCCGCGGAGGTTTTGAAGGCTCCCTTGGGCACTGTGAAGTCTCATGCCCGCCGGGGCATGGAAAAACTCAGAAAGCGACTGGTCGCGCCCGAGGCGCAAGCGCCGCTCGCCAAGAGGATCGCGCATCATGACGGATTCTAACTTCGAAGCTTATCTGCACCGCCTGTTCGCAGAGCCGGGACAGATCGCCTCGGCCCCAGCTCTGGACGCCGGCGCCTTCGCCGACCGGGTGCGTCGGCGACTGGAGCGGCGATGGGCGCTGCGGCGCGGCATGATCACGCTGGCCGGCGTCATGGGCGCGCTTATCGCCGGCGTTCAGGTGATGAGCGCCCATCTGATCGGCCAGGCCGACGCCTTGTCTCAGACCTTTCGGACCGAAGGCGGGCGAGCCTTAGGCCGTGTGCTGGCCCAGCTTCATTCCGATCATATTCTGGTGCAGGCCCTGCCGTTCGGACCTGAGGCGATCTGGCTGATCGGCGGGCTCGCCATCATGGCGGGGGCCTTTCTGGCCACCCGATTATTTGAGACGCTTTGACGCTAGCCGCGATTGGCGTAGGTATGCGCCTTAATTCGGCCACGCCAGCCCGGACACGGCTGGTGCGACCGCGGGATTTTATGTGAGCCGCACGGCCGCGTTGCCGGGCGCGCCGCCACACTATAGGTTCCCGGCCTCGTTGATCTGTTTGTGCTTGGAGCCTCGCCCCGGTGACCGAAGTTTTTCATGAGGTTGACGCGCAGTTGCGCGCCGCGCGGTTCCAGATGATGGTCCAGCGCGGCTGGCCCTATGCTTTGGGCCTGGCGGTTGTCGCCGCCCTGATCGCCCTCGCCGCCTGGGGATTGAGCGTTCACGAGCAGTCGCAGGCCGCGACCGCGTCGGAGCACTATGCGACGGCGACCCAACTCCTGCAAAATAACGATACGAAAGGCGCGGAAAAGGAACTCGCTGTCGCCGCACAGAACGGCTCCAGGGCCTATCGCGCCTTGGCGCTGATGCAGCAGGCCGGCCTTCTGGAAAAGGCCAATAATGCGAAAGGAGCCCTGGCCCTGTTGGATCAGGCCGCCCAGGCGGCGCCGAACCAGCTACTGGCTGACGCCGCAAGGCTGGAAGCCGCCTATATCGCCATGAATATTGAGCCCTATGATCAGGTGCGCGCCAGACTCCTGCCTCTGGAAGACGCCGGACGGCCCTATCGCACCCTAGCAAAGGAGGCTTTGGGCATGTCGGAATTGGCCGCCGGGAAGGTTGCGGAGGCCAAGGGCGATCTTCAGGTGGTATCGCTATCGCCTGACGCCTCCGATGCCCTGCATAACCGCGCCGCCGCCGCCCTGGCCCTGATTCAGTCCGGCGCTTGGACTAGCCTTGCGCCGCTGGCCAAGGCGTCCGCCACCCTTACGCCCAAAGCCCCTGCGCCGTCTCCCGGCGCAGGACTCCTCTCTCAAATGCAAGCCGCGCCCCAGGCTGGAGCCGCCCAATGATGTTTCGCCGCGCTTCTTTGCGTTCAGACGCCGCGCGTTTTGCGCTGACCCTTATTATCGGCGCCAGCCTGTCGAGCTGCGCGGGCTTCAAGACGCCGAGCTTTTTCGGGCTGAACAAGGGCGGCAAGGACAAGCAGCGCGCCACCGAGGGTCAGCGTATCCCGGTTTTAGGCTCGGCGGAGAAGATTTCCGCCTCGCCGGCTTTGAAGGGCGTCGATTTCAGCGTGCCGCCGCCGCAGACCGTCGCCTCCTGGCCCAGTCCCGGCGGCGATGCGCAGCAGTCGGTGGAGAATGTCGAACTGGCCAGGGGTTTCTCCATCGCCTGGCGCCATAAGATCGGGCTCGGCACGGGCCGCCGGGACCACATCGTCGCGCCACCTATCGCGGCGGAAAATCATATCTTCACCCTGGACGGCGAAGGCACGGTGGAGGCGCTGGATGAAAGCGGCCATCAGATCTGGACCACCACCTTCCGGCCCAAGAGCGGCAAGGATCGGGAAGCCTTTGGAGGCGGCCTGGCCTATGCCGACGGAACCCTGTTCCTCGCGTCGGGCTATCGTTTCATCGCGGCCATGGACGCCAAGACCGGCAAGGTGAAATGGCGCTATGAAACCACCTCGCCCATTCATGGCGCGCCGAATGTGGCGGACGGCAAGGTGTTCGTGGTCGACGTGACCGACCAGCTTATCGCGCTGGACGCCGCTACGGGCCAGCAGGCCTGGACCTATCAGGGGTTGGAAGAGCCCGCGCGCATGCTGGAGGCGTCAAGCCCCGCCGTGGCTGGCACGGTCGTCGTCGCGCCCTTCGCTTCTGGCGAGTTGATCGGGCTCTCTACGGCCAACGGCAATCAGCTCTGGCAGGATGTGCTGTCCCTCACCAATCGTAATAACGCCCTTTCGGAAATCCGCGATATCGCCGGGCGGCCGGTGATCTATCGCGGCGTCGTCTATGCCGGCAGCCATGCGGGCGTGCTCGCGGCTATCGACATCAATTCCGGACAACGAGTCTGGTCCCTGCCCATCACCACCATCACTACGCCCTGGCCGGCCGGCGATGTGGTCTATGTGACGGACCAGAGCGGCGAGCTTGTCTGCATATCCCGCGATTCCGGGCAGATTTATTGGATTAAGAACCTGAACGATACGATCCTTAAGAACTACAAGAAGGGCAAGCCCAAGCCGGTGAAGAAGCGGATCAAGGCGGTCTGGTCGAGCCCCGTTCTGGCGTCCAACCATATCGTCGTGGTGAGCGATCAGGGCGAGGCGCTGGAGTTCGACGACAAGACCGGCGCACTCCAGGCGAGGTTGAAGCTCGGCTCGCCGGCTTTCTTAAGCCCCATCTCGATGAATGGGACCCTATATGAGCTGACCAATGCCGGCGAATTGCTCGCCATCAGGTAGGGTCGGTCTTCGATCGGGTTTGAAGGTAGGGTGAAGTGGCGCTGAAGCTGGCCATTGTCGGCCGTCCCAATGTGGGGAAGTCGACCCTGTTCAACCGGCTGGCCGGCAAGAAGCTGGCGATCGTCGATAATCGGCCGGGCGTGACACGCGACCGGCGGGCGGCGTCCGGCCGGCTGGGCGATCTGGACCTTGAGCTGATTGATACGGCCGGCTTTGAGGATGTCGACGACGAAAGCCTGGAGGCGCGCATGCGCGCTCAGACCGAAATCGCCATAGATGAGGCCGATGTCGCCCTCTTTGTGGTGGATGCGCGCGAGGGCGTTACGCCGCTGGATCGCATCTTCGCTGAAATTCTACGTCGTCACGCCAAGCCCGTCGTGCTGGCCGCCAATAAGGCCGAGGGTAAGGCGGCGGAAACCGGCATAGGTGAAGCCTATGCGCTTGGCTTCGGTGAACCCTTGGCCATTTCCGCCGAGCACGGCGAGGGCATGAGCGACCTCTATGACGTGCTGGCCGCGCTTGAAGCTGGGCTGGAGCATGGGGATGACGTCGAACTCGATGGCGCGGACAAGCCCGTACGCATCGCCATTGTCGGCCGGCCCAATGCGGGCAAGTCCACCCTGGTCAACCGATTGATCGGCGAGGACAGGATGCTGACGGGGCCGGAGGCGGGCATTACCCGGGACGCCATCCCGGTGGACTGGGACTATGAAGGCCGGGCTGTGCGCCTGGTCGATACGGCCGGTCTTCGCCGCAAGGCTCGGGTGCAGGAGGGGCTGGAGCGGCTCTCCACCGCCGACACCATCCGCGCCATCACCTTCGCCGAGGTGGTGATCCTGGTGATGGACGCAGCCAACGCCTTTGAGACTCAGGATTTGCAGATCGCCGATTTGGTTGAGCGGGAAGGGCGGGGGCTTATCTTCTGCATCGCCAAATGGGACCTTGTGGAGGAGCCGCAGCAGAAGCTGACCGAACTTCGCGAGGAGGCGGAGCGCGCCCTGCCTCAACTTCGCGGCACGCCCTTGATTGCGCTCTCAGCCGAAACAGGCAAGGGCGTGGATCGCCTCATGCCCGCCCTCTTCAAGACCCACGCGAACTGGTCCACCAAGGTGAAGACCAGAGATCTCAACGACTGGCTTGCCATGGCGACCCAGCGCCACCCGCCGCCGGCTGTGAACGGTCGCCGGATCAAGCCCAAATACATGGCCCAGCTCAAGGCCCGCCCGCCCACCTTTGTGCTCATGGCCAGCCGGGCTGACGCCCTGCCGGAACAGTATCGCCGCTATCTGATCAACTCCCTGCGCGAAAGCTTCGACCTACCCGGCGTGCCGATCCGCATCACGATCAAGTCCGGCAAGAATCCCTTCCTCGAAGGTGGCGCCGAACAGAGTGACGGCCGCGCCCGCCCGGCCACCAAACGCTTCGGCGGCGGCAAGACCGATCAGGCCCAGCCAAGCTGGAAGCCCCAGGCCCCTAAACGCTCAGGCCCCAAGCGCCTCGGCGCGACGACAAGCGCCCGCACGCCGGGCAGCCGCAAACCCGTCGGCGGGAAGCCTACCGGCGGCCGGCCTGGCGGGGGCAAGGGGCGGTAGCTTTCGCAAAAATCGCTAATTGTGCGATGTTGCGGGTCGCACTTCGCCGACGTAATCCGGCTTTACGAAGGCTGATGCAGGCGCCGCTTCAATCTGGCCTCCTGTCAAAAAGGCGGCGAGGTGTGGCGAAAGGGTGATCAACGCCTCTCTCAACGCTATGGTCGCCACAAGGACCAATAGAGGCTGCACCATCAAAAAGAGCGGATAGCCCGGCGCACCCAAGGGGCCGGTCAAGCGGCCAAGCCAGGGGCCGGCGAACCAGATCATGGTCAGGTGCGCGCAGAACATCAGAAAGGCCAGGGGCGCCAGCCTGCTGATAGCCAGGCCCACCGGCCGCCGCGCCAGCGCCGTCGCCAACCTCCAGACGAAAAGCGCCGCGCCAAGCCTTTGCGCCACGTCAAGGGCGTTCGACCAGACGGGATGGGTATCGGCCCAGGCCTGGCCCCAGACGGATTGGACGATAGATAAAGGGCTCGCGAGGCAGAACAGAACCGCTGCAAGCGGCCAGGCGAGGCGCCCCAGTGGCTCAGCCCAATCGCGCCGACGCGCCATGAGACCCTGCAGAAAAAACAGCAGGATCTGCGGCCGCAGCAGGATGAAAAAGTTCCAGCCGCCGACGCACCAGATCGCAACAAGGCCGATGAGCCCGAACACTACCCGCTCAGATAGGCGCACGAGTAGGGGCGCCTCGAGCATGCAGACAAACAAGTCGCGTAGGAAGGAGATCTGGACGTTCACGTCATTGGGGGCTGTCAGGCAAAATAGCTCATTGATCACCCAGCCGACGCTTGTCGCGGTCGGCGCTTGCAGCCAGCCTTGCGCCGCAGCGGTGCAGACGAGCGTCATAGCGATCAGATTCCAAGCCAGCATTGGGCCGATCAGGACCTCAGCCTTGTCCCAAACAAAGCCCCAATAGCTCCGCTTTTGGACCGAACTTGCGACCAGCCAACCGGAGATAACGCTGAGCAGGGGCACTGCGCTGCGCCCCACGAGGTCGATCAGGCCCCAGCGAAAGATACCCTGGGGCGTCGACGCGAGGGCCAGAAGCTCCGATCCGCCGCGCCCTGTCCAGGCGTGGACGTAGATGATGCCCAATATGCCCAGAACCCGCGATATGCGGATTGCCGACGAGATCGCCTGATCGGAGGTAAGCGGACGCATACTGACACTCCAGACCCACCCGCCTTTGTCGCCGCGCTCTGTGGCGATTTTGGGCGATATCTATGTCTGAATGCGTTCAGCCGGTAATGGGGGCCAATCTTGAGCCTACGCCGTCTGCACTTGTGCTCGCGCCTCGGCCCAGGCGCGATAGTCCACCGTGTCTTGAGGCGGCTCTAGATCGCCTCTCGCCAGTTCAACCATCAGGGGCGTGATGGCTTCGGGCGGGGTCAGGTCGGCGGGGTCTTCGCCGGGGAAGGCGTTCATGCGCATGCGGGTGCGCAACGGGCCTGGATTGATCAGGACGCAGCGGACGGGCGTGTGCGCCACCTCATCGGCATAGACGCGCACCAGCATCTCCATCCCGGCCTTGGTGGCGGCGTAAGGGCTCCAGAAGGCGTGAGGCTTAACTGCGGCTGTGGAGGTGACGAAGAGGGCGCGGCCTGCTTCTGAGGCGCGCAGGAGCGGGTCCATAGAGCGGATCAAGCGGTAGTTGGCCGTCATGTTCACCGCCACGGCCCTATCCCAAATCTTCGGGTCCAGGTGGCCGACCGGGGTGATTAGGCCCAGCTCGCCGGCGTTGGAGAGAAGGATGTCGAGCTTTCCCCAGCGCTGGTAGATCGCCGCGCCCAGGCGATCCAGGCCGTCGCCGTCGGTGATATCGGCTGGAACAAGCGTGGCGCGCTCGCCGGTGGCGGCCAGGATCGCGTCGTCCAGCTCTTCCAGTCCGCCCTGGGTACGGGCGGTGGCGATGAGGTGGGCGCCGGCCTGCGCCAAGGCCAGGGCTGTGGCGTAGCCTATGCCGCGCGAGGCGCCGGTGACGAGGGCGAGGCGGCCGGCGAGGGGCTGTGAATTTTTTGACAAGGCTGACGAACTTTATGACGAAATATTGCTGTTCATATCCTGCTCCTGGACAAGGAGAAGGTATTTTATGCGCTGACCAGCAGGGACAGCTCCCTTTGCTCCACCGGCTCATTGCGGCCTTCGGCGATTTCGCGGTCGAGCAGGCGAGTGGGGTAGTCGCCGGTGAAATAGTGGTCGGTGAACTGAGGGGTGATCGGGTTGCGCGGGCCGACGCCCATAGCCTCATAGAGGCCATCGACGGACAGGAAGCCCAAACTGTCCACCTCCAGCCGCGCGCGCATCTGGGCCGTGGACTGGCAGGCGGCCAGCAAGTGGTCGCGGTCAGGCATGTCTATGCCATAAAAGTCCGGCCACATGATGGGCGGGGAGGCGGAGCGGAGGTGAACCTCCTTCGCGCCGGCTTCGCGCACCATGCGCACGATCTTCAGGCTGGTAGTGCCGCGAACGATAGAGTCGTCGATCAGCACGACCCGCTTGCCCTCCAGCACGGCGCGGTTGGGGCTGTGTTTCATGCGCACACCCAACTCCCGCACGCTCTGAGTCGGCTGGATGAAGGTGCGGCCCATATAGTGGCTGCGGATAATACCCAGTTCGTAGGGCAGGCCGCTGGCCTGGGCATAGCCCAGCGCGGCGGGCACCCCGGAGTCGGGCACCGGCACCACCACATCCGCCGGCGCCGCCGTCTCCTTAGCTAGGATCGCGCCCATGCGCTTTCGCACGTCATAGACCGAGCGGCCGTTGACGATGGAGTCGGGGCGGGAAAAATAAACGTATTCAAAAAGACAGGGGCGAGCGCGGGCGGCGGGGAAGGGGCGAAGCGAGGTGATGGTGTTCCTGCCGCTGATCACCACCAGTTCCCCATGCTCGATATCTCGCACAAACCGCGCGCCGATCGTGTCCAGCGCGCAGGTCTCAGACGCCAGCACCGGCTGGCCGTTAAGATCGCCCAGCACCAGCGGCCGGATGCCGAGCGGATCGCGCGCGCCGAGCAGGCAGCCGTTGGTGAGGGCGACCAGGGCGTAACCGCCTTCGATCTGGGCTAAAGCGTCGATAAACCTGTCCACCATCACGCCTTTGCGCGAGCGGGCGACCAGATGCAGGATGACTTCGGAGTCGGAGGTGGATTGAAAAATCGACCCTTCGGCGACGAGCTGTTTATGCAGGGTGCGGAAGTTGGTAAGATTGCCATTATGGGCTATAGCGATGCCGCCCGTATCCAGGTCCGCGTACATAGGCTGGACATTGCGGATCACGCTGGCGCCGGCCGTGGCGTAGCGGGTATGGCCCATAGCGCTGCGGCCGGGCAGACGCTGCATCAGGTTCACGCCGGAAAAGGCGTCGCCTACCAGGCCCATATGCCGTTCTGTATGAAAGAGCTGGCCGTCGAAGGAGGCGATGCCGCAGGCTTCCTGCCCGCGATGTTGCAGGGCGTGCAGGCCCAAGGCCGTCACCGCGCTGGCGTCTTCCACATTCCAAACAGCAAAGACCCCGCATTCTAGGCGGGGTCGGTCGTCATCGGGATCGCGGGCGGGATAGGCGCCTCTCCAAGCCTGAGAGTCTGATGTCTGACCCTCGCGAACGGCTGGCAAGGCCGTCCCCTGTAAATCTTTAGGGTGAAAAGCGCTCATGTCTTCACTCCGCCGGGCGGCTATCCAACGACAAGGTCTTAGGACGAATCCCAGACCGCCGCGACCGCCTATATGGGTCGGATGCGGACGAATTGGGAGTGGCGTTCGCCGTTTGCCCGCTCATGTCACCCCCCTGCGACACCGCTGCACTATCCGATGGATAAGCTTCGCCTGAGTCGTCCGTTTTGTTGACCTGTTCCGACAGGACCCGGCCAAATCCGCCGACCGCCTTCAGACCTTGGGGCGCGAGACTTGCCAACACCCGGCCCGAAGTCTGGCCCAAGCCATAGACCGGGCCGCCGATGATCCAGTGCGGCTGGAGCCAGCGGGGCGTCACCGCGCTAAAGACGAGGCAGAAGAGGCCAATAGCCACCAAGCCGCGCGCCAGCCCCAGGCCGAACCCAACCGTCCGGTCCAGAGCGCCCAGCGCCGCCTGACGATGCAGGGCGGACGAGAGCGCCGCGCCGGCGATGCGCATGGCGACATAGGCGATCAGAAACACGACGACGACGGCGACAACCTTGGACAGCCAGCCCGTATGCACCAGGGCGTGGGCGACAGGCGCGCTGATCGGTAGAAGAAAGACGCCGGTCATGGCCGACAAGGTGAAGGCGACCAGCGTCACCATCTCCTGCACGCCGCCCCGCGACAGGCCCAGCAAGGCCGAAACCAGCAAGATCAAACCGGCGACAAGGTCGAATGGGGTCAAGGGCGCTCCAGGTCTGACAGACGCACGGGGAGGGTTGGTGCACTAATTTTCTACCTCATCTTGCCTTGCGTCCCGGTTAAGAGCGGTTCCACCATCGCTTAGCCCCAATCGCCCTCGCTGATGCGACGGATGGCGTCGGATAGGCGGACGGCGGGGGCGATGGCGAAGCCGGCTTCTCCAGCTATAGCGCCGTTCGGAGCCAGGGCGCGACCAAAGCCGAGCTTCTTGGCTTCCTTGATCCGCGCGTCGCTCCGTCCCACCGTGCGCACATCGCCGGACAGGCTGATCTCGCCGAACACCACACAATCCTGCGGCAAGGGCGTGTCCAGCGCGGAGGAGGCGAGGGCGGCGGCGGCGGCGAGATCAGCCGCTGGCTCAGTAATCCGCAAGCCCCCCGCCACGTTCAGATAGACATCGCGATTGCCCAGCGACAGGCCGCAACGGGACTCCAAAACCGCCAGCACCATAGCGAGGCGGCCCGAATCCCACCCCACGACCGCCCGGCGCGGCGTGCCATAGGCGGAGGGGGCGACCAGGGCCTGAAACTCCACCAGCACAGGGCGAGATCCTTCAATGCCGGCGAAGACCGCCGCGCCGGCCGACCGCTCGCCGCCCTCATTCAAGAACAGGGCCGAGGGGTTCTTCACTTCCCTCAGGCCGGAATCGCCCATTTCGAACACGCCGATCTCATCCGTCGCGCCGAAGCGGTTCTTGGCGGCGCGCAGGATGCGAAAGGGATAGCCTCGCTCCCCCTCAAAGCTCAGCACCGCATCCACCATGTGCTCCACCACGCGCGGGCCGGCGATCTGGCCGTCCTTGGTCACATGGCCCACCAGCACCACAGCGATCCCGCGCTTTTTGGCCAGCCGCACCAGCTCCCCCGCCGCCGCCCGCACCTGGGTGACGGAGCCGGGGCCGGCCTCAAGTTGATCGCTCCACATGGTCTGGATCGAGTCGATCACCGCCAGATCGAACGGCTCTCGCTTCAGCCCCTCGATAATGTCGCGCAGCGCCGTTTCGGCCGCGAGCTTCACCGCGGCGTGGCCTAGCCCCATGCGCTGAGCCCGCGCACGGACCTGCTCCACCGCCTCCTCGCCCGAGATGTAGGCGACCTTAGCCCCGTTCAGCGCGGCGGCGGCGCAGACCTGGAGCAGGAGGGTGGACTTGCCCACGCCCGGATCGCCGCCCACAAGAATGGCCGACCCCGGCACCACGCCGCCGCCGCAGACCCGGTCGAACTCGGCTATGCCGGTGACGAGACGGGGCGGGGCGATGGTCTCCAGGTCCAGCGTCTCAAAGCTCAGCCCCCCGCGCGCCTTGGCCGACTTGGCGGGCGCCAGGGCGCCGGGCGGTCGACTGCCCTGCAGTTCCTCCACTAGCGAGTTCCAAGCGCCGCAGGCCGGGCACTGCCCCGCCCACTTGGTCGCCACCCCGCCACAGCCCTGACAGACATAGATCGCCCCATCTCGCGCCATGGATCAGGCTCGGTCGATGGAGGAGTAGGAAGATCGGGGCAAGGTGGGTCTCCGAAGGCTCAGGGGCTGGAGCCCGACTCGTTAAACGCAACCTACGTCAGAATCGGACGTGACGCGTTATGAGGTTGAATTTAGCGGAGCCTGCAATCTCAATCCACCTTGAGTCAGATATTTTTAGGGTGTACAAAAAGTGGAGATTGAGTTCGATCCTACCAAAGACGCCGCCAACATCGCCAAGCATGGCCTGTCCTTGGCCGAGGCTGGACATTTCGATTTCGCCAAGGCCATCGTGGTTGAGGATAGTCGGATGAATTATCATGAGGCGCGATTTCGGGCCTTCGCCCGCATAGATGGCCAAGGCCGCTGCCTTGTTTTCACAGCCGTCAGCGAAACGACCATCCGCGCGATTAGTTATCGCCGCGCCCATAACAAGGAGATGCGCCGCTATGGCCTATGAGCCGGAACCGGATCTGACCGATCCCGATAATCCCGAATGGACGGAAGAAGACTTCGCCCGTGCGCGGCCGGCGTCTGAAGTGCTGCCGCCTACGCTATACGCCGCCCTCACGCGACCTCGCGGGCGGCCGAAGGCGGAGGTTGTCAAGATTCCCGTCAAGCTGCGGCTCGATCCCGATGTGGTGGCCCGGTTCAAGGCCACCGGGCCGGGCTGGCAGACGCGCATCAATGCGATCCTGAAAGACGCTCTGGCCAAGCCGGTGGGTTGAAAGCTCTCCGCCGAAAAGACGACCATGCCTCGAGCCCTCTTCACCGCCATCCACCATGTCGCGATCATCTGTTCGGACTATGCGCGCTCCAAGGCCTTCTATGTCGATGTGTTGGGTCTGGAGGTCGTAGCGGAGCATTATCGGGCGGAGCGCCAGTCGTGGAAGTGCGATCTTCGGGCCGGACCCGTCCAGATCGAACTGTTCTCCTTCCCCGCCGCCCCGCCGCGCCCCTCCTATCCTGAAGCCCAAGGTCTGCGCCACCTGGCCTTCACGGTCGAAAAACTGGAACCCGCCATAGCCCGTCTCACCGCAGCGGGTGTGCAGGTCGAGCCCATCAGGGTTGATCCCTATACGGGGCAGAGGTTCACTTTTTTTGCGGACCCGGATGGGCAGCCGATGGAGTTTTATGAGGGGTAGGAGGTGGTAATTATAGACTATAGTGTATATTGATGATGTTGATTTATGGGCGGAGATACGCTGATGGCGCTCCAGATCGCTAATCCGATTGTTGTGGCCAAGGTCGAACGCCTCGCCAAGACGACGGGCTTAACGAAGACTGCGATTGTAGAGCGGGCGATTGATCGGTTGGCGGCTGAGACGCAAGGGGCTGCTAATCCGGATCGACTGAAGGTATTACTGGCCCAGCTCGATCAGATTCCGGATCGTGAAGACGCCTTTGATCCCCTAGCTTGGGATACGCAAGGCCTGCCCATTTGATCGTTCTAGATACCTCGGCCTTGATCGCTATCGTTTTTGGCGAACCCGAGCGGGACAACTTTATCCACGTAATACAACAGGCGGATAAGGCGTTGATCAGCGCTGTCACGGTCGTTGAGGCGCGCATGGTGGTGCATGGGCGGCGGGGGCAAAGGGGCGTGATCCTGCTGGATGATCTGCTCCGGCTGCCGATGCTGGAGGTTGTTGCGCCCGGGACAGCGGAAACCGATGCCGCCTACGCCGCCTTCGTCACTTATGGGAAAGGCAGCGGTCACGGCGCCGGTCTGAATTTTGGGGATTTATTCAGCTACGCCCTGGCCAAGGTACGAGGCCTACCTTTGCTTTATAAAGGTGATGACTTCGCCAAGACAGATGTTGTTAGTGCAATTGGCAACTGACCTCGCTTCGGCTAGTTCGCCCGCATGACCTTGCCCGACGTCGTTATTCGCTATCTGGAGGCCTACAACCGCCGCGATGTGGCCGCCCTGGTCGCCTGCGTGACGGACGATGTGATCTTTGAGAATGTTTCGAATGCGGGCGACTCCATGGCGTTGAAGGGGCGTGACGCGTTTTTGAAACTAGCGGCGCAGTCGGCGACCCTGTTTTCGGTCCGTCGGCAAATCGTTCGGATGGCGGTTGTTCAGGACGAGCGGGTCGCTCTCGAAATCGACTGGTCTGGAACGCCCTCGAAGGACCTACCCGGTATGCCTGCTGGCAAGTCCGTCAGTCTGAGGGGCGCGACCTTCATCACCCTGCGCGGCGACCACATCAGTAATATCACCGACTTGAGTTGACACCTTCCACCTAAACCGGCCCCGCATCCCCCGTAATCGGTCCGGTCGCCACGCCATTGATGAACTGCTGCACGTAAGGATTATCCGCCTGATCAATCGTCTTGGCGTCGCCGCGCCAGATGATCTGGCCTTGATGCAGGAGGGCGATGTCGTCGCCGATCTTGCGGGCTGAGGCCATGTCGTGGGTGATGGAGATGGCGGTGCAGCCGAGCCGCTTCACCTCCTCGATAATCAGGTTGTTG
>Ga0116226_10000204_pt1 | contig 47572 bp, 41 predicted proteins | sample S1TSphfallax_FD_89692 | JGI IMG/M metagenome (GOLD analysis project Ga0116226, IMG submission 89692) | Host-associated microbial communities from peat moss isolated from Minnesota, USA - S1T2_Fa - Sphagnum fallax MG | ecosystem: Host-associated > Plants > Peat moss > Unclassified | place: USA... | reverse complement strand
TGTTGCGTTCACGGCGTTCTCGTCGATATCCCGATCGAGGGTGATCTGACGTTCGAAGCGGCCGTAGAACCGCTCGCTGTAAGCACGACTGCGATTCTCGGATTCCAGCTTCTTCTCACCTCTCACGGTGAGCAGCCCGTCTTGAAGCAGCACTTCGACGTCGCGCTCCTCCAGGCCCGGAAGTTCCGCCGTGACTCGATACTCCTTCTCGGTTTCCTCGACATCCACGCTGGGCCACCCACTGCGGCCGGCGAAGAGACGGGAGTCGTCGAATCCTCGGAACACATCATCGAACAGACGGTTCATCTCCCGATGCAGACTCACCACCGGGCTCATGGAATCTGATCGTGTCGTCGGGCTGCGCTCACGATCGCCCCGCGCCCAGGGAACAAGATCTCGAACATTCATGGTCTTTACCTCCTCATCAACAGACCCTAGACGAGGGCCATATAGAGCGTCGATGGGCGGCTTTCAAGAGTCTCGAAAACAGAAAATGGCGAACGACCAATTTGTGCGGCACACAAATAGGATCCCCGTTCGGAGTTCAGTGGGTGTGGCACGTGTGCTGCGTGTTCAATTGCCCTGGAAATTAAGCCCTTGAAAAAAAATATTCCTGCGCTAGATTCTCATCCGATCTTATAGGTCACGGAGGCGTCGCGGCTCTGGGCAATGAAAGCTACTTACTTAAACAGGAGATAGTTGGTTTAGCAGTAGATTCAAAATAGGAGTTCAACATGTCGGCACTTGACACGATGACTTCTTTACTGAGCTCACCCTGGGTTGATGCCAGTGGCAAAACGCTCTCGGTCAGAGCTCTGCCGGGCCTTCGTCCGGAGCTCATCAAGACCCTCAACTCAACCTACCCGGGGCGGATCAATCCAACGATACAGGCGTTGCTGGCGACCTGCTGCGGTCTCGCGGACACCGAAATTGGGTCTGTGGATTTTACGGGGTGCTGCTTTCCTGAGGAGCCGTGCTCCGTGTTCCAGCCCTGCCTGACGATGGCGATCGACGACGCCGGACGGCGCTGGATTGCGGAGTGTGGTGTCAAGGATTTGCCGGGTCCCGTGTGGTGCGTTTTTCCCGACCCGCAAGTTGCCGTGCACGTTAGCGATGATCTGCAGGCATTCCTCGCTGTATTTCACGAACACGCGCATCGAGGTCAGACCCTCGCCTGGCTGCAAGATTTGAGCGCTACCGCGCATGCCGTGTGGGCTCATCGCCGAGCGTTGGCGTTGCGCCCCTACCATGCCCACCAATCGGATGAGGAAATTCAGGGTTGGCTATCGAGCCTGCCGTCGGATGCATATGTCTACGACCTGCGGCGACCAAGCACCGTACGTGGTTGGCCCTATGGCGTTGCCGGCCCATCTGCTCGCATGTACCGCTGCGGGTGCCTCCCGGTGTTCGCGGTCGCACGATCGCCCACGGAGGGCTGGCGCGCCGGGCAGCCGGTAACGACGGCACCTGTCCATCCGCTGTCTGCCCATAGTTTGGAAATGGAACTGCCGGATAATGTAGAGCTGCGGCCGAGCCTGACGCCAGTAATCGCCGACATTCGACCAAAGAATTGAGTTCATTTTGTCACGCTCACGTCCATGCGTTGTGGCGGGCGCCTGATCCACGCGCGTATCGCTGTAGCACAAGTGACTTACGCAAATTCAAGCGACAACCATACAGACGATTCTCACGCTTGAATTATTGGTCGACATCCTTATTTGGTTCCCAGGCGCGTTCGGACTGCTCCGGCGCGATGGTGTGACATTCAGCTAACAATTGAGGAGGAATTCACTATGAACAGTGTGGCGACACAAGACCCATGGAGCTTCGTGCCGCGGCTACAAACTGAGATCAACCGGCTATTTGCCAATGCCAATCAGAGCGACAGCAGTTCCGCGACAGCAACTTGGGTACCGGCCGTGGACATCCATGAGTACACCGATCGTTTTGAGCTAAATGTCGATGTCCCCGGCATCGATCCTGGCAAGGTGGAGTTAACGCTCGAACGCGGCATCTTAACGCTGTCGGGTCAGCGAACCGCTGCGGACTTCAGCAAGCCCGATGAAAAACCGCAGTACACGCGCTCCGAGCGAGGCCTGGGGCATTTTTATCGAAGATTCGTTCTTCCGGATATCGTGGATAGTGAAAAGGTCAATGCAACCGGAAAGGACGGCGTTCTCACCATCACCATTGCGAAACAGGCCAAAGCGATGCCGCGACGCATTCGAATCGGAGCGTGATTTCACGTAACCGAAGGCCTGCGACGCAGACGCGAAGGCTGCGTTGCAGGCCTTCCCCGATCAGTAGAGCAATCGTATGATCTCCTCAGAAGGTACTGTGCGTCGGATGATAGGCGCGGCAATTCGTAACTTCCGCGCTCGCTGGGCTCTCATGACCCTCTATGAGCGCTTCGAGCAGATCGTTGCGATTGCACTGAGCGTGATCATCGCAATCTTGATCCTCATTGCCTTGGTTCAGCTGTATGAGCGCGTCCTGCCGCTGGTGCTGGGAGGAGCTCTAGATCCACTTGACCACGAAGTCTTTCAGGCTTTGTTCGGATCCATCTTTACGGTGCTGATCGCCATGGAATTCAAGCATTCGATCGTCAAAGCCGCGATCAGACGTGACAGCATCATCCAGGTTCGTACCGTCGTCCTGATCGCCTTGCTGGCAATGAGCCGCAAATTTGTCATTCTCGATGCGAGTGTGACGCCTGCCCCCACCATCGCCGCCCTCGCCGCCGTGACTCTCGTACTGGGCGCGGTGTATTGGCTCCTGAAGGATCAGGAACCCGGCCGGCCCGAATAATTCGTAGGACTTGAAAAATTATTTCCGTTCCCTACTGTCGCTGCGAAAGCGCCGCGCGGTGCGGCGCATATGGCGCACGAAAAGGAGGAAATATGTCTATCACGACCAAAGCCATGTTGGCCTGCCTTTTGGGTTCGCTCGTGGTGCTGCCTACGGTCGCCTTCGCGGATGACTCGGCGGTCGCCAAATCGGACCAGTCGCAGAGTCAAACCGAGGAAAAACGTAAGAGCTTGTTAGGCGATGCCACCGGTGCAATTCAGGATACGCAAGCAGCTCTGAAATACCTGGACGAAAGCAAGACAAAGGAAGCGCTGGCCGCACTGGAACGGGCGACGGGCAAACTCGATATCATTCTTGCGCGAGACCCAAAACTCGAGTTGGCCCCGGCCGCAGTCGGGGTAGTCACCTACGACGTACAAGGCGGCCTCGATACAGTCAAGAAAGTACGGCAACAGGCGGAGGACCTTATTGCGGATGGGCGTCTACAAGAGGCGCGGCGTCTTCTGAAAAATTTGGCGAGCGAGACCGTCATCAGTGTGACCAACATTCCGCTGGCAACCTATCCGGATGCAATAAAGTCGGCGGTAAAGTTGATTGACCAGAACAAAAAGGATGAGGCCAAGCGTGTCTTGCAAACCGCCTTGAATACGCAGGTGGTCACGGACACCATCATTCCGTTGCCGGTCGTCAAAGCCCAGGAGGCTTTGAAAAACGCCGAAAGCCTGGCAGAGAAGAAGAACCGCACTAAAGACGAGAACGATCGGCTCAAGGCCTCGATGGATCAAGCTCGTGATCACCTGGAGTTCGCTCAAGCGCTGGGTTATGGCACGAAAAAGGACTTTGAACAGATGTACGCACAATTGAATGAAATACGGGATAAAACCGCCGACAACAGATTTGGAACAGGGTGGTTTGCAAAGATCAAGGCATCCATCGAGGATTTCCTGAAGTCCAGTCAACCGAAGAACAGCTAAGCTCAATGTTAACAAGTCCGACCTCGGTCTTACCGAGGTCGGACGGCACTGGCGGCGTATCACCGCCGACGACGTTGTTCTCCCCGGTTCCAGAAAAAAAAGTGGCACCAGCTTCATAAGGTTTTAGCACTGCGCGCGCTCTCTTGTTTTTTTGTGCTGTAAACCAAAAAAAATGACCGGCGTTTTTTATCGCATACGAAGCATGCAAGCGGCGCATTCGGTGAGTGCGCCGGAATGCAGCGCAGTGGAAAGTTTGACCATAAATTTGGAGGTTGATCATATGAAGCAGATAGCGAAGCTCGGCGCCCTCGTATCGACGGCGGCGCTACTGTATGCAACTGAGGCAGTCTCGCCCACTCAGGCGGCACATGCACTTGAGCACCGACCCGACGGGGTCATCGATGGCCGCGGACACATCTTGGATAGTCGTTACAACCACGGTCACTACTATCCAGGCGTCGGGGTCTCTGTGAGAGTCCTGCCCGAGGGGTATAGGCCATACTTCTTTGGAGGCCATCCCTTTTATTTCTATGGCGGCGTCTGGTATGCGCCCGCTGCTGCAGGCTTTGTGGTAGTCAGACCGCCCGTGGGCGTCGTCATCTCAGTGCTGCCTCCGTTTTATTCGACGGTGTGGATCGGCGGAGTTCCGTACTACTACGCTAACGATGTTTATTACACCTGGGATTCCGCTCAGAACGGTTATGTGGTGGTGGACCCGCCGGCAAACGCGGCTAACCCATCGTCGCCCCCCAGCACTCATGAGGAATTGATCATTTACCCAAAAAATGGGCAAGGGGCGGCCCAACAGGCTGCCGACCGCTATGACTGTCACAGTTGGGCCAAGACGCAAACCGGCTTTGACCCCACGCAAGTGGCTGGCGGTGTCGCGCCCGCCAGCGCGGCAAATAGTCGAAGTGCGTACGACCGCGCCATGAGTGCGTGTCTGACTGCACGAGGCTATGAAGTGCGTTAAGCCGGGGAATAATGGCAGGCGCGCGTGAGGAGCGCGCGCCTGCCAAATGAGGGTCACCCTCAAACCCCTTTTCAATCTATGAAACGTTGAAGAAGGCGGTCACACGCCCGATCGATCGAGTGGGACGTCAGTGTCCGTGAAATCTGTATTCGACGGCGCTAGCGTTGGTTGAAGAAGAGCGGAGTTGTGCGACCGGCTGTGAATCGGCGTAAAACAGGCCATCAGTAGGGAGGAATTCAATGTGTTGATTTTTCGCGTCGGTATCCTCTTTGCAGTCGCAACAAACACGCCCTGCGCATACGCTGCGAATATTACAGACCTAGAGGATTCGACAGTGCTCATGGCGGCATTGTCGCCTTGTGAGAGTGATGCCGACGCAGTCGTCGTTGGTACAACGTTGAGCGTCAATGATTTGAGGGACTCCTCGCCACACGAGGCGGCACGGCTAAGTCTCGATGATGGTTATTCACAGGCACTCGGAAATCTGCGTAGCCGGAATGTCGCTTCCGTAGCGTTCCCTTCCAGATTTCACTGCCCGAGATTGAAACTGGTCGAGCATTCCTCTGTTGTCCCCGTGTTGGAGCACGGTGATTGGCAGGGCTTTCGTCGCACATTCCCCGGTGCTGTCAAACTCATCCGGATCAGTCTTCCCGGCTATAATCGAACACACGATCGCGCAATTGTCGAGGTTTCGACGGCTTGCGGCATCAACTGTGGATCCGACGATCTAATTGAATTACGGAGGGTGAACGGCACATGGGAACGAGTGACGCTTGTCGAAAGCGCCACAAGCTGATCTCCCCTGTCGGCCTCTGCCTTACCCGGGGGATAGGTGCGCAGGGCGGGCACTGGTTTTTTCTTCGTGCCCGCCCTGCGCACCTATCCCCCCCTGTATCGGCAGCGTGAACGTGAATCGCGCCCCGCCTTCGGCGCGCTGCTGCGCGGAGATCGTGCCGCCGTGGGCATTGACGATGGCGCGGCAAATGGTCAAACCCAAGCCGGCGCCGCCGGTGGTGCCTTCATTTTTACCGCGGCGAAACTTGGCGAACAGCAACTCGGGATCGTCGACCGGAAAGCCGGGGCCGTCGTCGTCGATATAGACCCGCACCATATCGTTTTCCATGGCCGCGGTTACCGTCACGCGGGTACCCGCCGGCGTATGTTTCGCCGCATTCTCCAAGAGATTGTTGAACACCTGCAGAATCAGCGCGCTATCGACGAATACGGGCGGCAGTCCTGGCGGCAGCGCATCGACGATGGTGTGTCCCGCCAGCCGCGCGCGGGATTGCTCAAGTACGGCGCCGAGCAAATCCTCGAGCGTCTGCCAATCGCAGCGCAAGGAGACCTGCCCGCTCTCCAGCCGCATCAACTCGAGGACGTTGGAAATGATGTCCGACATCTGGTTCGCTTTCGCTTCGATCGATGCCGTCAGTGCGGCGCGCGCCTCGGCATCGAAGACCATCGTCGGATCATTGAGCGCGCTGCTGGCGCCGGCGATCACCGCGAGCGGCGTACGCAGGTCATGCGAAATGGAGGCCAGCAGCGTGTTCCTCAAATTGGTCGTCTCGGCGGTGACGCGCGCGGTCTCCGCCTCCTCGGCGAGCGCCGCGCGTTCCATCGCAAGCGCAATCTGACCCGCAAAAGTTTCCAGCAAATGCCGCTGCTCCGGCAACAGGAGTCGTCTGCGCTGTGACGGAGCGACCGCCAGCACGCCGAGCGTTTTCGACGCCGCCCGCAGCGGCAGATACTGCGCCGGGCTGGCCAGCAGGGTGTCGGTGCCGAGGCCCGCGGGCACGCCGTGGTCGAGCACCCATTGGGCGACGGACAGATCGGCCTGCAGCAACGATCCGAGCAGTGGCGGGCTTCGCGGGTGATGCAGGCGCCCAGACGCGTCGGGAATCAGAATCACTGCCTGACTCGCAAAGGTCTCCACGACGTGCTTCACGGCGACACGGGCCAGATCCTCGAAGCCGCGATTCGCAGCCAGTTCACGACTCATGCCGTACAGCAGCGCGGTGCGTCGCTCGCGGGCTCCGGCCACCCGGGTCTGCGCGCGGACGCTGGCCGCCAGCCCGGCGATGATCAGCGCCACCGCCAACATCACCGCGAAAGTCACGACGTATTCGAAATCGGAGACGGCAAAGGAGAAGCGCGGCGGCACATAGAAGAAGTCGAAGGCAATCACGTTGGCGATGGCGGCGAGGCTGGCGGGACCGCGCCCGAGCCGCAGCGCCGCGACGGTGGTGCCCAGCAGGTAGACCATGACCAGGTTGGTCAGCTCGATATGCGAGTACATCGGTGCCGCGAGCAGCGTGCAGGCCACCGTAATGCCGGCGGCGGCCCAGTACAAGGACCACTGGATGTCGCGCGGGCCGGTTTCCTCGTGCGAACTCCCGGTTTTCGCCGTTGACTCGCGCCGCGAAATGACGGACACATCGAAGCCACCGTTCGCCTCCACCAGCTTGGTGGTGGTCGAGGGCCGGAACAGGGAGCGCAAGCCGAAGCGCTTCGGCTCACCCACCACGATTCGGGTGACGTTGCGCAGGCGCGCATACTCGATCAACGCGGTGGAAGCGGACGAACCATCCAGGGTGACGGTCTGCGCGCCCAGCGATTCCGCCAGCCGCAGGATGTCGACACGGCGATTTCGCGCCTTCTCTCCCAATTTCAGCATGGCGGCGGTTTCCACGGTCACCACGAGCCATTCGGCGTCCAAAGCGTCTGCGAAGCGTTTGCCGACCCGCACCAATTGTTCGGCCTGATCGTCCAGCGTCACGGCGACCAGGAACCGATCGCGCGCCAGCCAGGGTTTGGAGACACGCTCGCGGTTGCCGTAGGCACGTGCCGCCGCATCGACGCGGTCCGCAGTTCGACGCAGCGCGAGTTCGCGCAATGCCAACAGATTGGGCTCGCGGAAGAATTTTTCCGTGGCCGCGGCGGCCTGCGCGGCTCCGTACACCTTGCCGGCGCGCAGGCGTTCCAACAGATCGCCGGGAGACAAATCGATGAGTTCGACTTCGTCGGCCTGATCGAATATCCGGTCGGGAATGGTCTCTTGTTGCCTCACGCCCGTGATGCCGGCGATCACGTCGTTCAAGCTCTCCAGATGTTGAACGTTGACAGTCGTCCACACGTTGATACCGGCGGCGAGCAACTCTTCGATGTCTTGCCAGCGTTTGGCATGACGCGGCTTGGGCTCGCCTTCGATCAGATTCGAATGCGCGAGTTCGTCCACCAGCAAAATCGTCGGGTGCCGCGCCAACGCGGCATCCAGGTCGAATTCGCGACGCACCATCGCGCGGTGGCGAACCTCGAGAAACGGCAGCTGTTCCAAGCCGTCCAGCAAGCGCTCGGTCTCGATCCTTCCGTGTAGTTCGACGTAGCCCACCGCGACATCGGCGCCGGAGGCGCGCGCGCTGCGCGCCGCTTCGAGCATGGTGTAGGTCTTGCCGACGCCGGCGGAAGCGCCGAAGAATATCTTCAATCGACCCCGAAGCAGCGACGCTTCGCTGCGTTCGATGGTCGTCAGCAACTCATCGGGGTCGAGGCGGCGGGCACCCGTGCGCAGGGCACCCTGGCGGCGGGCATCCGTGCGCGGGGCGCCCTGCCAACCATCCGGGCGCCGCTCGTCATTCATGCCATGCGTCGAGCGCCATATTCAGTTCCAATACATTGATCCGCGGCTCGCCGAGTATGCCGAACAATGCACCGGTCTCGAGTCGGGCGATCAGCGCCTCGACGGCGGACGGCGCCATGCCCCGCGCGCGAGCAACCCGAACCACCTGATATTCGGCGGCCGCCACGCTGATGTCAGGATCCAAGCCGCTGGCAGAGGCGGTGACGAGATCCACCGGTACTGGACCCGACGCCGAAACCGAAACCGGATCGGACTGATCGTCACGAAACGTCTTGATGTTCATATCAACCTGATCGAGTAGCGCCGGATTCAGCGGCCCCAGGTTGGAGCCTCCGGAGGCCCCTCCATTGTAAGGCTGGGGCGCCGTCGCCGAAGGTCGTCCCCAAAAATATTTGGCGTCGGAGAAATGCTGGCCGATGAGCCTGGAGCCTACCAGGGTCTTGCCGTGGTGCAGCAGACTCCCGGAGGCTTGGGCCGGAAACACCAGCTGGGCGATGCCGGTGACGAGCAGGGGATATAACACGCCCAAAGTGAGCGTCATGATGAACAGCAGACTCAAGGCCGGGCGGAAGTAGCGCATCATCATCCTCACACAAAGCCGGCGGCGGCCAGGCCCATGTCGATCAACTTGATGCCTGGAAAAGGCACGAGAATTCCACCGAGGCCGTAAAGCGCCAAATTCCGCCGCAGCAGCGGCCCTGCCCCGAGCGCGCGGTATTTCACGCCCTTGATCGCCAGAGGAATCAACAGAACGATGATCAGCGCATTGAAGATCACCGCTGACAGGATGGCGGAGTTAGGCGTCGTCAACCGCATGATGTTGAGCGCCGCGAGCGACGGATAGGTGGTGGCGAAGGCCGCCGGGATGATGGCGAAATACTTGGCGATGTCATTGGCGATGCTGAAGGTGGTGAGCGACCCGCGCGTCATCAACATCTGCTTTCCGGTCTCCACGATCTCGATCAGCTTGGTTGGATTGGAGTCCAAATCCACCATGTTACCGGCCTCCTTGGCCGCTTGCGTGCCCGTGTTCATGGCCACCGCCACATCAGCCTGTGCAAGCGCGGGCGCATCGTTGGTACCATCGCCCGTCATCGCCACCAAGCGTCCTTCGGATTGGTGTTTGCGAATCAGCTTGAGCTTCGCTTCCGGCGTCGCCTCCGCCAGATAGTCATCAACGCCCGCTTCCGCCGCGATAGCCGCCGCGGTCAGGCGATTGTCGCCCGTGATCATGATGGTCTTGATGCCCATGTGCCGCAGATCGGCGAAGCGTTCCTTGATACCACCTTTGACGACGTCTTTGAGCTCCACGACACCGAGGACCTTGGCACCATCACAGACCACCAGCGGTGTGGATCCGCGCCGCGCCACCGTATCCACCACCGTGGACACTGCCGGCGGAAACACCGCGCCAAGTTTGGCGATGTGATTCTTGATGGCGTCGGCGGCGCCCTTGCGAATTTGCCGGTTTCCAAGATCGACGCCGCTCATGCGGGTTTGCGCGGAGAAACCGATGAACGTGGCGTCCAACGCCTTGATGTCGCGCTCGCGAATGTTGAACAGCGCTTTCGCCAGCACCACGATGCTGCGCCCTTCCGGCGTTTCGTCGGCCAGCGACGCCAACTGAGCGGCATCGGCCAGCTCCGTTTCGTTCACCAACGGTGCGGGCAGGAACACGGACGCCTGTCGGTTGCCGAGCGTGATCGTTCCCGTCTTGTCGAGGAGCAACACGTCGACATCGCCGGCGGCTTCGACCGCCCGGCCCGAGGTTGCAATGACATTCGCCTGCATCATGCGGCTCATGCCGGCTACGCCGATGGCGGACAGCAGACCGCCGATGGTGGTCGGAATCAAACACACGAGCAGCGCTATCAGGGCCGTCAGGGTGATCGGCGTACCGGCTTTGGCTACGGCGACGCTGAATATCGAAAACGGCAGCAAGGTCACGATGACCATCAAAAAGACGAGTGTCAGCGCCACCAGCAAAATGGTGAGCGCTATCTCATTCGGCGTCTTCTGGCGCTTCGCGCCCTCCACCATGGCGATCATCCGGTCCAGAAAGGTCTCGCCGGTATTCACCGTCACCCGAACGATGATGCTGTCGGACAGCACGCGCGTGCCGCCGGTGACCGAGGAGAAGTCGCCGCCGGACTCGCGGATGACGGGTGCCGACTCGCCGGTGATTGCACTTTCATCGACCGATGCCGCGCCTTCGATGACCTCACCGTCGACCGGAATGACATCGCCGGCCTCGACCAGAACGATATCGCCTTTCTGCAGATCATCGGCCTTCACCTGGCACGTATCGCGTTGGCGCAGAGAGCCGTCGATGATCTTCTTCGCCAGCACCGTCTGGCGCATGTTGCGCAGCGCCGACGCCTGTGCGCGGCTCCGGCCCTCGGCCAAAGCCTCCGCGAAGTTCGCAAACAACACCGTGAAGGCCAACCAGACCGCGATCGCGAAAATGAACGAGGTGGGCGCTTCGCCGTGACCGGACAGCGCCTGCACCCACAACAAAAGCGTCGCGATCGTGCCGACATAGACCACGAACATGACCGGATTGCGGCTCTGCAGCCGGGGATCGAGTTTTTTCAAGGTCTCTATGAGCGCGGGGCCCAGTAGCTTCCTGTCGAGCAAAGGCAACTGCGTTCGGGTCATGACGATCTCAATGAGCTGCCAGCAGAAAATGCTCGACCACCGGACCGAGCGCCAGCGCCGGCACGTAATTGAGCACACCGATCAAGATGATGGTGCCGATGAGCAGCGTGATGAACAGCGGCCCGTGCGTCGGCATGGTCCCCTCGGTCACGGGAATTCGCTTCTTCGCCGCCAGCGAGCCCGCGATGGCGAGCACTGCGATGATGGGCCAGAAGCGGCCCAGCCACATGACGATGCCGAGCACCACATTGTAGAAAGGGGTGTTGGCACCAAGTCCCGCAAATGCGCTGCCGTTGTTGTTGCCCGCGGAGCTGAAGGCGTAAAGGATTTCGCTGAAGCCGTGCGCCCCCGGATTCGCGATGCCTGCCTTGCCCGCTTCCGTCATGACTCCGAGGGCGGTTCCCAGCAGCACGAGGATCGGCGTCGTGAGAATGAATATCGAGGCCAGCTTCATCTCTCTGGCTTGGATCTTCTTGCCAAGATATTCCGGCGTTCTGCCGATCATGAGTCCGGCGATGAACACGCCCAAGATCGCGAAAATCAAGATGGTGTAGATGCCGCTACCCACACCGCCCGGGGCCAGTTCACCGAGCTGCATCAGGAACAGGGGCACGAGGCCGCCCATGGGCAGCAATGAATCATGGGCGGAATTCACGGCGCCGCAAGAGGTGGCGGTGGTGGCGGCGACAAACAACGCCGAGCCGGCGATGCCGAATCGCGTCTCCTTGCCTTCCATGTTGCCGCCGGCCTGCGTCAGCTTCGACGCATCATCGACGCCGCGCTGCGCGATGAGGGGATTTCCCTGCTGCTCGCTGACGAACTCGGTGGTGGCCAGCGCACTGAACAGCACCAGCATGGCGATCAACAATGCCCAACCCTGACGCGCGTCGCCGACCATGCGCCCGAAGGTACAGGTCAACGCGAACGGGATCAGCAGGATGACCGTAATCTGCAGTGCATTGGTGAGCGCCGACGGATTCTCGAAAGGATGTGCCGAGTTGGCGTTGTAGAAGCCGCCGCCGTTGGTGCCGATCTCCTTGATCGATTCCTGCGATGCCACGGGTCCCATCGGAATGGTCTGCGTGCGTGTTGCGGCCGGCTCGGTGATGGGATTGCCGCTCGCATCCTTGAGCACGTCTCCCCGCGCATCGGTCAAGGGTTTGTCGAAATGCAGCGTCTCGATGAGGGTCGCATCTTTGAAGGCGTCGAGGTTTTGTATCACCCCCTGACCTGCCAGCAACAATGCCAGTATCAGCGACAACGGCAGCAGCAGATACAGCGAAGAGCGCACGATGTCGATCCAAAAATTGCCGATCCCGCGGGCGCCATGCCGCGCGAAGCCACGCACCAAGGCGACCGCCACCGCGATGCCCGTGGCTGCCGACAGGAAATTCTGCACCGTGAGCCCAGCCATCTGTGTCAAATGGCTCATGGTGGATTCACCGGCATAGCCCTGCCAGTCGGTGTTGGTCACGAAGCTCAATGCAGTGTTGAACGAGGAATCCGCGCTCACCGCGGCGAAATGCTGCGGGTTGAGAGGCAGCCAGAACTGCAGGCGCTGCAGAGCGTAGACCCCCAGCGCGCCGACGGTGTTGAACAACAGCAAGGCCTTCGTGTATTGCAGCCAGGACATGTCCAAGCTGCTGTCGATGCCGCAGCACCGGTACAGCCATGACTCGAGTCGCTGGGCGAAGCGCGCGGCGGCGTTGCGCCCGGCTTCTGCGCCGCCTTCCATGACTTGCGCGATGTAGAGGCCGAGAGGCTTGGCGCACGCCAACGCCGCACCCACGCACAGCAAGAACAGACCCGCGAACTTCGCGGTGGCACTCATGTTAGAAGCGCTCCGCCTTGATCAGCGCATACAGCAGATAGGCGAATAAGAGCAGCGCCAGCAGGGCGGCCAATGCGTAGCTCACTTGCATCATTCGTCGCCGATCCGGTCGATGGCCACAGCCAGCCCCCAGCTCGCCAAAAGCAACAGCAGGATGATCGCAATATAGAGCAGGTCCATGGCCGCGAAAGTCTAGGCGCCGGCCGGCGGCGCCGATATACCGGATGGTGTTAAAAAAACTTGCAGCGGGTCCTACGGCACTATGTCGTCAGGCCGGGGTGTCAACGTCAGCGTCAACGTCGGCGTCGATGACCAATCGGTAGCCGAGCCCGAGCTCGGTGAGAATGTGTTTCGGGCGGCTTGCTTCCACCTCTATCTTGCGCCGCAGACTGCCGATATAGACCCTCAAAGCTCGCGAATCATCGCGGTTCGGTCCCCAGACTTCCTTCAGCAGGGCGGCATGCGTCACGATGCGGCCGGCATGACGGGCGAGCGACTCCAAGATGCGATGCTCCAAGGGAGTCAGGCGCACTTCTTGACCGTCGAGCCGATGGGCGACACGACGGCTCAAATCGACGCAGACGTTGCTCAACCGCAACACCGCCATCGGCAGATCGCCACGCACGTGCCGGCGCAGTATGGCGCGCACGCGCGCCAACAGCTCGGGCGCACTGAACGGTTTGATCATGTAGTCATCGGCGCCATTCTCGAAAGCCGTGAGGCGCTGCGGCTCGGCGCTGCGGGCCGAGAGCACCACGATGGGCATCGGCGACCAGGACCTGATCCCGGTGATGACGCCGAGCCCATCGCGGTCGGGCAATCCCAAATCGACGATGGCGATATCGGGTCGATGCAGCTTGGCGTCTTGTTCACCACGGGCCGCCGTGCCGGCCACCACCACGCGAAATCCGTTGGCTTCGAAAAGCAGCCGAAGAATATTCTGCAGCGCCGGATCGTCCTCGACGATCAGCACCACATGCATGGCCTCGGTCATCAGTTGTTCACGGGTCCGATCTGGCCCGGCGGCGTATCCGACAACAGATACGCATCGATGACCTTGCGCGCGATGGGCGCCGCCGCGGTGGCACCGAATCCGGCATTTTCGACCAGCACGGAGATCGCAATCTTGGGATCGTCGACAGGGGCGAAGGCGATGAACCAGGCATGTTCGCGCTTGCGTTCATCTTCGTTCTTGTGCTTCGTGCTCTCGGTCTGCTTGACGGTCACGACCTGCGCCGTGCCGGTCTTGCCGGCCCACTTGTATTTCGCACCGGCACCGGCGACATGCGCGGTACCGCTCGGCCCCACGGCGCCTTCCATGCCGTCGAAGACCACGCTCCATTGTGCATCGGTTGCGATGTTGACCGGGGCCCCAAGCTCGGGACTTCGCGGCACGACGACCACGGAGCCAGGAGCGCGGGTCGCCGCCACCAACCGCGGGGTCGGAACGATTTGTCCGCGCTCGGCGATCTCACCGGCGAAATGCGCTTGTTGCAGCGGCGTGACGGTGATCGGACCTTGGCCGATGCCCATGCTGACGGTTTCGCCCGGGAACCAGACTTGATCTGCCTTGCGTTTGAAAGCGCGCCGCTTCCATTCCGGCGACGCGTACAGTCCGGGCTTCTCGCCGGGAATGTCGATGCCCGTCAAGTCACCGTAGCCGAAGGCGCTCATGAACTCGTGCATGTGCTCGATGCCCATCTTCTCGGCCAGCCTGTAGAAATAAACGTCGCAGGAGCGCGAGATCGCGCTGCGCATGTCGACGTCATGATGAACTTCGTCGTCGCGATACTTGTTGGGGCTGCCCGGCAGGGTGAAGTAGCCCGGGCAATATTGAATCTGCTGCGGCGTATAGACGTTGTATTTTTGGGCGGCCAAGGCGTACAGCGGCTTCACCGTGGAGCCCGGCGGGTAGGCACCGCGCAATGCGCGGTTGAGCAACGGCACATCGATGTTGTTTGACAACGCTGCATACTGGGCCACCGAAAGACCGCGCACGAAATCGTTGGGATCGAAGCCGGGAGTGCTCGCCAGCGCGATCACGTCACCGGTCTTCGGGTCCAGTGCCACCACCGATCCGCGCTTTCCGGCCAGCGCCTCCTCCGCCACTTTCTGGACCTTCATGTCGATCCCGAGAAACAAATCCTCACCCGCCACCGGCGGCCTGCTGATGAGTTGGGGGGCGTAGTCACCCTGCCGTTCGACCGGACGACCCGCGGCGTTGACCATGATCTCGCGAAAGCCCGGTTTGCCGTGCAGTTGCGCTTCGTAGGCGCCCTCGACTCCGAGCTTGCCGATCAAGCTGGTGCCCGCGTACTCGGCGCTGTCGATCTGCTTCATGTCCTGCTCGTTGATGGCGCTGACATAGCCGATGGCATGAACCGCCATGTCCTTGAACGGGTAGTGCCGTGCCAGCCGTGTGCGTATGTCCACGCCGGCGAACTGATACCGGTGAATGGCGAAGGTCGCCATCTCCTCCTCGTTCAGCTGCAATTTGACGGGTACACTTTCATAGACCTTGTGCAGAAGAATGGTGCGCTTGATGCCGCCCACTTCCTCGCTGCGCAAAAGCCCGATGCTCACCAGCTGCGCGAGCGTGGCATCGAGCGCTTTGCCGTCGCCCACCTGCTCGCGTACCAGCTCGACGTTGAAAGCCGGCAGGTTGTCCGCGAGCACCACGCCATGGCGGTCGAGAATCAGTCCGCGGCTGGGGGGAATGGGCTCGTTGCGGATGTTATTGCCGAGCGAGAGCGTCGAATAGTAATCGTACTTCAGCACCTGAAGGTAGAACAGCCGGCTCGCCACCGTGAGCAACAGTACGCCCGCCAGCACGCCGGCCACGACGCTGCGGATCGTAAAGAGGCGCGTTTCGGCGAAGGTGTTCTTGATCCGCGTTTGGCGGCTGCTCACCATGATCGGCTACCTGAAGGGAGTGCACAGCATGTTGCAATTGTAAGCCCCCCGGGGGGCGATAACCGTGGCACAGGTAAATTAACGGGACTTGCTCAAGGTCTGATATTGAAGCTGATAGCGCAAAATCAATGTCCTCTGGGCGGGGATCGTCAGTTTGAAAACCGGCCTGCCATTCTTGCTGCCCAGCGGGTGATCGGCCCGGATCACTTCCGCACCATCGTTCAGGTCCACGGACAACTCGATCTGGATCGACGCCGCACGCGCGTTGCTGATTTGGATACGTTCCATTTGTTCGCGCCTGACCCGGCGCAACGTCACGCCGGGCAGCAGCGGCAGCAGCTTCGCCTGCGTGGAGTCGATCTGCAGCGCTTCGTGCACCACCGCCACCTGCACATCGGGGGCGCTTCCCATGTCGAGCTCGAGTTCTTCTTTGACGGCCAAATCGCGCACGTTGGATTCGCGCAGCAGCAGGCGTTGACCGTCGTGCCACGCAAAGACCGCGACCCTTCCCGAGGGCAGCGGCACTCCCAGATGATTGGCCTGGGTGTTGACGCTGCGCAGCACGCGATCCGCAGCGAATGTCGGTCGAATTTCATCGGCGCTGAGCGACGCGCGGTACACGGTGGTGATGGGAATGGCGGACCGGTCCAGCAGCCGCACCTGCTTCGATTGGCGGCTGGACACGGTCGTGCGTTCCGGAACCCGGTAGAGCTTCAAGTCGCCGAGCTGTTCCTCGGCGACGTTGCGCTGCGCGCTCACCATCACCTCCTGCAAGGCTTCGCCCATCATCGCTGAGGGCGCGGCCACCATGCCCCGCGTCGCCTTTGCCGCGTATGCGAATCGCAACAGTTGCGGCGGGATGTCACTGGTGGAACCGCGCGGCCAACAATTTGCAAGGATGGGGCCTCCGAAATCGAGCGGCTCGACGCTATCCGTCTCGCGGTTCACCCGGCCGGCCACGACCTGCGTGTTTGCGGACGGGAAAGCGGTACCGTTCGAATTGGCGAGCGTCACCCACGCGCCGAGAGCCATGGAGCGTCCGTCGGCCGACAGTGTCGCGCTGTAGTCCGCGGCCCAATCGAAACCGCGGCTCAAGTAGGACAGGGTGACCTGGCTCGTCGTCGCCGTCGGCGTGCGCACCAGCACGGACAGGGATGGCCGGGCCGCAGGACCGTCGCCGGGCTCGAATCTGAAGGTCTCCGGCAAGCCGGAACAGCGCAACGCTTCGATGCCTTCCGCCGTCTTGAAGACCACCCCCCCGTCCGCGTCGGAGAGGATCATTCCCGCCACGCGCTCAGTTTGTCCGGTCTTGCGATCCGTACGCTCGAGCTCCACGGGTTTGTCGACCGTCGCGGCCAGCAACGACGACGGGCTCAACACTTTGGCGTCGCGATTCTTCTCGAGTATGCCTGGAGGCAAGCCGGTGATGATGACGCTTTGCGCTTCGATACCGTCGGCCACGCCTTCGAAGCGCAGCCGGCTGACGCCTGCCGGCAATCGCACCACGCGGGTTTCGCTCACCAGGGCAAAGCCCCTGAGCGCGTCCAGATCGATCGAACCGCCTGATCGCGCCGGTGCACGGTACACGGTCACCGCCAGGTCCAGGGGCGGTTCCGCGGTGACATCAGCCGCGCTTGCCGCCGCCGCATGAATACACGTGAACGCCGCAGCGAGGATCTCGCGGCGCGCACGCACGCTCAGTACCGCGATTCGAAGCTGGCCGTGAGGCTCGCCGTGCCGTTCGCCGGCACCGTGACGGCCCACTCCGCGGTGTCGGCGCTGCGGCGGACACTTTTTTGACTCTCCGCCGTGATGTGGGTATCGCCCCACAGCCCGCTCTGCCGCACCCTGACCACGACGTCGCGCGGCAATGCGTTGCTGAGTTCGTAACGCATGTCGGTCTGCCAGCTGAATGTCGAATTGCGGGTGCGCTTCGAGACAATGGGTTTGACTTTGACATCGAAGGCATCGCCGGTCGCCAGCGACAGCGTCGATCCCATCGGCGTGTGGTCAATGCGGCTTTCACCGATGAACTGCGGATCGCCGCGTTTGTCGCGCATGTAGAAGCGCAGGATTCCGGCCGGCAGTTGATCGCCGAGGCCGCCATGCGCACTGCTCGAGAAGCTGTAGACCGTACTTGCGCTCAAGGCGGTATCGGACGTGGCAAGCCATTGATTTTGGAACTCGTAGCCATGCTCCGCCGGTACGCCGTGCACATCCATGAAACTGACCTGCTTGGTCTGCAGGTTGGCGATCGTAGTACGCTCGGCGAGCGGGTATAGGTAGAAATCGCCGAGGCGCTCGCGGCTGCCGCTCTCGGTGCCGGGATTCGGCACGGTTGGCCGTGCCCGTACCTGACGATAGGGGGAGTAGGGTCCCGCGTCGGCGTCTTCGTTGGGCGATCCGGCCACCAGCAGCGTCTGCGCGTTCTCGTAGGTGGTGCCGCTGGAGTTGGTCAGCGTTATCCAGCCTTGCACGTCGATCTTGCCGCTGCCCTCATCGAACAGAGCGACGTAGTCGGCCTTCCAGCTCAGGCCCGGCGTGAGATAACTCAAGGTAGCCCGGCGCGTGCCGGCATGCGCTCCGACGACGGTGACCGAGAGCGTCGGCCGTGCGCGCAGGTTGTCGGGCACCTTGTCGAAAATGACGCGCACCGGCAGGCCATCGTCGCGCAGCACTTCGATGCGCTGGCCTATCCTCAGCACCACCCCGCCGTTGGCCGCCAACACCTGGGCCTGCTCGCGCTCTTGTGCGCCGGTGGCCGGGTTGATCCTGACAATGGTCACTTCCTGACCGACGGCCTTCTCCATCAGCTTGGCAGGCGTCAAGAGATCGAAATCGAAGTTCTGTTCGACGATGCTCACATCGGGCGCGGTCAGGGTCACGGTCTCGGGACGGATCTGCGCCGATACGTCGGCAAATTCCAGCCTCTGGCGGCCCTCCTTCAGGTCGATGTCGCGCCGGTCCTGAACCAGTGCCAGGTCGCCGTTGTAGATCGTCAGCGCAATGCTGCGCTCCGCCGGCGCCGCCACGCCCGGCAGCGACAACGAGAGTCCCACGCATATCAGCAGCTGCCGCATTTTCCCCTCCTCGACGAAACAAAAAAATTCAGTTCCGCCGGCTGCCGTGTTAGGAATGTATCTTCCCCGCCTCACGGAGTAATGGATGAGCGTAGCACCCGTTGAAATCGTCGGCGAGCACGCCGTGCCGCACCTGCGCTCGGGAGCCCTGTCGCTGATGGACGCCGTCGGCCAGTCCCTGGCTGCGGTCGCACCCACCTTGACGCCCGCCTTGAACATGACCGTGGTCGCCGGACTCGCGGGAGTCGGGTGCTGGATGGCCTATTTCCTGGGAACGCTCGGCGTGGTGATCGTCGCGGCGAGCGTCGGCGTGCTGGCGGCACGCCATCCGGAAGCCGGCTCCTATTTCGTCTATGTGGGCCGGACCTTTGGACCTTTCACGGGCGCTCTGGCGGGATGGGCGATGATCAGCGCCTATCTGTTCACCGCAATTTCCACGACCTTCTCGTTCATCGTTTTCCTCGGCGATCTGCTCGAGGTGCTGCATCTGTCGCTGTCGGAGCCGGCCAAGGTGCTGCTCATGCTGGTCTACTGCGGCGCCGTGATCTTCGGCGCCTATCGCGACATCAAGCTCTCATCGCGTGCCGGCCTCATCATGGAGCTCATCTCACTCAGCATCATCATCACCATCACCACGCTGTTCGTGCACGCGCACGGCACGGTCGTGGACCCGGTGCAACTCGACGTATCCTCCCTCAAATGGGGCGGCATATTCTCGGCGCTACCGTTCGTGATTTTCAGCTTCGTCGGGTTCGAGAGCTCAGCCACGCTGGCCAAGGAATCGGCAAATCCGAAGCGCAACATTCCGCGCTCGGTCATCGGCTGCGCCGCGTTTTCCGGCATCTTCTTCACGCTGATGGCGTATTTCATGGTTCTCGGCATCGGCGACGACAGCGCCACGCTTGGCAAGAGCAGTGCGCCCTTTACCGATGTGGCCGCCAGGGCCGGCCTCGGCTGGGTCTCCATGATCGTCTACTGCGGCGCCGTCATCAGCGTGTTTGCCTGCACGCTCGCCAGCGTCAACGCGGCGTCGAGACTGCTTTACTCCATGGGCAAGTATCGATTCCTGCATGGTTCCATGGGTGTGGTGCACGACACCCACCGCACGCCGCATCGAGCGGTGTACGTATGCGGCGGCCTGCTGATCTTGGTGTGTTTGGCGATGTCACCGCTCGGCTATTTGGACGCCTTCGGCTACGCGGGGACCATTGCCAGTTTCGGGTTCGTGGTGGTCTATCTGGCGCTGTGCATCGTCGCGCCGCTCGATCTCAAAAAGAGCGGCGAGATGCGGCCCCGGCACATCGTCAACGGAGCCTTCGGCACGGTGCTCATGTTGTTCGTCATCGTCGGCAGCGTGTATCCCGTGCCCACCTACCCCTACAACGAACTACCGTATCTATTCTTCGCCTACATGGCCGTCGGCGCCGCGTGGTTCGCGCTGCTCAAATGGCGGTCGCCGCAGGTGCTCACCACGATCGCGCACGACATGGAGGAATAGGTCGGGAGGGATGGTTGGCGGCGAGCAACGGAAAGGCAGCAGTTGCTCGCCGCGAACCATCCCGCCCGACTAAAACCTGGGCCGGTCAACATCAGGTGCCGAAGGCACATTGCACGAGTTCATGGCTGAGGGTGGGGGGTAGCGGGACGGGTACTGCCGCCTTCCCGTACCCGTCCCGCTACCCCCCACCCTCACCCTCACCGCATCGATACCTGCAAACCGTGCGCACTGCTCGTTTCCATCCAGGCCTTGATGCGCTTCGCGTCGGCGACCCGCGTGTAGCGGCCGAAGGAATCCAGCAATACGATGATGACGGACCGGCTGTCGATCACCGCGGCCATGACCAGGCACTTGCCGGCCTCGTTGATGAAACCGGTCTTCTGGACGATGATGTTCCAGGCAGGGTTCTTCACCAGATTATCCGTGTTATGGAACTCAACCAGATGCCGGTGGACGCGAACCGTGTAGCTCGGATCGGTGGAATACTCGCGAATCGTTGCGTTCTTGGATGCAGCGATCACGAGTTTGGAGAGGTCCTCGGGGCTCGCGACATTCAGGCTCGACAGCCCGGTGGGGTCGACGAAATGCGAACTCGACATGCCCAGCCTGGCGGCCTTGGCATTCATCGCGGCCACCATGGCCGGCATCCCACCGGGGTAATTGCTGCCCAACGCGTGGGCGGCTCTATTTTCGGAGGACATGAGGGCCAGGTGCATGAGATCGCCACGACTCAGCATGGTGCCGACGGCCAGACGGGAGAAGGAGGCCTTGGGCAGGTCGCGATCGTCGGGCGTGATCTGAATCATCTCATTCAAGGGCTGTTTGGCATCCAGCACCACCAGGGCGGTCATCAGCTTGGTGATGGACGCGATCGGCGCGGCCACATCGGAGTTGCGCGCATAGAGCACACTGGCGTTGTCTTGGTCGACGATCAGCACGGAGCCGGACTTCAGCTTCGGATCAGAAGTCGTCTTGCTATGCGCGCCGGCAAGCGCGGAACAGCCCAGGGATACCAGCAATACGCCCGTCAGTACCCGCAAGGCGAATGTTCGATGTGTTCCTGGCATCAACCTTCTCAAATTCCGATGATGACTTGACCACGCGTCAGTCATATCTGGCGTGACATGGCGCTAACTTTGTCCATTAACTGCCCGAATGTCCAGCATATTTAGACGCTGGCCGCGGAACCGGGGGCGCGCCTCAGCTCTTTGTCCCGATACATCATGCGATCGGCGATGCTGAGCAGGTCGCGCATGTCGCGGCCATCCTTGGGATGGTTCGCGACGCCGATGCTCACGCTGCAGCGAATCATCCGGGAACGCAAATCCAAGGTCGTCTTATAGACATTATGGCGCACCCGCTTGACGACAGCCTCCGCAACCTCGGGAGTGGCGCCGGGCAGCAGCACGGCAAACTCGTCGCCGCCGAAACGGGCGGCGTAATCGGTGTTGCGGATGCTTCGCTGCAGGCATTGCGCGACCAGCGTCAGCGCGCTGTTGCCGGCCTCGTGACCGAAGGTTTCGTTGATGTCGTTTAACTTATCCATGTCGATCATGAGAACCGCGTAGACGCCTTTTTCGGCGACGCATTTGGTGTGCTCGCGCAGCCAGATCTCATTGAACTTGCGTTGGTTGAACAAACCCGTCAGCGCGTCGTTCTGCGCCAGGTTTTCGATGCGTTCGCGCGCTTCGGTGATGTCCGCCGACAGCGCCGTGGTCAAATAGGCGACCAAAAGCATCGGCACCAGCTGGCCCACCGCCTGACTGGCGTATTGCAACGAGTTCACCTCGATGCCCGGCGTGGCGAGGGAGAGCGCCACGTGAACCAAGATGACCGCGGCCATCTGCAGCAAGGTCACCAATCGGCCCAAGGTCAGGGCGCTCAGGATCACCGGCAGCAGAAACAAGTTGAGCAGCGGGCTATGGCCTTTGCCTGAAAACCACAACACACCGGCGATGAACGCCACCATCGTCCAAGACTCGATCACCAGACGGGTGCGGGTTCTACCGGGAAAGAACACCCGTGCGCGAAACAGCACGATGGCGACCGCAAAAGCGCCCATTAGGGCGGTGACCGGCCACGGGTCCCCGATGAGTGCGCGCGACCACAGCAGCACCCATGCCGCCAGCACCAGACACAGGATCTCGATGGATCGCGTGCTGCCCATGAGCTTTACAAACGGGACGCCGTGGTTGGGGTTCCAGTCCGGGTATTCGGCGAGATCTTCAATTCCTGAACCGCGCGTTGCACGTCGGGATCACGTTGTGCAAGCGTCGCATCCTCCGCCGGCGGCGCAGCCGGCTTGGAATCGCGGGGCAGTTCGATGTCCGGGTCGATGCCGCGGTGATTGATCGAGGCGCCGGAGGGGGTGTAATAAAGAGATGTCGTCAGTTTGATGGCGCGATCATCCGACAGGGGCATGATGGTTTGAACCGATCCCTTGCCGAAGGTGGTGCGGCCCATGAGCTTGGCTCGATGTTGATCCTTGAGCGCGCCGGCCACGATTTCGGCCGCCGACGCCGAGCCGCCGTTGACCAGGACGATGATGGGTGCACCGTTCAACGCATCGCCGGGTGTGGCGTCCATCTCGAACTTCGAATCCGGCGTACGGCCCTTGGCGGTCACGATCACGCCGCTATCGAGGAACGCGTCGGCCACCGCCACCGCGGCCTCCAAGACGCCGCCCGGATTGTCGCGCATGTCCAGAACCAACCCCTTCAGCGGCGCGTTGTTGTGTTTGCGCAGATCCTTGAGTGCGGCCGTCAGCTCATTGCCCGTCGCTTCGGTGAACTGCGAAATGCGCGTATAGCCATATCCCGGCTCGAGCAATTGCGCCTTGACGCTGTGCAGCTCCACCTTCGAGCGCTTCAAGGTGAACAGCAGGGGCTCGAGGTTGCCCTCGCGCATGATGCCGATCTTGACCTGGGTGCCTTCGGCGCCGCGCATCCGGCCGATGGTGTCCTCCAATGTCGAGGTGTTCACGGCAACGCCATCGATGGTGACGATCACATCGCCGGAGCGGATACCGGCCCGTGCCGCCGGAGAGTCCTCGAACGGCGCAATGACCACCACTTGATCGTCTTCCATCGACACCTCGATGCCGACGCCGGAATACTGCCCCGAACTGCTGATTTTGATTTCATCGTAATCCTCGCCGTCGAGATAGGCGGAGTAGGGATCGAGCGAGGACACCATGCCGCGCACCGCAGCCTGCAGCAACTGATGATCGTCGACCGGATTCACATAATCCTGCTTCACCCGCTCCAGCACCTCCGCCAGGACATGCGCATCCTGCCAGGGGAGATCCGCCCCCGGCACCGGCGGTTTGCCGGCGAGGACCTCATGGCCCACGCCCAATGACAGCCCGATCAGAATGCCAAAGGCCAATATCAGCGAGTTGCGCGCGTTGCTGTTCATGCGGCGAGCATACGTGCCGAGCCGGCCGGCCGCCAGCCGATCAGGGGTTCAATCGCAGCCACGCCTTGGGGTCGACGGTTTTACGCCCCTCGCGGATCTCGAAATACAGCTGAGAGTCGGTGCCTGTGTCATTCATGGCCGCGATGATGTCACCGGGCGCAACGGAGTCGCCCACCGATTTGTACAGAACCTCGGCGTGTCCATACAACGTCATGTAGCCGCCGCTGTGTGCAATGATCATCAGCAAGCCCAGCCCCTGCAGCCAGTCGGCGTAGACGACCCGGCCGAAATACGGCGCGCGCACTTTGGCACCGTGCGCGGTGTCGATCATCACACCGTTCCAGCGCAGGCTCCCCGATGAATCGGCGCGCGGCGCTTGATAGTGTGCAGTGACGCGCCCCGGCACCGGCCAGGGCAGCTTGCCGCGCATCTGTCCGAAGCTCTGCGCGGGGTCGGTGGGAAAATCTTGCAAAACACGGGCCAAATCCGCCACCAGCGATTCGACCGCCTGCTCTTCCTGTTTCAGCTTGGACAATTCCTCATTGCCGCTCGCCAATTGTTTGCTGATCGCCGCCATGGAATCGGCTCGATCCGCACGGGCGCTCTGCAGCGCCGCCATTTGCCGCACCACCGCTTCTTCGAGCGATTTGAGTTTGTCGCTCTGCTCGTCGATCTGCTCGACCAACACCCGCAAACGCGTCAGGTGCTGTTCGATGTTCGCAATGGTGTCGCTGCGCTGTTCCGCAAAGTACTGAAAGTAGGTGAGCGATCGGCCCAGGGCCGCGGGGTCGTTTTGATTGAGCAACAGCTTCAGCTGCTCCTCGCGCCCTGCCATGTAGGCGGCACGCAGCTGCGCCGCCAGCGTGTCGCGTTGCCCAGCCAGCTCATCCTCAGCGTGCGTCTGCTCGGCGCGCAGCTGCGCTCTGCGCCGCTCGGTGGCCGCTTCGGAGATGCGCAGTTCCTCGAGATGGCGGCGTTTTTCGGTGATTTCGAGCTCGGCGTCGCGCAGCCGGGCATCGAGCGCATCGCGTTCCTTCAATTGCTTGCCGAGCCGCTGCGTAAGTTCGCTGATGCGGGCGCGCACGGCCGCCAGTTTCGCCCGCGCCTGGGCGGAATCCGCGGATTGCGCGGCCTCCACTGCGGCGCACCAGGCGCTGCCGGGCGAGACCGAGAGCACGGTGGCGCCGAGTGCAATGGCGTAGAGCGCAAGCACGCCCCGCGCATGGGCGCCCCGCGCAGCAGCGCAAATATGTCCCAAACTGCGGTGTGCGACGCTATTCATCCGGAGCGCCAGCATACAAGCGTTGCTGCTCGCTGCTATACTTGCGCGCCTAAAAATGAGGAAGTCTTGGGCCGCATGCAACGTCTGATCGAGTACATTTCGCAGCATTATTTTCTCGCTCTCGGTGCGGCGCTTGCGGCCGTAGCCGTGGCCGCTTACGAGCTGCGCGAACGCAGCCAGGCATTCGCCGGATTGAGTACTCCGCAGGCGGTGCGTCTGATGAATCAGGGCGCGATCGTGCTCGATTTGCGCGCCAAGGCGGCTTACGACGCAGGCCATATCGGCGATGCACGCAATGTGCCGGCGGCGGAATTGGCCGCGCAAGCCGAGTCATTGAAGAAATGGCGCGATAAGAACGTGATCACCTACTGCGACAGCGGCGTCAATGGTGCGAGTTCGGCGCGCGCCCTCACCAAGCTGGGTTTCACCAAGGTGTTCAATCTGCAGGGCGGCATGAACGCCTGGATCAAGGACAATCTTCCCTTGGTGAAGACCGCCGCCGGCAAGGGTGGCGGCAAATGAGCCAGCCGGCGATCACCGTATACGCCTCTGCTTGGTGCCCGTATTGCCGCCGCGCAAAGAGCCTATTGACGCAGAAAAACCTGGCGTTCACGGAAATCGACGTGGACGATGAAGCCAGGTTCAGGGAGGAAATGATCGCCCGCAGCGGCCGCCGCACGGTGCCGCAGATTTTCATCGGTGAAAAACATATCGGTGGGTGCGACGATCTTTTCGCGCTCGAGGAAAGCGGCGAACTCGAGCGGCTTATAAAGGGGGCAGGATGAGCGAGGTGAGAACCACGGGTCAGGATACCAACGTGGGCGGCGTCCAGGTGTCGCTGCAAACGGTGTATCTGAAGGACTGCTCTTACGAGTCCCCCAACGGCCCGCGGCTTCCCGGCAACCAACCCTGGGAACCGAAGTTTCAACTGAACATGAACACGGCCGCCGAGGAGATCGCACCCGATGTGCGCGAGGTGTGTCTCACCATCACCCTGGAAGCCAAGCAGGGCGATGCGACGCTGTACCTGGTGGAGGTCAAACAGGCGGGTGTGTTCGCGATGACCGGCGCTTCCGTGGATGAGCTCAAGCGGCTGATCGGAAGTTTTTGTCCCAGCGTATTGTTCCCGTACGCACGCGAAGCGGTGTCCGATCTGATCACCAAGGGCGGCTTTCCGAGTTTCCTGCTGCCCCTGGTAAATTTCGACGCCCTGTTCCAACAGGCTGCTGAAACGCCGCAGCCCGCGATGGTCAACTAGGACTCGAGACCATCGAACCGATGGCCGTCATAGGCGCCGGTTCCTGGGGAACGGCGCTGGCTATCCAGCTGGCGCGCGCCGGCCATCCGGTCAAGCTATGGGGTCGGGATATCGCGCAGATCGATTCGATGCGCAAGTCGGGGCGCAATGCGCGTTATTTGCCGGACGCCGCATTCCCGAACAACCTCGACGTCACCGCGGACCTCGATGCCGCCTTGACCGGCGCGCGCGACGCGTTGATCGTCGTGCCGTCGCATGCCTTCCGCGGCGTGTTGCAGGAGCTTGCGCCGCGGCTGCCGTTGACCACGAGAATCGCCTGGGCCACCAAGGGGTTCGAGTTGTCCAGCGGCAAGTTGCCGCATCAGGTGGTGAGCGAGGTGTTGCATGACCGGGCCGGCGCGGTGCTCTCGGGTCCGACATTCGCCAAGGAAGTCGGTGCCGGCTTGCCCACGGCCCTGACGGTCGCATCACGCGACGAGCATTTCTCGAAAGATCTGGCGCTGAGCTTGTCGGGTCCGAATTTCCGCGCGTACACGCAGTCGGACATCATGGGCGTGGAAGTCGGCGGTGCCGTGAAAAATGTCATCGCCATCGGTTCGGGAATCGCCGATGGTGCCGGGTTCGGCGCCAACACGCGCGTGGCGCTGATCACGCGCGGGCTGGCCGAGATGATGCGTTTGGGCGTCAAACTCGGCGCCGCGCGCGAGACGTTCATGGGGCTCGCGGGACTCGGAGATCTGGTGCTCACCTGCACGGATGATCAGTCGCGAAACCGCCGATTCGGCATGGCGCTCGGCCGTGGCGAATCGCCGGCGCAGGCGCACGCCGCAATCCCTCAAGTGGTGGAAGGAATTGCCGCGGCTCGCGCGGTGTACGCCGTTGCGCAGCAGGTGACGGTGGACATGCCGATCTGCCGGGAGATCCACGCAATCGTGCACGAGGCCAAGCCGGTGCGCGCGGCGGTGCAGGCACTCATGAGCCGAGAGGTGCGCTCGGAGACCGATTGAACGCCGCCGCGTGCTCGTTGCAACGCGACCTGCTAGGGAGGTTTAGGTTCCCGTATAGGCAAAGCTGACCGTGCCGGGCTTGATGGTGCCGGCATTGTCCGCATAGGTGTAGGGCAGCGCCAGCGTTCCCGACTGGCATGCGCAGGTGGGCGTGAACGTCAGGCTCAGCGTGCAGCCGGTGCCGGTGCTGATGGTCGAGCACGTGAAAGATGTTGCCGCGCTGCTCCAGCCGGGGAACACACTGCTGAGCGTGCTCAAGTCCATGGACAAATTGGTGGCCTGAAAGCCGTCGTCGGTGGTGAAAACCACCGTCACCACTTGCGAATTGCCAACCGCCGCCGTGATCGGACCGATCGCCGGGTAAACGACATTGTCGTTGGCCGTGGCAGCGTACGGAATATTGAACGACGAACTCTTCGAGGTTCCGGAATCATCGTTGAAGGAGTAGTTCACGGTCAGCGTGCCATTTCCCGGCGCCGTCGGCGCATATACCCAGGCGAGCTGACAGGCGGTGCCGGCGCTCACCGTGGCACAGGAGCTCGCGCTGGGGGCAACCCATCCCGGGGGCAACGTGCTCGGATCGTTCGTGATGGTGAGCGCGGACGCCGGGTGACCGTCGTCGGTCGTAAAGATTTCCGTGACGGTTTGCGAGCCGCTATTGACCGTGGCATTCACCTGCCCGACGGCGGACGACGCGGCAATCACATTGTCGTTGGTCGTCGCTTGATAGGCCACGGTCACGCTGCCGTTGACCTGTGGCTCGGTGGAGTTGTCGACGTAAACGTAGTCGAGCGTGAAGGACTGCGCGGTCTGGTACACCGTCGGTGTGAAGGTAAGATTCAGCACGCAACCGCTGCCCGTGCTCAACGCGGCGCAACCAAAGGTGGCCGGGCCGCTCCAACCGGCAGGCAGCGTCACGCCGCTGCCGGAGGACAGGGCGAGTCCGGTGATGGTGCGGCCGTCGCTCGAGGTGAACGTGACGCTCACGTTTTGCTTGGTGCCCACCTCGACGGAGACCAGATTGCTTTGCGGTGTGGCGACGACGGTATCGTGCGTGCCGTTGATGCTGCTCGGTGCGCTGTTGAATCCGCCGGTGGCGGTCGTGCTCGTCGCGCCGCCTCCGGTGGTGCCGGCGGAAACGGCCATGGTGCCGGACTCGGAGCTGAAGCTGCTCGAACCGCAGCCGTACAACGCAGCGACGCACGTGACACCAAGACCCAGCAAACGATAAGCCGCAACCATGTCACCCCGACCTTGGAAGTCATGAGACTTCGCGCAGCGCTTGAAGATGCGGTTACGTTATGCGGGCGGCGTACGGCAAGGAATCAACTGCGTCACGCTATCGCGGTCAATCGGGGATTGGCTGCGGGCTGCTGTACATAATCTGTACAGCAGCAGACAGCGCTGCAATTTTCAACTGTCTATGAAAACCATCACCCGGCGCAAAAACTTCACTCGACGCACGCAGGCCCAGGGGACGCGCTGCCCTGAAATCCGAGCTGACGCCAAGCCTCGTATACGACCAGCGCCACGGCATTGGACAAATTCAGGCTGCGGCTGTGCGCGCGCATCGGAATGCTGAGGCTGCGCGCGGGTCCGAGGAGTTCGAGCACATGCGGCGGCAGGCCGCGGGTCTCGGGCCCGAACAGAAAAGCATCGCCGGCGGTGAACGCGACGTCGCTGTAACGCTGCGCCGCGCCGGTTTCAATGGCAAAGACGCGTGCAGCGCCCGATGCGCCCAGGCAGTGCTCGAGATTCGCGTGCACCACGACATCCGCCATGTCGCGATAGTCGAGGCCGGACCTCTGCAGGCTCTTGTCGTCGATCCGGAAGCCGAGCGGCTTGATCAAATGCAGCGTGACGCCCGTGTTGGCGCACAGTCGTATGACGTTGCCGGTGTTCGGCGGAATCTCGGGTTCGAACAAGATGACATGAAACAGCGCGGCATCTCACTCTTGAGGAATGGGATCGCGGCGGTCCAACACCACGAGTTGCGCCGGATAGGCGAATTCGACGCCCAGCCCCTTGAACTCGTCGAGGATGCGGAAATTCACCGACTGCTGCAGGTCGAGCAGCGGATTCAAGGTGGGCTGGCGCACGAAATAGGACAGTTCGAACAACAGGGAGCTGTCGCCCAGCGTTTTCAGATGGCAGCGCTCGAAGCGCGCCTGGGCATGCTCGCGCACGATGCTCTCGAGCAACGCAGGGATGGCCTTGAGCTTTCCCAACGGGGTGCTGTACGCGACCCGGATGGTGGCGAGCGCACGCAGCTCCGGTGCACGCCCGTTGTTGCGCACGCGGCTCTTCAAAATGTCGGCGTTCGACAGAATGATCTGTTCGCCGCTCTCGCTGCGCAGCCGCGTGGTCTTGATGCCGATGCGCTCCACTTTGCCGATGAAGGTATCGATCGTCAGACTGTCGCCGACCACGAAGGGTTTATCGAGGGCGATCGACAGCGAGGCGAATAAATCGCCGAGGACGTTCTGCAGGGCGAGCGCGACCGCGACACCGCCGACGCCGAGGCCGGCCAGCAAGGCCGTGATGTTCACCCCGAAGTTCTCGAGCGCGACCAGAACGAGGAGCGACCAGATCAACATGCCGCTGACGAAGTTGATGATGTCCAGGGACCCGGCGAACACCTGATCGGGGCCGCGCTCCGATTCTTTCATCGTCAGATAGAAGCGCACGGTGCGGCCGGCCCAAAGTCCGACCTGGATCAAGATCAGAATCAGCACGATGTTCGACACGATGTGCTGGGTTCTGGGCGGAAACGTCAGAGCCTCCTGCGCCGCGTCCAATGCGAGCGCGAGGAACAGCACCTGCTTGGTGTTGCCGACAAGATAGGCAAGAAGCCGGATGGGCGTGGGATTGCGTTCGGCGGTATAGCCCTCGTAGCGTGCGGCAATCAGTTTGCGCACCACCCACAGTCCGAACCACACCGACGTGCCGACGGCAGCGGCGATGAGCCAATCGGTGGGCGAGTTGCCGATCAGAAGGTCGTGAAGGCTGAGAGACGTGGTGAAAGCGAGCATTGCGGGATTATAACCGCCGCGATGCCCCGGCAGCCGCGGCGCGGCTTCACAATGGAGTTAGCTGACATCCTCCATGCCGAGTTCCTTCATCTTGCGAGTGAGCGTGTTGCGGCCCCAGCCGAGCAGCTTGGCGGCATCTTGCTTCAGGCCATCGGCCTTGCGCAGAGCGACGCGGATCAGTATGCGCTCGACCTCGGGCACGGCCTGATCGAGCAAACGTTGTGTGCCGCTGTCGAGTTCCTGTTCGGCCCAATGGGAGAGCTTTGCCATCCAGTCATGGTTCGCGGGCTGACCCGCGGTGGCGCCGCCAAGATCGGGGGGAATGTCCTCGGCACGGATTTCGCGTCCCGGCGCGGTCACGGTGAGCCGGCGGCAGGCATTGACCAGTTGCCGTACATTGCCCGGCCAGTCGAAGGTCACGAGCACGGTCTCCGCCGGTGTGGTCAGCAATTTCGGCTCGACGCCCAGTTCCTGGCCCGCGACGGCGAGATAGTGCTTCAGCAGCTCGGGGATGTCCTCGCGGCGTTCGCGCAGCGGCGGAATCTCGATGCGGATGACGTTGAGACGATGCAGCAGGTCCTCGCGAAAGTGGCCGGAATTGACCCGCGTCTCCAAATCCTGGTGAGTCGCGGCGATCACCCGCACATCGACTTTCACCGGCGTCTGGCCGCCGACGCGGTAGAACTCGCCCTCGGCCAACACCCGCAGCAGCCGGGTTTGCAGCGCCGGCGACATGTCGCCGATCTCATCGAGGAACAACGAACCGCCGTCAGCCTGCTCGAATCTTCCACGCCGCAGCGTATCGGCGCCGGTGAATGCACCCTTCTCGTGTCCGAACAGTTCCGACTCGAGCAGATCGGCGGTGAATGCCGCTGTGTTTAGCGCGACAAAGGCTTTGTTGGAGCGCGGGCTGTGCCGATGCAGCGCCCGGGCAACGAGTTCCTTGCCGGTCCCCGACTCTCCCGTGATGAGCACCGTCATGCTCGAACGGGAGAGTCTGCCGACGGCACGAAACACCTGCTGCATGGCCGCGGCCTGACCCAACAGTTCGGGGATGCTGCGCCGGGTTGCCTCGACATCCGTCGAGACGGTGGCCTGCTGCGCGGCACGGCGCACGAGATCCACCGCCTTGTCGATGTCGAAGGGTTTGGGCAGGTACTCGAATGCCCCGCCCTGATAGGCAGCCACCGCCGCGTCCAGATCCGAATGCGCGGTCATGACGATGACCGGCAAGCCTGGCCGTGACACCTGGATCTCCTTGAGCAAGTCCAAGCCGCTGCGTCCGGGCATACGGATGTCGGTCATCAAGACGTCGGGGGCGTCACCGCGCAGCGCCGTCAAGACGTTGTCGGCCTGATCGAAGCACTTCGCGGCCATGCCGCTGCCCTTGAGGGCCTTCTCCAGTACCCAACGAATCGAGGCGTCGTCATCGACCAACCACACCTGAAGGGGCTTCGCGATCATAAGGAGTCCATGGGCAAGGAAATGACAAAGATGGTTCTACCCGGAGCGCTGTCGAACTCGATCAATCCGCCGTGACGGCTGACGAGATCCTGCGCGATTCCGAGTCCGAGACCGGTGCCGTCGGAACGACCCGAGACCAGCGGATAAAAAATGGTGTCCCGAATCTCGAAAGGCACCCCGGGACCGTTGTCCTCGAACTGGATCGAAGCCACCAAGCGATGGCGCTGCGCGCCGACGCTGGCGTTGCTCGCCGCCCGAGTCCGTAGAATCAAACGCGGCGGGTCCGCGGTCGCGCCGGCAAGCGCCTGAATGGCATTGCGGCCGAGATTCAGCATGGCCTGGATGATGTGGTTTGGGTCGACTGTCAGTGACGGCAGGCTCGGATCGTAGTCCCGGTCGATGGCCACCCCCTCGGGTGCCTCACTGCGCAGCAGGTGGTACACGCGCTCCAGCAGCTCGTGAACATTGATCAGCTGCTTGGCCGGCGGCCGGCCCGGTCCGAGCATCGAGTCGAGCAGATTGGTGAGCCGGTCCGCCTCGCTGATGATCACCCGCGTGTACTCGCGCAGCGCCGGATCCAGCAGCTCCCGCTCCAGAAGTTGTGCGGCACCGCGCAGGCCGCCGAGCGGGTTTTTGATTTCGTGTGCGAGCTGTCGCACCATCAGTCGGCTGCCGCCAAGCTGCGCCAGCAGCGCATTTTCCCGGGTCAGGCGGCGGTGCTGCGTGATGTCTTCTATTTCCAGCAGCAAGCGCATGCCGCCATCGCTGCAAATCAGCTGGGTGACGGCGCAGTCGAGAATCCGGTCGACACCTCCCGGTGCGGGCCACGCGAGTTCACGCTGCACGACGCCCTCGCCGCCCTTGCGCGCGCGATCGAACAGAGGCAGCAAAGTGTCGGCGCCGCGGGTCAACTCCGTGATGCGGCGGCCCACGGCCTGATTGGAGCTCAGTCCGATGAGCGTCTGCGCGGCGGCGTTCAGGTATTTGACGTGGATGTCCTGGTCCAGCAAGAACACGCTGGTGACCAGTGCGTCGAGCAAGTCGGTGCCATCGAGTTTCAGTGCTTCGACTTGCAGCTCAGCGGCCAAGCGGTTGCTCCGCCGGCGGAACTCGGTTCAGGGATTGCGGTGCTGGGGGGACAGCAACGACGGCTCGTGCACGTAGAAGGTCACGCTCGGCGTGCTTTGCGTCTCGCCCGTTGAAGGATCGGAGACGGTCGCGGCAATCACGAAGGTACCGCGACCGGGGTTCGGCAGCACGAATCTCGTCGCGGTCGGCGATTGATCGGTCAGCTCCTTGCCGTTCAAATGCCAGGTGATCGATTGAGTGACCTTGACGGCCGGCAGCGACAACTCGACCTCGATGGGTTCGTCGTTGAAGAAATTCTGTTCGGCCTGCGGCGAGACAATGGTGACCGCGGGGCGCAGCGCCGTTGCGGCGGGAGTACCCGGCGGTTGCCCGGCTGCCGAGGATGCAGCCGGTGCCGAATATCCGTTGAGCGTTTTGCCGGCGGTGACGATCCTTTGCGCACCGGGCACGGGTTGATCCGAGTAATGCACCACCCCGTCGGCGTCGACCCATCGATAGACGACTGCCGCCTGTGCCGCCAAGGCGGCCAGAGCCGCCAGCAGGCCGACAACCATCCATGATCCGCGCAGGTGCATAGTTGCAAAGCATAGACCTATCGTCTCCGGACCACAAAAAGGAGGTGACAGCGGCGTGACCGCCGTCACCCTAAGGCCTCAGCACCCTAAGAAAAGCTCATAAGCTGTAATACATCTCGATCTCGATCGGATGTGTCGTCATCCGCATGCGGGTGACCTCTTTCATCTTCAATTCGATGTACGCGTCGATCAGATCATCGGTGAACACACCGCCGGCCTTGAGGAACCCGCGGTCGTTGTCGAGGCAGTCGAGCGCCATGTCGAGAGAGTGACAAACGGTGGGTATCTTCTTGTCTTCTTCCGGCTCCAGATCGTAAAGATCCTTGTCGGCCGGATCGCCGGGGTGAATCTTGTTCAGAATGCCGTCGATGCCCGCGAGCAACATGGCGGCGAACATGAAATACGGATTTCCGGCTGCATCGGGGAATCGCACCTCGATGCGGCGGCCCTTCGGGTTTGCGATCCAAGGTATGCGGATCGACGCCGAACGATTGCGTGCCGAATACGCGAGTTTGACCGGCGCCTCGAAACCCGGCACCAGCCGCTTGTAGCTGTTGGTGCTGGCGTTGGTGAAGGCATTGATCGCACGGGCGTGCTTGATGATGCCGCCGATGTAGAAGAGTGCGATGTCGGAAAGGCCGCCGTATTTGTCTCCCGCGAACAGCGGCTTGCCGTCCTTTTGCAGCGACTGGTGCACGTGCATGCCGCTGCCGTTGTCGCCGACGATGGGCTTCGGCATGAAGGTCAGTGTCTTACCGTAGCCGTGGGCGACGTTTTGCAGGGCGTACTTGAGAATCTGGACTTCGTCGGCTTTCTTCGTCAGCGTGTTGGCCGCGACGTTGATTTCGCCCTGTCCGGCCGTGGCGACTTCGTGGTGATGCACTTCGAACTTAAGACCCATCTCCTCGCACGCCATCGACATCGCGGTGCGGATGTCTTGTTGCGAGTCCACGGGAGGAACGGGAAAGTAGCCGCCCTTCACGCCGGGACGATGACCCTTGTTGCCGTCTTCATACGTCTTGCCGGAATTCCAAGCGCCCTCGTAGGAGTCGACTTCGTATGCGCAGCCGTTGATGCCGGAACTGACCGTGACGTTGTCGAAAATGAAGAATTCGTTCTCGGGCCCGAACAGTGCTGAGTCGGCAACCCCGGATGATTTCAGGTAGGCCTCGGCGCGCTTCGCCAAGGAACGCGGATCGCGCTCGTAACCCTGCATGGTCATGGGCTCGATGACGTCGCACCGCAGGTTGACGGTGACTTGTTCATAGAACGGATCGATGACGGCCGTTTCCGGGTCCGGCATCAAAATCATGTCGGACTCATTGATGCCCTTCCAACCGCCGATGGAGGATCCATCGAACATCTTGCCGTCCTTGAAAAAGCCGTCATCGACGAGGCGCGTCGGCACGGTGACGTGCTGTTCCTTGCCGACTGTGTCGGTAAAACGAAGATCGACGAATTTCGCTTCTTTTTCTTTAATCAATTGCAGAACATCTGCGGGAGTCATTGGCGTCCTCACGGGGATGGAGTCTAGGTCCGGCAGGCGCCGGGGTGATGTGACGATGCAGCTACTGTGCCATGCGACATGGTGCTGAGGATCAAGCACTTGCGCCTGAAAAGGGGGTCATGCGCATTATTATAGTGCAAACGCTCAAATGGCGTGTGCGATAACAGTGCAATCGTACGTCCCTTCAGAGTTTTGCGATTGATCCGCTGCACATTCTACTCGAAACGAGCCAAATAGGTGCACGGGGAAGCCGGGGACACTCTCTCGGGCCATCGCTATACTCGCCTGCTTTGCCGAAGGTCGCGAAACCCGATGCCTCTGTCCGCCCCGCCGCGCACTTTTCAAGGACTGATCTTCAGCTTGCAGCAATATTGGTCGGACCAGGGTTGCATCATCATGCAGCCGTACGACATGGAAATGGGCGCCGGCACGTTTCATCCTGCGACATTTCTGCGCGCGGTCGGACCCGAGCCCTGGCGGGCGGCCTATGTGCAGCCTTCCAGGCGGCCCACGGACGGGCGTTATGGCAACAATCCGTTCCGACTGCAGCACTACTACCAGTTCCAGGTGGCCATCAAACCTTCCCCGGACAATTTTCAGGAACTGTATCTGGGCTCGCTGCGCGCGCTGGGATTCGATCTGCTCACCCACGACATTCGCTTCGTCGAGGACAATTGGGAATCGCCGACCTTGGGCGCCTGGGGGCTGGGATGGGAAGTCTGGCTCAATGGCATGGAGGTATCGCAATTCACCTATTTCCAGCAGGTCGGGGGATTGGATTGCCGGCCGGTGATGGGTGAGATCACCTACGGTCTCGAGCGGCTGGCGATGTACGTTCAGGGCAAGGAAAGCATGTTCGACATCGTCTGGAGCGAGGGCCCGTTTGGAACGGTGACCTACGGCGATGTGTTTCACCAGAACGAGGTGGAACAGTCCACGTACAGCTTCGAGAAGGCTGACATCGCGGTGCTCGCGGTGCAATTCGACGCTTGCGAGAGCGCCTGCCGGCGTCTGCTCGAAGACAAGCTGGTGTTGCCGGCGTACGAACAGATGGTCAAGGCTTCGCATGCCTTCAATTTGCTGGATGCGCGCCATGCCGTCTCGGTGACCGAACGACAACGCTTCATTCTGCGCGTCCGCACCCTGGCGCGAGGCGTTGCCGAGACCTACCGCGACAGCCGCGAGGCGCTGGGTTTTCCGTTGCTGAAGAAGCACGCGGATGCGACCGCGCCATGAGTGCGCGCGACCTGCTGTTCGAACTGCTGTGCGAAGAGCTGCCGCCGCGCTCGCTGCAAACCTTGTCGCAGGCGCTGACCGACGGGCTGGCGAAGGCCATCGATGCCAAGGGCATCGCGCACGGCAGGGTGAGCGGATTTGCGACGCCGCGCAGGCTTGCCGTGTACATCGAGCGTTTGGACGAGCACCAACCCGACCGGCAGGTTGAGAGACGCGGCCCACCGCTCAAGAGTGCTTTCGATGCGCAAGGCGCACCGACGCAGGCGGCGCTGGCATTCGCCAAGAGTTGCGGCGTCGAGGTCGGCGCTCTGACCCCATTGAACACCGACAAGGGTGCGTGGCTGCAATACCGCGGCACCGAGCGGGGCGCTGCCACGGAGTCTCTGCTCGGCGACATGATCAATCAGGTGGTCGCGGCGCTGCCGATCGCCAAACGCATGCGCTGGGGCAGCCGCAGCGCCGAGTTCGTGCGCCCGGTGCATGGAGCGGTGCTGCTGTTCGGCGATGCGGTCGTGCCGGCGGATGTACTGGGGGTGACTGCGGGAGCGGTAACCCGGGGGCATCGCTTCCATGCGCCAAAGCCGATCACGCTCGCGCGGGCGCGCGGCTATGCGAGCCGCTTGCGCCGCGCCAAGGTGATCGTCGATTTCAACGCCCGCAAGGAGCTGATTCGACGGGAAGTGAGTGCGGCCGCGGCCGCAACCGCGGATGGCGCGCTCGCGTTGATCGAAGATTCCCTGCTCGATGAAGTCACCGCCCTGGTGGAATGGCCGGTCGCGATCGCAGGACAGTTCGAGAGGCGTTTCTTGAGCCTGCCGCGCGAGGTGGTGGTCGCCACGGTGCAAGATCATCAGCGCTACTTCCCGGTGCAAGGCGCCGATGCGAATTTGTCAGGCTGGTTCATCACCGTGAGCAACATCGAGAGCCGTGATCCGGGCAAGGTCCGCGAAGGCAATGAACGCGTGGTGCGACCGCGGTTGAGCGACGCGGCGTTTTTCTGGGAACAGGACCGCAAACTCACCTTAAGCCAGCACGCCGAGCGCTTGAGCGGCATGACGTTTCAAAATCAATTGGGCACGTATGCCGACAAGGCGCGCCGTCTTGAACAACTGGCGCAAACGATCGGCGCACAAATCGGCGCAGCCCACGCTGCAGCGGCCGCGCGACTCGCCAAAGCCGATTTGATGACCGCCATGGTCGGTGAGTTCCCCGAGCTGCAAGGCATCATGGGCCGCTATTACGCGCAGGCCGAAGGACTGCCGGAGGAAATCGCGCTGGCGATCGAGGAGCACTACCGGCCGCGGTTCGCCGGCGACGCCGTTCCGGCGACCAAAACCGGCCAGGCGGTGGCACTGGCCGACAAACTCGACACCTTGACCGGTATTTTCGCCATCGAGCAAAGGCCCACCGGCGCCAAGGATCCGTTCGGCTTGCGGCGCACGGCCCTCGGCGTACTGCGCATTCTAATGGACGCCGGCTTGGACCTCGATCTGGTCGATCTGCTGAGTGCTGCGGCCGCCGCGCAACCGGTGCAGCGCGCCGGAGTGGTCGAGGAGGTTTATGACTTCATCGCCGAACGTCTGCGCGGCATGTTGTTGGAGCAAGCGGGCACCACGCCGGAGATGCTCGATGCGGTTCTCGCGATGCGGCCGCGCTCCCCGTTGGATGCCGTCACGCGGCTCGCCGCATTGAAGGAGTTCCTGTTGCTGCCGGACGCCGCGGTGCTCGCGGCCATCAACAAGCGCATCGTCAACATCCTGAAGAAATCGCCGCCGGCCGCGGGCCACCGGGTCGATCCCGAATCGTTGGGCGAAGATGCGGAACGGAACCTGCACGCAGCCCTGCACGGGCTGCGCGAGCCGGTGCGCCAGGCGACCACGCAGCGCCGCTACGGCGAAAGCCTGCATGCGTTGGTCGGACTGCGCGCGCCGGTGAACGACTTCTTCGACAGCGTCATGGTCATGGATGAGAACGTCGCACTGCGCAACAACCGCCTGGCGCTGTTGCGCGACGTGCAATTGCTGCTGGGCGGAGTGGCCGATCTGTCGCGGCTTCCAGGCTGAAGCATGCAGTTCATCCGGTCGTTGATCTTTACGATTTACATGATGGTCTCCGCCTGCGTCTTCGGATTGTTGATGGCCATCTGTTTTTGGCTGCCCTATCGGGCGCAATTCAACATCGCACGCACCTGGGCGCGGATTCTGTTTTGGCTGCTCGACAAGATTTGCGGCCTCACATTCGTGGTGGAGGGCCGCGAGCGCATCCCGTCCGGCAATCACATCGTGATGAGCAACCACACGTCCGCCTGGGAAACGGTGGCGCAGTTCCTGATATTTCCGCCGCAGGTGTGGGTGCTGAAGCGCGAGTTGTTGTGGATACCGTTCATTGGATGGGGCTTGAAGCTGTTGCGCCCCATTTCCATCAACCGTGGCGCGGGCCACAGAGCGGTGACCCAGGTCGTCGACCAGGGCAAGGCGAGGCTCGCCGATGGACTGTGGATCATCATCTTTCCCGAGGGTACGCGCGTGGTGGGAGGCGAGAAGCGTAAATATGGGGTTGGCGGCGCACTGCTCGCCACCTCTGCCAATAAGTTCGTCGTGCCGCTGTCGCACAACGCCGGGGATTTTTGGGTACGCCGCGGAATCTTGAAAAAGCGCGGCACGGTACGCGTGATCATCGGCGAACCCATCAACGCCGCCGGCAAGGATCCGCGCCGCTTGAACGAGGAAGTTCGTCAATCGATAGACGCCGGTCTTGCACGCATCGCGGCGATGTAAATCATGAGAATCGCGGTGTTGTTCGGCGGAACCAGCGAGGAGCGCGACGTCTCGATCGCGAGCGCGGCGCAGATCGTTCCCGCTTTGCGCGGACTGGGCCACGAGGTGTTCGCGGTCGACACGGCATCGGGGCGCCTGCCGCCCGCGGAGGAGAGCCGTTTGCTCACCGCGGGCGTGGCCGCGACGCCGCCGGATGGCGCCGACATGCGGCTGGTGCGCGGGCGCGCGGCGACGTTGTCGACGAGCGCCTTCGACATCCGCGGCGCCGACGTCGTCTTCCTGGCGCTGCACGGCGGCGCGGGCGAGGACGGACGGGTGCAGGCGATGCTGGACCTGGCAGGCATTGCGTACACCGGAAGCAACCACATCGCGAGTGCCGCGGCGATGGACAAGGAATTTGCCAAGCGCTTGTTTCGTTCCGTGGATGTACCCACGGCAGACTGGATGATGGCGCCCGCGCAGGCGGTCGATGTTGAGCGGAAACTGGGATGGCCGGTCGTCGTCAAGCCCAGCAAGCAAGGTTCCACCGTGGGCCTCAGCGTGGTACGCGAATCTGCCGAACTGGCGGCGGCGATTACGCTGGCCGGAAACTTCGACAACGAAGTGATGATCGAGAAATTCATCCCGGGCCGGGAATTCACCGTCGGCGTCCTCGACGGCCAAGCGCTGCCGGTGGGTGAGATCATTCCGCCGGGCGACGTGTTCGACTATCAATCGAAATATCAGGTGGGCGGTGCGCGCGAAGTATTCCCGGCAGCCATATCTGCGGCCGAGGGCGCGCAACTGCAGGAGTATGCGCTGCGCGCCCACCGCGTGCTCAAGCTCGGGGCCTACAGCAGAATAGATTTTCGACGCGACGCCGGCGGCGGTTTCTGGTGCCTGGAAGCGAATTCGCTGCCCGGCATGACGGCCACCAGTTTGCTGCCTCAGGCCGCCAAGGCTGCCGGAATCAGCTTCTCAGAGTTGCTGGAGCGAGTCTGCAAAGGAGCGATACGGCCGAGGTGAGGGTCCGCCGCCCGGCCACTGCTCTTACGTGTCCTCGCTGCCGTCCATCCCGCCAGGCAGCATGGAACGACTGACACCATCCCGCCGGATCCATGCATGCATGAGCGCCGCGCCGAGATGCACCAAGATCACGGCGTTGAAGAGCAGCGCGAAATCGGTATGCAGCGCGCGCAACGATGCGTACAAGACCGGGTCAGGCGACAGTATTGCCGGCAGCCTCAAGGATCCGAGCAGCACGATGGGATACGGTGCCGCCGACAGCATCGCCCAGCCGAGCAAGGGCATGACGAACATCAGTCCGTACAACAGGATATGGGACACGGCGGCAGCGATCTGCTGCAATTGCGGCAGCGACGCCGGCAGCGGCGGCGGCGGATTCAGCAGCCGGTTGGTCAGCCGGACGACGGCAAGAATCAGAATCGCCATGCCCAAGGGTCGATGCAACGCCAGTAGATACCGGTAGCGCTCACTCGTCGAACTGACCATGCCGACGCCGACGAACAACATGGTGAGAATCAACGCTGCCATGGTCCAATGCAGCAGTCTCGACAGCGGCGTGAATCGAGGTTGCTGCGGGATCACGGGCTCGATCCGGCGACATCCTGGGGCGCAATCGCACTCGGCGACTTGTCCGATTTCTCGGCACTGCGCAATATGAATGATCGAGCGTACACCGATGAGCGCGCGGCCAGCAGCGGATCGTCGGAGGCGGATATTCCTTCGGGCAGCACCAGCGGATCATAGTTGACGTCACTGCACGCGCCCGTCTCCTCGCTCATCGCGCGTGTAATCGTCACGGTGCCTGCGACGGCGTGGCGTCTTTCCTTCGGCCAAGGCAGCGTCGCGTCCCGGGTCGAGTCGCCCGCCTCGCCCAAGGTGAGCACCAATTGCCACTTCAGCGGGTGCAATGCAATCTGCTTCACGAGGTCGCTGAACAAATAATTCTTGTCTGCGGCGGCATGCGCCCCGGCGTCGTCCGCGGTGAAGGGCTGCATCGGGACGGCTGCCCAGCGCACGGCAACGGCAGCACCGGCGGCATTCGTCATGTAGAACGCGTTGAGACTGTTGTATGTGTCGTCGGCAAAACCGGAGGAAATCGCGCGCTGCTTGATCAGCTGCATGGCGCGCGCGGTCTCGGGATGGTGTTCTAGAAAGCTCGTCATGGCTTCGGGATCGGGCTTGCCGGTGGCGGGATCCGGCGTCGAGGCCCGCAATTGTTCGTAAAATCCCTCGTTCGTATTCACCACAAACACGGGTATGTCATTCATGCCGGTTCGCCATTCCTCGCCGCCGATGGGCAGAAAACGCAGCGCCATGCTGCGAACCGTGGCGGCCTGATCCGCGGCAAAGGGCATGCCGCCGGCCAATGCAAAACGGCCGACGACCGGCACATGCTGCAGATGAAAAATGGCTGCCTTGGACCAGGTTGCCGCGTTCGTTGCCGCGTCGAACCAGCCCGTGACGCACATGCCCTTGGCGTGATTGCGGCGAAACCCGGGGTGCTGGCCGTCATGCGCCGCGAATTCCGCCATGAAGCGGTCTTGAGTCAGGCGCTGCGGACTGAGCCACCCGCCGACAAATGCGAACGATACGGCCGCGGCACACAGAATGGCGCCGATGGCCGCCAATCGTCCAAGCGTGGCCATCAGGCCAAGGGGCCGCTGCTCGTCATCGGGTCGCATGCGCGCATGATGGCCTCTTTTCGTGACAACCACAAAGCGATGCCGGCGCGCTCGAATCGCGTTCGGAGCCGTCCGCACCGACCGTTGTGATAGCGTTGCATCCCATGAAAATCATCTCCACCGGCGTTGGTGTTGCAATCCTGCTGACGAGCACAATTGCCGCCGCACATCCGCCTCAGACCCATCGTTTGGAAGCCACGCCGGACACGGTGGCCTATGGCTACTACTGGGCCGAAGCCGCACCGGTCCTGCGCATCGACTCGGGCGATATCATCGACGTCGATACGTTGCTGACGAACACGCCGGCGGGTCTGGCGAAAGCCGGCGTCCCGGATGAAAAAATACAGGGCACGCTGAAGGCCGTCGTAGCCGGGGTGACGGGCGAGCGTAAAGGCCCCGGCGGCCACATTTTGACCGGTCCCGTGTTTGTCGAAGGCGCCGAACCGGGCGATGTGCTCGAAGTAAAAATTCTCTCGATCGAGCTGGCGCTCGATTATGGCTACAACGGATGCAACGGCTACGTGCCGGAGAATTGCGACAAGGAGGCGGCCATCAAGATCCTGCAGCTGGATCGCAAGAAGATGACGGCGGAATTTCTGCCCGGCATCGTGATTCCGTTGAAACCGTTTTACGGCAGCATGGGCGTGGCGCCCGCGCCCGAACTCGGCCGCCTCAGCAGCAACCCTCCGGGAAGACATGCGGGCAACCTGGACAATCGGGAGTTGGTGGCGGGCAGCATCTTATACATACCGGTATTCGCGAAGGGCGCTCTGTTCGAGATCGGCGACGGACATGCCGCCCAGGGCGACGGCGAGGTGGATCAAACCGCGATCGAGACCTCATTGCGCGGCCGTTTGCAGCTCACCGTTCGAAAGGACCTGAAGCTGACGTGGCCGCGGGCTGAAACCAAGACCGATTACATCGCGATGGCCACGGATCCGGATCTGGCCGTCGCCACCAAGGCGGCCATTCAAGAAATGGTCGAATTCCTCATGACGGAGAAGAAGCTCACGCGGCACCAGGCGTACCAGCTCACCAGCATTGCCGGCAACGTCGCCATCACGCAGCTGGTGGACAAACCGAATCTGGGCGTTCATGTCCGTCTGCCTAAAAGTATTTTCGTGGCGGATAAAACCGTTCACTGAGCGCGCATGTCGCGGCGGTGACCTCTAGTGTGCGCGTGCCCGTCTTCAGGGACCTTCGAGGACCCGCTCCAGGATTTTCTGCGCCATCGTCACCATGCGGGCATCATCGTCCAACGAGGCATCCAACAGAATGACCGCCAGCAGCAAGGCCCAGCCTCGAGCCCGCTGCCAGCCATGTGAGGATACCGACCGGCAGGCAGCCATGGCCCGTCGTCGGGATTGCACGTCGGGCAGCAACGTCCAGATCGCCGCGAGATCCGTCGCGCGATCACCTTGCGCGATGTCACCCCAATCAATGACCGCATCGAGGCGGCCGTCGACGACGAGCACGTTGCGCGGATGAAGATCTCCGTGGATCCATGTATCGGGATCGTCGATCGGTGCCGCCAGCGCCGCTTCCCATAACGCGTGGTGCTGCGGCGTGACGAGCTGCGACCTGCCCGAGAGATTGTCGAGCGCGGCCGCAAACCTGCGGGCACGTTGCCGCAACGGCACCCCGCGGTAAATATTGCGCGGCGCCTCTAGAGGTGCAGCCACATGCAGGCTGTTCAAGAACGCAGCCAGCGGCTCGCCTTGATGCCGGTCGGGCAACGCCAGATCCGCCGGCTCGCCGGCAAGCCAGGGAATGACGCTCCAGCTCCACGGAATCCAATCTTGCGGCGCTCCGATCCGAAGCGGCGCGGGCGTCTTCAGCGGTAGAAGCGGCTGAAGCTGCGCAAGCCAGCGCTGCTCGTTTTCGATCAAGGGGGCCGCCAGCGCACGGCGCGGCAGGCGCATGGCCAATGCATCGCCCAGCCGGTACAGGGCATTGTCCCAACCAGACGCGGCGCGATGCAACGGTAGGTGGGCCAAATCCGGATGTTGCGACTCGAGCAGGCGGCGGACACGTTCGTCGCTGAATTCTATCTCTGCCGGCGGCGTGCCCACGGCGCTAGCCAAATACCGCCACCAGCTGCCGGCTGAACGCCATCGGCACCCCGTTGGGATCCATCACCATACTGGTTTCCTGGCAATAGCCTTCGGCGGACGCCTTGACCTCGGTGTCGATACGCCACCAGGCCTCGGGTGAGAAATGATAGTCGTGACGCAGGAATTCCACGGTCCATGTCATCGAGCTGTTGGGCGCGGGTGCGGTCATCATTTGCAAGATGGGCGGCGGAATGCAGTCGATGAGCGCCACGATATGCGATTCGGTGAGCACGGCCGGGTCCCGATGGCGAATGTATATCTTGGAAGAACGTGAGCTCAACCCCGAGAACGGCCGCGCGCCTTCCGCCCAGCGCACGCCGAAATGCTGCAGGAACGTCGGCGTCTTGAACTCCGGAGCGGACACCGCATCCGGTAAATCCTCGACCGGCCGGGTCACCGCGGGCGGCGGCGGTGCAAGGTTGAGCGATACGGGCCGAGCCTGGCCGTAGATGCCGGTCAGCGTCGCAGCAGGTTGGCCATCGCTGCTGACACGCGCTTGGGCAATCGTCACGGCTTTGCCGATCCGCAAAATTTGCGCGTCAAGGCGCACGATACCCGCAGGCAAGGGGCCGACGAAGGTCACATCCAAGCCTCGCAGAGGGCGATCCGCGGGCACCAAAAACCGCATGGCTTCATTGCCAAGTGCCGCCACCAGACCGCCGAAGGTCGCCCGGCCTTGGGACCAGTCTGCGCTCACTTCCGCCGTCCAGCCGTTCTCGACAGGCTTGATCGACGCCAGGGTTTCGGAAAACAACATACGCACTCCGATGTCGGCAACGGTAGCGCCGATGTTAACCGGAATACGCTTTCCCGGGCGGCACGCCCTTCCGAGTCATGCCATGAACGCGGGCCGCGGCGCTGCGCTAAAATCATCGCGCGGCGCCCGCAGGCGGAATCTCAAGTGTGACCCATGAACACGGCCACGGCCCACTACGACACACTTCTGGGGCCTGTCTATGCCTGGATGGTCGGAAATCGCCAGGGCGCGCTGGCGCGCAGCAGCGCGGAACTCGAGGAGATGGGTCTGCCCAGCCTGTCTGATCCGAGGGCGGTGGATCTCGGCGCCGGGCTCGGGCTGCATAGTCTGGCCCTGGCGGCACGCGGTTTCAGCGTTGTCGCCATCGACAGCTGCCGCATCTTGCTGGACGAGCTGCGATCGCAGGCCGGCGCGTTGCCGATCACCAGCGTCCAGGGGGATTTGCTCGAGTTCCGTGCTCATGCGCCGCATCCCTGCGACGTCATCCTTTGCATGGGCGACACGCTCACCCATTTGCCGAGTTTTTCGGCCGTGGAATCGTTGTTGAGCTCCGTCGCTGCAGCGCTGTCGGGGAGTGGCATGTTCGCCGCGACGTTCCGCGATTATGCGTCCACGACGCTGACCGGCGACGAACGATATATCCTGGTCAAGCGCGACGCGAGCCGAATTCTCACCTGCTTCCTCGAGTATGAAACGGAGCACGTCACCGTGCATGATCTGCTGACACAGCGGCTGGATGACCGTTGGGTAAGGACGGAGAGCAGTTACCCCAAATTGCGGCTTGCACCGGATCGGGTGCTCTCCACGCTGGAAGCGCTCGGCCTGTCGGCGCGGCGCGAAACGGCGCCTTCCGGTATGGTACGCATCGTCGCCCGCAACCTGAAGGCCGCACCCCGAGGCAGGTACCCATGAAGAGATGCATGTTCGTTTTGCTGACACTGTGCCTGGTGCACAGCGCGATCGCCCACGGCGAAGCAGCGAAGACTCCCATCACTCACGAGTTGCTGTGGATGATGAAGCGCGTCGGCGCGCCGTCCGTGAGCCCCGACGGCAAGTGGGTGGTTTATTCGGTCAACGAACCATCCTATGAAAAGGACAAGTCGGTCATTGACCTGTGGTTGGTGGCCACCGACGGGCAAACGCCGCCGCGCCGCATCACCAACACCCGGGCCGCGGAAGAGGACGTTGCCTGGTCGCCGGACAGCGCCAGCATTGCCTTCGCGACGAAGCGGGAAGGCGACGAGATCAGCCAGATCTATATCTTGAATCTGGCGCAGGGCGGCGAGGCGCGCAGACTCACCAATTTATCCACCGGTGCGTCGGGTCCGAAGTGGCGGCCGGACGGTAGAGCCATATTGTTTGAATCGCGGGTCTATCCCGGCGCGCTCGACGATGCGGCCAACAAAAAAATAGCAGCGGAGCGCAAGGAGCGAAAATACAACGTGCGCACCTACGAACATTTTCCGGTCCGCTATTGGAATGAGTGGCTGGACGATCGCCAGCCGACGCTGATGGTGCAGGCGCTCGATCAGGATTCCGCCCGGGACATTCTTTCGGGTACCGCGCTCGCCCATCAGTCCGGGTTCTCCGGCACGGAAACGGACAGCAGCGTCACGCTGGCGCCGATCTGGAGCATGGATGGGCGCGAAATCGTTTTCATCGCGACCACGGAGCGCTGGAATGCGGCCTTTGCCGACGTGGGTTACCGCCTGTACCGCATGCCCGCCGACGGCGGCGAACCCAAGACCGTCACCGCGGCGGCGGGCGACTACGCTGACGCGAGATTCAGTGCGGACGGAAAGTCCCTGTATTTCAAGTTCGCGCCGCACGATGCCGAGGTCTACCACCTGGAACAACTGCATAATGTCAGTTGGCCTGCCGGGGGCGATGCCAAACTTCTGACGCAGCAATTCGATCGAGAGGCTTCCCGTTATGCGCTGACGCCCGACGGCAAGGATGCCTATCTGTTGGTGCAGGAGGCGGGCGGAGAAAATCTGTATCGGGTTGGCACCGATGGGGGCAAGCCGACGCTGATCATGGCACCGGCGAGCGGTGGTTACACGGCATTGGAGATAGCGCAAAAAAGTCCCAAGCCGATCCTCATCGGAACTTACGGCAGCTCGGTGAGCCCCGGTGAAGTGGTGCGCATGGATCCCGTGCGGCGCTCGCATGTGAATCTTACCCATGTCGATGTGGCCGCAGCCGCGGCGATCGATTGGCAGGTGCCGCAGCATTTCTGGTTTACTAGCGCCAAAGGCCGCAACATCCACAACATGCTGGTGCTGCCGCCCGCGTTCGATCCGGCCAGGAAATATCCTCTGCTGGTGCTCATCCACGGCGGACCCGCCAGCAACAATCCTGATCAAATCGGTCTGCGGTGGAATTACCACTTGCTGGCTGCGCCCGGCTACGTGGTTCTCATGACGGACTACACCGGATCGACCTCATTTGGCGAAAAGTTTGCGCAGGCGATCAAGCTGGATCCCTTGAAGACGCCCGGGGATGAGATCAATCAGGCGGTGGACGAGGCAATCAAACGATATCCGTTCGTGGACGGCGGCAGGATGTGCGCAGCGGGCGCGAGTTACGGCGGACACCTGGCGAACTGGATCGAGGCCACCACCACTCGTTACAAATGCATCGTGAGCCACGCCGGCGAGGTGGATTTGACCACGCAGTGGGGCATCAGCGACAGCATCTATGGCCGAGAGTTGACGAACGGCGGGCCGCCCTGGGAAGGAAGTTCCATCTGGCACGATCAGAGTCCGATCACCTATGCAGCGCAATGGAAGACGCCGATGCTCCTCAGCATCGGCGAGCGCGACTTCAGGGTGCCTCTCGGCAATACGCTGGAAAATTGGAGCACGTTGCAACGCATGCACGTGCCCAGCCGCCTGCTGGTCTGGCCGGACGCGTGGCATTGGATCTTGAAGCCCGAGGACAGCCGTCATTTCTACGAGGAGGTGCACCGGTGGCTGCGCATCTATCTCAAGGATGA
>Ga0116226_10000203_pt1 | contig 47583 bp, 46 predicted proteins | sample S1TSphfallax_FD_89692 | JGI IMG/M metagenome (GOLD analysis project Ga0116226, IMG submission 89692) | Host-associated microbial communities from peat moss isolated from Minnesota, USA - S1T2_Fa - Sphagnum fallax MG | ecosystem: Host-associated > Plants > Peat moss > Unclassified | place: USA... | reverse complement strand
GTATTGCCAAAAAAATTCTCGTTGCTGACGGGAGGGGGCACCGGCCCGACAACCGACTGAGCGAAGGCGGGATGCGCAAAGACCAACGCCACAGCCGCGAGCGAAGAAAGTTTCGTTTTCACGTCCTGCCTCTCTTAAAAAATGTTAATGAGGCACTTTTGCCCGAACGCAATCGTGTGGCAAGTGGAATTGCTCGAGAGTCATCGAATCATATTCAAATCCGACGGGCTAAACGCCCAGCGTGTCCAGCCGGATCACCTCGACCGCTTCGCCTGCCGCCGCCGCCGGGGCGTGCGGCGCGCGCAGGATCAGCCCGTCGGCGCTGGCGAGCACGGCCATCATCGCCGAGTCCTGGCGCTCGAACGCCGTCGCGTACAGCGTCCCGTCGCTCTCCGCCCGCAAGCGGGCGCGCAGATGGTCGGCACGGTGGTCGTTGGCGGGCAGCGCGGCGGCGAGCACCGCGCGGGTGCGCGGCGGCGGGGCGCCCGGCAGGCCGGACAGCCGTTCCAGCATCGGCCCCAGGAACAGCACCGCGCAGACGACGGCCGAGACGGGATTGCCCGGCAGCCCGAGCAGCGGCAGGTCGCCGACACGCCCGAACATCAGCGGCTTGCCAGGACGCATCGCGATCTTCCAGAAATCGAGCGCAAGGCCGCGCGCGCCCAGCCCTTCCCGCACCAGATCATGCGCACCGACGCTGGCGCCGCCGGTCGTCACCAGAATATCGGCGCCGCGTGCCGCGTCCGCGCCGGCCGCGATCGCCTCCAGCGTGTCCATGGCAATCGGCAGCACGATCGGCTCGCCGCCCCACGCCCGCACGAAGGCCGCGAGCGCGTGCGCGTTGGAGCTGACGATGCCGCCGGGCGGGATCGGCTCGCCGGGCAGCGCGATCTCGTCGCCGGTCGCCAGGATCGCCACGCGCGGGCGCCGATGCACGGCCAGCCACGGATGATTGCCCGACGCCGCCAGCCCGATGTCGCGCACGCTGAGCCGCTTGCCGGCACGGATCAGCACGTCGCCCGCCGAAAAATCCTGGCCGGCGCGGCGGATATGGCGGCCGGGATGGGTCGCCTCGTTGACGGTCAGGATGCCGTCGGCCTCGGTCGCGTCCTCCTGCAACAGCACGGTATCGGCGCCGGCGGGAAGGAAGCTGCCGGTGAACAGCCGCACCGCCTCGCCGGGTCCGACCGTGCCGCGCCACGGGTGCCCGGCCGGAGCGGCGCCGACCACGCGCAGGCGGGCGCCGAGCGCGCCATCCTCGGCCCGCAGCGAATACCCGTCCATCGCCGAGACATCGGCCGGCGGCTGGTGCAACCGGGCGATGACCGGGACCGAAGCGACCCGCCCCCACGCCTCGGCCAGCGGTACAACCTCGGCCGGCGTCGGGTGCAACCCGGCGAGAATGCGCGCGCGTGCCTCGTCGACCGAAAGCATGGTCAGTCCTGTTCGAACGGTCCGGATTTGCCCCCGGATTTGGCGACCACGCGCAGCGCCTCGACGCGCATCCCGCGATCGACCGACTTGCACATGTCGTAGACGGTCAGCGCGGCGACCGAGGCGGCCGTCAGCGCCTCCATCTCGACCCCGGTGCGGCCGGTGGTCTTGACCGTCGCCGAAATCAGCACCCCATCCTCGCCGTCCGCCGCGAGGTCGATGCCGACGGAGGTGATCGGCAGCGGATGGCACAGCGGGATCAGCTCGGCGGTGCGCTTGGCCGCCATGATGCCGGCGATCCGCGCCACGCCGAACACGTCGCCCTTCTTGGCCGTGTGGCCGACGATCATCCGCAGCGTCTCCGGTGCCATCGCCACGCGCGCCTTCGCCGTCGCCGACCGTTCGGTCTCCGCCTTGCCGCCGACATCGACCATCGCGGCGCGGCCGTCGGCATCGAAATGCGTCAGGCCACTCATTTTTCCGCCGTCGCGGTTCCGAGCAGCGCCCGCGTCGCCGCCGTCACGTCCGGCTGACGCATCAGGCTTTCGCCGACCAGGAAGCAGGCGACGCCCATCGCGCCGAGGCTGACTAGGTCGGCATGGTCGCGGATGCCGCTCTCGCCGATCAGGAACCGGTCCGGGGGCACATGTGGCGCGAGGTCCAATGTCGTGTTCAGATCGGTCCGCAACGTCTTGAGATTGCGATTGTTGATGCCGATCAGCTTGGTCTGAAGCCCGAGCGCCCGGCGCAGTTCCGCCTCGTCATGCACTTCCACCAGCACGTCCAGATCGAGCGTGCGTGCCAGCCCTTCCAGGTCCACCGCCTGCTGGTCCGACACGGCGGCCATGATCAGCAGGATGCAGTCGGCGCCCATCGCCCGGCTTTCGTGGATCTGCCAGGGATCGAGGATGAAATCCTTGCGCAGCACCGGCAGTTTGACGGCGGCGCGGGCGGCGCGAAGATGCTCGGCGCTGCCCTGGAAATGCGGCGCATCGGTCAGCACCGAAAGGCAGGTGGCGCCGCCTTCGGCATAGGCGCGGGCGAGCGCGGCCGGGTCGAAGTCCGGCCGGATCAGGCCGCCGCTGGGCGACGCCTTCTTGATCTCGGCGATCAGCCCGATGCGCCCGGCGGCGGTGGCTTCCATCAGCGCCAGCCCGAAGCCGCGCGGCGCCGGCGTGTCCTTCGCCCGGGCGCGGATTTCGTCGAGCGGGGTTGCCGCCTTCCGCCGTTGCAGTTCGGCCAGCGTGTCCCCGCAGATCCTGGCCAGCACGTCGGGAACGCTGTCCGGGCGCGCCTGCGTCACGGCATCGGCGATCGTGGCGATGGTCATGCGGTCTCCCTGCGCAGTGTCTCCAACGCGGCCAGCGCCGCCCCGCCGTCGATCGCGGTCGCGGCCAGCGCCACGCCCTCGCGCACCGTGTCGGCCCGGCCCGCGACAACCAGCGCCGCGCCGGCGTTCAGCAGCACGGTGTCACGATATGGTCCCGCCGCGCCGCGCAGAACAGCCCCGAGCGCCGCCGCGTTCACCGCCGCCTCTCCGCCTCGGATGGCGGTGATCGGCGCGCGCGGCAGGCCGGCATCCTCCGGCAGGAGGGTAAATGATCGCACAGCGCCGTCGCGCAACTCGACGACGCTGTTGGGGCCGGCGACGGTCAGTTCGTCCAGCCCCTCGCCATGCACCAGCCAGCAGCGCGTGGTGCCAAGCTCGCCGAGTGTCTCGGCCATCGGCCGCGCCCATTTCGCGTCGAACACGCCGGTCAGTTGCCGCGTGACCCGCGCCGGGTTCGCCAGCGGGCCGAGCAGGTTGAAGATCGTGCGGGTGCCGAGTTCGACGCGCGGGCCGGCGGCGTGGCGGAGCGCCGCGTGGTGGCGCGGCGCGAACAGGAAGGCGCAGTTGGCGGCGCGCAGCACGCCCGGCAGCCGGTCGAGCGGCACATCGACATTGACGCCGAGGGCGGTCAGCACGTCGGCGCCGCCGGTGCGCGACGACAGGGCGCGGTTGCCGTGCTTGGCGACGACGACGCCGCAGCCGGCAAGAACGAACGTCGCGGCGGTGGAGACGTTCAGTGTCCCGGCATTGTCGCCGCCGGTGCCGCAAACGTCGATCGCGCCATCCGGCGCATCGACCGCGAGCATCCGCGCCCGCATCGCCCGCACCGCGCCGGTCAGCTCCGCGACCGTCTCGCCGCGCACGCGCATCGCCATCAGCAGGCCGGCGATCTGCGCGGGTGTCGCCTCACCGGACATGATGATGCCGAAAGCGTCCTCGGCGTCGCCGGCCGACAGGGTTTCGCCGGCCGCCAGCCGTGCCAGCACGGGTTTGAGGTTGGTCGTCACCCGTCTCTGTCCCGGTCAGGCGGCCCGGGCGGAGTCGGCGGGCGCGTTGGCGCCACGGGCGATGGCGAGGAAATTGCGCAGCAGCGCGTGCCCGTGTTCGCTGGCGATGCTCTCGGGATGGAACTGCACGCCGAACACCGGCATCGTCCGATGGCGCAAACCCATGATGATGCCGTCCTCGGTGCGCGCCGTCGCCACCAGCGCCTCCGGCAGCGTGTCCCGCCGGACGATCAGGCTGTGATAGCGCGTCGCCGCGAACGGCGTTGGAATGCCGGCAAAGATGTCGGTGTCGTCGTGCAGCACGCGGCTGATCTTGCCGTGCATCGGCGCCGGCGCCCGCACCACGTCGCCGCCGAACGCCTGCCCGATCGCCTGATGCCCGAGGCAGACGCCGAGCAGCGGAACCTTCCCGGCGGCGGCGGCGATCAGGTCGAGGCAGATGCCCGCCTCGTTCGGCGTACACGGGCCGGGCGACAGCACGATCGCCTCCGGCGCGCGCGCCATCGCCTCGGCGACCGTCAGCCGGTCGTTGCGCACGACCTCGCAGCGCGCCCCGAGTTCCCCGAGGAAGTGTACGAGGTTGAACGTGAAGCTGTCGTAGTTGTCGATCAGGAGGATCATGGCACCGCATCCTGCGCGGGGGCGTCATCGCGGTCAAATGGGCACGACCGGGCGGGGGATCGCCGATGGGAAAAGAGCGGGAATCCCGGCGAATCAGTTATCAATCTATCAACTTTGGGTGATACAACGCCGCGCCGCAGCAAAGCGACATTGTTTCGTAATGAATTCAGCAGGATCAGCAGGACACGCGGCCGTGCCGGCTCCGCCTACCGCAGCAGACGGCCCGGCTGAGTCGCCAGCCGATCGCCCGGTGCGGCGATGATGCGCGTGTGGTGCTGGCTGTTCGCGACCTGTGTGGCGGCGATGCAGTTGCCGACCGCACCGCGCCTGGTGCTGCGCGAACCTTATTCGGCGCCGCCGGAAGCGCCGCGCACATCCGCCGATGTCCGGGTCGCATTGGCACCGCCGCCCGGGCCGGCGGCGGCAAGCCTCGATGAACTGGTGCTCGGTGGCACCGCCGGTCCACCCCCCACCGGCGCCGACGGTTTTGCCGCCGAGGGTCTGGTTGCCCTTGCCTCGCCGCCGCCCGCGACGCCGATCGCGGTCGTGCGGCCAGCCGCCGCGCGGCCGGCCACCGTGGCACCGCCGGCCGGGGGGCGGCCGACCATCTCGATCGTCATCGACGGAATGGGCGCCACCAGCACCCAGTCGAGCACCCTCTCGGCCCGCGCCATCGCGCTGCCGGCGCCACTGGCGCTGGCGTGGCTGCCGCGCGCGCCCCACCTCGCCGAACAGGTGGCGCAGGGCGCGGCGCACGGGCACGAGGCGCTGCTGCACCTGCCGACGGAATCGCTCGGCCGCGCCGAACCGGGCCCCGGCGTGCTGCGCACCTGGCTGCCGCCGGCCGCCAATCTCGCCGCCCTGCGCGCGGACCTTGCCCTGCTGCCCGACGCGGTCGGGCTGACCGAGGACGAGGCCAGCGTCGCCGCCCTGTCGGTGCCGCTGATGGATCTGGTGATGGGCGAACTGCGCGCGCGCCATCTCGGCTTCCTCGACGACGGCGCGCTGCCCGGCGACGTGGCGCTCCGCCGCGCCGAGGCGGCGGGGCTGCCGGCGGCGGCGCATGACCTGTTCATCGACGCCGATCCCGACCCGGCCGCGATCCGCGCCCGGCTCGCCGAGGCCGAGGGGATCGCCCGGCGGCGCGGTCACGCGATCCTGATCGGCCATCCCCGCCCGAGCACGCTGGACGTGCTGGAACAATATCTGCCGTCCCTGAACGAGCGTGGCTTCGTGCTTTGGCCGGTCAGCGCCGCCCTCGCCGCCGAGACGGCCGAGGCGGGCCTGAAGACCCCGCCGGCGCCTCGCCGGGAGGCCTCGACAATTGCACCGTTGATTTCGTCCGGGACGGAGTAACATCCACCCTGCCGCACGAGACGTATGTCCTTGGGCAATAGTGAGGGATGGCGGACCATGTTCATTCGCAGGCGCAGGGGCTGGGAGATACCGGAAGGTGAAACCACCCCCGAGTATGTGATGATGACGCGCCGCGCGGTCGCGGGCTTCACCCTCGGAGCCGGGGCCGCCGTGGTCGCGAGCGGCGGCCCGGCGCGCGCCTGGAGCCTGCTCGGCGGCGCCAAGCCCGCGCCGGTCGTGCTGAAGCCGCTGACCGCGCCGCGCAACGCCCGCTACGACGCCGGCCGGCCGATCACCGCCGAGGGCGAGGCGACGACCTACAACAACTACTACGAATTCGGCCTGTCCAAGTCGGTCTACGACGCCGCGGCGGCGCTGAAGACCGATCCCTGGAACGTCGAGATCGCCGGCATGGTCAAGACGCCGCGCACGATCGGCCTCGAGGATCTGCTCAAGCAGGTGACGCTCGAGGAACGGGTCTATCGCCATCGCTGCGTCGAGACGTGGGCGATGACGGTGCCGTGGGTCGGTTTCCCGCTGTCCGCCCTGGTGAAGCTGGCCGAGCCGCTCGGCAGCGCAACTTATGTGAAGTTCACCACGCTCATGGATACGAAAACCATGCCGGGTTTGCGGCAGTCGTGGTATCCATGGCCGTACACCGAGGGGCTGACGATGCAGGAGGCCATGAACGAACTGACCTTCCTGTCCGTCGGCATGTATGGCAAGACCATCCCGCCGCAGGACGGCGCGCCGATCCGGTTGACGGTTCCGTGGAAATACGGCTTCAAATCGGCGAAGTCGATCGTCAAGGTCGAGTTCACCGACCAACGCCCTGTCTCGTTCTGGCAGCAGTTGCAGGACAGCGAGTACGGCTTCTGGGCGAACGTGAACCCGGAGGTGCCGCATCCGCGTTGGAGCCAGGCGGAGGAGCGGCTGCTCGGCACCGGCGAGACGGTGCCGACGAAGATCTGGAACGGCTACGGCGAATACGTGGCCGCGATGTACGCTGACAAGACGAAGGAGCGGCTGTTCGCGTGATCGCTTTCCGTGCCCTCGTCGTCCTTGCGGCCGCCGCCTTCGTGGCGGCGTTCGCCGTGGCGACGCTGTTCTCGCCGCTGACGACGCTGGCGGAGCTGCTGGTGCGGGACGACGCGCAATCGCTGTATTCGCTGCACGACGCGATCGTCGCCCACGCCTCGCAGTGGGCGTGGGACAATCTGGCGCTGCCGCTGCTCCAGCGGCCGGCGTGGCTGCCGCCGGTCACGGTCGGCGTGCTGTGCGCCGGGGGGGCGACGACTCTCGCCTCCCGCCCCGGCGTGCCCCGCTCGCACCGGCGCCGGAGCTAGCCGGGCCACGGCCCGTCAGGCCAGGACGTCGATGTCCGGCCGATCCGTGCCCTCCGACAGTTCCGAGTGCCAGTTGCCGTCGGCATCCTGGAATTCGATGTGCAGCGTGTCGCCGGGCACATGCTGCTCGGCGGCGACCCGCTTTGCCGCGCCCACCGCCGCCGCCCGTGTCGCGAACGGCTCGGAAAACACGTCGTCCAGCTTGTAGGCCCAGCCGCCATCGTGCTGGACGATCCGGTAATGGATTCTCGCCACGTCGCTCTCCCTCGTGTTGTCACTGCATGAGGGAAGTGGGGGTCCATGGGCGCGCCGACGAGAGGGCGCCGGCTACAGGCCGAGCAACCGGCGCGCGACCGCGATCACGCGGCGCGCCTCGCTCCACAACTCGTAGCGATCGAACTCGTCGAACGCGGCCCAGATCGTTGCCGACATGTCGCCGCCCGGCGCCGGCTCGCCGCCGTCCCAGCGGGCGCAGAAATCGATGATCGTGTAGTGGTAGCGGACACGCCCGTCCGGGTCGCGATGGATGCTGTCGACATTGGCGGCGAGCAGCAGGTCGCCGACCGAGAGCCCGGTCTCCTCCAGCAATTCCCGCCGCGCGGCGGCGTCCGCCGTCTCCCCCAGTTCCTGCGCGCCACCGGGAAGGCTCCACGCGCCCTCGTTGGGCGGTTTGCCACGCCGCGCCAGCAACACCGCCCCCGGGCGCAGCACGGCCACGCCGATGCCGACGATCGGGCGGGGTGGGTACTCGCGGGTCATGCCGTCGTTCGAGCGGACGGGTTCGATGCAAATTCTACAGCTTGAAGGATGTCCTCGCGCTCCAGGTACGGAAAATCGTGAACAATCTGCTCGATCGTTTGGCCCGCGGCAATTTGAGCAGCGATCATGGCTACGGTGACACGCATCCCGCGAATGCAGGGTTTGCCGCCCATCACGTCGGGATTCTGTGTGATTCGGGAGAAATGCGCCATTGACTGTTACCTGGCCGGCACGCTGTCCCAGGCTCATCTGATGATAGGACGACCCTGAACCGAGATTCCCAGGTCAGTCAACGCATCGTTGACGCTCCAACGCCCGCAGTCGTTGACGACTGACGGTGTGGCGCTGCCGGTGCGTTGGGATGTATGTCGCAATCTATCTACCCCGACTGCAACGTCCGCATCGCCGCCGTCCGCTCGAACAGATGCAGCAGCAGCCGCACGGCGCGGCCGCGCTCGGATGTCAGTTTCGGGTCCTTCTGCAACAGGAGTTCGGCGTCGCGGTCGGCCATGTGCAGCAGGCCCTCGTCCTCCACCGGATCAGCGAGCCGCCAGCCGGGGGCGCCCGATTGGCGCGTCCCGAGCAGATCGCCGCCACCGCGCAGGCGGAAATCCTCGTCGGCGATGCGGAACCCGTCCTCGGTGTCGCGCAGCAGCAGCAGGCGGCGCTTGGCGATATCGGTCAGCCCATCGTCGTGCAGCAGGAGACAGAAACTTCTCTCCCGCCCGCGCCCGACCCGGCCGCGCAACTGGTGCAACTGCGCGAGCCCGAACCGCTCGGCGTGCTCGATCACCATCACCGTCGCGTCCGGCACGTCGACGCCGACCTCGATCACGGTGGTGGCGACCAGCAGCCGCGTCCTCCCGCTGGCGAAGTCGCCGATCGCGGCTTCGCGCACCGCCCCCTCCTGCCGCCCGTGCGCCAGCCCGACGAGATCGCCGAACCTTTCGCGCAGCGCGGCAAACCGCGCCTCGGCGGCGGCAACGTCGAGCAACTCGCTCTCGGCGACGAGGGGACAGACCCAGTAGACGCGCGCACCACCGTCGAGCGCGCGGGCGATGCCGTCGACCACATCGGGCAGCGTCGCCAGCGAGTGCAGCGTCGTGCGCACCGGGCGGCGCCCGGCCGGCTTGCCGGTCAGGCGGCTGACCTGCATCTCGCCCCACTGCGTCAGCAGCAGCGTGCGCGGGATCGGCGTCGCGGTCATGACCAGGATGTCCGTCACCGCGCCCTTGCGCCCCATCAGCAGCCGTTCCTCGACGCCGAACCGGTGCTGCTCGTCGATCACCGCAAGCGCCAGGTCGTGATATGCGACCTTCTGCTGGAACAGCGCGTGCGTGCCGACGATCAGTTTGATGCGCCCGTCGGCAAGGCCCTCGAGCAGCCGCTTGCGCGCCGCGCCCTTGACCGCGCCGGTCAGCAGCGCGGCGGGCACCGGCGCGATCCGTTCGAGCGTGCGAAAATGCTGCTGCGCCAGGATTTCGGTCGGCGCCAGCAGCGCCGCCTGCGCGCCGGCCTCGACCGCGCGCAGCATCGCCAGCACCGCGACCAGCGTCTTCCCCGAGCCGACATCGCCTTGCAGCAACCGCAACATCCGGCGCGGCGAGGCGAGGTCGGCGTCGATCTCGCGCAGCACCTCGGCCTGCGGCGCGGTCAATCGGTGGCCGAACGACGCGAGCGCCTGCTGCCGCAGACTGCCGTCGCCGGTCAGCGACCGTCCCGGCCGTTCGCGCACCCGGCGGCGGACCAGCGCGAGCGCCACCTGCCCCGCCAGCAACTCGTCGTAGGCGAGGCGCCGGCGCATCTTCTCCGGCGGTGGCGCCGCCGGGACGTGCAGGGCGCGAAAGGCGTCGGCCATGCAAGGCCACTGCTCGCGCGCCACCAGCGCGGGATCGTGCCATTCCGGCAGGACGGGAATGCGGGTCAGCGCCTCGGCCACCGGGCGGCGCAATTGCCAGGGAAACAGGCCGGCGGTCAGCCCCCGGACAGGTTCCACCAGCGGCAGCCGGTCCGCCTGGTCGAGGGCGACGATGTGATCCGGGTGGACCATGTTCCGCCGGTCATCGACCTTTCCCGACACCAGCACCTTTCCGCCCGGCGGCAACTTCTGGCGCGGAAAGCCCTTGAAGAACACCAGCTCGGAAAACGCCGTCCCGTCCGTCACGATCGCCTTGGTCGGCTGGCGCGCGTTGCCCGGCGGTTCGATCCGCACCACCTCCACGGCGACCGTCGCCATCCTGCCCGGCACCAGCGCGCGCAGGGAAACGCGCTCGCGCCGGTCGATGAATTGCTCGGGGATGTGGAACAGCAGGTCGATCACCCGGCCGCCGCCGCAGGCACGCTTGATCAGGGCGGCGAGCGTCGGGCCGACTCCGCGCAGGTCGGTCAGCGGGGCGAAAAGCGGGGCCAGCGAGTCCGGTTGCACGGCTGACACAGAACAGGGAGCGGCCTATATGGCAACGGGTGATGACCGATCCCGAACAACCGCCGCGCGACGCGCGCCGGCGACGCTTGCTGTACCGCGCCACCCATCGCGGCACCCACGAAACCGACCTGCTGGTCGGCGGCTTCGTCGCCCGCCGTATCGACAGGTTCAGCGACGCCGAGATGGATGCGCTGGAGGCCGTGCTGGAACGTCCCGACACCGATCTCGCCGACTGGCTGACCGGCCGTGTGGCGATTCCGCCGGAGGCCGACTGCCCGATGCTGCGCGCGCTGCGCGATGCGGCGGGTGAGGCATGAGCGTGCCCGCGACCGTCTGGGGCGCGCCGGAGGGCTGGGACGCCGTCCTGCTCGGCCGCCGCGCCGCCGAGCACAAGGGCACGCTGCTGCACATCGCCCGCGACGACACGCGGCTGGCGCGGCTGTCCGAGTTGCTTGCGTTCTTCGCGCCCGGCGTCGAAATCCTCCGTTTCCCGGCGTGGGACTGCCTGCCGTACGACCGCGTGTCGCCGAACCCCGAACTCGTCGCCGAGCGGATCGCCACGCTCGCGCGGCTGCTGGAACCGCCCGCCGGCCCGCGCGTCGTGCTGACGACGGTGAACGCGGCGATGCAGCGCGTGCCGCCGCGCCACGTCTTCCAGGGCGCCAGCCGCGTGCTCGCGGTCAACGCGACGATCAAGCCCGAGGAACTGTCCCGCTTTCTCGAAGCCAACGGCTACGGCCGCGCCTCGACGGTGATGGAGCACGGCGAATACGCGGTGCGCGGCGGCATTTTCGACGTGTTTCCGGCCGGCCGGGCCGAACCCGTGCGCATCGACTTCTTCGGCGACACGATCGAGAGCATCCGCGCTTTCGATCCCACGACGCAGCGCAGCGCGGCCAAGGTGGAAACGCTCGCGATCCGTCCGGTCAGCGAGGTCTCGCTCGATCGCGCCGCCATCGCCCGCTTCCGCACCGGCTGGCGCGAACTGTTCGGGCCGGGCGCCGCCGAGGACCCGATCTACCTCTCGATCTCCGAGGGCCGCCGCCATCCCGGCATGGAGCATTTCGTTCCGCTGTTCCATGAGCGGATGGAAACGCTGGCCGACTATCTGCCCGGCGCGTCGATCAGCCTCGATCACCAATGGGCCGACGTGCTGACCGGCCGGCTGGAAATGGTCGCCGACCATTTCGCCGCCCGCCGCGCCCCGCCGCGCGATGGCGAAACCCCGTTCCGGCCGCTGCCGCCGGACCGTCTGTATCTGGACGAGGCCGGCTGGGACGCGCTGCTCGCGCGCGGCCCGGTGTTCGCGTTCAGCCCGTTCGCGCTGCCCGACGACGCGCAAGGCATCGACGGCGGCGGCCGCCCCGCCCCGGTGTTCGCGCAAACGCTGTCCCAGTCGGGCGGTCCCGGCGTGAACGTGTTCGAGCAGCTCAAGGGACAGGTCGAACGCTGGAAGGGCGAAGGCCGGCGGATCGTCGTTGCCGGCTGGACGCGCGGCTCGCGCGAGCGGCTGGGCAACCTGCTGCGCGAGCACGGCTTGGGCGGAATGCCGGCCGAGGATTGGGCGACCGTGCGGCGGCTGGCGCCGGCCAGCATCGGCCTGGTCACGCTCGGGCTGGAACGCGGCTTCGTCGCCGACGATTCGGTGCTCGGCCGCATCGCCGTCGTCGCCGAGCAGGATCTTCTCGGCGAGCGCATCAGCCGCCCGCCGCGCCGCCGCAAGCGGGCCGACCAGTTCATCGCGGAGGCGACCGAACTCGCCGACGGCGACCTCGTGGTGCATCAGGACCACGGCATCGGCCGCTACGACGGGCTGGTGACGCTGACCGTCAGCGACGCGCCGCACGACTGCCTGCGCATCCTCTATGACGGCGAGCAGAAGCTGTTTCTGCCGGTCGAGAACATCGAGGTGCTGTCGCGGTTCGGCAGCGATGGCGGCGGTGTCGCGCTCGACAAGCTGGGCGGCGCGAGCTGGCAGACCCGCAAGGCGAAGGCCAGGCAGCGCATCCGCGACATGGCCGGCGAACTGATCCGCACCGCCGCCGCCCGCCGGCTGCGCGAGGCGGAAGTGATGGCGCCGGCCGAGGGCACCTGGGACGAATTCTGCGCCCGCTTCCCGTTCGCCGAGACCGAGGACCAGTCGCGCGCCATCGCCGACGTGCTGGAGGACATGGCGAGCGGTCGGCCGATGGACCGGCTGATCTGCGGCGATGTCGGTTTCGGCAAGACCGAGGTCGCGTTGCGCGCCGCCTTCGTCGCCGCGATGTCCGGCACCCAGGTCGCCGTCGTGGTGCCGACGACGCTGCTGTCGCGCCAGCATTTCCGCGTGTTCTCGCAGCGGTTCGAGGGGCTGCCGATCAAGGTCGGCCAGCTTTCGCGCATGGTCTCGGCGAAGGACGCGGCGGAGGTGCGCAAGGGGCTGGCGTCGGGCGACATCAACATCGTCGTCGGCACCCACGCGCTGCTGGCGAAAGGCACCGAATTCAACAATCTCGGCATGGTCATCGTCGATGAGGAGCAGCATTTCGGCGTCGCCCACAAGGAGCGGCTGAAGGCGCTGAAGGCCGACATCCATGTGCTGACGCTGACCGCGACGCCCATTCCGCGCACGCTGCAACTGGCGCTGACCGGCGTGCGGGAAATGAGCATCATCGCCACGCCGCCGGTCGACCGGCTCGCGGTCCGCACCTTCATCATGCCGTTCGACAGCCTGGTGGTGCGCGAGGCGCTGCAACGCGAGCGGTTCCGGGGCGGCCAGGTGTTCTGCGTCGTCCCGCGCATCGAGGATCTCGGCCGGATGGCGGAACGGCTCGCCGAGATCGTGCCGCAGGCGCGCATCACCCAGGCGCACGGCCGCCTCGCGCCGACCGAACTGGAACGGGTGATGACCGAGTTCGGCGACGGCAAGTACGACATCCTGCTCTCGACCAATATCGTCGAGAGCGGGCTGGACATGCCGGCGGTCAACACGCTGCTGATCCACCGCGCCGATCTGTTCGGCCTCGGCCAGCTCTATCAGCTTCGCGGCCGCGTCGGGCGCGGCAAGCAGCGCGGCTACGCCTACCTGACCTGGCCGCCGACGCAGCGGCTGTCCGCCGCCGCCGAGAAGCGGCTCGCGGTCATGCAGACGCTCGACAATCTCGGCGCCGGTTTTACTCTTGCCTCGCACGATCTCGACATCCGTGGCGCCGGCAATCTGCTCGGCGACGAGCAGTCCGGCCACATCCGCGAGGTCGGCATCGAACTGTATCAGCAGATGCTGGAAGACGCGGTCGCCGAGATGCGCGCCGAGAAGGGCAAGCAGGCGGCGGAGGCGCATGACTGGACGCCGAATATCGGCCTCGGCTTGCCGGTGCTGATCCCGGAAACCTACGTGCGCGACCTGCCGGTGCGGCTCGGCCTGTACCGCCGCATCGGCGCGCTGGCGTCGGACGCCGAGAGCGAGGCGATGGCGGCCGAACTGGTCGACCGTTTCGGCCCGCTGCCGGCGGAGGTCGAGAACCTGTTGCAGGTCGTCTCGCTGAAGCGCCTGTGCCGCGAGGCGGGGGTGGAGAAGCTGGATTCCGGGCCGAAGGGCATGGTGCTGAGTTTTCGCGGCAACGCCTTCCGCAATCCGTCCGGCCTCGTCTCCTGGCTGTCCAGCAAGGGCGGCGTGGTCAAGCTGCGCCCCGACCACAAGCTGGCGATCGTGCGCGACATGAATCTGCCGGAGCGGATGAAATGGGCGCGCGAGACGGTGGAGGCGCTGAACCGGATTTCCCGGCAGGCGAAGGCGGCGTAGTCAGCTTTGCCAGGGATCGACGCCGCGCTGGTGTCCGGCAGATAGGCCGTCGAAATGCTCACAAGTCGACGGCACGGCCGGTATCGTCGTCGCGCGCGATCGAAAACTCATCGAATTTTGGACCGCCCATCAGATAAGCCTTGAAGTCCGGCTTTTCCGCGGCCAGCGCGCGATAATCCTCGATCGAGAGAACCACCGCACGCTCCGCGCCATGCCGCGTGATCGTCTGCGGTCCGTCGGATCGGGCGCGCGCGATGACCTCGCTGAAATGGGTTTTTGCGTCCTGCACCTCCCACGTTGCCACCGCGTTCGCTCCTGCGCGTCCTGTATGACCGGAATATGGAAATTCTGGTCGACCTTTAATCAACGTCCGGCAGTCGGTACTATCCTCCACTCCCGCAAGTTCGGTGTCGAAAGAGGTCGGGAGTAGCGCCCATTGGCTTCAGCCCGGCGTCGCGGTGCTCGAAAACCTGCCGCGCGGCACCTCTACGTTAGTAAACGTGTTATTTTTCCTTGACAACAGCCGCCCGTTGCGCTACATATCCCCCATGCCGCCTCCCACCCCGCTCCCCGTTCTCACCGCACTGATCGGCCTGTTCCGCCAGGGTTTCTGGCGGCGGCTGGCGGGGCGGATTTTCGGGCGCAGAGCCACCCAACAAGCGGAAGATCCGGTCGAGGAGTTCCTCCTGCCGATCCTGGAGGCGATCTCCCGGATTGCCGAGGCGGTCCAGAACGGAACCTACCGGGAGCCCGAACCTTTCCCCTGGCCTGACGAGCCACCGGAAACCTCCGGCTGGACCCCGCCGCGAAAGCCGCCAAAGCCGCCGCAGATCCGAGAACCGGAGCCGGAGCCGGAGCCCCCATGGCTCTCCTGGCCGATCCAGGCCAGGCCCCGGCGGCCCAAAGCCCCGCCCGCCCCAGAGCCGGCGGAGCGACAATCCGTCGCACCCCAAGCACCCAGTCCGCCGCAGCGGCAGCGCCCATCGTGGCCGCCCGCCCGCGCCGCCGCCCGGCCTACGCTCCCCCCGCCCCGGGTCCGCATCCCTCCAAAAAAAGCCTGCCCGAAGCCTGTGAGGAAGCACGCGCTTTTTGTTACGTTATCGTCACGTTAGTCACTCCCATCGCTGCGTCGAATCAAACTGGCAAGCCGATTTCCGGCCCCGGCGGGTCGGAGTTTCAGCAGGTTGCTATCAGCCTGATACCAAGTACGAGATACCGATTATCTCGTTATCTGGAGAGGCAAAGCGATGAGCGGCGACCTCTGGCGGCCGACCGTGGCGCCGGCGCGTGCGTTCCTGGATTGGCCGGTCGCGACGGACCCGAATGGCTGGCGCGCCGACAAGGCGCTGCTCGGTCTGCCGCACAGTGAACCCTACGCGGGCGACCGGCATCCGAGCGATCAGGCCACCGCCCCCGCCGCCATTCGACATCAGTCGCACCAGATCAGCGACGGCGCCGATCGTTGGAACTTTGACATCGGCACAACCCTCTCCGACCCGCTGATCGGGCGATGCCTCGATTGCGGCGATGTCCCCTGGCTCGACGGCAGGTACGACGATCATGCCGCGCGCGTCACGTCCTTGGTCCGGCGCCTGTTTCGCACCTCCGCCCAGGTGGTCGTGCTCGGCGGCGATCATGGCGTCAGCATCCCCGTGCTCGATGCCCTCGAGGAGATCGGCGAGCCGGTTCACATCGTCCAGATCGACGCGCACCTCGATTGGCGGCCGGAGGTGGGTGGCGTGCGGCGCGGCTACAGCAGCCCGATGTTCTGGGCCAGCCGGCTTGCGTGGATTTGCGGCATGACCCAGATCGGCCTGCGCGGCACCGGCAGCGCCCGCCGCGCGGAGGTCGAGGCCGCACGGGACCACGGCGCGCACATCGTCACCGCCGAGACCGTCCATGCCGAGGGCTTCGGGCCAGTCTTGAAAGCCATTCCCGCAGCCGCGCCGATCTACGTCACCATCGATGCCGACGGGCTGGACCCGGCGGAGATGCCCGGGGTGCTGGCGCCCGCGCCCGGCGGCCTGCGCTATGCTCAGGTGGCACCGTTCCTCCGCGCGCTCGCGCGGCGCCAGCGCGTCGTCGGATGCGACGTCGTCGAGGTCGCTCCGTCCTTCGACGCAAGCAATGCCATGACAGCCATCACGGCCGGCCGGTTGATCGTCAACGTGATCGGCGCGAGGTCATGAGGCCGATCCGCGCGTCGCCGTCGATGGCGGCAAGTGCGCCGGCCAGCCACGAAAGGTCCCCACCATCGGGGAACCACGCCGCCCGCGCCGCCGCCTCGTCCTCCGGCCCGCGCGAAAACTCCAGCGCCTCCGGCAGTCCGGGGGCCGGCAGATGCACGGCGCGGCACAGCGGATAGTCGCGCACCCGCCACTCCGGCCGATGGGTCGTGAAGAAGGCGAGGCACGGCACGCCGACCGCATCGGCCAGATGCGGGATCGCCGTGTCGGCGGAGACGACGAAGCGCGCCGAGGCGACCAGACCGGCCAGGTCCGCGAGCGTGTCGCACGGCCCGGCGCCGGTCGCGCCCTCGATCGGCGCCCCCTGCGTGACCACGCGATGCCCGGCCGCCCGCAACCAGCAGATCGCTGCGGCATGAATCTCCTCCGGCATGTCGCGCAGCGCCATCGAGGTTTTCGGGCAGACCAGGACGTAACCGGGCGCGACGCCCGCCGGCGGGATCGGGCGCAGGCGCGGCGCGAGCCAGGCGTTGCGGCGCAGCGGCGGGGGCACGACGGCTGGATCGAGGCCGAGCGCGCCGAGAAAAAAATCGATCATCGCGACGCCGCGAAAGGCGGGATCGAACGCGAAGTCCCGCAGCTCGATCGTGCGCGCGAAGCCGGCGGCCGGCGGGAATGGCGCCGCCGGCGTCTCGAACGCCCAGGGCAGCTCCCGCACCTCGCAGAAATCTCCCGCCGCCGCGTAAGTCTGCTGCACCAGCGGCGCGAGACCGGGAAGCCGGAACAGCACTGGCGGACCGGGAATGGCGGAAAAATCGAGCGCCGCGCGCAGCGCCTGCAAGCCGACGATGCTGTCGCCGAGGCTGCGTCCGAACCCGTTCAGGATGGCGACGCGATCGGAACTCAGATTTCCTCGGCCTCGACCACGGCGACGTCGAGCAGCCGCTCGATCACTTCCGGCTCCTGCGCGCCGGCGATGGCGTGCCGCCCGCCGACGACGAAGCAGGGCACGCCGTTGATGCCGAGCCGGTGCGCCCGCAGGTTCTCGGCGTGGACCGAGTCGCTCTCGGCGTCGCTGTGCAGGAAGCGCAGCGCCTCCGCGCCGTCGAGGCCGCAGGCGACGGCGATCGCCGCGAGCGTCGGGATGTCGCCGATATCGCGGCCGTCGGTGAAATGCGCCGCGAACAGCGCCTCGACCATGTCGCCGCCACGCCCGTAGCCGACCGCCCAGCGGACCAGCCGGTGCGCGTCCACCGAGGACGGAGTGCGGCGGATGCGGTCGAAGCGGAACGGCACGCCCTCGGCGCGCCCGATCTCGGCGATCGAGGCATAGAGCCGGCCGGCGCGCTCCTCGCCGCCGAATTTTCGCACCACGTAGTCGGCGCGCGGCATCCCGACGCGGGGCATGTCCGGGTTCAGCAGGAACGGCCGCCAGGAAATGTCGGTCAGCAGATCGGGCCGGCGGCGCAGCGTACGCAGCAGGCGGCGCAGGCCGAGGAAGCACCAGGGGCAGACCAGGTCATGCACCACCTCGATCCCGAGCCGCGCGCGCGGGGGTGCCAGCACGTTCATGGCGTCCGACCGACGATGCCGCGGTGACAGCTCATGCCCCGGATTATCGCGATAGCGGGGCCGCCGACGCAAGCGATCTCGGCGGCTGGTTCGGGCGGCAGGCGCGGATCGCCGATCATTTGTGAATGCGGGCAAACCGCAATTGCAGGAACCCGTCCGCGCTCTGCGGCACATCCAGCGTCGTCTTCGCGCCCCAGAGCAATTCCTGCTGGTGCAGCGGAATGTAGGCGAACGCCGCCTGGAGCCGCCGCGCCGCCTCGGCGATCAGGGCCAGGCGCGGGGCCGGGTCGGCCGTCGCGCCGATCCGGTCGATCAGCCGATCCGTCTCCGGGTCGGAAAAGCCGCCGTAATTGATCGCCCCGCGCACGCCATCGCGGGTCGCGGCGAGGTTCAGCAGCACGTTGTGGGCGTCGTACGTCGGCGGCGTCCACCCGAGCAGATAGAAGCTGGTCGCGTAGCGGGGCGGGCCGATATCGCTGAAGAAGCGGGCCTTCGGCCGGGCGTTCACCTCCGTCCGGATGCCGACGCGGGTCAGCATCGAGGCGATGGCGGTGCAGATCGCCTCGTCCATCACGTAGCGATCGTTCGGACAATCCAGCGTCAGGCCGAACCCGTTCGGATACCCGGCCTCGGCCAGCAGCGCCTGCGCGCGGGCGGGGTCGGGCGGCGGCCGGTGATCGAGTGCCGCATCGTAGCCGACGACGCCCGGCCCCCACAGCAGCCAGGTCGGGCGCGCCCGTCCGCGCAATACCCGCGCGGCGATGGCATTTTCGTCGATGGCGAGCGCCACCGCCTGCCGCACGCGCGGATCGCGGAACGGGTTGCGGCCCTTGACGTCGGAATTCAGCAGTTCCTCGCGCCATTGGTCCATGCCGAGGAAGATCGTGCGCAATTCCGGCGCCGACAGCAGCTTCAGGCCGGCGCTGCGGGCCACGTACTGCGCGTCCTGCGGCGGGATGTCGGTGGCAAGGTCGACCTCCCCCGATTCCAGCGCCGCCACGCGCGTGGTCGGCGCCGTGATCACGGTCATCTCCACCCGGTCGGGCACCCCCTCCGCGCTGTCCCACCACAGCGGGTTGCGTTCCAGCACGGTGCGATGGTCCTGGTCGCGCAGCACGATCCGGAACGGCCCGGTGCCCATCGCGTGGCGGGTGGCGAAATCCTCCTGTCCGTTCACCAGCAGCGCCGGCGCGGTCGTGCGGTGCGCCTGCGCCCAGGCCTCCGCCATGATGTACCAGGTGGTCAGCTCCTGCGGCAGGATCGGGTCGGGCGTCGCCGTGTCGAGCACGACGGTCAGCGGGTCCGGCGCCGCCGCGCCGGAGATCGAAGCGGTGATCGCGTGCATCAGCGATGTCGGCGCCTGCACCCGGCGCAGCGAGAACAGCACGTCGGCCGCCGTGAACGGCGTGCCGTCCTGCCAGACGACGCCCGGACGCAGATGGAACGTCCAGGTGGTCGGCGCGGTCTGCTGCCATGAATCGGCAAGGCCCGGCTCGAGCGACAGGTCGGCGGCACGGCGGATCAGCGGTTCGTAGACATTCCCGAGCAGCGACAACTGGGCGGTTTCGTTGCGCGTGTACGGATCGAGGGAAACGGCGTCGGCCTCCACCGCCCAACGCAATGTCACGGCTGTGCCGGCCTCAACGCGACCTGTCGCAACGCAGAAGGCGAGCAGCAGAGCCAGACCCAGCCGGCGGCGCATGGAACCTCGGATCGATGAAGGGTAGGAGTTAATGCCCTAATCACGCTGAATTAACGCCACGTTAACGATCTCGTGTGGCGCTTGGCAAGCCGGCTTCGCCGCCGCGCCTGCGATGGTGTGCGGAAAGCCGCTCCGGTGAAAAACGGGGGGCGCGCGAGGCGCCCGTTCGGGGTCAGCCGACCAGGGGAGCGGTCAGCTCACCGCGCCGGCAGCGATTGCCAGATCGTCCGTGGTATCGCGTGTCGCCTCGATGGCCGCGCGGAGGGCAGTGACGATCGAGGCCAGCGGAAGACTCGCCTCTCCCGGAGGCGCCAGCTCGTGCAGCCAGGGCATGTGGATGAAGCCGGCGCGCATCCCCGGCCGTTCCGTCGCCGCCAGATGGCGGGCCTGGTAGAAGACGTGATTGCACAGGAACGTCCCGGCCGTCTGGGACACCTGCGCCGGGATGCCCTCGGCACGGATCGCCGCCAGCACCGCCTTGATCGGCAGCGTCGAGAAATAGGCGGCCGGCCCGCCTTCGACCACCGGCGCGTCAGTCCGCCGGGCGCCGTCGTTGTCGGCGATCCCGGCGTCGTCGACATTGATCGCCACCCGCTCGACGGACATGTCCGGCCGTCCGCCGGCGAGGCCGGTTGCGATCAGCACGTCCGGCCGGTGCCGCCGCACCGACGCCGCCAGCGCCGCGCCGGCGTGGGCGTAGCTGACCGGCAGGATATCGGCGACGATCCGGCATCCGGGCGGAGCCGGCGCTCCGGCCACCGCCAGGACGGCGCGGCGGGAGGGGTTCTCGGGGGCGCCGTCGAACGGCTCGAAACCGGTCAGTAGGACGGTGATCATCGGGCGATGCGGCAATGGCGTGCGCTCTGGCCCGGAAAATGGCTCCCAGAGTAGGACTCGAACCTACGACCGAGCGGTTAACAGCCGCTTGCTCTACCAACTGAGCTATCTGGGATCAGCCTGGGCGGCCCCCTCATAGCGGAGGGCCGGGCGGGACGCAAAGGGGCCGGCGCGGGTTTTCGGCATACGCTCCATGCAGCGGTCGCCGCCGCCGGCCAGGCCCGGGAAGCGCGGACGCCGAGCGCGATCTCGTGATCGCGTCATCCGCCCACTTGCATGATCTTTTGCGCATCGCCGCTCGCGTTTGCAAACTGCCCGAAACACACTTCGTGTTCGCTCGAACACAGCACATGAAAGCGGCCTTCGGGCGAGCGTGCGGCGGTCTTTTGATGACGGTGGCCCGAACAGTTCGCGGTTGCAGCAATGGCAACCAATGTCTAGGGTCATGCATTGCCGTGTCATGGTCACGCTCGCGCCAGGCAGAAGCGGCCATATTTCACCGCACGGTGCATCATGCAAATCCGAGTCGGCTATGAGCTCACCTATGATTGCCCGCAGCCGACCCCGATGGTGCTGCTGCTGAACATCCACCATTCCCGTGTCAACGACATCGTCGTTCCCGACCGCATCACGACCGACCGCGCGGTCGATATCCGTTCGTACCGCGACAGTTTCGGCAACTGGTGCAGCCGGCTGGTGGCGCCGCAAGGCCGTATTCGCATCGCCAGCACGGCGGTCGTCAACGATTTGGGGAATGCCGATCCGGTCATCGGCTGGGCGCAGCAGCACGCGGTGCAGGATCTGCCGGACGAGGCGCTGCTTTATCTGATCGGCAGCCGCTACTGCGAGACCGATCGCCTGTCCGACATCGCGTGGCAGTTGTTCGGCAACGCGCCGCTGGGCTGGGCGCGCGTGCAGGCGATTTGCGACTTCGTCCACAATCACCTGACCTTCAATTACAAGACCGCGCGCCCGACCCGCACCGCGTGGGAGGCGTTTCACGAAAAGGAAGGCGTGTGCCGCGATTTCGCGCATCTCGCCGTCGCACTCTGCCGCTGCATGAACATCCCGGCCCGCTATTGCACGGGCTATCTCAGCGACATCGGCGAGCCGCCGCCCTACTCGGCGATGGATTTCGCCGGCTGGTTCGAGGCGTATCTCGGCGGTGAATGGCACACGTTCGATCCGCGCAACAACACGCCGCGCAAGGGTCGCATCCTGATCGGGCGCGGCCGCGACGCCGTCGACGTGCCGATCAGCAACACGTTCGGCCCGAACACGCTCGCAGGCTTCCAGGTCTGGTGCGACGAGGTGGTGGACTCGTTCGCCGGCACGCCCGCGATCTGACCGCCGCCCGGCGGCACCGCTAGACATGCCGCCGTCACCGCTCCGCGTGGGAGGTGTTCCCGTTCCGGCGCGCCATGCTAAAAGGCGCCCGTCGCCGGGTTAGCACAGCGGTAGTGCAGCGGTTTTGTAAACCGAAGGCCGGGGGTTCGATCCCCTCACCCGGCACCACCGACCTTACGGGTCATGATCGAACCGGCTATGCGCGCCCGCCTACACCCACACTCGGCTGTCGGCGGCCGGCTCCCTGAACCCGGTCTCCCTTGCTGCCTGCAACGGCGTCATGCCGGCGCTGTAGAGCACCGGCCAATCGACGTCCGCCACCTCGTTGCGCCCGAGCAGCAGGCTGACGCACTCGCACCAGACATCGTAGCTTACCGGTCGCCGCGCGCCGGCGGCATCGCTGAATTGCATCGGAAACCTCCTGAAACCAGCCTGATCGGCGAAGTGCCGAGCCCAGCATGATGGTTGCCCCCGCGTCTGTGCGGACGACCACATGTTGAAACCGTTCTTGTTCAACCATTGCGATCGGTTTCAGTTCCATTGCCGCCCACGCAAGGGCGTTCAAACGGTTGCCGATCGCGGCTGAGCGATCAGAACGCGACCTTGTCTCCGCCCTTCAGATCCAGCATCGCCCGCGCCTCATCCGGCGAGGCGATCTCCAGGCCCAGGCCCTCGATGATCTGGCGCGCCTTGCGCACCTGGGCCGCGTTGCTCTCGGCAAGCTTTCCGGCACCGATCCACAGGCTGTCTTCCAGGCCCACGCGCACATTGCCGCCCATCGCCGCGGCCATTGCCGCGATCGGCAACTGGTTGCGGCCGGCGCCGAGCACCGACCATTCGTATTGCCTGCCGAACAGCCGGTCCGCCGTGCGCCGCATGTGCGCGACATCCTCGGGGTGCGGCCCGATGCCGCCCAAAATGCCGAACACCGTTTGCACGAACAGCGGCGGCTTCACCAGGCCGCGCTCCAGGAAATGCGCGAGGTTGTACAGGTGGGACGTGTCGTAGCACTCGAACTCGAACCGCGTGCCGGAGTCCGCGCACATCTCAAGCACGTATTCGATATCCTTGAAACTGTTGCGGAACACCAGATCGCGCGACGCCTCCAGCGCGGCCCGCTCCCAGTCATGGCGAAAATCCTTGAACCGGTTCAGCATCGGAAACAGGCCGAAATTCATCGAGCCCATGTTCAGCGAGGCGACTTCCGGCTTGAACGTTGCAGCCGGCTTGGCGCGTTCGGCGACGGTCATGAACGGCGCGCCGCCGGTCGTCAGGTTCACCACCGCGCCGGTGCGCTGCTTGATCTGCGGCAGGAATTTTCCGAATGCCTCGGGCGACTGGTCGGGGCGGCCGTCGACCGGGTTGCGCGCGTGCAGATGCACGATCGCAGCCCCCGCCTCGGCCGCGCCCACCGCCGCGTCGGCGATTTCCTCGGGCGTCACCGGCAGATACGGCGACATCGAGGGCGTGTGGATCGCACCCGTCACGGCGCAGGTGATGATGATCTTCTTCGCTGCCATCCGAGCCTCCTACGAGCCGATCTCTGTCGCCGCGCGCCGCTTGTGCGCCATCAGCGCCATCAGGCGCCGGTCGCGCCACGCCTGCCGCTCCGCCAGCGCCGCCTCGGGCAGCCGGGCGCGGCGGTCGCGCTCGATCTCGTCGAGCACCGGCCCCGCCCAATCCGCCCGATGCCGCGCGGTCGGCGCGATGCGGTCATAGGCCGGCTTGTAGCGCCCCACATAATCGCGCACGCCGCCCGGCGCGTTCAGGTCGATCGTCTCGAACGGCCCCATGAAACTCCAGCGCAGCGCCAGTCCCTCGCGCAGGCCGATATCGACGTCCTCGACGCTGGCAAACCCGTCGGCGACGAGGCGGAACGCCTCCTCCAGCAACGCGCCCTGCAACCGGTTCATCACGAACCCGTCGATCTCCTTCTTCATCACGATCGGCGCGTGGCCGGCGGCGCGCAGGAAGGCGGCGGTGCGGTCCATCGCGTCCGGCGCGGTCCACGGCGCCGGCACGATCTCGGCGGCCGGGATCACGTACGGCGGATTGAGCGGATGCACGACAAGGCAGCGCGCCCGCCCGGCCAGATGCCCGGTGAACGTGGACGGCAGCAGCGCCGAGGTCGAACTCGCCAGAACCGCGTCGGCCGGCGCCGCCGCGTCGAGGGCGGAGAAGATCTCCCGCTTCACCGCGACGTCCTCGAACGTGTTCTCCTGCACGTGCGCGCAATCTGCCAGCGCCTCGGCGAGCGTCGGTGCGGCGCTCATCCGTGCCCGCACCGCGCCGGGCGCCTCGTCGAGCAGCCCGTTGGCCGCGAGGTCGGGCAGCAGCGCCTCGATGTAGGCAAGGGCCGCCGCCGGTGCCTCCGGCACGGCGTCCCACAGCGTCACGGAATGCCCCGCGCGCGCGAAACTGATCGCCCACGCCCGCCCGATGAAGCCGGTTCCGACGATGCCGACGCGTGCCATGCCGTTTCCCCCGATGCTGTTGGCCCGCAGTCTGCGCCGGACGCGGCGTGCCGCCAAGCGCACGCAAAGATTGACGCTGCCGGCGAAAGGCGCGTTCATTCGCAAAACAAATTCGCAAGACGTTTTGGGGAGGACACAGCAATGTCGGACAATCTCGGCAAATTCGTCTGGTACGACGTGTTGACCACCGATTGCGACGCGGCGGGGGCGTTCTATCGCGCCGTCGTCGGCTGGACGATCACCGACTCAGGGATGAGCGACCGCACCTACCGCATCCTGTCGGCCGGCGAGGTGATGATCGGCGGGCTGATGCCGCTGCCCGAGGACGCGCGCGCGCAGGGGGCGCGGCCCGGCTGGATGGGCTACATCGCGGTCGACGACGTCGATGCGTACGCCGCGCGCGTGGCCAAGGCGGGCGGCAGGGTGCATCGCGGGCCGGAGGACATTCCCGGCGTCGGCCGCTTCGCCGTCGTCGCCGACCCGCACGGCGCCGCCTTCATCCTGTTCCGTGGCATGGGCGACCAGGCACCGCACCGCGATGGCGCGCTGCCCGGCCAGATCGGCTGGCACGAACTGCACGCCCGCGACCGGGAGAGCGCGTTCGCCTTCTACGCCGACCTGTTCGGCTGGACGAAGGCGGACGCGATCGACATGGGGCCGATGGGCATCTACCAGCTTTTCAGCACCGGCACCGGCCGTGCGGTCGGCGGCATGATGACGAAGACGCCACGGACCCCGCAGCCGTTCTGGCTCTACTACTTCACCGTCCCGGCGATCGACGCCGCCGTCGCACGGATCGCCGAAGCCGGCGGCCAGGTCATCAACGGGCCGATGGAAGTGCCGGGCGGAAGCTGGATCATCGAGGGACTCGACCCGCAGGGGGCGATGTTCGCGCTGGTCGCGGCGCAACGGTGACGGTGCAGGGCGGCGGTCAATCGGCGCCGAGCGCGCCGGCCGGCATGGCGGTGCGTTCGGCGCCCCGGCCGTAGATCAGCAGCGTCGCCACCAGCCCGAGCAGGCCCGCGAACCCGAGCCACAGGCCGGGGGCGGCCTTGTCGCTGGTCTGCGCGATCAGCCACGTCGAGACGGTCGGCGTGAAGCCGCCGAACAGCGCCGTCGCCAGCGCGTACGCGAGCGAGAACCCCGCCGTCCGCACCTTGGCGGGCACGATGTCGGTCAGCGCCACCACCATCGCGCCGTTGTAGCTGCCGTACAGGAACGACAGCCACAGCAGCGCCGCCAGCATCCGCGCGAACGAAGGCGCCGAGACCAGCCACAGCAGCACCGGATAGGCGGTCACGAACGTCAGCGCCGAGAACACCAGCAGCACCGGCCGCCGCCCGATCCGGTCGGACAGCGCCCCCATCACCGGCAGCCAGATGAAGTTGGACAGGCCGACGCAGAACGTCACCACCAGACTGTCGGCGTCGGACAGCTTCAGCACGGACTTGCCGAACGTCGGCGTATAGACGGTGATCCCGTAGAACGAGACGGTGGTCGTGACCACCAGCAGCATCCCCAGCAGCACGATCCGCCAGTTCTGCGCCAGCGAGGCGAAGATCTCGCTGCGCGTCGGCCGGTGTTTCCTGGCCTGGAACTCCGCCGTCTCCTCGAGCGAGCGGCGGATGTAGAACAGGAACGGCACGATCAGGCAGCCGATCACGAACGGGATGCGCCACCCCCAGTCCGCGACGGCGCTCGGTGCCAGCGTCCGGTTGAGCACGAACCCGATCACGGCGGCGACCATGATCGCCACCTGCTGGCTGCCGGACTGCCAGGCCACATAAAAGCCCTTGTGGCCGGGCGTCGCCATCTCCGCGAGGTAGACGGACACGCCGCCCAGTTCCACGCCGGCGGAAAACCCCTGGAGCAGCCGGCCGAGCAACACCAGCAGCGGCGCCAGCAGCCCGATGGCGGCGTAGCCGGGCACGAACGCCATCAGCAGCGTGCCGGACGCCATGATCGTGAGCGTGACGATCAGCCCCTTGCGCCGCCCGATCTGGTCGATGTAGGCGCCGAGAAACACCGCGCCGAGCGGGCGCATCAGGAACCCGGCGCCGAACGAGGCGAATGTCAGCAGCAGCGAGCTTGTCTCGCTCCCCGTCGGAAAGAACGCCTGCGAAATCGCGTGGGCGTAGAACCCGAACAGGAAAAAATCGAACATCTCGAGGAAGTTGCCGCTGGTCACGCGGACCACGGTCTTGATCTTCGACGTCGTCATGGCTTCGGCCATGGTTGCCTCCCTATCTGATCATCGTCCCGGACTGACTATCGTCGCGGTCACGCCGGCGCCGTCCAGCCGTCCGGCGTATCGTGGTCCGGGTGCTGGAAACTGGTCAGCGCCGCGCCCCGTGGGCCAACCGTCGGTGCCGTGGTCTGCGAGCCGGGCAGCGCATCGAGCACCGCGCCCGTCATCCAGGGCAGCCGCGCTTCCAGGCCGAGGCTGCGCGTCGGCGGGACACGCTCGGGGTGATCGAGGCTGCCGATCGTCACGCTGATCGTCGGCTTGTCGACATAGCGGAATGTCAGCGGCGTGCCGCAGGCGGGGCAGAAATGCCGCTCGGCGGCCGAGGAACTGCGCCACGCCGGCGGATCGCCGCGCGTCCAGGCGAACGCCGTCCGCGCCACCGTCGCGAAGGCGCCGAACGGCCCGCCGCTGGCCTTCTGGCACATCCGGCAATGGCACAGGCTCGCCGCCTGCGGCATCGCCGCCAGCGCGTAACGCACCGCGCCGCACTGGCATCCGCCGCTCAGCACCGCCGCCATCGCGTCCTCCCCTCGCCGCCCGTCCCGCTTCCCGCTATGACGCGACGGGACCGCAGGAGCAAGCCGTGCCCGACACGCCCGAAGCCGAACTGCGCCGCCTGCTCGACATCATGGCCGCCCTGCGCGATCCCGCCGCCGGCTGCCCGTGGGATCGTCAGCAGACCTTCGACACGATCGCGCCCTACACGATCGAGGAAGCCTACGAGGTCGCCGACGCGATTGCCCGACGCGATCTCGCCGCATTGCCGGACGAGCTCGGCGACCTGCTGTTCCAGGTCGTCTACCACGCGCAACTCGCTGACGAGGCAGGGCATTTCGCGTTTGCCGACATCGCGGCCGCGATCTCGCAAAAAATGCTGCGCCGGCATCCGCACGTGTTCGGCGAGGCCGCCGCCCGCGACGCCGCCGCGCAGACGGCGGCGTGGGAGGAACAGAAACGCGCCGAACGCGCCGCCCGCGCCGAGGTCGGAACGCTCGCCGGCATCCCGCTCGGCCTGCCGGCACTCACCCGCGCCGAAAAACTCGCGAGGCGCGCCGCCCGTGTCGGCTTCGACTGGCCGGATACGGATGCCGTGCTGGCCAAGCTCGACGAGGAAATTTCCGAACTGCGCGCCGAATTGCCTGCGGCCGACCCGGCGCGGCTGGCCGACGAGGTCGGCGACCTGCTGTTCGTCGTCGTCAACCTCGCCCGCAAGCTGAACCTCGACCCGGAAGCGTGCCTCAGAGGTGCCAACGCGAAATTTTTACGCCGGTTTAATTCCGTTGAGGCATCGCTTGCCGCCGAGGGGCGAACCCCGGCGGAGGCGAGCCTCGCCGACATGGAACTGGCCTGGCAGGCGGCGAAAAAGCGGGAGCGCGCCTGAGCCGCACGACGGAGTTTCCGATGCGCTCCCGCATTATCATGAGCCTTGTCGCCGCCGTCGCCCTGTGCGCCGGCGCCGCCCACGCCGCGCAGTTCGAGCGGGTGGACCTGCCCGGCGCGCCGGGCGGGGCGATCAAGCTCTCCGGCGTGATCATGCTCGGCGACGACGCGAGCTTCCACGCGCTGGCGGAAAAGATGCCGAATGCCGTCGTGATTACGACCGGGCCGGGCGGCAGCGTGTTCGCGGCGATCAATATCGGCTCGGAAATCCGCAATCGCGGCTGGACCACGCTGGTCCCGCCGGACACTTACTGCGCCTCGGCCTGCTCGATGATCTGGCTGGCCGGCACCCGCCGCCTGCTCGCCGACAGCGGCCGGATCGGCTTTCACGCGATGTCGATTCACCGCGACGGCATGGTCGTCGAAACCCACGCGCCGGACATCGACCTGCGCCGCTGGCTGAACGCGCTCGGCTACACCGAGGACACGACGGCGACCATCGTCAACACCCCGTCCTCGCTGGTGCGCTGGCTGGACCGGCTGGAGTTACAGGCCAACGGCATCGCGGTCGAGCCGTATCCGGCGACGCAATAAGGTGTCGTGCAAAGATAGATAATTGGGTTTGGTCATTGCCGCGAAAGCGGGACTCCAGGGAGTCCTGCTTTGAATCGAATGGCAACAAATTACCAAGCCGAGCCGTACAGCCGTGGGCATGACCTGGCCATGACAAATTAAAAACGATTCCGGCCACATGCGATTGCCATGCCCAAAAGAGGAGGGGGAGCATTCGCGGGCCGCGTCAACGGAGTCTGCTTAATGATTACCCGGACAGGCTCCTACGCGGCGGGAACCGCGAGGCCGGTGCGGCGCATTCCCAGCAGCGCCGAGATCAGCGCCAGAACCAGGGCGCTCGCCGCGAAGCCGGAGGCGAGCCACGGCAGCCGGTCGTAGCTGGCGCCGAGGCTCAAGGCCGCGCCGCCGGTCCATGCGCCGATCGCGTTGCCGAGATTGAAGGCGCTCTGATTGAGGGTGGAGGCGAGGTTCGGCGCCTCGAACGCGTGATCGACGACGCGGGTCTGCAACGCCGCCCCCGGCGACAGGCTGACCGCGCCCCAGACCAGCACGCAGACGATCGCGGGCACGGCGGCGTGGCTGGCGTAGACCAGCACCGCGCCGACCAGCGCGTAGACCAGGAAGATGCCGATCAGGGCCGGCGTCTGCCGCCAGTCGGCCAGCCGGCCGCCGACCAAGTTGCCGATCGTCACGCCGACGCCGAACAGCACCAGCACGAACGTGACGCTGTGCGGCGACAGGCCGGTGACGTTCTCCAGCAGCGGCGTGATGTAGGTGAAGACGCTGAACAGGCTGGCCGAGGACAGCGTGCTCATGCTCATCGCCAGCAGCACCTGCGGCCGGCGCAGCACGCCGAACTCGCGCAGCAGCCGCACCGGCGCCGCCTCCGCCTGCCGGGGCACCAGCACCGCGACGGCGATGGTCGCGATCACGCCGATCGGCACGATCGCCCAGAACGAGGCGCGCCAGCCCGCCCATTGCCCGAGCGCGGTGCCGGCCGGCACGCCGAAAATCGTCGCGAGCGTCAGGCCCGCGAACATCAGCGCAATCGCCCGGCTGCGCTGCTCGCGCGGCACCAGGCCGCTCGCCACCACCGCGCCGATGCCGAAGAACGCGCCGTGGCACAACGCCGTCAGAATGCGCGCGAGCAGCAGCAGCGTGTAGGTGGGTGCGACGGCGCACAGGAAGTTGCCGACGATGAACACGCCGAGCAGCGCCAGCAGCGCCGTCTTGCGCGGCAGCCGCGCCATCGCCAGCGCCACCAGCGGCGCCCCGAACGTGACCCCGAGCGCATAGGCGGTCACCAGCATCCCGGCGCGCGGAATGCTGACGCCCAGGTCGCGCGACAGGTCGGGCAACAGCCCCATGATGATGAATTCGGTGGTGCCGATACCGAACGAGGCAATGGCGAGCGCCAGCAGGGGCAACGGCATCGCGATGGCTTTCATACGTCCGGTGATACGATTTACCGACGGATGTGGCCGTTTCAAGGCGACGTGCTGCATTGCAGCGCATGGCTGCGGTCACGCGATGGCACTGGTGCGATATCAGCGGCGGCGCGCCGGTCCGCTTGCCGCCGGGACCGATTCGATCGCGGTTCTGGTGAGCCCGGAGGGACTCGAACCCTCGGCCCCAAGATTAAAAGTCTCGTGCTCTACCAACTGAGCTACGGGCTCATGCAGCAACGCGCGGCGGGCGCGGGCGGCGCCGCCATCAACGGCATGGCGCCGACGGCGTCAACCGAAAAGGTTATTCCTTCACATCGGCCGCGACGCGGAAGTGGATGATCTTGTCGGGGCCCTGGACGATGCCGTTGCCGCCGCCGCCTTTCTTGATCTTGTCGACGAATTCCATGCCGGAGATCACCTGGCCCCAGATCGTATACTGTCCGTCCAGGCTGGCGGCAGGGGCGAACATGATGAAGAACTGGCTGTTGGCGCTGTTCGGGTCGCTGGTCCGCGCCATGCCGACCGCGCCGCGCAGGAAGCGGCGCGAGCGGGTGAACTCGGCTGGGAGGTTCGGTTCCTTGCTGCCGCCGGTGCCGGTGCCGGTCGGGTCGCCGCCCTGCGCCATGAAGCCGTCGATCACGCGATGGAACGGGGTGCCATCGTAGAACCCCTCCCGCGCGAGCTTCTTGATCTGGGCGACGTGCTTGGGCGCGATGTCCGGCAGCAACTGGATCACGACCCGCCCGTCCTTCAGGTCCATGTAGATTTCGTTTTCCAGGTCCGGTGTGGCGGCTTCGGTCACGGTGGCTCCGATCATGGGAAGGATTGGCATGGCTATGGCTGCGATGGCAGCCGCGACACTGGTCAGCAGAATGCGACGACGCATAGGTCGGGTTCTCCACTTGCTCGTCAAGCTCAGGGTTCAGGCCGGCGGGCGGACACGCGCCAATGTGCGTTCCAGCGTCAATGGCGGCACGAAGCTCGTGATATCTCCGCCAAGTTGCGCGATCTCCTTGACGAAACGTGAGGAGATGAACTGGTGCCGCTCGCTGGCCATCAGAAACACCGTCTCGACATTGGCATCGAGCCGGTAATTCATGCCCGCCATCTGGAATTCGTAATCGAAATCAGACACCGCGCGCAGCCCGCGCACGATCACGTTGGCGCCAACCTGATGCGCGAACTGGATCAGCAGCGTCGAGAACGGCCGGACCTCGATCGCCGTGCCGGTGCGTTCGGTCACCGCCTCCAGTTCCGCGCGCACCAGTTCGACCCGCTCGGCGATCGGGAACAGCGGTGCCTTGCCGATATTCTCGGCCACGCCCACCACCAGCCGGTCGAACATGCGCGCGGCGCGGCCGATGATGTCCATGTGGCCGTTCGTGATCGGGTCGAACGTGCCGGGATAGAGGCCGACGCGAAAGCCGCCGATCACTTCGGACATGCGGCACCGGGGCTGCGAGACCTTTCACACATCGTCATCCTCCCCGGCCGGTTCGTCGGGCGCGTCCGGCGCCGGCGCGTCGCTGGCGTCGATGATCGGGAACACGCTGGTCACCCGTTCCGCGGCATCGAGCCGCAGCAGCGTCACGCCCATCGCCGCGCGCCCGGTCAGCCGCACCTGGTCGGCCGGCACGCGGATCAGGCGGCCCGCGTCCGTCACCAGCATCACGTCGTCGCCCGGGCGCACCGGGAAGGTGCCGGCGACGGCGGCGCCGGTGCGCGGCGTCAGCGTGATGTTGGCGATCCCCTGCCCGCCCCGGCCGGATACGCGGTATTCGTAGGCCGAGCTGCGCTTGCCGAAGCCTTGGTCGGTCACGGTCAGCAGCAGTTCCTCGACCGCTTCCAGTTCGGCGAACCGCTCGTCCGACAGGGTCACGTCCTCGACCACTTCGTCGGCGTCGGCGACCGCCGGTTCGGCCGCGTCATCCTCGCCGTTGCGGCGGCGGGCGGCGGCTTCCTTGAGGTAGGCGGCACGATCCTCGGTGGTGACATCGACATGGGTCAGCACCGACAGGCTGATCACCTCGTCAGGGGTCTTGCCGTTGGTCAGCTTGATGCCGCGCACGCCAGAGGAATCCCGCCCGGCGAACACGCGCAGATTGTCCTCGTTGATCTGGAAGCGGATGCAGCGGCCGAGGCGCGTCGCCAGCAGCACGTCGGACCCTTCCCGGCAGGTGGCGACGCCGATCAGCCGGTCGCCCTCGTCCAGCTTCATCGCGATCAGCCCGGCGGCGCGCACGTTGCGGAAATCCGACAGGCGGTTGCGCCGCACGTTGCCCTGCGCGGTCGCGAACACGAGGTGCAGGCTGTCCCACAGCGTCTCGTCCTGCGGCAGCGGCAGCACGGTCGTGATCTGGTCCGAGCCGAGTTCCGGCAGCAGATTGACCAGCGCGCGGCCCTTCGCGGTCGGCCCCGCCTCCGGCAGCCGCCAGACCTTTTCGCGGAATGCCTTGCCGCCCGAGGAAAAGAACAGAACCCATTGATGCGTATGGGCGTTGAAGCTGCGGGTGACGATGTCGTCGCCGCGCGTGGAGGCGGCCGCGCGGCCGCGCCCGCCGCGATTCTGCTGGCGGAAGGTCTCCAGCGGCGTGCGCTTGATGAAGCCGTCGCGGGTGATCGTGACCACCATCTGCCCCGGCTCGATCAGGCTCTCGTCATCCTGGTCGGCGATGCCGTCGACGATCTCGCTCATGCGCGGGCTGGCGATCTCGGCCCGCACCCGCGCCAACTCGTCGCGGATCACTTCGAGCCGGCGCGGCCGGCTGCCGATGATCTCCAGCAGATCGGAGATCTTCTGCGCGACCTCGCCCATTTCGCCGGCGATCTTTTCCGATTCGAGGCCGGTCAGGCGTTGCAGGGTCAGGTTCAGGATGCCGCGCGCCTGCTCCTCGGTCAGCCGCACGCTTCCCTCGGCGCTGACGACGTTGCGGCTGTCCTCGATCAGGCCGAGCAGCGGCAGCACGTCCCCGGTCGGCCATTCGCGGCCCATCAGCGCGGCGCGCGCGGCGGCGGCGTCAGGGCTGGCGCGGATCAGCCGGATCACCTCGTCGATATTGGCGACCGCGATGACGAGCCCGACCAGCAGATGTGCCCGCTCGCGCGCCTTGGACAGATCGTGCCGGGCGCGGCGGAGGACCACATCCTCGCGGAAGCGAATAAATGTTTCGAGCGCGTCCTTCAGCCCCATCAGGCGCGGCTGGCCGTTGTCGAGCGCCAGCATGTTGACGCCGAAACTGGTCTGCAACTGGGTGAAGCGGAACAACTGGTTCAGCACCACGTCCGCCGTCGCGTCGCGCTTGAGTTCGACGACGATGCGCATCCCGGAGCGGTCGCTCTCGTCGCGCATGTCGCTGATGCCCTCGATCTGCTTGGCGCGGACCAGTTCGGCGATGCGCTCCAGCAGCGTGGATTTGTTCACCTGATACGGGATTTCGGTGATGATGATCGCCTGGCGATCCTTCTTGAAATCCTCGAATTCGGCGCGCGCCCGCAGGATGATGCTGCCGCGCCCGGTCTCGAACGCCGAGCGGATGCCGGAGCGGCCGAGGATCAGCGCGCCGGTCGGGAAGTCCGGCCCCGGCACGATCTTCATCAGCTCGTCGAGCGTCATGCCGGGATCGGCGATCAGTGCCAGCGTCGCGTCGACGATCTCGGACGGGTTGTGCGGCGGGATGTTGGTGGCCATGCCGACGGCGATGCCGTTGGCGCCGTTGATCAGCAGGTTCGGGAACCCGGCCGGCAGAACGCGGGGTTCCTGCCCGGTCTCGTCGTAGGTCGGCTGGAAATCGACGGTGTCGCGGTCGATGTCGGCGAGCAGGAAGCTGGCGGCCTTCGCCAGCCGCGCCTCGGTGTAGCGCATCGCCGCCGGCGGGTCGCCGTCGACCGAGCCGAAATTGCCCTGCCCGTCGATCAGCCGCAGCCGCATCGAGAAGGGCTGCGCCATCCGCACCAGCGCGTCGTAGATCGAGGCGTCGCCGTGCGGGTGGTAGTTGCCCATCACCTCGCCGACGACCTTTGCCGACTTGCGGTATGGCTTGTCGTGCGTGTTGCCGGTGTCCTGCATACTGAACAGGATGCGGCGATGCACCGGCTTCAGCCCGTCGCGGGCGTCCGGCAGCGCGCGCGCGACGATCACCGACATCGCGTAGTCGAGGTAGGAGCGGCGCATCTCCTCCTCTATGGTCACCGGATGCATGTCCGACGGCCCGGGCGGCGGGGCGGTGGGGTCCTCGGGGGGAGCGTCGCTCAACTGGGTCTCTGATCCGCGGTGAGGGTGCGCAGCGTCGCCCGCCGCCGGTCACGGAGGGGCGCGAGTGCCGCGCGGCGATGCAGGATGTAACACAGCCACGCGCCGGCGCAAAACCGGACCGCAACGCGGCTGCATGAGTCCCGCGCCTCTGATAGGCTCGCCGCCGAGACGAACATTCGGAGCAACGCGATGCGCGTCCTGGCACTGGCGGCGGCTGTGATCGGCGGCGTGGCATGGGGCGCCGGACCGGCCCGTGCCGCCGACTGCGGCGACCTCGTCCGCCTGCGGATCGAGACGACGAACCTGCTTTCCGCCGCCGAGGTGCCGGCCGGCGGCGGGCTGCCGGGTTATTGCCGCGTCCTCGGCTTCGTCCGCCCGGCGATCAATTTCGAGGTGCGGCTGCCGCTGAGCGGCTGGAACGGCAAGTTCTACGAGGCCGGATGCGGCGGCTTCTGCGGCACGCTCGATACCGACCGGCCGGGCATGTTCAACTCGGCCGCGTACGCGCTTCGCCGCAACTACGCGGTGGCCGCGATGGACTCCGGCCACTGGGGCGCCAACGCGGTCGATGGCCGCTGGGCGCTCGCGAACCCGGTGGCCAAGGCCGACTGGGCGTGGCGGGCCGTGACCGAAACAGCGCGGGTCGGCAAGGCGCTGGTCCGCGCCTTCTACGGTACCGCACAGAGCCACGCCTATTTCAACGGCTGCTCCACCGGCGGCCGCATGGCCGGCGTCGAGGCCACCCGCTACCCGACCGATTTCGACGGCATCATCATGGGCGCGCCGGCGCTCGACTACACCGGCCTCGTCGCGACCGATTTCGCCTGGGTCACGCAGGCCAACACCGGCGCCGACGGCAAGCCGGTGATCGGGCCGGACAAGCTGCCGCTGCTGCGGGAGGCGGTGCTGAAGGCTTGCCGCTCCACCGACGGCATGGTCGATGATCCAAGAAGCTGCGATTTCTCGCCCGCCAGCCTGCGCTGCCAGGGTGCCGAGCAGTCGACGTGCCTGACGGCGCCGCAGGTCGTCGCGCTGGAGAAGCTGTATTCCGGGCCGCGCGACAGCGCCGGGCGACAGCTCTACCCCGGCGGGCTGCCGCTCGGCAGCGAGGCGAACTGGGGCATCTGGATCACCGGCACCGGGCAGGTCGCACCCGCGCTGCCGCTGTTCGCCCGCGATTTCCTTCGCTACATGGCGTTCGAGCCGGATGCCGGCCCGACCTATGAGGTCGGCCAGTTCGATTTCGACCGCGACCCGGCGCGGCTCGCCCGCATGGCGTCCCTGTACAACGCCGCCACCTGGGTGCCGGGTTCGCCGGGCGAGGTCGTGGGCGGCGACCTGACCGCGTTCGGCCGCGCCGGTGGCCACATGATCGTCTGGCACGGCTGGGGCGATCCGCTGGTGCCGCCGTTCCTGACCGTCGCCTGGTACGATGCCTGGGCGAAGACCGCCGGTGGGCTGGCGGCGGCGCAGCGCACGGCGCGGCTGTTCCTGGTGCCGGGCATGGACCATTGCGGCATCAACGTGAACAACGCGAGCATCACCGATTCCGGCCTCGACCCGCTGACCGCGCTGGAAGCCTGGGTGGAGCACGGCACCGCGCCCGAGTCGCTGCTCGCGACCAAGACGTCGCTTGCCGGCAAGGTCATCTGGCAACGTCCGGTCTGCGCCTACCCGATGGCGGCCCGGCCGACCGGCGGTGACCCGGCGCTCGCCATCGGTTGGGCGTGCGTGGCGCCCTGACGGCGAATGACGGCCCGCCGACGTGGGATCGGCTCAGGCGACGTGCGCCACCAACTCCGGCGGCGGGGGCGGGGCCGGCACGCGGCCGCTGAAGAAGGCCGAGCGTGCGATCCGCCGCAGTTCCCCGAGCGTTGGCGTGATGCGTCCGTCCAGACCGGGCAGCCGCCCGTTCACCGCCACGAACTTGTAGCCGTCGGGCAGCCGCACGGCGGCACCGACAAAGGTGCCATCGACATCGATAATATGTGATTCCAGCATGATAGCCCCTGACCACGCGACGCGGCGCGCGGTTTAGCGTGAACGCAATGCGGAAGCTTTAAGCGGGCCGCCCAGGCACGCGACAGCGACACGACATTCCTCCGAAAGCGCGTGGAGGCGGAAGGTTGCATAGGACCGTGTGGAGCATCTGGTGGCCTCGACCCGGAAACACCGGCAGGGGATTAATTACCGCAGACACATCGTGGTCAACTAAAATTTCACTGTGATTGAACGGTAAACGTTTTTCTGACTCCGTTCCCCGTTCGTCACGCCCGACGTTTCGCCCGCTTCGGTGCCGCCTCCGGTGCGTCCAGCAGCGGCGCCAGGAAGCGGCCCGTGTAGCTGTCCGGCGCGGCGGCGACATCCTCCGGCGTGCCGGCCGCGACGATCCGGCCGCCGCCCTCGCCGCCCTCCGGCCCGAGATCGAGAATCCAGTCGGCGGTCTTGATCACCTCCAGATTGTGCTCGATCACCACCACCGAGTTGCCGGCATCGACCAGCGCGTGCAGCACTTCCAGCAGTTTCCGCACGTCCTCGAAATGCAGCCCGGTCGTCGGCTCGTCGAGGATGTACAGTGTCCGCCCGGTCGCCCGCCGCGCCAGTTCCTTCGACAGTTTTATCCGCTGCGCCTCGCCGCCGGAGAGCGTCGTCGCCTGCTGGCCGAGCTTGATGTAGCCGAGCCCGACCTGTTGCAGGATCTTCAGCCGGTCATGGATGCGGTTGACGGCGGAGAAGTAGGGCACCGCCTCGTCCACCGTCATCTCAAGCACGTCGGCGATCGATTTGTCGCGGAACTTCACCTCCAGCGTCTCGCGGTTGTAGCGCCTGCCCTTGCAGGTATCGCAAGTCACGAAAACGTCGGGCAGGAAGTGCATCTCGATCTTCAGCACGCCGTCGCCCTGGCACGCCTCGCAGCGTCCGCCCTTGACGTTGAAGCTGAAACGGCCGGATTTGTAGCCGCGCGCCCGCGAGTCCGGCAGTTCGGCGAACCAGTCGCGAATCGGCGCGAACAGCTCGGTGTAGGTCGCCGGATTGCTGCGCGGCGTCCGCCCGATCGGCGACTGGTCGATGTCGATGATCTTGTCGAGCAGGCCGAGATTGTCGATTCGCGTGTGCGCCGACGGGACCTCGCCCGACCCCATCAGTTTCCGGCTGGCCGCCTTGTAGAGCGTATCGACCACCAGCGTCGATTTGCCGCCCCCCGAAACGCCGGTGACGCAGGTGAACGTGCCGAGCGGAAAATCCGCGGTGATGTTCTTCAGGTTGTTGCCGGTCGCGCCGACGACCCGCAGAACGCGGTCCTTCTGCATCGGCCGGCGCATCCGCGGCACCTCGATGCGGCGCCGGCCCGAGAGATAGTCCCCGGTCAGCGACGCGGGATTCGCCGCGACCTCCGCCGGCGTGCCCTTTGCCACAACGTGCCCACCACGCAGCCCCGCTTCCGGCCCCATGTCGATCAGGAAATCCGCCGCCCGGATCGCGTCCTCGTCGTGCTCGACCACCAGCACCGTGTTGCCGAGCGACTTCAGCCGCCGCAGCGTGACCAGCAGCCGCTCGTTGTCGCGCTGGTGCAGCCCGATCGAGGGCTCGTCCAGCACATACAGCACGCCGGTCAGGCCGGAGCCGATCTGGCTGGCCAGCCGGATGCGCTGGCTCTCCCCGCCCGACAGCGTCGCCGAACCGCGCGCGAGCGTCAGGTAATCCAGCCCGACATCGACCAGGAACTGCAACCGCTCGATGATCTCGCGCAGGATGCGCCGCGCGATCTCCTCGCGCTGCGGCGTCAGCGTCGGCGGCACCGCGCGGAACCAGTCGAGCGCGCGGCGGATCGACAGCTCGGACGCCTCGGAGATGTCGCTGCCGGCGATCTTCACCGCCAGCGCCTCCGGCTTCAGCCGCGCGCCGTGGCAGACCGCGCAGGGCTTCTCCGCCTGATAGCGCGACATCTCCTCCCGCACCCAGGCGGAGTCGGTCTCGCGCCAGCGGCGGTCGAGGTTCTTCAGCACGCCCTCGAACGGCTTCTTGACCGTGTAGGCGCGCACGCCGTCCTTGTAGGTGAACGCGATATCCTCGTCGCCGGACCCGGTCAGGATCACGGTCTGCACCTTGGCCGGCAGATCGCTCCAGGCGGTGCGCATCGGCACCTTGAAATGCTTGGCGATGCTGCCGAGCGTCTGGTCGTAATACTCGCTCTGCCCGCCCGCCCACGGCGCCACCGCGCCATCCGCCAGCGCCCGCCGCTCGTCCGGGATCACCAGATGCGGGTCGAAGAACGTCTCGACGCCGAGCCCGTCGCAGGCCGGGCAGGCGCCGTGCGGCGAGTTGAAGCTGAACAGGCGCGGCTCGATCTCCTCGATGCTGAAGCCGCTGACCGGGCAGGCGAACCGGCTGGAGAACACGGTGCGTTCGCCGCTGTCGGCGTTCTCGGCGTAGGCGATGCCGTCGGACAGCGCGATCGCGGTCTCGAAACTGTCGGCGAGGCGGCTGGCGGTGCCGTCGCGCACGACGACGCGGTCCACCACCGCCTCGATCTCGTGCTTGGTCTTGCGGTTCAGTGCCGGGACCTCGCCGATGTCGAACAGTTTGCCGTCGACCTTCACCCGCGTGAAACCGCGCCGTTGCAGTTCGGCGAGTTCCTTGCGGTATTCGCCCTTGCGGTCGCGCACGACGGGGGCCAGCAGCAGCAGCCGCGTGCCTTCCGGCATCGCCAGCACCCGGTCCACCATCTGGCTGACGGTCTGCGCCTCGATCGGCAGCCCGGTCGCCGGCGAATAGGGCACGCCGACGCGCGCCCACAGCAGCCGCATGTAGTCGTGGATTTCCGTCACCGTGCCGACGGTCGAACGCGGGTTGCGGCTCGTCGTCTTCTGCTCGATCGAGATCGCCGGCGACAATCCCTCGATCGAATCGACGTCGGGCTTGCCCATCAGTTCGAGGAACTGGCGCGCGTACGAGGACAGGCTTTCCACGTAGCGCCGCTGGCCCTCGGCATAGATCGTGTCGAACGCGAGCGAGGATTTGCCGGAGCCGGACAGGCCGGTGATCACCGTCAGGCTGTCGCGCGGAATCTCGACGTCGATGTTCTTCAGATTGTGCTCGCGCGCGCCGCGCACATGGATGGAGCCGGCCATACCTGGGTTCCGAGATACCGATGAAAGGGGGCAGATTGCGTTCTACAAGTGTTCCGCTTATATGGCCTTGCGGGCAAGTTTGGGAAGCCTGCGTGATGGCCTGTGGCGGCGTGCCGGCGTATGCTCGGGCGTAACGTGGTAGCGGAGGGGCAAAATGGCTGGCAGCGTGAACAAGGTGATTCTGGTGGGCAATCTGGGCAAGGACCCTGAGGTGCGGACCACGCAGGACGGCCAGAAGATCGTCAATTTCACTCTCGCGACCAGCGAAAGCTGGAACGACCGGGCCTCGGGCGAGCGCAAGGAGCGCACGGAGTGGCACCGCGTGGTGATCTTCAACGAGAATCTCGGCACGATCGCGGAGAAATACCTGCGCAAGGGCGGCAAGGTCTATGTCGAGGGCAGCCTGCAAACCCGCAAATGGACCGACCAGTCGGGCCAGGAAAAATTCACCACCGAAGTCGTGCTGAGCAAGTTCCGGGGCGAACTGACCCTGCTCGACAGTCGGCGTGACGGCGAGTCGGCGGGCGCCGGCGAGGGCGGCGGCTACCAGGCGCGGGAACGCGCCCCGGCCCGTGCCGCCGCCACGGCGGGCGGCAGAAGTGGGTCCGGCGGCAGCCCGTCGTGGGACGCGCCGAAGGGCGGCGACCTCGACGACGAAATTCCGTTCTAGGCGCCGGGTACAACCCGACCCGCGCGTGTTGCAACCGGAGCGCGCCGGCGCCGCCCTGCGTTCGTCCGGGCATGGCAACCCGCAGACTTTGGCGGTGCCACCCGCGCGGCTCGGCGGCACAACCCGCTCCCGGCGGTGCAACCTCACGATTCCGTCCCGCTGTCCGTTCCAGGCGTACGGCACTGTGGCATTTTGAGCACAGTGCCGGCGGATGCGAGCCGCCATGACGGTCGGATCGTTCAAGCAACGCCGTCGGATAACGATGTAGCGCGTTGGTGGCATGGGGACAGGAAAGCCATGGGCCGGAATCGCCACACGTTCGCGTGGACGCTTGTTGTTTGTCAGCTCGGCATCCTGCTCGCGCTGGCGCCGCCCAGCCCGGCCGCCTCGGCGCGCGGAATGCGCGGCAGCGAGGTCGCGCCGCCGGAAAAGCTGGTGGGCAACTGGCTGACGCAGGACGGCAACGGCGTCATCGCGATCGAGCCGTGCGGGGAGGCGCTGTGCGGCCGGATCGTCGGCATCGCGCGGGCGCCGTCCGACCCCATTCCGAAGGACTCGCACGGCGCCTCGCAATGCGGTTTGACCATCCTGCGCAAGGAAAAAGCGACCGACGACGGCTATTGGCAGGGCGAGATCACCGACCCGCGCGACGGCTCGACCTACGGGGCGGAGCTTTGGCTCGACGCACACGGCAATCTGAACCTGCGCGGCTATCTCGGCATCCCGCTGCTCGGGCAGACCCAGGTCTGGCACCGCTTCGCCGGCCATGTGACCGCGACCTGCCAATTGGCGTGAGGGACCGATGGAGACGGCAACCCTGACCGCCGCTCACACCCGCCCGGCCAGGTAAGCGGCAACCACCGCCAGCTTGTCGCCCAACCCGCGTGGGCCGGCGGCCTGGCTCAGCCGGGACAGATCGCGCCGCGCCAGTATGGCCGGCAGGGCGGCGGCGATCATCGGGCGTGGCAGTGCGCCGGCCGCCTCCCGCAGCAGCCGGCGTCCGTCGGCGGCGAGGTCGGACAGCACCGGGCGCAGCGCCGGGCCGGACGGGGCGGCGATCACCGCCTCCGTCGTCAGACCGTGCGCGGCGAGCACATCGAGCGGCAGCAGGCAGCGGCCCTGCGCCGCGCGCGCCGCGACACTGCGCAGTTGCCCGGCAACGCCGTACGCCGTGCCCAGCGCCCGCAGCCGCGCCAGCACCGGCGCGTCCGCCCCCAACGCCCGCCCGGCGGCGACCGCCAGCGCGCCGGCGGTGCCCGAGAGGTACGCGAGCCACGCAGCCCGGGTCTCGATCGCGGGCGCTGCCTCGGCCTCCCGCGCATCGACCATTTCGGCAAGGTCGGCGCCGGCGACGCGGCCCGCGTCCAGCGCGGCGCCGAGCGGCCCGGCGACCTTGTGGCGGCGGCGCGCCCCCTCCACCACCTCGCGCCACCAGTGCAGCCGGATCAGCGCGAGACCGGGCTCGCTCGCAACTTCGCGCGCGCGCGCCAATTCGTGATTGAAGGCATAAAGCAGCCACAACGTCTCGCGCTTGTCGGCCGGGGCGAACAGCGACGAAAAAAACCGGTCGGGATCGTGCCGCCGCACGGTCTCCGCCAGTCCACCCAGCGCCGCCCCGCCTGCTTGACGCGGCCGGTCAGGGGCCATAGCTACCCCGAACGCCGTTTTTCCGGGCTGCGCGCCAAGGCCAGGCCCGCGCCGCGTCGCGCCAGCCCCATCCAGGAAGGAGCACCCACCGCATGGCATTCACCCTCCCCCCGCTGCCCTATTCGACCAGCGCGCTCGCCGATATCGGCATGTGCCAGGAAACCCTGGAACTGCATCACGGCAAGCACCACCAGGCCTATGTGACCGCGCTGAACGGGTTCGTCGAGAAGAACCCCGACCTGCAAGGCAAGACGCTCGAGGAGATCATCGCCTTCAGCCACGGCAAGGCCGACATCGCGCCGGTGTTCAACAATGCCGGCCAGCACTGGAACCACATCCTGTTCTGGGAGAACATGTCGCCGAAGGGCGGTTCCATCCCGGGCAAGCTCGAAGCCAAGATCGTCGCCGATTTCGGCTCGGTCGCCGCGTTCAAGGACGCATTCAAGACCGCGGCGACCACGCAGTTCGGCTCGGGCTGGGCGTGGCTGGTGCTGACCGCCGACGGCAAGCTGAAGACGACGAAGACGCCGAACGGCTCGAACCCGCTGGCCACCGGCGAGGGCAAGGCGCTGCTCGGCCTCGATGTGTGGGAGCACTCGTACTATCTCGACTTCCGCAACCGCCGTCCCGACTACGTGACCAACTGGCTCGACAAGATCGCCAACTACGAATACGCGGCGGCGAAGATCTAAGACGAGGTCCATCAATGCTCCCCCTCCCCTTGTGGGAGGGGGCCGGGGGGAGGGTCGCTCGGGCGTGAGCCGCTTACGGCCCCTCCCCTCCCCCAACCCCCTCCCACAAGGAGAGGGGGCTTTCGCCGCAAACTTTGACCGCTACTTCTTCGCCGTATCGTTGGCCGCCTGCGGTTTCACCACGCTGCTCAGCGTCTCGCGCAGCACCGTGATCCGCACGTTGGCGGCGATCTCCACCTCGATCTCCCGGTCTTCCGGCTTCGGCGGCTTGGTGATGGTGCCGAGGATGCCGCCGCCGGTCACCACGCGGTCGCCGCGCTTGACCTCGGAGAGCATCCGTTTCTGCTCTTTGGCCTTCTGCTGCTGCGGGCGGATCAGCAGGAAGTAGAACACGCCGATAATCAGTACGAGCGGCAGGAACTGCCCGGCGCTGCCGAGGGCGGCGAGCGGGCCGGCGGCGTCCTGGGCGTAGGCGGAGGAGATGAGCATTCGGGGGTCCCGGATTGGATGCGAGTTGCGAAGGTCGGCGGCGGACCATAGTTTCCGCCCCCCGCACGTCAAGCTTGGGTGGATGATCCCCGATGGACCCGACCGTTCTCGCCACCCTGACCCGCATCGCCGAGGCGCTGGAGCGGCTGGCCCCGCCGCCGCCGGCGCGCGCCGACATGTCGGCCGCCGATGCGTTCGTATGGCACCCCTCGCCGCCCCGCCTCGCGCCGGTGCCCGCCGTCTCGCGCGTGCCGCTGGCGCTGCTCCAGGGCGTCGAGCACCAGAAGAAGATCCTGCTGGAGAACACGCTGCGCTTCGCCCGTGGCCTGCCGGCCAACAACGCGATGCTGTGGGGCGCGCGCGGCACCGGCAAATCCTCGCTGGTCAAGGCCGCCCACGCGGAGGCGAACGCGCGCCACCCCGGCAGCCTGTCGCTGGTGGAAATCCACCGCGAGGATATCGCGACGCTGCCGGTCCTGCTGGGAATGCTGCGCGACGCGCCGCGACGCTGCCTGATCTTCTGCGACGACCTCTCGTTCGAGCGGGAGGACGCCGACTACAAGGCGCTGAAATCGGTGCTCGACGGCGGGATCGAGGGGCGGCCGGCGAACGCGCTGTTCTACGCGACGTCCAACCGCCGCCATCTGATGCCGCGCGACATGATCGAGAACGAGCGGGCGACGGCGATCAATCCGTCCGAGGCGACCGAGGAGAAAGTGTCGCTCTCGGATCGCTTCGGCCTGTGGATCGGCTTTCACAACACGGACCAGGACACGTATTTCTCGATGGTCGAGGGATACGCCGCCGCCTACGGGCTCGTGCTGCCGGTCGAGCAACTGCGGGCGCAGGCGGCCGAATGGTCGATCACGCGCGGCGCCCGCTCCGGCCGGGTTGCCTGGCAGTTCATCCAGGAACTGGCCGGCCGGATGGGTGTCGCGATCGGGTCCTAGACCCGGCCGACGCCGCCAAACAGCCAGAGCAGCACGAGAACGATGACGACGATGCCGAGAACGCCGCCGAGGCCGGTTCCGCCGTAGGTCCGGTAGCCGTAATAGCCGCCGCCGCCGCCGAACAGCAGCACCAGCACGACGATCAGAAGAATAAGGCCCATAGAGTTTATCCTTTTATTGAATTTGTTGGTCGCCGGCGCACCGCCGCGACGTTACCGCTTGGCCGCGTCGCGCAGAGCGTCCTTCACGCCGCCGATCGCGTTCTGGATCTTGCCCTCCGCCTTGTCGGCCTTGCCGTCAGCGGTCATCTTGGAATCGCCGGCGGCCTTGCCGACAGCTTCCTTCACCGCGCCCTTGACCTGTTTCGCCGACCCGGCGACGCGATCCTTGTCCATGACAAATCTCCACAACGACTTTTGACCGATCGCGGGCAAACACGCACGCGCGACTGTCAAAGCGTCGGGGTGGCCTTAAGGATGCATGGCTCGGCCATAACTTTCCGTGATGCGCGTCAGATCGCGACTTCGCGCCCCAGTTCCACGACCGTCTCGGCCGGCAGGCGGAAATAGTCGGTCACGTGCAGCGAGTTGCGCTTCATGAACGCGAACATCGATTCCACCCAGTGTGGCAGGCCGCCGCCGTCGCGGCGCGCCACCACCGTCTCGTGCCCGACGAAATAGGTGAGGTCGTTCGGGTCGATCGAGCAGCCGTGGTGGGAATGCGCCTCGGCGAGCACGGCGGGAATGTCGGGGCGTTCCATGAAGCCGAAATGCGCGGCAGCGCGCCAGACGCCGGGGACCAGCGGCGTGACCGTCAGGCGCTGCGCCTTCGGGACGTAGGGCACCATGTCGGTGGTCACGTGCAGCACGAACACGCGCTCGTGCAGCGCGCGGCTGTGCTTGACGTGCCAGCGCATCACCGGCGGCACCCCGAACGTGGTGCTGGTCATGAACACGGCGGTGCCAGGCACGCGCGGCACGCCCTTCGCGTCGATCATCGCCATGAAATCCTGGATCGGCAGCACCGCCTCGCTGACCCGCGCACTCAGCGCCTCGGCACCGGCGTGCCAGATCCACATCACCCCGTACACGGCTGCCGCCAGCAGCACCGGGATATAGCCGCCGTCGGCGATCTTCAGCATGTTGGCGCCGACGAACGCGGCATCGACGATGCACAGCGCGCCGGCGACCAGCCCCGCCCGCAGCAGGCTCCAGTGCCAGATTTCCCGCATCGCGATGAACAGCAGGAACGTCGTCATCAGCATCGTCGCCGAGACCGCGATGCCGTAGGCGGAGGCGAGGTTGTCCGACTTGCCGAAGCCGACCGTGAGCCCGATCGTGACGATCATCAGCAGCCAGTTGACCGGGCCGACATAGATCTGCCCGAACCCCGCCGCCGAGGTCTGGGTGATCGGCAGGCGCGGCATCCAGCCCAACTGGATCGCCTGCCGCGTCATCGAGAACGCGCCGGTGATGATCGACTGGCTGGCGATGATCGTGGCAACGGTCGCCAGCAGCACCAGCGGCACCAGCAGCGAGGCCGGTGCCAGATGATAGAAGATGTTGCCCTCGGTCGGCCCGCCATCCACCACCAGCGCCGCCTGTCCGGCATAGTTCAGCAGCAGCGCCGGCAGCACCACGGCGGACCAGGCCAGCCGGATGGGCTTGGGGCCGAAATGCCCCATGTCCGCATACAGCGCCTCCGCCCCGGTCACGCACAGGAACACGCCGCCGAGCACCAGCACGCCGGTCATGCCGTTGGAGAACAGGAAGGACAGCCCATCGAGCGGGTTGATCGCCAGCAGCACCGCCGGATGCAGCACGATGCCGCGAATGCCGAGCAGCGCGATGACGACGAACCACAGCGCCATCACCGGCCCGAACGCGGTGCCGATCGTCGCCGTGCCGAGCCGCTGCACGGCGAACAGTGCCAGCAGGATCACGACCGCCGCCGGCAGGATGTAGGCGTGGACGGACGGCGTCGCGATATCCAGCCCCTCCAGCGCCGACAGCACGGAGATCGCCGGGGTGATCGCGCCGTCGCCGTAGATCAGCGCCGCGCCGAACAGCCCCACGGCGACGATCAGCGGCCGCTTCGCCCGCTTGACGCCGAGCAGCGACATCAGCGCGAGGATGCCGCCCTCCCCGTCATTGTCCACGCGCATCGCGAGGCCGACATACTTGACCGATGTGACGATGATCAGCGTCCAGGCGATCAGCGACAGCGAGCCGAGCGCCGCCGTCGCCGAGGGATGGGCGCCGGTCGTATCGAGCACGGTCTTCAGCGTGTACAGCGGCGATGTGCCGATATCGCCGAACACGACGCCCAGCGCGGCGAGGCCCATCCCGGTCAGCCCGGAGCGGTGAACGCGCGGCGCGTCGGCCACGGCGGCGGATTGGCTCATCGGGCACACTCCTTCCTGGTCGCCTCGGGCAATCCCAACTCTGCCTTGGCGATCACCGATGCAAAAGGCGCGCCGTCGGCCAGACCGCAAGAAATTATGATGTCGGACGGCGTGGCTAGCCGAGCGTCATCCCGATCCGCGTTGCGAGCCAGTAGCCGAGGAACGTGCCGGCGACGCACAGCGCCACCGACGAGACGATGTAGGACGCGGCGGCGACCAGTTCGCCGGCGGCCAGCAGGTCGGCGGTTTGCAGGCTGAACGAGGAGAACGTCGTGAAACCGCCGCAGATGCCGACCATCACGAACACCCGTGCCGTCGCACTCCCCGGCATCGGGCCGCTCGGCGCCGTCAGGGCGGAATAGAAGCCGATCACGAAACTGCCGAGCACGTTGATCAGCAGCGTGCCCCACGGGAAGGCATTGCCCACCGCCCGCCCGACCGCGAGCCCGACGCCATAGCGCGCCATGCCCCCGAGCGCGCTGCCCACCGCCACCGCAAGCCATGTGATCATCCCGATCGGCCCTTCCGCATGACACGCACCGCGATCAGCGCAACCGCCAGAAACCCGGCGGTCAGCGCGAGCAAGGAAAAATCGCCGCCGGGCCAGGGCAGCCCGATGCCCTCGCCGGCCCAGAACGTGCCGAATGCGCTCAGCAGCACGCCGACCGCGAATTTCAGCGTGTTTTCCGGAATTTTTGCGAGCGGGCGATGCAGCGCGAGGCCGAGCGCCACGACCAGCAGCAGTGCGGCGAGCGCGCCGGCGCCGGCCGGGAGCAGCAGCCCGCTGCCCGCGGCGCCGACGGCGATGACGATGAACACGACCTCGATCCCCTCCAGCATCGTGATCTTGAAGGCGGTGGCGACCGCGACGCGATCGAACGTCCGGGTGATGCCGGCGAGACCGCTCAGCTTGTCGACCTCGAGCGCATAGGCGCCGGCCTCGTCGTGCAGCGGGATGATGCCGGCGGCGCGCAGGACCGCCTTGCGCAGCCAGCGCAGGCCGAACAGCAGCAGCAGGGTGCCGACGGCGAGTTGCAGGAGACCGCGCGGGATTTCCGTCAGCGCCGGCCCGAGCCCCAGCACGATCGCGAGCAGCACCAGCAGCGCGAGCCCCGTGCCGCCGAGCGCGCCCCGCCAGCCGCGCACCGCGCCGACGGCCAGAACGATGGTCAGCGCCTCGACGCATTCGACCAGCGAGGCCAGGAACACCGCCAGCATCGACGGCGCGGCATGGGTCCAGTCGATCGTCACGGCGCCGCAAGTCTCCCGTCATGGCCTGCCGCCGAAGGATGCCCGGATCGCAGTGTCCGGGCAAATGACGCGACCCGCCCGCCGGCCTCGGCGCCGCCGGCGAGAGACCGAGGTTTCGCTTTTTGTTATTCTAACGTAACGAAATGAACGCACCAAGGCACCGGCTTTCTCAGGCCATTCTTTTTCGCGGTCGGCGGGACTTGCGATGGTACAGGCTCGGGTCCAGCAGGTGCGGATTGATCGGCATGTCCCGCAGCCAGGCCGGCATGT
>Ga0116226_10000202_pt1 | contig 47610 bp, 38 predicted proteins | sample S1TSphfallax_FD_89692 | JGI IMG/M metagenome (GOLD analysis project Ga0116226, IMG submission 89692) | Host-associated microbial communities from peat moss isolated from Minnesota, USA - S1T2_Fa - Sphagnum fallax MG | ecosystem: Host-associated > Plants > Peat moss > Unclassified | place: USA... | reverse complement strand
TGCGCCTGAAGCGCGGGGATGCCAAGCCCTGCATGATCGGGTGACGTCAGGCGCGGCCAGTGCGGTGTCAGGTCGCGCGCCACGATCTCGGGCCAGGTGGCACGATCCTGGGTGAGGTCGATGCCCGGCGGCACCGAAGTCAGCGAGGCGGCTGCAAAGAACAACGTGAAGCCGATGCCGATCTCCACCTCGGCGAAACGCCTCAGACGCAGCACGGGCGTCGCTGGGTCGCGGCGCAGCCGCTCCGTCACCCAAAAATTGCCGGCGCCCAGCGCCAGCAGCATCGCGAACATCGCCACTTTAGCACCCACCATCACGCCATAGGCGGTGCCATAAAAGGCCGGCAGCGAGCCGATATAAAACACGCTCATCGTCACGCCCGACACCAGGATGCAGGCCACCCCCGCAATCGACATGCGCGAAAACCGCGCGCCGACATGGCGTAAGGCCATGCCATCCTTCAGCCGCGCCAGCGCCATCACGAAACAAGGGATGCCGCCGATCCAGATCGCCGCACCCAGCTGGTGCAACGCCTCCACCCCCAGCAGCAGACCATTATCGGAGAGCCGGGCCGCGGCGTGGGTGGTGAGGGTCGCCGCCGCCAGCTCGGCAGCACCTACGCCGAGCAGCCAAGGCGCTGCCGCCCCGCGCCAGAGCAGCAGCGCGAGGCAGGTGGCGGCGGCGGATTTGATCAGGCCGGCCACCGCGAAATTGGCCTGCAGGATGTTGCTCACTGGCAGATCGAGCGTGCTCGCCAGCACGGCGGTCTGCAGCCCGGTATCGAGCAGCTCGATGCCGACCAGCGCCGCCGCACTCCAGGCGGCGATGCGCGCCGTCCGCCAGGCGATATCCTCCCCAAGCGAGGGGGCGAAAGGACGCGCCAAAAACACCAGGAACAGCATGCCGCCGAGCGCCATGGATTGGGTCACAATCACGCCGCCATGCAGCAGGATCGCCAGATAGCCGATCAGATCGACAAGCCGGTTCAAAATTTCGGCCTAAAAGTTTGTCCGGGAGATTTTCTAGCAAATACAATGCTTATCGAACCAGCCCGCCGGCGGCAAAAACGGGCCGGCACAGGGCCCGCGTTCGGAGAAGGAAGGCAACTCTGCCCTGGACCGGCGGCGGCCCGGGGGCAAAGCCCCCAGGCTTCTCTTTCTCAACGCGAACCACGGGCCGCCCGGATTTGACTTGGCTGCGGCAGCGCCGGAACATGGTTGCTTGCTGCACTCGCCGCCCGCGCTCCCGCGCGCGCGGCGAGTTTCCCATTTTCAATTCGTGTGCCTACGGAGAAGCCGACCCGCCATGATCCCCGCGCTGATGCCAACCTACGACCGCGCAAACCTCGCCTTCGAAAAAGGCGAGGGCGCCTGGCTGATCACCGCGGATGGCCGACGTTTTCTCGATTTCGGCGCCGGCATCGCCACCAGCTCGCTGGGCCATGGCCACCCGCATCTCGTCTCCGCCATCGCCGAGCAGGCGGCGCGGGTGATGCACGTTTCCAATCTCTATCGCGTGCCCCAGGCCGAGCGCCTAGCCGAGCGGCTCGTCGCCGAAACCTTTGCCGACAGCGTTTTCTTCTGCAATTCGGGCGCCGAGGCGAATGAGGGGATGGTGAAAATGGTGCGCCGCGCCATGGCACGCACCGGCCACCCCGAGCGCACGCGGATGATCTGCTTCGAGGGTGCCTTCCACGGCCGCACCCTCGCCATGCTGTCGGCAACCGGCAACGCCAAATACCTCGATGGCTTCGGCACGCCCGTGGATGGCTTCGATCACGTGCCGTTCGGCAACATGAACGCGCTGCGCGACGCTATCACCACGCAAACCGCCGGCATCCTGGTGGAGCCCATCCAAGGGGAAGGCGGCGTGCGCGCCGCACCGGAAAATTTTTTGCGCGACCTGCGCGCCGCCTGCGACGAATGGGGCCTGTTGCTCGCACTCGATGAAGTGCAATGCGGCATGGGCCGCACCGGCACGCTGTTCGCCTACCAGCAATCCGGCATCGAGCCGGACGTACTGTCCGCCGCGAAGGGCATCGCCGGCGGCTTCCCGATGGGCGCCATCCTCGCCCGCGAATCGGTAGCCAAGCATCTCACCCCCGGCAGCCACGGCACCACGTTTGGCGGCAATCCGCTGGCCGCAGCCGCCGCGAACGCTGTCCTCGATATCTTGCTCGCCCCCAGATTTCTTCAAACCGTCGGGCACAAGGGCGCCCGCCTGCGTGCTGGCCTCAAAACCTTGGTAGCCGATGCCCCGGACGTTTTCGCCGGCGTCCGCGGACAGGGACTCATGCTCGGCCTCGCCTGCACGCTGCCGAACAAGGATGTGCAGGCGGCCGCCACCGACGAGGGCATCCTGACCGTTGCCGCCGGTGAAAACGTGTTGCGGCTCGTCCCGCCCCTCGTGGTTACCGAGGCCGACATCGATGAGGGCCTGTCCCGCCTCCGGCGCACCGCCGCCCGCCTGCGTGCGCAAAGAACCGCTTTGGCGCCGGACGCCGCTGCATGAAGCCTCACCCCCAGGCCGCCCGGCCGGCGAACGAGGCGGGCAAAATGCCGCCTCGCCATTTTCTCGAGCTGGCGGAGTTCGACCGCGCCACCCTGCGCCACATCCTCGATCTCGCGAGCGCCTACAAGCGCGGCGCGCCACCCGCCGCCAGCCTTGCCGGCAAAACCCTCGCGCTGATTTTCGAGAAGCCCAGCACGCGCACGCGCGTCAGTTTCGATGTCGCCATGCACCAGCTTGGCGGCCACACCGTGGTGCTGACCGATCGCGACATGCAGCTCGGCCGCGGCGAAACCACGGCCGACACCGCCCGCGTGCTCTCCCGCTACGTCGACGCCATCATGCTGCGCACGGACCGGGTCGGGAAGCTGGAGGAACTCGCAGCCCACGCTACCGTGCCGGTGATCAACGGCCTCACCGAGGCCAGCCATCCCTGCCAGCTGATGGCCGACATCATGACGTTCGAGGAGCATCGCGGGCCGATCGAGGGCCAGCTTGTCGCCTGGTGCGGCGACGGCAACAATGTTGCCCGCACCTGGGTTCAGGCGGCGGTCCGGTTCGGCTTCTCGCTGCGCCTCGCCTCGCCTGCCTCCTGCGAAATCCCCAAATACCTGGCCGACTGGGCCCGGCGGGAAGGCGGTGACGTGGCCATCATGCGCGACCCAGCAGCCGCGGTGCGCGGTGCACGCGCGGTGGTCACCGATTGCTGGGTGAGCATGGCCGACGATCCCGGCCGCAACACGGCCGCCGCCCTCACCCCCTATCGCGTCACCAGCGCCGTGATGGCGCTGGCCGCGCCAGACGCGGTGTTCATGCACTGCCTGCCCGCCCATCGCGGCGAGGAGGTGGAGGCCGCCGTCATCGACGGCCCGCAATCGGTGGTACTCGATGAGGCCGAAAACCGCCTGCATGCTCAGAAAGGCGTGCTGGCCTGGGCGCTGGGATGAGGTAGTTGTGTTCCTTTTGAAGAACGGAACATTTTTCCTCGAGACCTGACGACTGAAAGCTGAAAGCTGACAGCTCTAAAATGACCGAACTCCGCTCCGCCGTCGTCGATCTCGGCTCCAACTCGGTCCGCCTCGTCGTCTTCGAGGGGCTCGGCCGCAACCCTGCCGCCATCTTCAATGAAAAGGCGGTGCTGCGCTTGGGCCGTGGCCTGCAGCAGACCGGCCGTCTGAACGAGGAGGGTGTCGAACAGGCCCTCACCGTCATGGCACGCTATTCCGCCCTTGCCCGCGCCATGCACGCCCACCCGTTCGAGGTGCTCGCCACGGCCGCCGTGCGTGACGCGGAGAATGGGCCTGCCTTCGTGCAAACCTTGCAGGACACCCTGCCCGGCCTTGTCGTGCGCGTGCTCACCGGGGAGCAGGAAGCTACTTTTTCCGCCAACGGCTTGCTCTGCGGCATCCCCAATGCCGACGGCATCCTGGCCGATATCGGCGGCGGATCCCTAGAAGTGGTCCATCTGGTCCACGGTGAAATGTGCGCCGCCCGCACCCTGCCGCTCGGCGTCATCCGCCTCTCCGACCGCGCCGGGGCCGACGTCGTCCGCGCCCGCGCAATCGCCGAGGAAGCTTTCGAGACCGTGGGCTGGCTCGCCGATGGCGCCGGCCGCGATCTTTATCTGGTCGGCGGCGCCTGGCGCGCCTTGGCGCGGATCCATATGGAACAGACCGGCTATCCGCTCTCCATCGTCCATCACTACACCGTTAGCCGCGACGAGGCGCGCGACCTGGCCGGCGTGATCGGCTCCGCCAGCCGGCGCGCCCTGGAGCGCCTGCCAGGCGTGAGCCGACGACGGGTGGACGACATGCCCTTCGCCGCGGTGGTGCTGCGCCGCCTGCTGCGCGCCACCAATGCTCGCAGGGTCGTGTTCTCCGCCAACGGCCTGCGCGAAGGCTGGTTCATGCAGCACGTCGCCCCCGACATCCGGGCCGAAAACCCGGTGCTGGCCGCGGGCCGCGACATGGCCGCGCGCTGGGGGCGAAGCACCAGGCTGCCACCGGCGCTCACCACGTGGTGCGCACCGCTGTTCCCAGACGAATCGCCCCAAGCTGCCCTTCTACGCGAGGCTGCCTGCTGGATGAGCGATATCGGCAGCCAGGACCATCCGGATTACCGCGCCGAGCAGACCTTTTTGCGCGTTCTCCGCCAGCCTGGCGTATCGCTCGACCACCACGCCCGCGCTTTCCTGGCCTTCATCCTGGCGCTTCGCTACGACGCGGAACCGGGCATGCCCTTCCTCGACGCTGCGCGCATGCTTCTGGATCTCACCTCGCTTCGGCGCGCGGAAATCCTGGGGATGGCGTTGCGCCTGGCCTTCACGCTATCGGGTGGCACGGCGGACCTGCTGGCCGGCACCTCCCTGCATCGCGAGCCGGACCGATTACGCCTGCGCCTTGCCCGCGGCAGCGGCGTATTTGCCGGCGATTCCGTCACCCGCCGCCTGGAACGCCTGGCGCAATCGATGGGCCTGGAAGCGGCCACCGAGATCATCTAGAGCATCATGCGACCGCACGGGGTTACCCGTCGGATAAAGATACTCGCCAAAACAAGGAGCTAGAGCATTTTCCGAACGACTGCAATGACCCGACGCGATCAGAAAATGCTCTAGCGCACCCGGCAGATACCCCGCATCGCCCAGGCGCGGTGCGGGATTACGGCGTTTTCGAACCGACTCCAAACATTGCGGCCGCGTTCACGCAGATGCTCAGCCACGATTGCAGGGATGCAGAGCCGCGGCGTTCCGCGATGTCGAGATGGCCCAGGAGGATAGTGGACGAGAGCGCTTCGACCGATCCGGGTTCGCCATCGTCCTGTATCGCCCATAGCAGCCTGCAGTCGGCATGCAGGCGCAGGGCGGCGGCAACCGCTTCGGCCTCGTCCGGGCGGATCTCATCCGATCGCCGCAACACGAAAACTTTCGTAGCCCCGTCTAGCACTTTCAGAAAGCCGCGCTTGAGGAAGGGTAGGCGATGGTCCTCACGGGCGATGAGTTGCTCGGGTGATGCCTCGGCCGGCGTGAGGAAGGTGTGCCAGGTCAGGCCGTAGGACCGGTCATACATGAAATATTCGTCGTTCCATTCCTTGACGACCACTGTTTCAAGCGTGCCTGGCACGCCCAGCAACGCGAAACGTTCGACGAGGCCATCGACGAGCCCGTGGGTGGGCGCACTGCCGAAGCGGAGCAGGCCTAAAGGTTCGGCACCGCATTGCCGCTGAAAAATGCCGAAATCGCAGCTTTGGCCGAGGCTTTCGAAATGGCATAAGAACGTTCTCAGTGGCTCGCCCGCCAGCACTGCCGCATGTCGTTGCGCCGCCGCTCCGTCCATCCCTAAAAAATCCAGTGCCGCCCGCTTCTCGCTCACCGCAACCACGCGCGCCGCGGAGGTGCGCGCGACCAGCCGCAAGCTTCTGAAGCCGAAAGCCATGGGCCGCGTGTCGTCGCCCTCCGGTTCCACGGCAGGATCGAACACAAAATCGAGTTTTGCGGGCACATCCGCCCGCACCGATCCGATCGGCACGCAGAAGCAGCCACGCCTCCCAACCGTGATCACCGACACGCACCGCCCGTCACGATAAATCTGCATGGTGCGGGTCGGGCGTGCCGGCGTCGCAATCAATGGCCACACATCCAGCAGCACGACCGCATCATTCGCATTGTCCGCGACCGGAAGCTCGATCCCGCAGGGCGCCGACAGCGCCCAGCAATGGCCATCCTCGGGGCCCGACCATGCACCATATTGGAGATCGCCGGCCGCCGCCCCCAACCCAAAGCGCAGATCGAGAAGCAGCGTGTTGGGGGCCGGCATCTCAGCCCCTCTTGTTGAAATCCACCAGCGCCGAGAACCCGGTTTCGGTGCCATAGGCAAGCCACCCGCCATCGCCGCTCCAGGCCAGCGCGGTCACCGGGCCACGCCCCGGCGGTGATACGCGCAGCACCCGCTTGGTCGGTATTTCGGCGACAACGACCGAGCCATCCGCAAAGCCGGCCGCAGCCACCTCCTCGACCGGGTGGCAGGTTACGCGCGTGCACAGCACACCCTCGATCTGCGCGAGTTCGATGGGGGGCTTGCCCATTGGGCCGCCTCCGAAGAAGGGCCATAGTACGATCGAGTCGGCGCCTGAGCTGGCCAGGTATTTGCCAGACCGGGTGAAGGAGAGCGATTCTGTCTTGGCCGGGTAGCCGCTCATCCGCATGTCATGCGCATCCGGCAGGCGCCAGCCATGCAGCGCGTTTTCCTGCATGGCCGTCACCACCGCCTCGGCAGCGGGATGCATGGCGACCCCGATATGGCTGCCCTTCCATTCCAGCCGGCGCCCGGCATCACTTTTGCTCGCGACAAACCAGAGCGTGGCGCCGTTATAATGCGAGGCGGCGACGCGCTTGCCTCTCCCATCAAAAGCGATGCCGGTGACGGTGGAGGGATGCTCGCAGCTTTTCAACTTTTCGCCGTCGGCATCGAACAGATGCACAAATTTGCCTGCCGCGCAGGCAAGCAGGCCAATTTTCGGATCGGCAAAGCTTGTGACCTGCTCCACCCATTTGCCCCCAAAACCCGCGATTTCGGTGGCGGCGCCTTCACCATCCAAACGCACCAGACGTCCGTCATCGCCGCCGCTGACAAATCCGTGCGGCCGCGCATCGGCGGCCAGCGCGAGCACGGCGCCGTCATGCGCCTGCGCCACCTGGAGCGTGCGCGGCGCATCGAGGCGGGCCAGGCGCACCGTGCCGTCGCCGAGCCCGAAAGCCGCCTGCCCGCCGGCCCGATCGAACGCGGCCGATACGATGAACGCATCCAGCTCGAAGGTAATGCCCCGCGTCTCCAGCAGCGAAGGCGGCGCGGCCGTTTCGCTCACGCCGCCACCTGGCATGCCTCGAAACCGCGGCGGAGCTGCGGTCGGTTCAGATCGCGCCCGATGAACACCAGCCGTGATTTCCGTGCGGACCCGGCCGGCCAGGGGCCAACGAAATCGCCATCGGCGATCATATGTACGGCCTGGAAGGCGAACCGCCGGCCCTCGTTCGGATAGGCGAGAATGCCTTTGGTGCGCAGCAAGTCCTGCCCCTTCTCCTGCAGCAGGGTACCGATCCATTGCTGGAACTTGTGCGCATCGATCGGCCGCGACACCTCGAAACTGACACTGTTCACACCCTCGCTGTGCCCATGGTCGTCGACCTCCAGAAAATCGGGGTCTAACGCGGTGATACGCGCCAGATCGAACGCACCGATATCGAGGATATCGGTTACCGGCACATCGCTGCGGGTTGCCGTAATCACGCGGGCAAACCGGTTGATCTCCGCGATCCGCGCCTTCACCGCCGCCAGCTCATTCTCCGAGACCAGATCCAGCTTGTTCAGCACGATCACGTCGGCGAAGGCGATTTGTGCCGCCGCCTCCTCGGTGTCGGTCAGCCGCGCCAGAACGTTCTTGGCATCGACCACGGTGATGATCGCATCCAGCCGCGCCTTGGCTCGCACCCCTTCATCCACAAAAAAGGTTTGCGCCACCGGCGCCGGGTTCGCGAGGCCCGTGGTTTCAATGATGATCCCGTCGAATTTCTTTGCCCGCTTCATCAGGCCACCGACGATGCGGATCAGGTCGCCACGCACGGTGCAGCAGATGCAGCCGTTATTCATCTCGAACACTTCCTCGTCGGCATCCACCACCAGGTCGTTATCCACTCCCAGCTCGCCGAATTCGTTGATCACCACCGCATAGCGGCGGCCGTGATCCTCGGTCAGGATCCGGTTCAGCAGCGTCGTCTTGCCGGCGCCCAGGAAGCCCGTGAGCACCGTGACCGGCACCAGGTTGGTCTGCATACGTTACCCCATCTGTCTTTCGCGTGGCCGCTCATATAGGGTCCGCTCCGCCCAGGCCGAAGAGCATACGAGTGGTCAGTTCAAACCCAGGACGCGCCGAGGAGGCAGGCACGGTCCACTCAGCCTTTCCCACCCTGCCACATCTTCTGCTCGTAGGCCTGTTCCTGATGCTCCCCGTGGGCGGCCTCATCAACGGCCCGATCTATGCCCCTGCCGTATACGCCGTGGGCGTTATCTGCGCCCTGTGGGAGAGGAGGTTGCCGGCTGTCGACCTGTCCCTCGCATTGCTGGCTGTGCTGTTCGTGGGCTTGACCTGGCTTGGCCTCGCCTGGTCCATCTCATTGCACCGCACGGTTTCCGGCATTTTGCAGGCTTCCGTGGTGTTTCCCGCCGCCCTTGCCTTTCTGGCTGCCATGCGCAACCTTTCACCTGAGCGCGTGCCGGTGCTGGCCGCGGGCATGACCGCCGCCTTCCTCGCCGGCATGCTGCTTCTGCTCAGCGACCGGCTCGACCATTTTGTTCTGCTCCGTGCGCTCGACGGCGCAACGGTCTGGCCGACCAAATATAATCGCGGCATCGACTATTTTACGCTGATCCTGCTGCCCACGCTTGGGGTTGCCACCGCGCTCAGGCGCTGGCGCCTGACCGCTACCTTGTGCCTTGCGGTGTGCGTCACCGTCACATCCGGCCGCAACACCACGGCCCAGCTCGCAGTGCCGGCTGCCGCCCTCACCATCGTGATCGGCACCTACGCTCCCCGGCTCACCGCGGGCCTGCTTGCCGCCGCCACAACCATCGAAGCGCTGTGCCTGCCCTTCGCGATGCGCCTCGTCACGCATTACCGCCCGCAGATCGCCCCGCGCATAAAACTTTCCGCCGTAGAGCGCCTGGAAATCTGGGACTATCTCTCCGCCCATGTGCTGCAGCGGCCGATCCTTGGCTGGGGCCTCTGGTCGTCCCGCCTGCTGCCGGCCACGCCGGCGGAAATGGCGCATTTCGTGAAGGCACAGGGCAGCGGCATCTACCCGCACAACCAATGGCTCGAACTCTGGGTCGAAACCGGCCTGCCCGGCGTGCTGCTCGGCCTTGTCTTCGCCCTGCTCGTACTCCGGCGAGCGGCCCACCTTACCCCGGCTTTGTGCCCTTATGCCTATGCCGCTTTTGTCATCGCCATGGCCGTCGCCTCATCCGGATTCGAGATCACCACGGATTCCTGGTGGGCGGCGCTTGCCGCCAGTGGCGCCCTCTTTGGCCTGTTCAACCGTGCCCTGTCAGCCCCTCGTATTTTGGCAGCAGCCACGCTTCCGGTTCCGACAGCGCATCCCGGTACCACGCATCTACAAACGGATACGCCCGCACCGCGTCGCAATAGGCAAGCGTGGCGGCCGAGAGTGCCGGGCGGTAGGTGAGAAACCGCGCCACCACCGGCGCATACATCACATCGGCCGCCCCGAACACGGCGCCGAATAAATACGGGCCTCCCGCACCGAATTTTGCCCGCGTTTCGGCAAAGATGCGCTCGATGCGCGCGATATCCGCCAGGCTGTCGGAGGTTTGGCCGAGGCCGGCATAGTCAGGCCGCCCCAGATTCATCGGCATTGCCAGACGCAGGCCCCGAAACCCAGCATGCATCTCGGCCGCCACCGACCTGGCCTCCGCCCGCGCCACCCGGTCATCTGGCCACAGCGACGGGGCGAACTCCGCGCAATATTCGCAGATCGCCAGGCTCTCCCAGATACGCGCACCCTCATGCTCCAGATACGGCACCAGGTTGGAGGGGGTAGCGCCTTGGATCGCGGACGTCGCGCCGCCTGTGAGCGGGATCACCACCGTTTCGACATCGAGCCGGGCGATCTGCACTGGGAGCCAGCCGCGCAGCGACCAGGAGGAGTAGCGGCGATTGCCGATCACGAGCGTGTTCATGGGGAAGAAGAAAGGCCTTTTTTTTCGAAAAAAAGAAGGCCTTTCTTGGCTATGCTCCCCGCCCTCTGCCGAGATTGCGACGCGCAGACCGATGTCACCATCTGCCCCGTCTGCCGCTCCCCCCGCATCCTGCGCCATCCGGAATTGTTCTCCCTCGCCATCGCGCACATCGATTGCGATGCGTTTTACGCCAGCGTGGAAAAAGCCCGCCGCCCGGAGCTTGCCGATCGGCCCGTGATCGTCGGCGGCGGGCAGCGCGGCGTGGTGACCACCGCCTGCTACATCGCCCGCCTCACCGGCGTGCGCAGCGCCATGCCGATGTTCAAGGCCCTAAAATTGTGTCCGGACGCGGTCGTGTTGAAGCCGGACATGCAGGCCTACGCCGCCACCGCCCGCAGTATACGCGAGATGATGGGGCGCCTCACCCCGCTGGTTCAGCCCCTCTCGATCGACGAAGCGGCGCTCGACCTCTCCGGCACCGAGGCCCTGCACGGCGCCCCGCCAGCCTGCGTTCTCACCCGCTTCGCCCGGCAGGTGGAGCAGGAGCTCAATCTCACCATCAGCATCGGGCTAGCCCCCAACCGCCTGCTCGCAAAGCTCGCCGCCGGCCGCGACAAGCCGCGGGGCTTCGCCATCCTCGGGGCCGAAGCCGCCGCCACACTTGCAACCGAACCCGTCGGCATCCTGCCCGGCGTGGGGCCCGCCCTGGAAAAGCGCCTGTCTGCGCTTGGCATTACGCGAGTGGGCCAACTCCAGGCGCTGGAATTACGCACGGCAGGCAAACTTTTGGGCGATGAAGGCCCTTCGCTGGTCCGCAGGGCCCAGGGCGAAGACACGCGCGTGGTCAATCCGGCCGGCCTGGCCCGCTCCATCAGCGCCGAAACGACGTTCAGCGCCGACCTTACCCAGCAGGCCGACCTTGAACGCCAACTCTGGCGCCTCTGCGAACGGCTCGCCACGCGCCTTGCCGAAAAGAACTTTGCTGCTGTGGGCGTGGTTCTGAAACTGAAAACGGCAAAATTTGCGAGCCGTACGCGCACGACGCGCCTGCCTCAGCCCACCGCGCTTCCCGACACGCTGTTCGCAACCGCCGCCAAATTGCTGGCCCGCGAAGCCGATGGCACCGCCTTCCGCCTCATCGGCATCGGCGCCTCGGGCCTCGCCCCCTTGAGCCAGGCCGACACCGGAGATCTCGCCGACCCCGAGGCGCCACGACGCAAGGCCCGCCAGGCGGCGATCGACACCCTCAGAAAACGCTTTGGCAGCACGGTTATCGGAAAAGGCCGAGGTTTATGAGAGAAGTTTTACTTTCTCCTGTAGCCCGCATTGCATTTGGGCGATGCAGGTTTCACATTGCGTTCGTTGCGAGCCCAAGAGGAGAAGCGACCAGAATTTTGACGCAGATGAACACAGATAAGATAAGGACAAACGCAGATGGAAACACTGGGGTCTGACACACATGGCAAACACTGCGCATCAATCATCAGATTTTAATATTTCTATTTATCCGTTAATGGCTCGTCATCCGTTTCGAAAAATCTTCCGGCCTTCACGAATTTGTAGCGCCTAGCGGCGCCACCAGCCTTTTTTTCGTTCCACGACGACAGCTTCGCCGCTGCCGATCAACACGGGCTTGATCGCCGGCCCAGCTTCGGGCTCCAGCGCAGCGGCCGCTTCTTCCGGCGGCTCTACGGCCTGCGGCGCCGTTTGCGGCTGCCGCATTTCGGCCTGCTCGATCGCGTCGAAAATGTCCAGCGCGCCCGTGGCGAACGGATCGGCCGGCGTCGGCCCGACATACACTGGATAGGCAGGTGCGATGGCTGCTACCATCGGCGCCTCCGTCTCGCCCTCTTCGCCTGGCTTGCGCCGCCGCCGCCCGCCGCGACGCCCACGCCGCGCGCGTGTCGGCTCGGGTTCACCCTCGGCACCCTCATCCGTGGCTGGCGCGCCCTGCGCACCTAGTTCAGTCGGCGGCGAGGCTTCGCTCAACGCAACTACAGCTTCGGCCTCCGCAGCCTCATCATGCCCAGGTACTGGTACGGCCCCGATATCCGGCGGCAGCGTCGGGAAAGCGCGCGGCGGCACATCCGGCTGCTCGCCACCATCAAGTTGCGCCATCGGCGTGGCCTCGCCGGCAACCGCATCATCGCGACGGCCGCCGCGCCGACGCCTGCGCCGACGCTTGCGCCGACGCTCTGTCTCCTCAGCCGTTTCGCCGGCGACCGGCCCCCCACCTGCCGCCTCATCCGCCGCGTCGTCCTCGGCGTCCTGTGCCGCCGAAATCGCCGTGGACAGATCGACATCCTCCTCATCCTCCGGCTGGTCCAGCCCGGCCGCGTCATCATCGGCCACCGCCACCGACGTCACCAGCGGCGGCAAATCCTGCGGCACCGCCGCCCTCAGCCGGTCGATCCGCGTCTGTGCCGGCAGCAAAGACTCATCGGCCACAAATGTCACCCGCATCCCGTAGCGCTGCTCTATCTCCGTCAGACGCTGCCGCTTGTTGTTCAGGATGAACAATGCGGTTGCCCCGGCCACGGCCACTAGAATTTCCGCCGCCCGCCGCTTGCCACCTTCCTCCTCGATCTCGCGCAGCACATGCAGCGCCGCACTTTCGGTGCTGCGCACATAGCCTAGTCCCCCGCAATGCGCGCACATGTTCAAACTGGTTTCTGCGAGCGAGGGCCGCAGACGCTGACGACTCAGCTCCAGCAACCCGAAATGGCTGATATGGCCGATCTGGATCCGCGCCCGATCGTTCTTCAGCGCCTCGGCCATCCGCCGCTCGACCATCGCATTATGCTTTTTCGATTCCATGTCGATGAAATCGATCACGATCAGGCCAGCAAGATCGCGCAACCGAAGCTGCCGCGCCGCCTCGTCCGCCGCTTCCAGATTCGTCCGCAGCGCGGTCTCCTCGATCCCCCGCTCACGCGTCGAACGCCCCGAATTCACGTCGATCGCCACCAGCGCCTCGGCTTGGTTGATCACCAAATACCCGCCCGACCGCAACTGAACTGTGGGGCTCAGCATCGAATCGAGCATCGTCTCCACCTGTGCATGCGAAAATAGCGGCGGGCCGCCCTGAGGCCAGAGCTGCACTTTTTTCACATGCGCCGGCATCAGCATCCGCATGTAATCGCGAGCCGCGCGCCAGCCATCCTCGCCATCGACGATCAAATCCTCCACGTCGCGCGAATACACATCGCGGATCGCCCGCTTGATCAGACTGGCTTCTTCATAAATCAGCGCGGGTGCCGTGGACTGCAAAGTCTGCTCACGAATATCGTCCCACAGGCGCAACAGATATTCGCCGTCGCGCTTGATCTCCGCCTTCGGCCGGGCCGCCCCCGCGGTGCGCACGATCAGCCCCATGCCGCGCGGAATATCGAGCTCCGCGGTCACCTCCTTCAGGCGCCGCCGATCCGCCGCCGAGGTAATTTTCCGCGAAATCCCGCCGCCCCGCGGCGAATTCGGCATCAGCACGCAGTAGCGGCCGGCGAGCGAAATATACGTGGTCAGCGCTGCCCCCTTCGTGCCGCGCTCTTCCTTGACAACCTGCACCAGCAGAATCTGCCGGCGGCGGATCACTTCCTGAATTTTGTAGCTGCGCATGAAGCGCGAGCTCTGGCGCGACGGCCGCGCCTCCTCGACGCCATCGCCATCGGTTTCGCCACCCACCGTTTCCGGCGGTGGACCCGCCTGCACCGGCACCATCTGCACGCGCGTGCCATCCGGCAGCGGCGCATCCTCGCCGCCGCTCACCTCACTGCCGGCCTCGTCCGAAACGGCATCGGCAGCGCCGAACTCCACGACAGGCTTGTCCTCGTAATCGACCTCGCCGATCTCAACCGGCCGAGCGTCCTGCACCGCGGGTTCCGGGTCGGCCAGCGCAGGCTCGGCAGCCTCGGGCGCGCAATCCGCGCCGATCTCGGCCAGCGCGGCTTCGCCTTGTGCCGGCGCACCAATGGCTGCATCGTCAGTTGCTCGACTTTCCTCGATTACCGGAGCGGCGTCCGGCGAAACCGGCTGGACCGGCTCGTACTCCTCGTCCTCCTCCGCCTCGGCGGCTCGCGCTTCCTCTTCCTGCAGCGCGATCAGGCGCTGCCGGTCGGCTACCGGGATCTGGTAGTAATCGGGATGGATCTCGCCGAATGCCAGAAACCCGTGGCGATTTCCGCCATATTCGACAAACGCGGCCTGCAGGCTGGGCTCTACGCGAACAACCTTGGCAAGATAGATATTGCCCTTGAGCTGCCGGCGAGATTGGGTTTCAACATCGAAATCTTCGAGTCGGTTACCGTCCAGCACCACAACGCGGGTTTCTTCCGCGTGGCTGGCATCGATGAGAAGACGCTTGGTCATTTAGTCTGGAGCTCCGGGGCCCGGGCAACGCGCAGCAACCCCGGGGGGGCGCGGCCTGACGGGCAATGTATGAGGAAAAACGGGAGGCGGCGCACAAACCGGGCCGGCGACGCAGACCAGGGAACCGCAAAGCGGCAAAGTCAGAGGTCAAGCAAGATGTCGCGGCATGAAGCTGTGCTGGCATAGGCCTATAGGATATTTTGGCGCGCAGGGCGCATTGCGCAGCGCCAGTGGACGGGCGCGCATCGTATGACATGCAGCAAAAGAGCCTCGTCCGCAAGGGGTCGAGGTGAAAGGAAGGCCAGGGGGGCAGGCACCAACACTTTCAAGACAACCAGCGTATGCCGCCCTTTGCCTTGCCTCAAAAATTGCCTGTCCTGGGCGGCTCGCTCTGGCGGGGGTGCAGGGGGCAGAGCCCCCTGGCCTTGCACTTGGTTACGGGCGGCCGGCGCGGTGATAGGGGTGGCCGGTGGCGATGCAGCGGGCGCGGTAGATTTGTTCGGCAAGCATGATGCGGACTAGCATGTGAGGCCAGGTTAGGGGGCCGAGAGAGAGTATGTGGTCGGCGCGGACGAGCACGCGCTTGTCGAGGCCTTCGGCGCCGCCGATGAGGAAGGCGATGCTTTTGCCATCGGCGAGCCAGGTGTCGAGGGTTTGGGCGAAGGCTTCGCTTGCGGGTGCTGGTGCACCGTGATCGAGGGCTACGGCGAACCCGGACATGGGGAGCGCTGCCAGTATTGAATCGGCTTCACGCCGCTTGATTTCGATGCATGCGCCGTGCCCGTCGGGGATTTCCGTAAGGTTCAGTCTGGGTGTGATACGCTTTGCATAGCGCCTGAAAAGCTCCAGTTCCGGCCCCGCGCGCATCCGGCCAATAGCAATCACGTGCAACAAAGTGGCTTAAGAACCAAAAGTTTTTTGCTTCTTTTTTTCAAAAAAGAAGACCCTTTCTGCTGGCCTCAAATGCTCTGCACCGCCGGTTCATCGAACTCCGCCCCCCACATCTTCTCCAGCGCATAGAGCGACCGGGCTTCCGGCTTGAACAGGTGGATGACGATATCGCCTGCGTCGATCAGCACCCAGTCGGAGCCGCCGGCGCCTTCGATGCGCACGCGTTTGACGCCGGACTCAGAAAGTTTCTGTTCGAGGTGGGTGGCCATCGCGCTGATTTGCCGGTCGGCAAGGCCGGTTGCGATCACCATGCGGTCGGCGAAGGAGGCGCGGCCGGCGAGATCGAGGGCGATCACCTGTTCCGCCTTGTCGTCTTCCAGGCTGGTCACGATCACCGTCTGCAGCCGGTCGAGCATGGAGATATCGGCGGGTTCCTCGCGTTTTCCGCGCGGGCCGGCAGCGACCGCTTTCTTGCGTGGTGTGCCTGGCGCTTTGGCCGCTTCCTTCAGGGCGACGAGTGGCTGGGGTGTGCGTCGCTTCGGGTCCTTGGCGCCGGGCGCTGCAGGGGGAGCGGGTTTTCTGGCGATTGGTCTTCTCCTGCGGCAGCTTGTCTGAGGGCCGTTGCCGAAACTGGGTTTTCGCGGCCGCTCAGAAACACCCAGGCGGGTGCCGCCGATGTGGCCAGCACGGGAGCCTGGCGTTCGGCGCGCCTGGCATATGCCAAGCGCTGCGCCGCCTGGCCTGCGCGTGCCCCAGCAGTGTAGGTTGGCCGGGGCAGGACCGCAAAGGGAAGAGTGCGTGCGATTCCCATCCAGCCATGCCAACGCGGAAATTGCGCCAAGTTGTCCGCCCCCATCAACCATACGAATTCGGCGCGCGGGAATCTCCGTTTGAGGGCGCGCAGCGTGTCGAAGGTGTAGCGGGTGTGCAGATATTGTTCGATGTCGGTGGCAACGATTCGCCTTCCATCGGCGATTTTCCGTGCCGAAAGCAGGCGGTCCGGCAGGCAGCGCATGCCGTGCGCTTCTTTCAGCGGGTTGCCGGGCGAGACAAGCAGCCACACCTGGTGGAGGCGGAGTCGTTTCAGCGCTATGGTCGCGATATGGAGGTGCCCTTCATGGGCCGGGTTGAAGCTGCCGCCGAGCAGGCCGATTCGTATGCGCCGCCGGTCGCCATGGCGCGGAATGGGCGCCGCTACCGGTTTCAGTGGGGTGGGTTTCAGCGTATGTATCCCGGATAGCGCATGATGAGGCGTAAGCCGCAGCACCACTGGTAACCGACGCCGGGCATCTGGCAACTGATATCCATGTCCATGCCAACGCCAAGCCGAAACACCGCGCCACGCCACGCCACACCACGTCATCGGGCCCGTTGGGTTTCGCCACTCATGCGGCGCGTGCTGCTCGTGAATTTCGTGCCGTTGGCCTTGCTGCTTGGGGCACTGCTGTATCTGGATCAGTATCAGGACGGTTTGCTGGAAGCTGAGGTTTCCGCCTTGCGGGAGCAGGCGCGGATTTACGCGGGCGCGCTGGGCGAAAGCGCCGTGCGGGTGACGGACCCGAATAATCCGGTGCTGGTGCCCGATCTGGCGCGACCGCTGTTGCGCCGGCTGACCGATCCCACGCCCAATGCGGGCGCCAAGCTCTACGCGCCGGACGGAACGCTGATCGCCGATAGCCGGGTGCGGCTCGGCGCCGGGGGCGCGGTCAAAACCGAGCCGCTGCCGGCGGCGGCCGAGCGAGGGCCGGTGATCGGGCTGGTCGGCCGCATTTACGATGGCGTGCTTGCCTGGCTGCCGCATACCAGGCGTGCGACGGTGGAAATCAGCCCGAATGCCGCCGGGGCCGACTGGCAGCCGGATGTGCGGGAGGAGCTTCGTCTGACCAGCTCAAACGATAGCCACGAGATGCCGCCCTATATCCGGCGAACCCAGGAAAACCAGCTGCTGGTGACGGTGACCGAGCCGGTGGAACGGGACCGTCATACGGTGGGCATCGTGCTGCTGACGCGTGACGCGGTCGAGGTGGATAACAGTCTGTTCGAAGTGCGCATGTCGATCCTCGGCCTGTTCGTCGGCTCGTTCCTGCTGACGACGCTGCTCTCATGGTATCTGTCACTCACGCTGGCGCGGCCGATTCTGGTGCTGGCCGATGCGGCGCAGGATATGCGGGAGGGCCATGGCCGTACCGGCGCGGTGCCGCCCCGGCTACTGCGCCGGCGCGACGAGATCGGCGAGCTGGGGCAGGCTCTGTCGGCCTCGGCCACCGCGCTTTGGGGTCGGATGGATGCGATCGAGCGGTTTGCGGCCGACGTGGCGCACGAAATCAAAAATCCATTGAGCTCCATACGCAGCGCAATCGACACCATGCGGCGCGTGCAGGACGCCAATGCGCAAGCCCGCCTGCTGGCGATCATGCAAGATGATGTGGTGCGGCTTGATCGCCTGATCAGCGACATTTCCGATGCCAGCCGCGTGGATGCCGAATTGTCGCGCACGGCGACGCAGCCGGTGGATGTGGTGCCGATGATCGAGGCGCTGAGCGAGATCGCCGATGCCACACACGACGGTGATGGGCCGGTGGTGAAGATCGAGGTGCCGCAGGGTACGTTGGCGGTGCAGGCGGTGGAAGGGCGGCTGGTGCAGGTGCTGCGCAACCTGATCGGCAACGCCGAGAGTTTTTCGCCGCCCGGGGGCACCATTTTGCTACGCGCGCGGGAGACCGGGGGGATGGTCGAAATCGCGGTGGAGGATGAGGGGCCGGGGATACCTGACGGCAATCTGGAGCACGTGTTCGACCGGTTCTATTCCGAGCGGCCCGCGGGGGAGAGTTTTGGCAAGCATTCGGGGCTGGGGCTTTCGATCAGCCGGCAAATCGTGGAAGCGTTGCGCGGGCGGATCAGCGCCGAAAACCGGCGCGATGCGAGCGGCCGCGTGATGGGTGCGAGATTCGTGGTCCGGTTACCGCGCGTATCCGCCGCGGGCGGTTAAGCGCTTGTTCATCGTTGGGTCGGATAGTGAGATGGTTCGTCCTTGGAGCCGCCACCGATGTTCGCCGTTTCCAGCGTTATCCCGCCCCCCACCTACGTGCCGCCGGCGCCGGCCGCGACCCCGCCGCGCATCGCGCAGCCAAATTACAACAAGAACGATACGCCGGCACCGGCGCCGACCAACGCGACAGGCAGGTTTGTGAATCTTTCAGCTTGAGGGCGGGTTGAACGTGCGAATGCTGCGCCGAAGCGCACCCTAAGGCGGAGGCATGCGCCAGGCGGGTAGGTGGCCACCGAGTTGGGCGGTAATAAGGTCGGCGCGTTTACGCACCAGTGCGCCGAGGATGGGGATGCGTTCATCGGCGATGCGGGCCATTGGGCCGGAGAGCGAGATTGCGGCAATCGGGTCGGCGGCTTCGTCGAATACGGCCGCGGCGATACAGCGCAGGCCTACCGCGTGCTCCTCGTCATCGATCGCGTAGCCGCATGCGCGCGCCGCCTGCAGATCGGCGCGCAAGGCGGCGCTGGTGTTGCGTGTCTTGATCGTAACACGCGGCAGCCCCGTCTGATGCAGGATGCGGGTGAGCTCGGCATCCGATATTGCCGAGAGAAGCGCCTTGCCGACGCTGGAACAATGCAAGGGCACACGCGCGCCGGGGCGGGCAAAGGCGCGCATCATCTGGCGGCATTCCACCTGCGCCAGATAGATCGCCTCCGCCTGGTCAGCCACCGCAAGGTTCACCGTCTCGCCACTTTCCTCCATCAAGGCACGCATCTGGGCCCGGGCGGCGCCAACGAGACTGCGGGTTTTCAAGAACGCGTTGCCGGCGACAAAAGCCTGCACGCCGACCGACCAGAGCCGCCGCTCGGCGTCGAAATGCACATAGCGTTCCTGCTCCAGCGTGGTGAGCAGACGATGCGCGGTCGAGGGCGACAGCCCGGCCTGCTGGCCCAGCTCGCCTAAGGTCAGCCCTTCATCGGCCGAGGCGAGGCGATTGATGATGTTAAGCGCCCGCACCAGCGACTGAACCTGGTCGGACCGCTCGACCGGCCGCTTTGCAGCGACCCCCGCCTTGGCGGCGGCAAGCTTTACCCCCCTGCCCGTCCTGCGCGGCGCTACCATGATGTGTGCTCACTTTCGTACGTATCCGAACCGACGTTGCGACTATTAGCACCAAACGCGGAATTTCACCAACTACCTGATGTTACAATGAAATATGGCAATGATCCCACCATGCAGAAATGCTCCCCAAAAACCCTGGCCAAGTTTTGGCGTCAGGCGCAGATAGGTTTGCAGCGAACCACCGCCGATAACGCCAGGGAGAGAAGTCATGGCCAGGATGAGAGCCGTCGACGCCGCCGTGCGTGTTCTGGAACGCGAGGGAATTGCCATCGCATTCGGTGTGCCGGGTGCCGCCATCAACCCGCTCTACGCTGCGATGAAGGCGCGGGGATCGATCCGCCACATTCTCGCGCGCCATGTCGAGGGCGCCTCACACATGGCCGACGGCTATAGCCGCGCTGCCCAAGGCAATATCGGCGTGTGCATTGGCACCTCCGGCCCCGCCGGCACCGACATGATCACGGGGCTCTATACTGCGCTGGCCGATTCGATCCCGATCCTGTGCATCACCGGCCAGGCGCCGCGCGCAAAATTATACAAGGAGGATTTCCAGGCCGTCGATATCGAGACGATCGCGAAATCCGTCACCAAATGGTCGGTGACCGTGCGTGAGCCGGCGCTGGTCCCGATGGTGTTCCAGCAAGCGTTTCACATCATGCGCTCCGGCCGCCCTGGGCCGGTGCTGATCGACCTGCCGATCGACGTGCAACTGGCCGAGATCGAGTTCGACGCGGAAAGCTACGAACCGCTTGCCATCTACAAGCCCACTGCCTCGCGCCGGCAAGCCGAACGCGCGCTGGCTATGCTGAACGAGTCGGAGCACCCGCTGATCGTGGCCGGCGGCGGCATCATCAATGCCGGGGCCGCCGACCTATTGGTGGAGTTCGCTGAGCTGACGGGGGTGCCGGTGATCCCGACGCTGATGGGCTGGGGCACGATCCCCGATGATCACCCGCTGATGGCCGGCATGGTGGGGCTGCAAACCAGCCACCGCTACGGCAACGCGACCTATCTGGAAAGCGACTTCGTGTTCGGCATCGGCAATCGCTGGGCCAACCGCCATACCGGTTCGGTGGAGGTGTATACGAAGGGACGGACATTCATCCACGTCGATATCGAGCCGACTCAGATCGGCCGTATATTCGGGCCCGATCTCGGCATCGCATCCGACGCCCGGGCCGCCCTGGTGCAATTCATCGCCGTGGCCCGCGAGATAAAGAAGTCGGGCAGCCTGAAGGACCGCAGCGACTGGGCCGCCGCATGCCTTCACCGAAAGAACAACATGCTGCGCAAATCGCATTTCGATAGTGTACCGTTGAAACCGCAACGCGTGTATGAGGAAATGAACCAGGTTTTCGACCGCAACACCACTTATGTCACCACCATCGGCCTCTCGCAGATCGCCGGCGCACAGTTCCTGAAAGTGTATCAACCGCGGCACTGGATCAATTGCGGCCAGGCGGGGCCGCTCGGGTGGACCCTGCCGGCGGCACTCGGGGTGCGTGCCGCCGATCCGAACCGCAAGATCGTAGCTCTGTCAGGCGATTACGACTTCCAGTTCATGCTGGAAGAGCTCGCGGTCGGCGCACAGCACAAGCTGCCCTACCTGCATGTGGTGGTGAACAACTCCTATCTCGGGCTGATCCGCCAGGCGCAGCGCGGCTTCGCCATGGATTTCGAAGTGAGCCTCGCCTTCGAGAACATCAACGTGGGCCACGACGAGGATGCCGTGCGTGGCTATGGCGTGGATCACGTGGCGGTGGCAGAAGGGCTGGGCTGCAAGGCCTTACGCGTGAAAAGCCCCAACGAATTCAAGGAGGCGTTTGCACGCGCCGAAGCGCTGATGCAGGAGCACCAGGTGCCGGTGGTGCTGGAATGCATCCTGGAACGGGTGACGAACATCGCCATGGGGACCGAAGTCGACAATATCAACGAGTTCGAGGAAATCCTCTGCCTCGACCCTAATTTGTCTTTGAGAAAAAGCCAGGATATGGGGCGAATGCTGGAAACCGCTTCATGAGGAAGCATGGTCTTTTTTGAAAAAAAGAACCAAAAAACTTTTATTCCTTAGGATGCGCCATGCCGAAATTTGCTGCGAATCTCACGATGTTATTTACTGAACTGCCGTTCCTGGAGCGGTTCGAGGCGGCGAGCAAGGCGGGCTTTCAGGCTATCGAATTCCTCTTCCCGTATGATCACGAAAAACAACAGATCGCGGACCTGCTCCAAAAACATCATCTGCAGCTGATCCTGCACAATCTGCCGGCGGGCAACTGGGGCGCCGGCGAGCGCGGCATTGCCGCGCATCCCGCACGCAAAGAGGAATTCCGTGAGGGCGTGGATCGTGCGATCGCATATGCAACCGCCTTGCAAGTGCCACAACTCAACTGCCTTGCGGGCATCGTGACCGACACCCCCGTGCAGGCGCGCAACACTCTGGTTGAAAACCTGGCCTACGCCGCCGACAAGCTGCACGCGTCCGGGCTGCGCCTGCTGCTGGAGCCGGTGAATACCCGCGACATCGCCGGCTTTTTCGTCAATCGCACCGATCAGGCGCTGGCTATCCTGGACGAAGTCGGCTCCAGCAACCTGTACCTCCAATACGATATCTACCACGCGCAGGTGATGGAGGGTAATCTCGCCGAGACGATCTGCCGCAACCTGGGCCGCATCGGCCATCTCCAACTGGCGGATAATCCGGGCCGGCACGAGCCGGGCACGGGGGAGATCAATTATGATTACCTGTTCCGCCATATTGACGGCCTTGGCTACACCGGTTGGATCGGCTGCGAATACAAGCCGGCCGCCACCACGATTGAAGGCCTCGGTTGGCTCAAGTCGCACGGCATCGGCGCGTAGGAGATAGAAGGCAAGTTCCATGAGCAATCTCGGTTTCATCGGCCTGGGCATTATGGGGTCGCCCATGGCCGGCCATCTGCTCGCCGGCGGCCACACGCTGTTCGCCCATACCCGCAGCACGGTGCCGGTGGCGCTGCTGGAGAAGGGCGCCAAAGAATGCGGCAGCCCCGCCGAGGTGGCCCGTAAGGCCGACATCATCTTTACCATGCTGCCCGACACGCCGGATGTGGAGGCAGTGTTGTTCGGCGAGACCGGCATCGCCTCGGGCCTCACCCCGGGCAAGCTGGTGGTGGACATGAGTTCCATCGCACCGCTGCCCACCAAGGAATTCGCCGCCCGGATCAACGCGCTCGGCTGCGACTATCTCGATGCGCCGGTATCCGGCGGCGATGTCGGTGCCAAGGCCGCCACGCTCACCATCATGGTCGGCGGGGCGGAAGCGGCTTTCGAGCGGGCGAAGCCGCTATTCGAGTTGATGGGCAAGAACATCACGCTGGTGGGCGGCAATGGCGATGGGCAGACCACGAAAGTAGCCAACCAGATCATCGTGGCGCTGACCATCGAGGCGGTGGGCGAGGCGCTGCTATTCGCCTCGAAGGCAGGCGCCGATCCGGCCCGAGTACGCCAGGCGCTAATGGGCGGTTTCGCCTCCTCCCGCATCCTCGAAGTTCATGGGGAGCGGATGATCAAGCGCACATTCAACCCGGGCTTCCGGATCGAGCTGCATCAAAAGGATCTCAATCTGGCGCTGAGCGGCGCCCGGGCGCTGGGTTTGAGCCTACCGAACACGGCCACGTGCCAGGAGTTGTTCAACGCGGCCAAGGCCGCGGGCGGCGCGGCCTGGGATCATTCGGCGATGGTGCGTGTACTGGAGAAACTCGCCTGCCACGAGATCGGCCAGCCGGGATGATCGAACCGCGCGATCTGCTGCGGCGGATGTTTGACGCGGCGGTGGCCGCCTCATCCGCCTCGCTCTGCCTGCCGGGCCATCTGCCGCCTCCTCCAAGGGGGCGCACCGTTGTCGTCGGCGCCGGCAAGGCGGCGGCTTCCATGGCGCAGGTGGTGGAGGCGCACTGGCCGCAGGATGCGGCGCTGGCCGGGCTGGTGGTGACGCGCTATCACCATGGGGTTGGCGACCTCCCGCGGCTAAACGTGATCGAGGCCGGGCATCCGGTGCCGGATGAGGCGGGCGAGGCGGCGGCCGCCCGCATGCTACAGATGGTGCGCGGGCTGGGGGCAGACGATCTTGTGCTGTGCCTGATGTCCGGTGGTGCATCAGCTTTGCTTGGCCTGCCGGCGCCTGGGATCGACCTCGCCGCCAAGAAGGCGATCAACCGCGCGCTGCTGAGCAGCGGGGCCGCGATCGGCGAGATGAACTGCGTGCGCAAGCATCTCTCCGCCATCAAGGGCGGTCGGCTTGCGCAGGCGGCAGCACCCGCAGAGATCCTGACGCTGATGATTTCCGATGTGCCGGGGGACGACCCTTCGGTGATCGGCTCAGGCCCGACCGTGCCGGATGCAAGCACCTTGGCGCAGGCACGCGAGGTGCTGGCGCGTTACCGGATCGAGGTGCCCGACAAGGTGGCGGCGCTGCTGGCAGACCCTGCGGCGGAGACGCCAAAGCCGGGCGACCCGGCGTTTGCACGCGCAAGGGGGGTGATTGTGGCGACACCTGCGGCGGCGCTCGAGGCGGCGGCGCTTGTCGCGCGCGAGGCAGGTGTGATCCCAATTATGCTGGGCGACACGATCGAGGGCGAGGCGGTTGCGGTGGCGCGCGACATGGCGGCGCAGGCTCTTACGCACCGGCAGGAAGCACCCTGCGTGTTGATTTCCGGCGGCGAGACGACGGTGACGGTGCGCGGGACCGGCCGAGGCGGGCGGAACGCCGAATTTTTATTGGGTCTCGCGGTGGCCCTGGATGGCGCGCCTGGCATTCACGCGATCGCCTGCGACACCGACGGGATCGACGGCACGGAGGACAATGCGGGCGCCCTGCTCGCTCCGGACAGTTTGGCACGGGCGCGCGCACTTGGCCTGGATGCGGCAGCGCGCTTGCAAGATAATGATGGGTATGGGTTCTTCTTGGCTTTGGACGACCTGGTTGTCACCGGGCCGACCCGCACCAACGTAAACGACTTCAGGGCCATTCTTGTTAAGTAAAACCGGATTGCGCGGTTTGATAGGTGCGATGGGCGGCACCGCGGATCGATGCCCGCCATGGCCGGCATCGTGGAAGCCGCCGAGAAACAAAAGGTTCTTGGTTCTTTTCTCCAGAAAGGAACCCGCTTCGCCTGGGCTGCCCTTGAGGGAGATTTTCTGAATGCTGATGCCGCTGCCCGACGACTTGATCCTCGCCAGGCGCGCCGAAATCGTGGCCGCACTGCGTCGAATCGTGCCGGGCGAAGGCGTGATCGACAGCGAGGCGGAGCGGCGTGCCTATGAATGCGATGCGCTCACCGCGTATCGCACGCTGCCGCTGGTGGTTGTGCTGCCGGAGACCACCGAACAGGTCGTGGCCGTGCTGCGCTATTGCAGCGAGGCCGGGGTGAAGGTTGTGCCGCGTGGATCGGGCACATCGCTCTCGGGCGGGGCGCTACCGCTGGCGGATGCCGTGCTGCTGGCGATGGGCAAGTTCAAGCGCATTCTCGACATCGATTTTGAAAACCGGTGCGTGGTGGTGCAGCCGGGGGTTACAAACCTCGCGATCACTCATGCTGTGCAAGACAAGGGATTTTATTACGCGCCCGATCCTTCCAGCCAGATTGCATGCAGCATCGGCGGCAATGTAGCGGAGAATTCCGGCGGGGTGCATTGCCTGAAATACGGGCTGACCACCAACAACGTGATCGGTGTCGAGTTCGTGACGATCGAGGGCGAGGTGATCCGCCTGGGCGGCAAGCATTACGATGCGGCAGGTTACGATCTGCTGGGCGTGATGGTGGGATCGGAAGGCCTGCTGGGCGTGGTGACGGAAGTGACCGTGCGCATCCTGCCGAAACCACCGGGCGCCCGCGCGCTGTTGATCGGATTTCCAAGTGTGGAACAGGCCGGCGACTGTGTGGCCGATATCATTGCGCATGGCATCATTCCGGGCGGCATGGAGATGATGGACCGGCCGGCGACCCATGCGGCGGAAGCTTTCGTTCATGCCGGCTATCCGCTGGATGCGGAAGCGCTGTTGATCGTGGAGCTGGATGGCTGCGAGGCCGAGGTTTATCATCTGGTCGATGCGGTGGAGGGGATTGCCTCGGCGCATGGCGCAAATTCGCTGCGCACCAGCCACAGTGAGGAGGAGCGGCTGCTGTTCTGGGCGGGCAGAAAGGCGGCATTTCCGGCGGTCGGCCGTATTTCCCCCGATTTCTACTGTATGGATGGCACGATACCGCGCCGGCGGCTCAGCGAGGTATTGACGCGCATTCGTCAGATGGAGGGCCAATATGGTTTGCGCGTGGCGAACGTGTTTCATGCAGGCGACGGCAATTTGCATCCGCTGATCATGTATGATGCGAACCAGCCGGGCGAGCTGGCGCAGGCCGAGGAATTCGGCAACGACATTTTGAGGCTCTGCGTGGAGGTGGGCGGCGTGCTGACCGGCGAGCACGGCGTTGGCGTGGAGAAGCGCGATCTGATGGGATCGATGTTCAACGAGATCGATCTCAACCAGCAGCAGCGACTGAAATGCGCCTTCGATCCGCAAAGCCTGCTAAACCCAGGAAAAGTGTTCCCGCAATTGTGCCGCTGCGCGGAGCTCGGGCGCGTTCACGTGCACGGCGGAAATCTACGCTTCGCCGATATTCCCAGATTCTAAAATACAAAAGCCTTTTGCTTCTTTTCATCAGAAAAGAAGGCCTTCCCTCCTCCTTGATTTAGGCTCTTGGAAACAACGTGACCAACGAAACCGCCCTGCACCCCGCCGATGCAGTGGAAGTAGCCGAGATGGTCGCCGAAGCTGCTTCCAACCGGCAGCCCCTGTGCATCCAGGCTGGTAAAAGCAAGGGATCCTTTGGCCGCCCTATCGAGGGCACGCGTGTTCTCGATCTCGGCCGGATCGCCGGTGTTCTGGATTACGAGCCGGCCGAACTTTTTGTATCCGCGCGCGCAGCAACGCCGCTCGCGCAAATCGTTGACGAGCTGGACGCGCATGGGCAGATGCTGGCTTTCGAGCCGCCCGATTGGCGCGGCCTGTTTGGCGCGCAGGCGGAGCCGACGTTGGGCGGCACGGTCGCCTGCAATCTCGCCGGGCCGCGGCGGGTGCGCGCTGGGGCGGCGCGCGATCATTTCCTTGGGTTTTCGGCCATCGACGGCCGCGGCGATTTGTGGAAGGCCGGCGGCAAGGTGGTGAAGAACGTCACCGGCTATGACATGTGCAAGCTGCAGGCGGGCGCGTTTGGCACGTTGTCGGTTCTGCTCGATTGCACGATGCGGCTGCTGCCTAAACCGGAAACCTCCCGCACCGTGCTGTACCTTGGCCTATCCGATGTACGGGCTGTGCAGATGATGGCGACCGCGCTCAACTCGCAGCACGAGGTTTCGGCGGCCGCGCATTTGCCGGCGAAGGCGGCGGCCCGCAGCGCCTCGGCCGCCGGATTCCCGCCGACCACGTCGGTGACGGCGCTCCGCCTGGAGGGGCCACGCCCCTCCGTGGCGTTCAGGGCCGAGGCGCTCGAAGCATTGCACCGACCGGCTTTGGTTCTGGAGGAGGCAGAGAGTTTGCAGTTTTGGCGAGAAATTAGCGCCGTGCAAAACCTGCTATCCGGCACGGCGAGCATCCTGTGGCGTGTGTGCACGTCGCCGAGCCAGGCGCCGGCGGTTTTGCAGGCGGTGCGCGAAAATATCTCTGGTACCGAGGGTTTCTATGATTGGGGCGGCGGTTTGCTATGGATCGAGATCGATCCCGGCGTGGCCGACGCGGGTGCGGCGGCGATCCGCGGGGCGGCGGCACGCGAAGGCGGCCATGCAACGCTGCTCCGCGCCCCAGACGCGGTGCGCACGCGTATACCCGTGTTCCAACCGCTCGCGGCGCCGCTGGAAGCGCTCAGCCGGCGCGTCAAAACCGGCTTCGATCCGTTGGGTATTCTCAATCCCGGCCGCATGCAGCAAGGTATCTGATCGCCATGCAGACCCAGTTTTCCAAAGCGCAACTTGCGGATCCGGATACCGCGTCGTCCGAAAAAATCCTGCGCGCCTGCGTGCATTGCGGTTTCTGTACCGCCACCTGCCCGACCTATGTGCTGCTGGGTGACGAGTTGGATAGCCCGCGCGGGCGTATCTACCTTATCAAGGACATGCTCGAGAACAATCGGCCTGCGACCGAGAAAGTGGTGAAGCATATCGACCGCTGCCTCTCCTGCCTCAGTTGCATGACCACCTGCCCCTCCGGCGTGAATTACATGCATCTGGTGGATCACGCCCGGCATCACATCGAAAAAACCTATACGCGACCCCTGCCGGACCGCGCACTGCGCAGGTTGCTGGGTTTTGTGCTCCCGCGGCCAAAACTGTTTCGCCTGTCTCTGCAAGCCGCTTCGCTGGTAAAGCCGCTTGCACGCCTTTTGCCAGCCAGGCTGCGCGTAATGATCGACATCGCACCGCCACGCGTGCCGCGTGCTTCCAGCACCGACGGCTGCCGTATATTTCCGGCAGAAGGCGCGCGCAAGAAGCGCGTGGCTCTACTCACCGGCTGCGCACAGCGCGTGCTCGCGCCGCAGATCAATGAAGCGACGATCCGGCTTCTCACCCGACACGGCGTCGAAATTGTCATATCCGAGGGCGCGGGATGCTGCGGCGCGCTGACCCACCATCTCGGACAGAGCGGGAATGCGTACGCACGGCGCAACATCGAGGCGTGGACGCGTGAAATGCGCAAGCCGGGTGGCTTGGATGCGGTGGTGATCAACGCTTCCGGGTGCGGCACCACGGTGAAGGATTACGGTTTTATGTTCCGTACCGATCCAGTGCTGGCGGAGGCGGCAGCCAAGATATCTCTGCTGGCGTGCGATATTTCCGAGCTGCTGACTGACATTGGGCTGCTGCCCAGCGTCGTGCCGACCGGCCAGCGGGTGGCGTATCACAGCGCGTGTTCGCTGCAGCACGGCCAGGGGATACGTAGTGAGCCCAAAGCGCTGCTAAAAGCAGCGGGCTTCGATGTCGTCGACGTGCCGGAGGGCCATCTTTGTTGCGGATCGGCCGGCACCTACAACCTGCTGCAGCCTGAGATCGCCACGCAATTGCGGGACCGCAAGGTGCAGAATATCGCACGCACCGGTGCGGCGCTTGTTGCAGCCGGCAATATCGGCTGCATCACGCAGATCGCCGCGGCCGCTGAAATGCCTGTGCTGCACACGGTCGAACTGTTGGATTGGGCGACTGGCGGGCCGGCGCCACACGGAATCACCGAGATCGTTGAAGTAAATTAATAATCCAGAAGCTCTTCGCCCATTTTTCAGAGGAATTTGACGCGGGCCACGATGGGCGGGTCGATCGTTGCGATAGTGGGCTAAAGACCATCCTACGGCACAACGGCGCTTGATTTCAAAACGACCTGCCATGCCAATGGCCCTCACTCCTGACCGATGCTGCCGCTCCCTGGCCCACTCATGGGCCCCGATATGTGGAGGGCGGGGTGAGGGGCCGTCACCGCGACACAACCGAAATGCGTTCCACCTTGCTCCGCGCCAAAAACTCGGCGATGACACACCCATGAGCACCCGGACATACGATATTATCGGCATAGGCAACGCCATCGTCGATGTGGTGTCCCCCGCCGACCACAGCTTCCTCTCCAAGCACAACATGCATCCGGGCAGCATGGCGCTGATCGATTCGGCGCGCGCCGAGTTTTTATATGCCGCGATGCCGCCGGGCCAGGAGAGTAGCGGCGGCTCGGCTGCCAACACTTGTGCGGTAGCGGCCGCCCTCGGTGCCCGCGTCGCCTATCTTGGCAAGGTGGCGGATGACGCGCTGGGCCAGGTGTTCCGGGCCGAGATCGCCGCTTCCGGCGTCCACTTCCCCAGCCTTCCGCTCGCGTCAGGCGCGCCTACCGCGCGTTGCCTCATCCTGGTAACCGCTGATGGCCAGCGCACGATGAACACTTTTTTGGGCGCCTGCGTAGCGTTCAGCGCACAAGATGTGGATGCGGCGCTGATCGCCGACTCTTCGGTGCTGTATCTCGAAGGCTATCTATTCGATCCGCCGGCGGCGCAGGCCGCGTTCCGCGCCGCCGCCCGCGCCGCGCGTGGTGCCGGCCGCAAGGTTGCCCTTTCGCTTTCGGACGCGTTCTGCGTCGATCGCCACCGCGCCGCCTTCCTCGAATTGATGGCGGATGTGGACATCCTGTTCGCCAACGAGGTCGAGATCTGCAGCCTGTTCGAGGCCAATGATTTCGATGACGCCGCGGAGGCCGCGCGGAAAACCATCCCGCTTTCGGCGCTCACGCGGAGCGAGGCCGGCAGCCTGATCCTGCGCGGGCCCGAGAGCGTGCGCGTCGCGGCCGCGCCAACCGCCCTGGTCGACAGCACAGGCGCGGGCGATGCCTATGCCGCCGGCTTCCTCACCGCTTTCACCAAGGGTCGCGACCTCGCCGCTTGCGGCCGCCTGGGCAGCCTGGCCGCTGCCGAGGTGATTTCGCATTACGGCGCCCGCCCGGAAGCCGATATCAGCGCCTATCTCGGGCAGGTGTAGATTCGCCCTACCGCGCCTCGGGCTAAATAGCGGAAAATTTGCGGTCAACTTTTGGCTGCTCCACGCCTATATGCGTATCAAGAGCCGGCTCCCGCCGATCGATGGCACGGGCGGCGGCTGCAAAAGGACCATGGCGACCATGAAAGTTCTGTCCGGCAGACAAGCGCCGCCAAAATCCACGGCCGAGGACAAGCCGGCACAGCATTCCGGCAGCACCGCCTTGTATACCTATCTCAACACCACGCTGAAATCGCCCAGGCTGCGTCGCTTGCTTGAGGAAGCCGCACGCGACCATGCGCCGGAGGCACAGGGTGCCGGGCGAGCGTGACCAAATAGACGAGGTCATCCAGAACTCCACGCTTCCCTACAACAACCTGCAGCAGACTTTGGCCCTCGGCCTGCTTGTTCTCGCCAAGCACGACCGGGCCGAATACGAGTTCGGCCAGGGCTATACCGACCCGCAACTGGCCGCGCAGGACGGCTTCACATCCGCCGAGATGGGGAAAATCCGTGAGCAGGCCGGCATCATGCTGGCCCAGTTCGCCGCCTATCTGTCGACCCCCGACGGACGCGGCTGGCAGGGATGGTGGCCCCCGATCGTGCAGGGCCTGATCTCCGCCTTCATCTACAGCCTGTTCCTGATTGCCATTGCGATCATGGCCAAGCTGGGCGGCCACGACCTGATCGACATTCTTCGCGACGCGCTCAAGCCAGGCTGACCCAAAGGGGAACCGCCACTCGTCAGCCGCCGATGGCCTCCGCCGCGGCCACATCCAGCAGGCGCTCGATCACCTCGGGTTCCTGCGCGCCGGCAATCGCGTGGCAGCCGGAGACCACGAAGCAGGGGACACCGTTGATCCCCAGCCGGTGCGCCCGCAGATTATCCGCATGCACGGCATCCACGTCGGCGGTGCTGGCCAGGAACCCGCGCGCGGCCACTGGCCGCAGCCCGCAGGAGGCCGCGATCGCCGCCAAAACCGCGCTATCGCCGATGTCCCGCCCGTCGCTGAAATGGGCGGCGAACACCGCCTCCACCACCTCGTCGGCACGCCCGAATGCGGCCGCCCAGCGGACCAACCGGTGCGCATCCACGCTGGATGGCGTGCGCCGGATCCGGTCGAACCGGAACATCACGCCCTCGGCCCGGCCGATCTCGGTGATCGAGGCATACAAGCGCCGGGCCCGCTCCTCGCCGCCAAATTTCCTCATCACGTAGTCGCTACGAGACATACCGGCGCGTGGCATGTCAGGATTCAGCAGAAAAGGGCGCCAGCTGACGTCGACCAGCAGATCAGGCCGCCGCGCGAGCGTTCGGAACAGGCGGCGGACCCCAAGATAGCACCAGGGACACACAAGATCGTGAACGACCTCGATCGCAAGACGGGCTTTCGGTGGGGCAAGAACATTCACACACGCATCCTAGCGGCCAGTGACTGAACAAACATAGAGGGTCGCACACGCTCGCCACGGGAATTTGACATGATCACATTGTACGAGCTTGCGGGACGCGATCCCGAGCTGCGCTTCAGCCCCTATTGCTGGCGTATCCGGATGGCGCTGGCCCATAAAGGCCTCGATGCTACCACAATCCCCTGGCGTTTCAGCGAGGTGGCCTCGCTTCCCGGCGCGCCGGCCAACCGCAAAGTGCCGGTGCTCACCGACGGCGCGAAAGTGGTTGCTGACTCGGTCGAAATCGCCCTCTATCTCGAGGATCGCTACGGCAACGGGCCCAGCCTGTTCGGCGGCCCAGGCGGCGAGGCGCATGTGCATTTCATCCTCGCCTGGGCCGACAGCATCCTGATCCCGGCCATGGCGCCGATCGTCGCCCCCAGCGTCCTGCCGCTCCTGCGCCCCGAGGACCAAATTTATTTCCGTGCCAGCCGCGAGGCCCGCTTCGGCATCACCTTCGAACAACTGGCGCAAGAACGTGGCGCGCGCCTGCCGGCCTTGCGCAAGCTTCTGGCGCCGCTGCGCCTGACCCTCGCCAGGCAGCCATTCCTCGGCGGCGGCGAGCCGAGCTACGCCGATTACGGCGTGTTCGGCTGCTTCCAATGGGCGCGCTGCGTCGGCGCCCCCGCCCCTCTGGAGCCAGGGGACAAAATCACCTGCTGGCTCACCGAAATGCTCAACCTGTTCGACGGCTTTGCCGCCCGCGCAAAGATCGAGGAGCCGGCGCTGCTCGACTGACGTATCAAGGGGGGTGAGGAAGGCTCTTCTTTTCTTCGGAAAAGAACGGCTTGCCTTACAAACGATTGATAGTGTTCGGACAGCGTCATGCGCGCCTACCCCATCTTCCTCTCCCTGCAGGGCCGCCGCGTCGTCGTGCTGGGAGATGACGACGCGGCCGATCGGCGCGCTGCAACCTTCGCCGGCCTCGGCGCATCGGTCGAACGCGTGTCGTCGGCCTCCGAGGCCCAGCTTGCCGGCTGCGCACTGGCGGTCGCCTCCGGCGCCCCGGAGGCGGAACTCGCCGCATTCTCCGCCGCCGCGCAGCGTCTCGGCGTGCCAGTGAATGTGGTCGACCGCCCGGAGTATTGCAGTTTTTCGACGCCCGCGATCGTCGACCGCGATCCCCTCACCATCGCCATCGGCACCGGCGGCGCCTCGCCCGTGCTCGCACGGCTCCTGCGGGCAAAACTCGAAACTTTTATTGCCCCCGCCTGGGGCCAGCTCGCTCGCCTCGCCGACCGGCTGAAGGCGGAAACGCGCCGCCGCCTGCCCGATACGCGAGCGCGCCGCCGGATGCTCGAGCAGGCGCTTGGCGGCACCGTGGCCGATGCCGTGTTCGCCGGCGACGAGGTGGCCGCCGAAGCGCTCTATCTGCGCCAGCTGGAAGCCGCGGCAACCGGCGCTACCACCACATCGCCAGGCATGGTGCACCTGGTTGGCGCGGGGCCGGGCGCCGCGGACCTGATCTCGCTGCGCGGCCTGCGGCTGCTGGGCGAGGCAGATGTGATTGTGCATGACCGCCTTGGCACCGCCGAGGTGCTGGACCTCGCCCGCCGTGATGCCGAACGGATCGATGTAGGCAAAAGCCAGGGCGACCACACCATGCCACAGCAGGACATCAACGCCCTGCTCGTGCGTCTGGCACAGGAAGGCCGGCGTGTGGTGCGCCTGAAGGGGGGCGACCCGTTCATCTTCGGCCGGGGCGGCGAGGAGGTGGAGGCGTTGCAAGCCGCCGGTGTTGCGGTGGAGGTCGTGCCAGGCATCACCGCGGCGCTGGCCTGCGCGGCCTCGGCGCTGCTGCCCCTCACTCACCGCGCCGATGCCCACGCCGTGACCTTCGTCACCGCGCATCGCCGCCGGCCCGATCTCGGCATCGACTATGCCGGGTTGCTTCGACCTGGCGTCACATTGGCCATCTATATGGGCCTGGCCACCCTGCCCCGGCTACGCGACGAGCTAGATGGAGCTGGCTTCACCACGCGCCTGCCTGCCGTTCTGATCGAGAATGGCGGCACGCCTCATACACGCGTTCTGCGCGGCACGGTCGAGGAACTTGCCGAAACGGCAAGCGCTTGGGCCGCGGGCGGGCCAGTGCTGATCCTTTTGGGCGGCACCGCCAATCGTATCACGAACGGCATGACGGGCTTTGGCTTCACGCAGATTTAACGATCTGGGGTCAGGTAATGATCTTTATACGATTTTGTGATGGGATTAAGGAACCGCGCGGTACCACCTGCCAGCGTTAACACGGCCTGTGTCGAGGCCAGTCCTGTGTCGAGGCTAGTCTTGGCGATGATCGGCGGGGATAGCGCTGGTGGTCCATGAGTGATACTTAATTATTAGGTCAGGCAATGCAAACATCCAAGATCGTCGAAGTAGACGGCGTATTCATCGGCGCGGCCGTGCTCCTCCCGGAAGCACAGGGCTGGCGCTTCGTGGCGGCAGACCATCGCGCTGACAGCGCGGATGGCCGCACCGCCCCCACCCTTCATGATGCCCAGCAACTGGCGAAGCGTGCATATTTCACGTCTCGCGGACGCGCGCTGGCACCCTGTCGGGTTGGGCCAGGGTGGGAAGGGAAGGGCACGCCGCCCCCAACAATTGGGCCGGTGGGCAATAGCTTAGACGGGGCACCAGGATGACAACTCTATCGGGCGAGGGCGCGGCCACGGCCTAGTTTGATGCCGTTTGTCATTGCCCAGCGCACGTCGCTGGCACGGTCCAGCCCGGTCAGCACGAGTTCTGCCCGGCTTGGGATAAGACCGAGCAGGCTGTCGGGCCGGTTCGCGAATTCGGGCGCGAGTTTCATCTGGACATAGTCGAAATCCGCTTCCCGCAGATCGATCACGTGCAGCATCGGCAACGTGGCACCTGCGAGGCAAAGACGGTAGCCGCGTGAGCGGACAAAATTGCGGGCGAACAGAAAGGCGCCCGGATCTGCCAGCATATCGGCCGGTCGAATATTCAGGTTCACCTGGCCGCGCAGGTTCAAGGGCAGCGCATCGTCGAAACGCATAAAGTCCGGCCCCAGCACTGTCGCCACGTTCAAGGCGATCGCTAGACGGCCCGGCCCATGGACATCCCTTGGTACGCCGAGCATCGCCAGCATCCGCCGGTCCAGCGTACGGGTCAGGCGCCGGAACAGCCAAGTATCGGCCTTGATCCCGCGGCCTGGCGTAAGGCTCGCCCCCAGCGCGTGCACGGCGAAGTAACGCTCTTCCCAGACCGGTTCGGTTTGAATCTGCGCAAAGCGTGCCGCCGGCGGCCCCGCCGGCATCAGCCGCATGATCGTCCGCCAGCGCGCGAACTGCGCCAGATCCGCCTGCGTCAGCGATGCCTCCAGCGCCGCCAGTTGCTGCACGTCCAGCGGGGCCGGGGGCGATGGGGGGTGGCTGGGCACATCCTCGGCTAGCTCATCGAGCAGCCACACAGCCTGCTGCGGCAGTTCGTACAAACTTACCAGCTCACCAAGCGTGGGGGTAGCGCCGGACTGGTCGCTCAGCAGGTGCTCCAAGGCCTCCATCGTACCGGCGATCTCATGGCCGCCGCGGCTGCGCCACACGATCGCGATCCGCCCGCGCGAAAGCTCGAACGCTTGCGCCCGGTCCGCCCCGGCTAACCCGTCGAGCGCCTCGCGTGCCAACCGTAGATGATGCGGCTTGGTGAGCGATGGCGGCAGACGATCGATATGCAGCAGCAGCGCCCGACGGCTCGCGCCCGACAGCTCGCTCTGCCGCAGCACCTCACGCAGTGAATCCGACTGGTCGGTCCGCATCGGGCTCAGCCCCGCCCACCAAGGCTGGCGCCTGGCATGGAAGCGGAGTCCAGCAGGGCCGGCATGGTGCAGCCCGCCCGCCCGGCGATCCCCAAGCTGCCGGCACGGGAAACGCATTGCCGCAGCGTACAGGCGGGCGCCCCTTGGCAGCCCGCCATGCGTGCCGCGGCCTGCGCGTTATCGAAAAATGCCCCCTGAAAGCGTCTGATCCCACGTGCCTGGCCCCAGGCCAGCCCGTGCTCCGACTCCAACCCCTGCAGCACGATCCTATGAAAGCCAATCCTTGCCAGCGTCATCGCCACGCTGCCATGCGGATCGTGCACGGAGTCGGCCAGATGCTGCGACCACACCAGTTTGACCACGTCTGGCCGCAGCACCGCCGGCTGCAGCAGCATCAGCATGGCGGCATCGAGCGGCCCTACGATCAGCTCGAACCCGGCCAGGCCGAACAGGCTGCGCACGTTCTCCAACAATTCATTTTCCACGCAGGCCTGCATCGGACCCACTTCGATGGCCATTTGCACGCCGGCATCTCGCGCCAGGCGTGACATCCGCGCGAATCCGGGCGTGAGGATCGCCTCCAGGCTCAGGCTCACATGGATCTGCAGCCCGCCGTGCAACGCTACACGCGTCAGCCGTCCGCCCGACTGCAGATCGTCGTGCAGCACGCGTATCAGCCGCTTATCGAGCCGAGCCGAAAAATGATGCATCAGGTAGGGGTCGCTCAGCGCCTCCACCACCACCGGCCGGAGGTTCAATGCCGTAAGCGAAACCCCGAGCGTGCGGAAACAGGGTTTTAGGCGGCTCGCCAGCGGCAGTGTTCTGTCGGGGTTCAGCGCCATCCCAGTTTGCTGCACCAGCAGCTCGGCCAAAGGTGCGTGCGCCGCGATCTCCTCAAGCGCCGCCAGGCTCAACGCACCCAAGGGCGGGCTATCCGGGGTGGGGTTATCCGAGATCGGTCTATCGGAAGTTCGGGGTTCCCGCGACGCCACGACGCCGTCAACCAATCCTGTGACAAAGGCGCGGAAGGCGGACGAATCGGCCCCCAGCCGCCAGAACGAGATCAACCGCGCTGGATCGGGCACGTCGGCCTCGAATAGCCGAGCCAAGGTGGCCTTCAGCTGTGCCGGCGCCTCCTGCGTTTCGCCGGGTGCACGCGGCAGGGCACAGAGCAGAACATGATCCTGGTTCGGCAGCACCAGCACCTGGCCCCCTGCCCGTTGCGCGCAATCCTGCATCAGCACGAGTGCCACCCTGGCGTGATGCGGTCGCGGTGCAGGTGCGGCAAGACGAGAGAGATGCAGGACAACAACGATCTTGTCCTGGGGATGGCGAAGCCATCGATCCGCCATGTCTGCGAGAACGCGTTCCGCCCCCGATCCCGCCGGGAGGCTGGCCGCCAGGTAAGGGCGCGCGAGCGCGGCCTCCGTCATCCCGCCCCAACCTGGCGGATTGCCAAACACGCGGGAAAGGTAGGTCGCGTCTGGTTTCCGATGACCGGCCTCATTTTAATACGATGGCGTTCAGAGATCGCGGTCTCGCCGGTGTTCAGCTGCACGCGTTCCTGCTCTAAGGTGCGACCACTATGGTTGATTGGACGTTAGCGCCTGGGCTTCTGCGCGATGGTTTGCGTGTATACGCGATCGGAGACGTGCATGGTTGCCTCGACAGACTGGTCAGCCTGCACTGGGCGATCACTGCAGACCTCGCGGCCCACCCGGTGCCAGAGAGCGTGCTCATCCACATGGGCGACTATGTCGATCGCGGACCAGACAGCGCCGGCGTGGTCTGGCTTCTCACCGGCACCGTGGCCCCGCCGGTCACCCGCCGGGCCGACCTCATGGGCAACCACGAGGTGATGATGCTGGAGGCACTTACCGGCGAAAACCCGCGGACCGCCGAGATCTGGCTCGACAATGGCGGCATCACCACGTTGGAAAGCTACCATGTGTCTGCCGCAGACAGCCCGGAGGCATGGGCTGCTTCCATACCGCTAGCCCATAGGCAATGGCTGAAAACCCGCGAGCTCCTGCACATGGAGGATGGCTACCTGTTCGTTCATGCCGGGATCCGCCCCGGCCGCGCCATCACCCGGCAACGCCCGGAAGACCTTCTATGGATCCGCGACCCCTTCCTCGCCAGCCAGGACAAGCATCCGGCCATCGTGGTTCACGGCCACACCCCGCGCGCGGAACCCGATATCCAGCCCAACCGCATCGGCATCGATACCGGCGCCGTGATGGGCGGCACCCTGACCTGCCTGGTATTGGAGCAGAACCGCATGCGCTTCCTGACCGCCTAACGGTTCGGCGGCCTGCGGCGGACCGAAATCCGGACTGGTATCGCATTGCCGGCAGGCACATGGCGGTTGCGGAATCGCGCTAATCCGCAACTCTCTTGAAACGAGATAGACTCTCGCCTTGCCTATGCCAAATTGGATCGATACGCATATCAGGATGATGGGCGATGCAAGTGCGACCATGGACCAGGAGCTGGCCGACGCAATCCCGCGGCTGACCCGGGCCAGCGTGCTCGTGGTCGGCGACGCGATGCTCGACCGCTACGTGTTCGGCTCCGTCTCCCGCATCAGTCCCGAAGCGCCCGTCCCCGTGCTCGGGGTCGACCGCGAGCTTGCCGTGCCGGGCGGCGCCGGCAATGTGGTCCGCAACCTCACCGCGCTGGGGGCCGCCGTTGCCTTCGTCTCGGTGGTCGGGGATGACCAGGCAGGCTCCGATCTCACCGGCCTGATCGGCGGCCAGCCCAATGTCGAACCCTGGCTTCTCGTGCAGGGAGGCCGCTGCACCACCGTGAAAACCCGTTTCGTCGCCGCCGGCCAGCAGCTTCTGCGCACCGACCAGGAGATCACGGGGCCGATCCACCCAAAACTCGCCGAGCGCATGCTACGCATTACCGGTGACGCGCTGGCCGCCACCACCGTCACCGTCCTCTCCGACTATCGCAAGGGCGTGCTGGCGGGTGACGTCGCCCGCCAGATCATCACCCTGGCCCGCGCCGCGGGCCGAAAAGTGGTGGTCGACCCGCGCGGCCCCGATTACGATCGCTACGCGGGCGCCGACGTTGCCGTGCCCAGCCTCAAGGAGCTGGAGTCGGTCACCGGCATGGCGGTCTCGTCCGACGCGAAGATCGCCTCGGCCGCTTCGTGGCTACGCACCGCCCATGGTTTCGACGCTGTCGTGGTCAACCGGGGTGCAGACGGGCTTTCGGTGATCAGCGCCGCCGCCCCACTGCATCTGGCGCCCGCTGTCAGCGAAGTGTTCGACCTCTCCGGCGCTTGCGATACCGTTATTTCGGCCCTCGCCGCCGGACTCGCCATCGGCCTGCCCCTGCCCGTCGCGGCCCGCCTCGCAAACCTCGCCATGGGTGTCGCGGCAGGGCAGCCCGGCATGGCGGTCGCGCAAGGCACCGACCTTCTCGCCATGCTCACCCCACAAGGGCGCGCGTTGCGGAAAATCGTGTCGACCGACGTCGCCGTCGAACAAGTGGATCGCTGGCGCCGCCTCGGCCTGCGCACCGCGCTGATCACCGCCTCGCCACGCCGGCTCAGCCGCGCCCGGCTGGAGACCGCGCGGGCCACTTGCGACCGCCTGGTGCTCGGCCTCGAATCCGCCGAAGCCGAATCCGAGGAAGATAGCGTCAAGCGCACGCTGGCCGAAGCCGCGGGCCTCGGCGCGGTGGACCTGATCTGCGTGTTCCCCGAGGGCGGCCAGACCGACACGCTCCTGCAATTGCGCCCTGACCTGCTGATCGATGCCACCCCCGGCCCGGCCCTCGCCGAACTCGTGCAAGGCTGGGGCGGCGAAGTCGTCGCCGGCTAGCCGCTACCCTTTAAGGCGATCGCCACCCGGCGATGCAGGAACACGATTTTTGCGGGTGGGGTGTTAGCCGCGGCAAAGAGGAGCGAGAGCCAGGAAGGAACGCCTTATTTCTCGAAAAAAAGACCTTACACAAATCCCGGTGGCGGCACGGTTTCGCGGGTTTGCGGGATGCGCGCGCGAATCAGATCGTGGAATTGCAAAACGCAGATTTCGTGGCGGCTGAGCGGGCCCGGCCGGTAGGCGCTCGAGCGCAAGCCAAGCTGCACGCGGGCACACAGCGAACGATCCTCGGCATTGACCTGGTCGTTCAGCTTGGTGCCGAGCGCTTGCACCTCGCGCATTTCCGGCCTGTCGTCTGGCAGCGCGAAGGCACCGCCGCGCACCACGCATTTGCCGGGGCCGCGTGGCAGGATCTGAAAGAAATCAACCTGGTCGGGGTATACGTCCATGCCGAGATTGGGGAGCATGCTGTAGAAGCGCCAGCAACGCCGGTTGGCTGCCGGCAGATGGGTGCTTACCAGCGGCAGCATGTGCTGGTAGCGCGCCTCGTCCGGGTTCGAGCTTGGGGCCGTGCGCAGCCAGCTCACGCCGCGGGCGACACCGCTGGCGAGGTTCAGCTGGTCGTCGTAATCCGGGGTGAACATGCGGGCTAAGCCGGGGTGGCCGATCGGCACGTGGTAGGATTCGAGATAGTTGTCCATGGCGACTTTCCAGTCGACATCCCAGGCTTCCTCATACACGGAGGTCAGGGGCCACATGTTGTCAATCTGGTACGGGAGAAGATCCTCCAACATGGTGCCCCACGCTGTGGCAGGCGGTTGCGGCGGGGATTCGGCCATGCACACGAAGACAAAGCCGACCATGGTCGCGACATGGACGGGCACCAGGCCGTGCAGGTTGAGATCCAGATCGGGAAAGGAGTCGCGCACCGGTAGGCCGCGGAGCGTGCCGTCGAGATTGTAGGTCCAGCCATGGTAGGGGCAGGTGATGGCGCCGCGGCAGGTGCCGTTGCCCTCGACGAGGCGCGCGGCGCGGTGTCGGCACACGTTGTGGAAGGCACGTATTTCATGGTCGCGGCCGCGCAGAACCACGATGCTGTCATGGCCGAGCTCGAAGGTTGTGTAGTCGCCCGGGGCGGCGATGTTGCTAACGTGGCAAGCAAGCTGCCAGCTTGGTTTCAACACGTGCTCGATTTCCAGCCGGTTGGCCGCCGCGCTGTTGTAGGCCCAGGGGGGGAGGCCGCGGGGGTATGTATCCCTGGCCACTGAGTCGAACCGGTCGGCTGAGAACACGGCATCCATGCGCCTGCCCCTAAATTGATTAGTCATTCAAAATAACCCCCGGGTCGCGTTTTGGCAAGGGATTTCGGCTTTGGGCCGGGATTTAGGTGCAGCGTGATCGGTGGCGCTGGCCGACATAATTCAAGGAAACCGCGATATATCCAACCGAATCTCGGATCTACGGCGTGCCAAGGCGTTTTGTAGCCGGGTGAGAAACGATGGGTCGTCCGTGGGACGACACATTCTACGGAGCAGCTCCGCCGCGGCTCTTTTTGAATGACCATACAATACGGCGGAAACCGGCGACCACCACCTGCTGCAGGTTACGCAGCCCAACGCCGAGAACAGGCTCTAGGCTATAGATATAATCTCCCTGATGCGCCGCCCCAGCGTTTCCAGCGAAAACGGTTTGGTCACGATATGCATGCCGGGTTTCAGATGGCCCGCGCCGACCACCGCGTTTTCCGCGTAACCGGTAATGAACAGGATTTTCAGGTCCGGGCGGGCAACCAGGGCAGCGTCGGCAAGCTGGCGGCCATTCATCCCACCTGGCAGCCCGACATCCGTCACCAGCAAATCAACGCGGCCACCCGATTGCAAAACCTTTAAGCCCAAGGTGCCATCTTCGGCCTCCAATGCGTGGTAGCCAAGCTCTTCCAATACTTCCACAACCAGCATCCGCACGGCGGGCTCGTCATCGACCACCAGAACCGTTTCGCCGTCGCCGCGCTCTAGCATTTCGGCCTGGTCCGCCTGTTCGGGCACATCAGAGGTACCGATATAACTTGGCAGATACAGGCACAATGTCGTGCCCTGGCCGGGCTCCGAAATGATCCGTGCCTGGCCGCCGGTTTGCCTGACAAACCCATACACCATGCTGAGACCCAGCCCGGTGCCCTCGCCAATCGGCTTGGTGGTAAAGAATGGGTCGAAAGCGCGGGCCATCACCTCGGCCGTCATGCCGCCTCCAGTATCGATCACACACAGCGAAACATAAGATCCCGCTTCCAGATCATGCGTCTTGGCCTCGGACGAATCGAAAACGTGGTTGGTGGTTTCTATTGTGAGCATGCCACCATCGGGCATCGCATCGCGCGCGTTGAGGCACAGGTTCAACAGCACGTTTTCAAGCTGGTTCGGGTCGACGAGAATCGGCCATAATCCCGGTGCGCCGATCACCGCAACCTCGATGGAGGGCCCCATCGTCCGGCGGATTAATTCGTCCATCCCGGCCACCAGGCGATTCACGTTAGTCGGTTTCGGATCCAGCGTCTGCCGACGCGAAAACGCGAGTAGCCGATGCGTCAGGCTGGCGGCGCGCCTTGCGGCACCCTGCGCGGTCTGCACATAGCGCTCGAGTTCTTCTGTCCGGCCTTGGGCCAGGCGCAGTTCCAGCAATTCCAGGCTGCCGGAGACGCCGGTGAGCAAATTGTTGAAGTCATGCGCAAGGCCGCCGGTCAGCTGGCCCACCGCCTCCATCTTCTGCGATTGGCGCAGCTTCGCCTCGGCCGCCATCAGCTCCGCCGTGCGTTCCCGCATCTGGTTTTCCAGGGTGGCGTTCAGATTTGCCAAAGCGCGCTCGGAGGTTTTCTGGTCCTCGATGTCGGCGCTGGTGCCGATCCAGCGGGTGATCAACCCGTTTGCGTCGCGGATCGGAATAGCGCGGGTGATGTGCCAGCGAAACATCCCGTCGTGCCGGCGGATGCGGTATTCGGTCGTAAAGGGTTGGCCGGTGGCCAAAGCCTCCCGCCAAAGTGCCACTGCGCCCTCGATGTCGTCCGGGTGAACGGGCGCCCAGCCATCGGGCTTCAACTCCGATGCTGGAATGCCGGAATATTCAGGGACGCGCGCATTGAACCAGTCGATCCGCCCGTCTGGCAGCGATGTCCAGACCATGCTCGGCATCATCTGCGCGAACATCTCAAATTTTGCCGCCGTTTCAAGGGCGGCATCCTCGGACACCCTGCGTTCGGTGATATCGGCGACTGAGCCGAGCAGGCGGGCAACTTTGGCCCCCGTGCCAAATTGCGGTCTGGCCCTGATTTTCAGCCAGGCCGGGCTGCCATCGGCCTTGATCATCCGGCATTCAATGTTCCAGTCCTCCCTGCGATCCAGGGCCGCGCGGAAGCCGGCATCCACGCGCGCGCGATCGGGCTCCGGGATATGAGTCAGGAACCGCTCGTAGCTCCAGTCGGCAAGCGGCGGCGTGTAGCCGAAAATCTCGTCATGGCGTGCCGAACGTACCGTCTTGCCGGTGGCAACATCATATTCCCAATAGCCTAGCCCGCTCGATTCAAGCACAAGGCGCAGCCGCTCCTCGCTCTCGCGAAGCCTTGCCTCCGCCCGGCTCCGCTCGGCGGCATCCCAGATGCGCGCCGCCACCGCCTCCACGAGCGCGATTTCCTCAGGCGTCCATGCATGGGGCCTGCTGTGGGTGATGTAGAGCGAGCCGGTATAGACGCCATCGCGGACCAGCGGCACGGAGAGATGGGCGCGCGTGCCGAGTTTTGTCGCGAAATCGCTGGCTCCACGCTCGTCCGCCTGTACGTCATCGTAGAATACCGTGTGGCCCAGGCGCATCTCTGCCACGTGATGAGAGCCAAGCGTCGCCATCGGGAAAAGTCCGTTCACCGGGGGCAAACCGTCCACATAGCCATCGGTGATCAGCAGGGTTTCACCATCCGGCTGCATCTCGCTATAGCCGATCCTGTCGGCGCCCAGAAAGCGGCCAAGCCGGCTCGCGGCCGCACCGAGGATTTCCTTCGGCTCCGTCAGGCCGCGCAGTTCATCCTGCAATTGGAGCAAAAAACCCTGCCGCCACTCGGCGAGACGCCGTTCAGTGATATCCACCGACACGCCGATGAGCCGCACAGGCCGGCTCGATCCATCGCGCGAAAGCCGGCCGCGGGCCGCCACCCAAAGCAACGAGCCGTCCGGCCGAATCACCCGGTGCTCATGGGAAAAATCGCTTTCGCCCGCCATCATGCGCGCATGCGCGGCGCGGGCGGCCCGAACATCATTCGGGTGAAGCAGGCCTAGATAATAGCCAAGCGGCTTGCCCGCCGCCACCTCTGCCGCATCGATCCCGTAAATCCTGGCAAAATTGGCGTCGCCATAAACTTTCCCGGCGACCAGATCGCCATCCCAGATGCCGATGATGCGCGAGGCGTCGATGGCGAGTTCCGATGAGGAGCCTTGGGGGGTGTCACGCTCCAGCGCCGCATCGAGGGTGCCGGCAAGGGAGTGATTGCCCCGGCCAGTCTCCGTGCCCGCCGGGCAGGCCGCATTTAGCTTGTCCCATGCTGTGCTCACGAAATCGTCAATCCGCCGCCCTTCGTTTCAAAAAGAATACAAACCGAGCCGAGCGTTTTCGCGCAAAACAAGCTGAAAGTCAGGCCCCCTTAAGTCACGAACGGGTGATTCTTCGACGGGTCGGGTGCGAATTCGTCCAGCCTCAAATCGGTATGGAGAATGCCGGCTCGCCTGGGTAATCTGCTTCCCATGTTTGCCGGCGCCAAGGCGTTGGACATACCATTACGAACACAGTCCAACCGGCATGGTTCCCAACCCAGAAAAGGGTTTCAATGTTGTCCCGATGTTACGCTGGAGCAGGCCGCGCCGGCCTGTGGCCTTCTCTGTTCGCCTTGGCCCTCGCCATCCTGCTTCCGGCCGAAGCAACCCAGGCCGCGGGGCGGGCTTCCCTGCCGATACGTGTGGTCGTGGTCACCACCTTCGAGATCGGCAAGGATAGCGGGGACACGGCCGGCGAATTTCAGGAGTGGGTCGAGAAGCTGCCATTGAACGAGGTTGCACCATTCCCGCAAGGCTACCATGCGCTACGACTGAACCGAACGCTCGGCGTCCTCGGAATCGTTACCGGTGAAGGACCGACGCGCGCCGCAGCCTCCATCGAGGCATTGGGCAACGATCCACGATTCGATCTCAGCCATGCCTATATCGTGCTGGCGGGGATAGCCGGCGTGGATCCTGCCGTGGGATCCTCGGGATCGGCCTTCTGGGCACTGCACGTGGTCGATGGGGATCTGGCGCACGAAATCGACGCGCGCGAAATCCCGCCCGACTGGAAAACCGGCTATGTGCCGCTGCAACGCGCACATCCCTACGAAATGCCGGTGCCCGATGCGCAGTCGATCGACGGCAGCAGCATGTTCACGCTCAATGCCGGGCTGGTGCGCTGGGCCTACCAGCAGACGCGAACCGTGGTTCTGGCCGACAGCCCAGCGCTGAAAGCGATCCGCGCCCGCTACACAGGTTTTTCGGCCGGCCAGGCCCCGGCCACGGTAGGGGTCGGCGATACGCTCTCCGCTGGCACTTTCTGGCTCGGCGCCCGGATGAACCAATGGGCGGAGGACTGGGTAGCCTACTGGACCCACGGGCGAGGCCGATTTGCCACCACCGCCGAGGAGGATGCCGGCTTCATGCAGGCGCTCACCTTCCTCGCCCAAATACACAAAGTGGATCTGAACCGCGTGCTGGTGCTGCGCACGGCCAGCAATTTCGACATGCCGCCGCCAGGCCAAACCCCCGCGCAAATGCTAGCGGCCGAGGCCCAGCCTGGCAGCCTCAGCGCATTTGCCCAGTCGATCGACGCCGCCTATGCCGTGGGCAGCCAGGTCGTGCGCACCCTTGCTGGGCACTGGGATGTGTACCGGACAAAAGTCCCGGCAAGCCCGTGAGCGGCGGTGTTCGACCGATGATACGCGGCCTGTGCTGCCTGGCCGCCACCATGCTGATCGTGGCGCCGGGAGCAGTTCCCGCACGGGCCCGTGTCGCGCCCGATCCGACATCCCGAATCGCTGCGGCCTTCGAACGTCTTCGAGCCGACCCGCTGCGGCTGCGTGCCTTCCTCGCCGGCATGCCGAAGGGTGGCGACCTGCATAATCATCTGGACGGCGCGATCTACGCCGAAACCTGGCTTGCCCGGGCCAAAAGCACCGGCCTGTGCATCGATATCGCAGCCCTGGCCATCCGCCGGCCGCCCTGCACCAGCAGCCAGCCCCGCGCCGACCAAGCCTTTGCCAGCCAGCCGGGCCTCGAAGACAGCATGATCGACTCCCTCTCGATGCGCGATTTCGTGCCGCGGCCGGGCGACGCCTCGGGTCACGACCATTTCTTCGCCACGTTCGGAAAATTCACGGCGGCCGCCGACGACCCGGCCGAGCTTCTGGTGGAGGAGACACGACGGGCGGCAGCCGAGCATATCGCGTATCTCGAACTGATGTGGGCGCCGCGCCGGCGTGAGGCGGCGGCAGCGGGCGCTACCTCCAACTGGCACGGCGATGATTTTGCCGGCGACCTGGCGCCGATTGCCGATCGCATCGCGAAGATCGCAGTTTTAGCCAAACAGGATATCGATACGGCGGAGGCGCAACTGCGGGCGGTGCTTGGCTGCGCAGGCAGCGCGCCGGAACCGGCCTGTTCCGTCACCATCCGTTTCCTGGCGTTTTCACTGCGCACCGAGGAACCGAAATCGGTATTCGCCCAGATGGCATTTGATTTTGCGCTGGCCGAGGCGGATCGTCGCGTCGTCGGCGTGAATATCGTCGCACCTGAGGACAATCCGGTGGCGTTGCGGGATTACACCTTGCACATGCGGATGCTGCAGTTCTTTCACTTGAAATACCCGGAAATAAAACTCAGCCTGCATGCGGGTGAATTGGCGTTCGGCCTAGTACCGCCTGAAGCTCTGCGGTTCCATATCCGGCAGGCGGTGGAAATCGCGGGGGCGAGCCGGATCGGGCATGGCGTTGACGTGATGTATGAGGCGGACCCCACCGCGCTTCTGGCGGAGATGGCGGCGCACAAAATAGCCTTGGAAATCAATGAGACGAGCAATGCGCAAATACTCGGCGTGAGTGGCGCGCAGCATCCGTTCGGGATGTATCGCGCGTCCGGGGTGCCCGTGGTGATCAGCACGGATGACGAAGGCGTTGAGCGCACCGATTTGACGCAGGAATATGTGCGGGCCGCGCAAACCTGGCATCTCGGCTATCGCGACCTCAAGGATCTGGCGCGAAGCTCAATCCAATACAGCTTTCTATCCGCCCCCGACAAGGCCAAGCTTAAGTCGCAACTCGAGCAAGACTTCAAATCGTTCGAAAACAAGTAGGCTGAGCTTCAGCCCGGCATCGCGCCCACCACCCGCGGGCATTCCATTGCCCAAGGCCACGTTATCTTCAAAGAACAAAAGTTTTTTGGTCTTTTTTCAAAAAAGAACCGCTTTCTTACTTTTGCTTGAACACTCTAAGGCGCCGCCCCCCGGAGCCTGCCGGCAACGCCAACGAAATTCCGCTCCCTGCCGTGGAAAATACCGCCTGGCCACCATCGATCGTCACCTGCGCCACGGCACAAGCGGGAAGGCTGGGGAACCATATCTCTGCCTCTTTATCCCCGCATGGCGGAATCGTGATGGCGAGGCAATTTCGTTCCCAAACGATATCGTCCAACCGCCCGCGCAGGGTAGTCCGCAGCAAGATAACCTCACCCTGCCGCAGGGTGAGCATACCCTCGGATTCGTATATGGTTGCCAACCCGATTGGTGTTTCAATCCGGTGCAACGCCGCCTCGGAACCGGTTGCGTTGATGCTCCAACCTGTCCATGGTGAGAAATCGCAAATTTCCGCCGTTCCCATCAGCGGCATCAGCGCGCCCCAGCCGTAAAACCCCTCGGTATCCGGCTGGTCCAGCGCCTCCCCGGTATCCGCATTGAAATTCTACGGGCATAGCCGTGCCTCCTTCCAGGAACGGTCGAACAGATCGAGGCTGGCCTGGGCGAGCCGCGTTGCCCGATCAAAATATCCGTAACGCCGCAGGCCTTGCCAGACAAAATAGTTCAGCGGCGGCCATATGCGGCCGCGCCAATAGATGTTGTCGGCATAGGCCGGATCGGCCCGGCTGACCGAGGGAATTACGAACTGCCCGCCAAACATCGCCGGATCGTCAAGATGCCGAAGCAGCTGCTCTTGCTGGTGTCGCGCGACGGCGCCGGCGACCAGAGGATAGAAGCTGGTGGGGCCGACCGAACGCACAAACGCGCCCGACGCCAAACGATTTGCGAAAATGCCCCGAGACTCATCCCACAATGTCT
>Ga0116226_10000201_pt1 | contig 47662 bp, 32 predicted proteins | sample S1TSphfallax_FD_89692 | JGI IMG/M metagenome (GOLD analysis project Ga0116226, IMG submission 89692) | Host-associated microbial communities from peat moss isolated from Minnesota, USA - S1T2_Fa - Sphagnum fallax MG | ecosystem: Host-associated > Plants > Peat moss > Unclassified | place: USA... | reverse complement strand
TCACAATCCCGGCACCAATCATCCGCGCATGATGGGGACGTTGCACGAAGCAGCGCGGCGCGGTGTTCCGATCGTGGTATTCAACCCGATGCGGGAACGAGCGTTGGAGAGATTTGCAGATCCGCAGAATCCAATGGAGATGGGCACGCTCGGCTCTACAGCGATTGCCTCGTCTTATTATCAGGTCAAAGTGGGTGGCGATGCCGCAGCCCTCAGAGGCATCATGAAGGCGCTCGTTGACATGGAGGATGCGGGTGCCGGCGGAGGCGCGGTGCTGGACCATGAGTTCATCGCCGCGCATACCCAGGGATTTGACGAGCTGGTTGCCGATCTTCGTGCGATGACCTGGGCGGACATCGAGGCCGCCAGCGGACTGTCAGCTGCCGCGCTGCAGTCCGTGGCAGCGGTCTATGCGAAATCGAATGCCACCATCGTCAGTTACGGCATGGGAATCACTCAGCACGTCGACGGCACGTCGAACGTTCAGCAGATCGCGAATCTCTTGCTCATGCGCGGCAATTTCGGTAAACCCGGCGCGGGAATCTGTCCGTTGCGTGGTCACTCGAACGTGCAGGGTGACCGCACCGTCGGTATCACGGAGAAACCGAACGATGCGCTGCTGCAGGGAATCGAACGCACCTACGGATTCAAACCGCCACGGGCTCACGGCCACGACTCGGTCGCCGCCATGCAGGCCATCATCGACGGCCGGTCCAAAGTGCTCATCAGCCTTGGCGGCAATCTCGTCGTTGCGTTGCCCGATGCGGAGCGCTGTTATCCCGCGATGCGCAAGCTCGACCTGGCCGTGCATGTTGCCACCAAGCTTAACCGCTCCCATCTCCTGGTGGGGCGCGAGTCCCTCATTTTTCCCTGTCTCGGACGCACCGAGCTCGACATCCAGGCGAGCGGTCCACAATCGGTTACCGTGGAGGATTCAATGACCATGGTGCATGCGTCGACCGGCAAGCTGCCGCCGGCCTCCGAGCATTTGCGCTCCGAACCGGCGATCGTCGCAGGCATGGCCTGCGCGACGCTGCCGGCGAGCAAAGTACCCTGGCGCGAATTGATTGCCGACTATGACCGGATTCGGGATGGCATCGAGTCTGTATTTCCGGATTTCCAGGATTTCAATCGACGGATCCTTCACCCCGGCGGCTTTCGCCTGCCGTTGCCGCCGACGGAGAGGGTATGGAAAACCGCATCGGGCAAGGCTCAATTCATTCTATTTCCCGCCCGCAACGAAGATCCCTCGATTGCACAGGACGACACATTGATACTGACCACCATTCGCAGCCACGATCAGTACAACACCACCATCTACGGCTTGGATGACCGGTACCGGGGTGTATTCGGCAGGCGCGATGTGGTCTTCATGAATGAAGAGGATCTCGCCCACCACCGGATCGAGCACGGCGACAGGGTCGACGTTGAAACAGACCTTCCCGGCGGCGCGGGATTGCGCCTCGACGGCGTCACCGCCATTGCGTACGACATCGCCCGAGGGTCCGTCGCAGCCTACTATCCGGAGGCGAATGTGCTGGTACCGCTCGACTACCACGATAAACAGAGCGGCACGCCTGCCTATAAATCCATACCCGTCAGGATCTCGCGTCGCGGTTGATCCGGAGTCACCATTACGCGCGATACCGCAAGGCATCGACCATCAACGTAAACGCCGCCGATGGCTGACGCCGGCTCGGATAATACAAATGGTAGCCCGTATAGGGCTGGCACCAGTCATCCAAGACTCGCAGGAGGCGTCCCCGGGCGAGGTGCTGTTGAACGACATCCTCGGGGACATAGGCAAGACCGAAACCCGACAGGGCAGCGCTGACCATCTGATCGATGCCATTGAAGGTGAGTTGACCTTCGACTCGAACTCTCAGTTCGCGATTTCCCTTCGCAAACTCCCAAGCGTAGAGGCCGCCATAGGTCGGGAGGCGCAGGTTGATGCATTTGTGCTGAACGAGATCCTGCGGTCGTTTGGGAGGTGCGCGTTTTTTGAAATAGGCTGGGTCTGCAACAACCGCCATGCGTATATCCGGACCAATGCGCACGGCGATCATATCCTTGGCGACCTGCTCACCGGGCCGCACACCGGCGTCGTAACGTTCGGCGGCGATGTCGGTCAAACCGTAGTCGGTGATGATTTCGATGTTGATGTCGGGATACTGACGCAGAAACGGCGCCAGTTTGGGCCACAGAAGGGTGTCCGTGGCGTAATCGGTCGATGTCAGACGTATCTTGCCCGCCGGTTGGTCCCGAAGTTCGCTCAACGAGCGAAGCTCGAGCTCCACTTCATCCAGCCGTGGACCGATCGTGCTCAACAGCCGCTCGCCTGCCTCGGTGGGCGACACGCTGCGCGTCGTGCGCGTCAGCAGGCGAACGCCCAGACGGGTCTCCAAGGCGCGGATGATGTGACTGAGTGACGACTGCGACATGCCGAGCTTTGCGGCGGCTCTGGTGAAGCTGCGCTCGCGTGCGACGCTGAGGAAGGCGACTATGTCGTTGAGATTGGTTCGTTGCATATATGCGTCCCATCGATTAGAGCATGCGGATTATACCGGCTAGTCACCAAGCGAGATCGCGCTAAAGTGATCGACGCGACAGCAATGATTTGCGTAATGACGATGACGCGGACTCACCGCAACAGGAGCCCCCATGGAAATCAAACGAAACGGTTCGCAATCCTCGATCAAGGGATCACCGGAGATATTCACCGGCAACGTGCGCATTGACCCTTTGTTTCAGGCACCCGGAAACGGCAATTTTGGCGGCGCAACGGTGACGTTCGAGCCAGGTGCCCGCTCCGCGTGGCACACGCATCCCTGTGGCCAGACATTGATCGTGACGGCAGGTCTTGGATGGACACAATGCTGGGGCGAGCCCAAGGAGGAAATCCGGCCTGGCGATGTCGTCACGTGCCCGCCGGGCAAGAAGCACTGGCACGGCGCGACGCCCACCACCTCCATGACCCACATCGCCATCCAGGAGTCGCTGAATGGCAAGAACGTGGAGTGGCTCGAGAAGGTGACTGACGAGCAATACTTCTCGTGAAGTCCGCGTCGAGCATGGCGAATCCGAATTTTGGGAGTCCGTGGTGAAAATATCCTTCACTGACAAGGTGGCACTCGTTACCGGCGCCGGATCCGGGCTGGGGCTGGCGACAGCGCGTGCTTTCGCTCAAGCAGGTGCTTCGGTGGTCATGCGCTGAACGGCATGCAGAACGGCCGGCCAGAATTCAATCCACCAGCACGAGTTGGCGTATGGCCTGCGAAGCGGCATGCGTCTGTGCGTCGAGGAGCGACTGCATTTCCTGCGGCTCATGTATTCGCCCACCTTGTACATAGTCGACGCCGAGTTCATGCAGTTTTTTGAGGACGGCGTCGGACTCGACCAGATCGGCGATGCTCTCCATGTCAAGGCTCCGCGCCACATCCACGATCGCGCGCACCATGGACGCGGAGCGCGGGTTGGTGGCGATGTCGCGCACGTAGCTGCCGTCTATCTTGACGCTGTGGACATGCAAACTCTTGAGGTATGACAGGGAATTGACGCCCGTGCCGAACGCGTCCAGCGTGAATCGGCAACCCATCTGTTGCAGCCCGCGAATCAGCTTGTTGGCGAGCGCCAGGTTCGATACGGCGGCCGTCTCCGCAATCTCGAACGTGATGCGCCCCGGGGGCACCTTGGAGGCGCGCACCCAGTCGGCGATGCGGGCAACCAAGTCCTCATCGTTGAGCGAGTCACCCGAGATATCGATCGCGACCCGCATTCCCGAATGCAGCATCATCGATGCATAGGGTGCGAGCATCGTAAGCGCATTCTTGATCGCCCACTCGTCGATTTCCTTCAGGAGCTTGAAACGCTTGGCCGTCGACATCAGCTCGCTGCTCTGAACCACCGACCCGTCGGGGTTGCGTATGGCAACCATACACTCGACAGCCGCAGTCGACGCCACGTCGCCGATGGGCGCGATTCGGCGCCCGTAGAGCACCATGCGGTCTTGCTCGAGCGCGTCGCGCAGCTTCTCCAATCCCGCCACGTCGACGCGGCGCCGCATCATGCTGGCATCGACGTCGAGATAGACCTCGCAGCGGTTGCGCCCGCGCTCCTTGGCGGTCTTGCAGGCGAGTTCGGCGGCTGCGATGGCACGCGCCACCGGCTGATCCACTTCCAGCAGGCGGCTGACGCCGCAGCTGAATGACACCGTGATCCGCCCGGTGCCGCTGCCAAGCGTGATCTCTGCGATGAGTTTTTGCAGATTGACGGCGCAGTCATGCGCCTCCTCGGTGTCGTATCCCGGCAGGAACAGCAGGAACCGATCGCCGGCCGTGCGCGCCGCGATTGCGTCGCCCGGCAGCGCCGGCGGACGCAGCGAATCCGCCACTCTCACGATGAGCTCATCGCCCGCCTCGTACCCGAAGGCGTCATTGACCGTGTGCAGCTCGTCTATATCGATGTAAACCAGGGAGTGCATCCGGTCCGGGCGCCCGTTCAAGAACTGATTGACCTGCTGTTCGAACGCCACGCGCGTATAGAGACCGGTGGCCAGATCGTACTGGCTGTCGAGCAGGGCGCCGACCTGGCGCGCAATATGCCGGCCGAGATACTGCTCGCGACGGGCGAAGTCCGCATCATCGCTGGGTTTGAAGAAAGCGAGCAAACCCGCCACCTTGCCGCTCTGTGTGAGGATCGGAACCGCCATGATCTTGTGGCTGTGCAAATTGGCGCGGCCGGATGCCGGCTTGTTGATCACCATCGACTTTTTCTGGCGCTGCACGAAACTCATGAGATGCGGGTGCGCCTGGGCATACGCGATGGGCGCGGTGGGATCCGCGTGCTTGGGCGAAGCATAGGTGACATTGAGCCGCTTCTCCGTCACCGCGAGACCCCCGTAGGACGCTTTCATGCGCTCGACGGCCGCGCGCAGCAGCTGCTCGACGGCGGCGGAGTCGCTCGATCCGGACCGCAACTCCGCGGTGACCGAGAAAAGCCACTCGAGTTCTTCGGTACGCTCGGTCAGGACTTTGGTCTTCGGTGCGGCCACGCGGGCCGCCAACTCGTGGCTCAGCACCGTCACCACCGGTTGCAATGCGGTCTCGATCCGTTCGAGCGTCATGTCCCAGTTGTCGCTGTCGCTGGTCGACACCGTCAGCCCTACGATGCCCACGATGCCGTTCTTCCCGCGCAGCGGCAGCGCGAAGCTCATCGATTCCTCCGCCTCGATATTGCGCACCCCGCGGCCGGTCCGGAGCACTTCCTTCGCCAGCAGCATGAGGTTCATTCCCGCCTTCTTGGCGGAAATCCAATCACATTTTCCGTCGGGCCGGAAGAATCCCACGACTTGCACGCCCGCGATGAGACCGCGAATGAGGGAATCGTAGGAAGGGTAATTACTGATTTTGGACGCGTGCGCCATATCGTCGCCCAGAGGCGAAGTTTTCGAGTACAACCGGGGTGTCATCGTGGGCAGGTGCCCGTAGGACCGACATTGCAACTGCTCAGACGCGCCTGCGCAGTGATACAGGTCGCAACTAAGGGTTGCGGGCGGCACAACAAACCGGTCAAGTGCGGCCTGACGGTGCTTTCCTTGTGCGCAGAACTGCGCCATGTGCTGTATCGCAACAATCGTGATTGTTCCACGGGGGACCCGTAACGCGCGCGTGAAGGATGTTGCTCAAGAGGACGGCTTTTGTGCATCCTGCGCCAAGTTGGCAAGTGCGGTCCTCTGCTTGGCGGTGAGCTTCGTGCACACCAGTTCATACGACTGCGAGACCAAGCGCCTGATCTCCTTCATGGGCACGTCCGCATCCAGCCGAACGCTGATCCAGAAGCGCCGATCGAGATGAGAGCGATGGCCGACTCCGGCGTATTCCTTGCGCAGGACCGAAGCCAACATAGGATCACATTTCAGGATGACATCCTCGACGCCGCGGACGGACAGAATGGCAAACATGTTTCCCATGACCTTGTAAATGACAACAAGCGGCGGCGAATTCCTGCGGGGTGTGAAGGCACGCCCCTCCGCACCTGGCTTTGCTTCGATCCAAGCCTTCACAGTAGCGGTGCGCTTGCTGAGCGTCGACTCCATGGATCCAGCCTACCCCAAATGCCCGCGGCATTGGCGTAAGCTAAAAAGATGAACGGCTCTCGCTATCGCTGGATCATCGTTGCCGCCGGCGGCGTTCTGGGTTGCGTCGCCATAGGCGCCATGTTTTCACTGCCCGTTTTTCTCCGGCCCATCTCACGCGAGACCGGATGGTCCATCACCGGCGTGTCGAGCGCCATGACCTTCGGTTTCATGGCCATGGCTTTGGGAAGCATCTTGTGGGGAAATCTGTCGGACCGATTCGGTCCGCGCCCGATCGTGCTGATTGGATCGAGTGTCTTGGCCGCTGCGCTGGCGGTGGCGAGCCGGGCCACATCCCTGGTGGAGTTTCAGCTGATCTTCGGCGTGGTGGTGGGTGGTGCGGCAGCGGCCATTTTTGCGCCCATGATGGCGTGCGTGACAGGCTGGTTCGACACCCATCGCAGCCTGGCCGTATCGCTCGTGTCGGCGGGCATGGGAATGGCGCCTTTGACCATGTCTCCATTGGCGGCACGGCTCATTTCCAACCACGATTGGAGAACGTCCCTGCAAATCCTCGCCGCGTTGGCCGCAGCGATCATGATTCCGGCGTCGCTCTTGGTGCGCAGCCCGCCGTCATTGGAATCGCAACACGCCGACCTTGCCACGGCGGATGAGCCAGAATCCGGGATGACGTTGGGGCAAGCGGTTCGATCGCCTCAATTCATCACATTGCTGCTGACAAATTTTTTCTGTTGTGCAACGCACTCCGGTCCGATTTTCCATACGGTGAGCTACGCACTCAGCTGCGGGATCCCCTTGATTGCTGCAGTTTCGATCTACAGCGTTGAAGGGCTGGCAGGCCTTGGGGGTCGTATCGCATTCGGTTTTCTCGGCGACCGGTTCGGAGCCAAACGGGTCATGGTCAGCGGCCTGTTGCTGCAGGCGTTCGGTGCATGGGCCTATTTCTTCGTACGTCATTTGGGCGCGTTTTACGCTGTCGCGGCCGCTTTTGGCTTCATCTATGCCGGTGTCATGCCTCTTTACGCAGTACTTGCCCGGGAGAATTTTCCGCTGCGAATGATGGGGACGATCATCGGCGGAACAGCAATGGCGGGGAGTCTCGGCATGGCGACAGGTCCCGTCGCAGGAGGGTTGATCTACGATACCTTCGCTGGCTACGGAGGCCTCTACATCGGTGCTGGGTGTGTGGGTGTCGGCGCCTTCTTGATCGCATTGACATTCAAACCTTGCACGGCAATGCCAACGCCGGAACCGGCCCGAGCCGCGGGTTAGCCTTCGCTGGATCTCCCGGACCGCCTCCCCGAGGCAAAGGACAGTTCAACATGCGCATATTTCTCACCGGTGCCACCGGGTTCATCGGTTCGGCGATCATCCCCGAACTCATCCATGCCGGCCACAATTCAGGGAACGGTGACATGCGCGATCACATGCATATAGATCGCTATCGTGAAGATGGAGATGAAGGTGGTGATGAGAATCGTGCGCGCCGTGACGAACGCCTCGCAGCGATACAGTTCCGCCAGCATGAAGGGGCCGGTCCCCGTGGGCAACGCGGCGAGCAGCAACGCCGCGTCCGTAGTTGCCGCAGGCAGGCGTAGCGCGGCGGCTACACCAAGGGTCACCGCCGGCTGAACGATGAGTTTCCCGATCGCCAGCAGCAGCGGTGTGCGCAAGTTGGATGCGTCCGACTTGCGAGGTTCCGCCAGAAAGAGTCCCAATGCGATCAAGGCACAAGGCGAGGCGGCCGAGCCGAGCAGCTTCAAGAAAGTTTCGGCCGGCTTCGGTACCGCACCGAAGGTCAGTGTCACAGCCGCGCCGGCTACGGGAGCCAGTATCAGCGGGTTTCTCAGCAACGACCACAGCACCTTGGTCAGCAGCCGCCCCATATGTCGATCGCGTTGCCGGGACATTTCGATGATGACGATCGCGATCCCGAAGATGACACAGACCGTGGTGATGGTGGCGATGAGCGCCAATGGCAGCGCGCATTCACCGAAGATCGCAAGGACCAGCGGGAAGCCCATGAAGCCTGTGTTCGGGTAGGCGGCATTCAAGCCGTCGATCGCTGCCTCCGCCCAAGCGCGGCGGCAGTAGGCGCTCACGCCCACCGTGATCGCAAACGTGATCAAACAGCTCAGTCCGAACGCGGCCGCGAAGCCCGGCTGCCGTATGTCAGCCCCTTGCGCATGGGCGACGATGTCGAACAGCAATGCCGGAAGCGCCAGGTACACCACGAAGCGGTTGAGTTCGGTGGTGGAGTTGGGCCCCAGTATGCCGAGCTTGCGCACCGCCCAGCCGGCGAACACCAAGGCAAAGATGGGCAAGACGGTCAGCGTGATGGAAATCATCGGGGCATGGGGACCTCATTTTCCGCCGCCTTCGGCCTCTACGATGTCTATCGCGTTTGCAAATCGCTCGCGGAGAGTTTGCTTGTCGATCTTACCCGTAGCGGCCAGAGGCATGCGCGGTAGGCGAACAATCGCATCAGGAATCCACCATGGAGCGACGCGTCCGTGCAAAGGCGCCAGCAGGCTCTCGTCGCTGACGGCATCGCAACCGCGCATTTCCACCAGCAGAATTGGGCGTTCACCCCATTTGGGGTCCGTCCGCCCGATGACAGCGGCCAGCGAAACTTGAGCGAGGGCGCCGACGATGGCCTCGATCTCCGCGGGATTGATCCATTCACCGCCGGACTTGATCAAGTCCTTGGCTCGTCCGACGATGCTGAGGTTGCCCCGCTCGTCAATTCGTGCGAGGTCGCCCGTGGGAAACCAACCATCCGCATCGGTGGCCGCATGCTCCTCGCCAAAATAGCGCTCGACCACGCTCGCCCCGCGCACCCGCAGGTGACCTTCGACATTGCGCTGCTCTATGAGCGCCTTGCCGTCGGCATCGGTCAGCAGCAGATCCAGTCCGACCGCAGGACGGCCCGATAACTCGGCTGACCTCGGGATATCGTACGGTGCTGAAACGGTCCCCGACGGGGACAGTTCGGTCATGCCCCAACTGGTCTGCACGGTCACGCCCAGCTGTCGTTCCAACTTCTCCATCAGGGAGCGGGCGACCCCTGCGCCGCCCATGACGATGCGCTTCAATGTGGGTATATCGCCGCCGTTCGTCTCCAGATATTCAAGCAGTCCCAACCACACGGTAGGCACGCCTACCGCTATCGTCACCGCTTCCGTCCTGATGAGGTGAGCGAGGCTTGCGCCATCTGCTCGCCGTCCAGGCAGCACCAGTTTCGCGCCCACCGCGGGTACTGCAAAAGGGAGCCCCCAGGCGTTGGCGTGAAACATCGGCACGACAGTGAGAACAGAGTCGCTCGCGGCAAGCCCGACGACATCTGCCTGCAACAGCCGCAACGTGTGTAAATAGCTCGATCTGTGCGTGTAGGTCACGCCCTTGGGCGCACCCGTCGTGCCGGACGTGAAACACAGCCCGCATGGCGTGTTTTCATCGAAGTTGCCCCATCTCGCACCGGCATCTGCTGCGGCGATCAACGACTCGAGGTCGGTAACGGTGGGCCGACCATCAGCCGGGGGTCCCGTCTGTTCCAAAGCATCGATGACCAGCAGCCGTTCGATCTGTGTATCGTGGTGTGAGATATCTTGAGCGAGCCCCAGCAGATCAGCGCTCACGACAAGAATGCGCGCCGCCGAAGCGGCAATCATCGTGGCGAGCTTTGCGCGATCGAGTCGGGGATTGAGCGTGTGGCAGACCGCGCCCATGCCCATGATGGCGTACCACACCTCGACATGGGCCTGGGTGTTCCACGCCAGCGTCGCAACACGATCTCCCGCGCGGATGCCGAAGTTCTGCAGAATCGCCGAGATCCGCAGACTGCGGCTTTTGAGCTCGACATAGCCGACGCGGTCAACCCCGCCGTCATCGCGGCGGGTCACCACTTCCGCGTTTGGATGCCATTTGGCGGCGTGCGAGATGAATTTATCGAGGGTCAGCGCATACGGCTGCATGCTGCCATCGTTCATGGGCACTTGCGCTGACGGCAGATGGCCATGAAGCCGGCGGCCATGAAGGGTGTGATGCGCGCCTTGACGGCAGCTAGATCAGCCGATTGGCAAAGTCCTCCCGACAAGCGGTCGATGCGACCGGTCTGGGCAATCGTGAGCATCATCGCGGCTGAGACGAAGTGATAGCCCCAGAAGAGATCCTCATCGGCGCAGTCCGGCAACGCTTTTTTCAGGATTCCGATGAGCCTTCGGATGAGAGGATCGAAATACCGGTCCATCAGCTCGGCACCCCATTCCGGGGTCGTGCTGACCTGGGCGCCGAAGGCGCCGTAGTTGCGGGCTTGTTCCCCACCCTCGATGTAGCTGTTCAAATCAACGTCGAGGAACGCATGCAAGGCGCCCTCGACGGTGTAATTGCCGGCCGCTTCGACTTCGTACCGATCGAGCGCGTCCATGCGGATTTTGGTGTGCATCTCTGCACGCCGGGCGAACACCGCTTCGAAGAGCTCCTGCTTGCTGTCGAAGTAATAGCCGAGCAGCGAAGAATGGACGCCCACCTGCGCGGCGACATCGCGGAAGGTCACGCCGTAAAGGCCTTTCTTGGCAAAAAGAAATTCTGCAGCGTCGAGAATGTCCCCGAGACTCTTATCCCGCTGCTCCTTTTTCGATATGCGCTTTTTCTTGCTTTCGATTGGCTGGGTCATATTGCGATCGACAAATGCTGGCGGAAACCACGAATCACATGCGGTGGATGAATATATCATCTGGGTTCGAATTCCGTGGATTCCAGGGCTTGATGCGTGGCAGCGGCTAGAAGTCGTATTGCACGCGGATGCCGTACTGTCGCGGAGCGCCGGCATATCGCAGATCATTGTTGATGGCAGCCACGTAGTGCAGATTGTTCAGATTGGTGGAGTAGGCGGTGATGCGCCAGCTGTTCAACGCATACTCCACCTGCGCATCGACGATGTCGCGGGCGGTGAGCCGATCGCCAAGCGCGTTATTTTCAAACAGCGTCGCCCACGCCGGCGCAATGTGACTGTAATTCAGGCGTGGCGTCAGCGTTCCGGCGCTTCCCAAGCGATAGGCGTATTGAAGGCCCGCATTGAACGTCCACTCGGGTGCATATGTCTGTTGAACGCCGCTCAAGTCCTGGCAGGCCGGTCCGGCCGGGCCGCTGGCAAGCGCGCAGTTGCCCGCGGCCTGGCCGAGACGCGCATCGCCGGCATATAACGTTCCCAATTTGCTGTGCAAATAGGAGGCGCCGGCATCGAAGGACAGATCGCCGAACAGTGCCTGGGCCGAGAGCTCGAGCCCGTAGATCTTGGACGGCTCAGGGACATTGACGATGGACGTGATGCCAGGCGTGGAGGGATCGGCCAGGCTCACCTGAAAATTGTCGTACTTGTTGTAGAAGACGCCTGCCTGGGTGCGCAGGTGATTGTCGAGCAGCGTGGATTTCCAGCCCAATTCGTAGTCAGTGACTTTCTCGGGCTCGAAGACACGCGGCTGGACCTCGAGAACATTGACGCTGTTGATGCCACCCGCTTTGTGCCCGGTGGCAACGAAGGCGTAGAGAAAATTGTCGGTGTCGAGCGTGTAGTTGAGTGCGACCTTTCCGGTGGTGGCAGAATCGGATTCCTCGGCATCCTGCGGTATGGACAAGCCGAATTCAGGAATGGCGGAGACGCCGTCATTGCGGTTGGTCGATTTGGAGTAGCGCAGGCCAACCTGAAGCTGCAGCGCGGAGGTGAAGTCGTAGCCCACTTGGCCGAATGCTGCCCGCGTGGTTTTGGGATTCTCGCCCTGCAGTGTGATATCGAGCACGCCCGGCGGCTCACCCGTGTCGAAATCGTTCGGCGGAAAGGTGATCTTGTCGTCCTGGTAATAAAGTCCGGCAACCCAGGTCAATGGAGAACCGGTCGGTGAGATGACGTTCAACTCTTCCGAGTAGATTTTCTCGTGGACGCTGTCACGAAAGGTGAAGTTGAGGCGATCAGTACCGTCGAGATCCGCCGCCTGCGCGGTATTGCCATTCTGCAGTCCGGAAATGGAGCGCAAGGTGATGCCGTCCGGCAGCACGTAGCTCACATTGAGCACCGAGCGCAGGGTCCGATCCTTGGCGAGATTGTTGGCGTTGTTGGTGATCTCGAACAGATCATTGGTCGCGGTTGCGGGATCGGCGGGGTAGCCACCTTGATCGATGGTGCTGTAATCGGTCTTCGACAGCACGGTCAACGCGTCGGTCGGCTGCCATAGGAAGCTGATGCGGCCGCTGTCTTCGCGCAACCGTCCGGGCGAACCGGTGAAAGGACCGGTGATCCGGTAGAAGCTGTCACGTGCTTCGCTGTCGAACGCAATCCTCGTGGCAAGCGTGCTGGTCAGCGGAATGTTGATGGCGCCTTGCAGCCGCCCATCGTTGTAGTTGCCATACTGGCCTTGGACATAGCCTTTGACGGCGTCGAGCGAAGGATTCACCTCGGTGATGAACACGGCGCCGCCGGTTGCGTTTTGGCCTGCGAAGGTGCCTTGAGGACCGCGCAACAATTCGACGCTGGCAATATCGTAGTACGGTTCCGTTTGCAGGTAGCCCGGAAAGGTCGCAACACCATCCCGATAGGTGATCACACCCACGGCGGTGCCGCTGCTCGGCTCGGTCTTCCCGATGCCACGCACATTGAACGCATTGCCCTGGCCGAAATTCTGGATCGTCACGTCAGGCATGACGAACTGCAGCTGGTCGACATCGGTGACGCCCTTGTCCGCCAGTTCGCTGCCGCTCAAAACGGTCGCCGCGACCGGTGAGGCCTGCAGGTTGCTGGTACGGCGCTCGGCGGTGACGACGATTTCTTCCAGGCCACCGCCTGCAGCAGGGGAATCGGCGGCGGGGGTGGATTGTGCGTGGATGATGGGTGCGGACAGCGCGCCCACTGCGTACAGGGCTACCCAACGGCGAAATTGATTTTGCATAAGCCAGCTCTCCCTTATGACGTTTTCAACCATTTATTCTCGGACGGCCGGAATATGAGCCTATTTTTGTTCATCGTCAACATTCGTTCTAATTAGAATGAACGTCTTTGACAGGACTCTACAACGGGGCTACGCTTTCCCGGGGCTGGAAATTGGACGGACGCATGAAGTGGAAATGGGCACTGGGGGTGAGCGGCGCGCTGCTGTTATGCGTTGTCGCTGCTGTGGTTTATCGCGACAGCCGCGGGGGACGCTATCCGATTTATCAGGTCTCAAGTTTTTCCAACTTGACGCCTCCCCCCGCAAGCGTCGCGTCGAATGACGATTTCACGGTGCGCACTGCCTCCGGAGCGCTGCGCGGCACGCAAATGGGATCCGCGGTCGCGTTTCGCGGCGTGCCTTATGCCCGGCCGCCCGTCGGCGAGCTGCGCTGGCGACCACCGCAGCCGCCGGTCCCCTGGGACGGGGTAAGAGAAGCGGTGCAACCTGGAAGTACCTGCACTCAGCGCAGTTCGGGTCTTGCACCATTTTTTGCGCCGATGGCTCAAGCCTATGGCTCAGAGTTTGAACAGCCCGCGATTCGTTCGTCCGAGGATTGTCTCTACCTCGATGTATGGCTCCCGGAATGGCCGGTGAAGAGGGCGCTGCCGGTGATGGTTTGGCTGCACGGTGGTAGCAACGTGGTCGGCAGCGGCACGCAGACTACGTATGACGGAGCCTCCTTGACCCGGCGCGGCGTGCTGTTGGTGACCTTGAATTATCGACTCGGCGTGATGGGATTCTTCAGTCACCCGGAGCTCACTGCGGAATCGCCGCATCACAGTTCCGGTAATTATGGATTGCTGGATCAACTGGCCGCCCTCAAGTGGGTGAAGCAAAACATCGCTCAGTTCGGCGGTGATCCCAACAACGTCACTCTGTTCGGCGAGTCCGCAGGCGCCATCGATTCAGGTCTATTGATGACCTCGCCGCTCGCTGCCGGTTTGTTCAGTCATTTGATCTCGGAAAGTGGCCCGGTGTTCGGGCCTGCGCGAACGTTGCCGCAGGCGGAGGCGTTCGGGAGCGCGGTCAGCGCCTTGGCACCGGGTGACGCGCAGTCCACGGCGCTCGCGAAATTGCGGGCCCTTCCCGCCGCCGAGATTGAAGCGTTGGTCGCCCGGGCAAAGGAGCACCTCCCCGTCGACATCACCGGAGCGACCGCCGACGGCTGGGTGCTTCCGATATCGCCGCAGCGTGCCTTCCTCACGGGCTCCATTCAGAAAGTGGATCTCCTGATCGGTCTCAACGCGCGGGAATTCAGCGCCTTTCGTCTTGCCGCGGCGGCTGAAGCCAAGGCGTCAGGCGGACTCAAGAGCGATGCAGATGCCGGTGGGCTCAAGAAGTTTTCTGAGGCCGCCCGTCCCTATTTCGGGCGCTGGACCAATCTGGTCATCGGCGGCTATCTCGCCAACATACTGGTGAGCAAGAACGCGGGACTCGATGCGGCGGCCAATGATTTGATTGGTGCGTGCCCGATTGGCGCCATGGCCAGTCTTACCCATGCAGCGGGCCAGCGCGTGTTCGTCTATCGGTTTGATCGGATAATTCCTGGAAAGGGCGCGTCCGAGCTCGGGGCGTTTCATAGTTTGGAGGTGCCGTATATTTTCGGCAGTTTGCGGGATCGAGAATGGCAATGGCTGCCCTCGACGCCGGATGACGCCGCGCTCTCCAACCTGCTGCAAGCGTACTGGACCAACTTTGCAAAGACCGGTGATCCAAACGCTTCAGGGCTGCCCAATTGGCCCCAGTGGAGCGATCCTCGAAAAGAGTTCCTGGTCGTAAACAGCGATGCGAGCGTCTCGACCCAGCGTAATTTCCCGCCATTCTTGTCCCGTCTCGGGCCGGATGAACTCAAACAGAGTTTCAAGATGAATTGATCGGACCTTGTTCGACTGCCGCGTTACACTACGCCTGGGGCGGATCACCGCGCATTTATTCTGTCGAAGGCTTTGTGAGTAATCGTTCCTCAATCGGTATCGGGATATTGGCCGCCACGGCGGCAGCGTGTTCCGCGGACCATCGTGAGCTGGTTCGACACGTCTCTCCGGACCAGAAACTGGTGGCGGTGCTCATGGAATCAGGGCGTAAAGACGCCTCCGGACCGGTGACGGATGAGCTCGTCCTCAATGATCAGGGCCAACCCCTGCAACTCGACGCCCCGGTGCTGACCGCGCGTCACTGCGACGGGCTGTCGTTCTCCTGGCTCAACGAATACACCGTTGAGATCCGTTATCCAATACCGTGCGCCATCGATCACTTTACCAACCGTTGGCAGAGACCCTCGGATGTTGCGGCTGGGCACGAGAACCCGATAGAGATCATTCTGGTTCGCAGCTGAACGGCGTGCGCATGAAACCCGATGAACCTCGATGCGGCTGAAATCGATTGTGCAGATCGTGCTGCTGTCCGCGGCCTGGGGCGTATCCTTTCTGATGATGCGCATTGCCGTGGTGGATTACCCGCCGCTGTGGATATCGATGCTGCGTTGTGCGTTGGGCGCGGTCTTGATGTGGATCGTTCTGTCGCTCGGTGGACATCAATTGCCACCGCGGCGCTTGCTTCACTGGCTGCTGTTGGTGGCCCTCTTGAACAATGCGGTACCGTTCTCGTTGTTCGCCTGGGGAGAGCGTTGGGTCCCGAGTAATACCGCGTCGGTGTTGAATGCCACGGTGCCGATCTGGACCTTGTTGCTGTCGATGTTGATCGATCGCAAGATGCCGCGGTGGCTGATCAGCGTGGGTGTGTTCCTCGCCTTCTTAGGTGTGCTGATCGTGGTGCTGACGCATGAGCCGGTGGCGGGGGAGGTTGCGAACGAGCAGGGTCTGTTGTGGGGCACGGTGGCGATCGCCGTGGCAGCGTTGAGTTATGCCGTGGCCAGCCTTCTCGCCAAAGCGAAATTGCGCGGACTCGATCCGATCGGTCTCGCGACCACCCAGCTGACATTGGCCGCACTGCTGCTGCTACCGGTGACCCTGTCGGGCGCGGGGCCGCAGGAATTCGCAGCCCCGGCGCCGCTTGCGGCCATCGCTGTGTTGGGCTTCGTGGGCAGCGGTGTCGCGTATTTGCTCTATTACAAATTGCTGGCCGAGGTCAGCGCGACGCAGGTTGTGGCGGTCACCTATCTGCTGCCGGTTTGGGGCGTGTTCTGGGGATTGGTGGCGGGCGAATATATTGGAATCGCGACGTACGGCGGCGTCGCCATCACGTTGGGCGGTCTCGTCCTGCTCAATTTACCGGCACGGCGGACCCTATGAGAAGCTTGCCGGGGCGAGCTCGTCGAAGCAGGGCAACTAATTCCATGATACGTGCTCATTCCATGATGAAGAAAATGTTGCTGTCGGGTTTGCTGATGGCGCTCACCGGCATAACTTCCGCCCAGACGGAGAAACCACCCGTATCGTCGCCTGCAACGACGTCATCGATGCCCGATGCGGCCGATCTTGAGAAAATGGCCGGACGCTTTGCGCCAATCCCATTGCAGGTCGACACTTCCGCGCTTTCTGCCGGTGACAAGCGCGCACTGGTCAAGCTGATCGAGGCTGCGCGCGTGCTCGATCACTTGTTCATGCAGCAGTTATGGAGTGGCGATCTCGCACTCTACCAAGAGCTGCAGCAGGATCGATCTGCGCTCGGTCGGGCGCGCATGCATTATTTCTTGATCAACAAAGGACCCTGGTCGGAGATCGACGAATACAGCGCATTTTTGCCCGGCGTTCCCGAAAAGAAACCGGCGGGTGCCAACTTTTATCCGGAGGGGATGACGAAAGATGAATTTGAAGCCTGGTTCCGGCAGCTCTCTCCGGAAGCCAGAGAACACGCCGAAGGATTTTTCTCGGTGATTCACCGCGATGCCGACCGGAAGCTCCGCGCGGTTCCCTACAGTGCCGAATACAAGGTTGATCTCGCCCGCGCGGGACGGCTCTTGCGGGAAGCCGCCGCGCTGACCGATAACGTGACGCTCAAGACCTTTCTCACGAGGCGCGCCGAGGCATTCAAAACCAACAACTATTTTGCGAGCGACATGGCCTGGATGGACCTGGACGCGCCGCTCGATATCACCTTTGGCCCGTATGAAACCTACAACGATGAACTCTTCGGCTACAAGGCCGCCTACGAAGCGTACATCAACGTTCGCGACGACGAAGCATCTGCGCGGCTCGCGTTCCTGGGGCAACACTTGCAAGAGATCGAAAACAACCTGCCGGAGGACGCGCAATACAAGGTGGCCAGACTCGGCGCCGCAGCGCCCCTGCGCGTCGTCAATGAGGTGTTCGCCGCCGCCGATGGCGCTCATGGTGTTCAGACCGCCGCCTACAACCTGCCCAACGATGACCGGGTGGTGCAGCAAAAGGGTTCCAAGCGGGTGATGCTGAAGAACGTGCAGGAAGCGAAGTTCAAATCCATTCTCATGCCGATCGCGCAGGTGATTCTCCCGGCGGATGCACAGAAAGACCTGAGCTTTGATCTGTTCTTCACGCACATCGTCGCGCATGAGCTGTGCCACGGCCTGGGTCCGCATCAGATCGAAGTCGGCGGACGCGACACCAATCCGCGCATGGAACTCAAGGATCTCTACGGCGCGATCGAAGAAGCCAAAGCAGACGTGACCGGCCTTTTCGCGCTGCAATTCTTGATGACGCAAGCTGACGAAAAAAACTCAAGGGGGGATGCGGGCCCGCTGGCGCATGGGGCCGATGCCGAACGCCAGCTCTACACGACTTACCTGGCGTCCTCCTTCCGCATGCTGCGCTTCGGTTTGCAGGACGCTCATGCCAAAGGGATGGCGATCCAATTCAACTACTTTCTCGATCACGGTGCGTTCATCGCCAATCCCGATGGCACCTTCCGGGTGGATATCCGCAAGATGAAGGATGCCGTGGGCTCACTGGACCGTGTGTTCCTGACACTGGAGGCGACCGGAGATTACGCCGGAACCAAACGTCTGTTCGCCTCCATGATGATGCTCCGACCCGAAACACTGCAGGCACTCGAGCGTCTGAAGTCCGTGCCGACGGACATCGAGCCGCTGTATGTGACGGCGGATGCGCTTGCGCCTAGCGGTACAGCCAATTAACGCTGCTTCGTGAGCGGCTGACTTCATTGGATTGATGCGCCACGGTCAGCGCATAGCCCATAAAGAGCACATACGACAGGACCAGTCCTCCGACCAGACCTGAGGTGATGTTGGAAAAGGTGTTCTGCATACGTGTACCTCGTGATAACGACTACAGTAAACCGCATAATCCAGGCGATTCGTAGATGTCTCTAAATTGGAACGTACTGCCGGGTGAATTTATGTTGCTTCGCACCGTTACTGCTGGGAGATCGACATTGTCCGCATCACGCTTTTTGACCGTCATCCTTGCCGTCCTGACGGCTACCGCAGCCGCGAAATCGCCGCTCGACGGACTCGAATACCGGCTGGTCGGGCCATTTCGCGGCGGCCGCGCCACCGGAGTGGCGGGGGTGATCAGCGAGCCCAATACGTATTATTTCGGCGTTGCCACCGGCGGATTGTGGAAAAGCATTGATGGCGGCACCAGCTGGAAGCCGCTGTGGGACGATTTTCCCGAGGCGTCGCCCGCCGTCGGCGCCGTCGCCGTGGCGCCGTCCGATCCGAAGACCCTCTATGTCGGCACCGGCGAGATCAATATTCGCGGCAATGTCGCCACCGGCAACGGCCTCTATAAATCGACGGACGCCGGCAAGAGCTGGCATTTCGCCGGGCTGCGCGACAGCCAGGTGATCGGCCGCATCATCGTCGACCCCTCCGACCCCAACATCGTGCTGGTGGCAGCGCTTGGCCATCCCTTTGCCGACAATCAGGAGCGCGGCGTGTTCCGCTCGACCGACGGCGGCGTCACTTGGAAGAAGGTGCTGTATGTCGACGCCAAGACCGGGGCCTCGGACGTCGCATTCGATCCCAGTAATCCCAAGATCCTTTACGCCGGCATGTGGCAGGCATATCGAAAGCCTTGGATCATGGAGAGCGGTGGAGCGGGCAGCGGCCTCTACAAATCGTTCGATGGCGGCGAGCATTGGCGGCGCTTGAGCGGCGGCGGATTGCCGGAAGGCATACTCGGCCGCATCAATGTCGCCCCGACTCCAGAGCCCAAGGTCGTTTATGCCATGATCGAGGCCAAAAAAGGTGGCCTATTCCGCACCAATGACGGCGGCGAGACCTGGACGTTGATCAGCGACAAGAACAGCATCAAGCAGCGGGCATGGTATTTCAATACGGTCTTCGCCGATCCCCAGGATGCCAAGACCGTTTATGTCCTCAACACCTCGCTCTATCGTTCGATCGACGGCGGCAAGACTTTCAAGACGCTGAAGACCCAGCATGGCGACAATCACGAGTTGTGGATCGACCCGACCAATCCTAAGCGCATGATCGAAGGTAATGATGGCGGCGCCAATGTTTCTGTCGATGGTGGCGAGACCTGGACCTCGGAGATGAACCAGCCGACCGCCCAGTTCTATCACGTGTCAGCCGACAACGAATTTCCGTTCCGCCTCTACGGCGACCAGCAGGACAATTCCAGCATCTCGATTGCGACCGCCGGCCGCTCGGGCGGTGTCGGCATCGAGGATTGGAGCCCGGTGGGCGGTGGCGAGAGTGGCTTCATCATTCCCGATCCCACCGATGCCAATATCGTCTATGGCGGTGGCTATGACGCTGAGTTGACCCGTCATGATCGGCGCACCGGTCAGAACATCCAGATCACGCCCTGGCCGCGCAATACCATGGGCTGGGGCGCGGAAAATCTGCAATACCGCTTCCAATGGACGGCGCCGATCATGATTTCGAAATTCGAGCCGCATGCGCTGTATTTCGCGGCGCAGGTGCTGTTCCGCTCACTCGACCAGGGCCGCAGCTGGGCCGTGATCTCGCCCGACCTGACCCGCAACGACAAATCGAAGCAGCGGCCTTCGGGCGGCCCGTTGACCAAGGACAACACCAGCGTCGAGACCTATGACACGATTTTCGCCGTCGCCGAATCGCCCACGTCCAAGGATCTCATCTGGGTTGGCAGCGATGACGGACTGCTGCATGTCACCCAAGATGGCGGCGCGCATTGGAGCAATGTGACGCCCAAGGGCATGCCCGACTTCGCCACCGTGCAAATGATCGAGCCCGATCCCGACAATCCCGGCACCGCCTACGTTGCCGCCGACCGCCATCGGCTCGACGATTTCAAACCCTATGCTTTTCGCACCCAGGACTATGGCAAGAGCTGGACACCGATCACCGACGGGCTGGCACCCGATGCCTATCTACACGTGATACGGCGCGATCCGGCCCGCTCGGGTCTGCTCTATGCGGGCACAGAGACCGGCATCATGATGTCCTATGACGACGGCACCCATTGGCAGACCCTGCAATTGAACCTGCCCGTGGTACCGGTGCACGACTTGCTGGTGCATGGCGACAGCCTGGCCGTCGCTACCCATGGCCGCGCATTCTGGATGATCGACGACCTCTCGCCGGTGCGGCAATGGGCGCCTGCGATTCCGACTGAGACAGCGCATTTGTTCAAGCCCGCCGTGGCCAACCATACGGTGTTCGGCAGCCGCGGCGGCGAGCTGCGTTATTTCGGCGCCCCCAACCCCCCGGGCGGCGCGGTGATCAGCTACACCCTGTCGCCGCAGCTCGGCAAGCCGCGTCCGGCCAAGGATGCCGACAAAGATGACGACAAGAAGGAGAATGATAAGAGTGACCCGCTGGATCAGCGCATCAGCCTCGACATTCTCGACGATCGCGGAAACGTGATCCGACATTTCCCTGAAACCGAGGACGCCAAAAGCCCGGGCGATGATGATTCCAAGGCCGAACCGGAGGAGGACGAGGAGGAGCGGGGCCCGAAGCCGGCCAAGCTACCGCATCTCGCCGGGTTGAACAGCTTCGTTTGGGACTTGCGCACCGAGAAGGCGCTCGCCATCCAGGGTGCACCTCTGTGGGCGGGCAGCGTGGCCGGCCCCAAAGTGGTGCCGGGTCACTATCAGGTCAGGCTGAGCGTCGATGGCGCCAGCCAGACGCAACCGCTCGAGATCCAGCCGGATCCGCGCGGTACGGCCACGCCCGATGAATTGGCCAGGCAATTCGCGCTGCACTCTGCGATCAATGCCTTGCTGACCGAGGTGCATCAGGCGGTGCTCGACATCCGCGCCACCCGCGTCAAGATCACGGCAGCCAAGAAGGCCGCCACCGGATCGCAAGCCGCGAAGGTCGCGGCAGCCGGCGACGCGCTCGATGCCAAGCTGAGCGAGGTTGAGGAGATCCTGATACAGCCGCGCTCGCACGCGTCGGAGGATGCGCTCAACTTCCCGGTACGGCTCAACAATATGCTGGCGGCGCTGGGAGCGCTGGTGGCTTCCGGCGATGCTGCGCCCACCGTGCAGGAGCAAGCGATGTTCGCCGAACTCAAAGGTGAAGCGGCCCCAGCCTTGGCGCGCTGGCGTGACCTCAAGACCCGAGAGGTTGCTGCGTTCCAACCTTAAGTTACGGTGAGCATGTAACTTGCGGTATGACTCGTTGTTCCCGAGGTTGCGGTCACCGTCACCGCGTAGGTGCCTGCCGGTGTGGCGCTGCTCGCGGGCGTGCCTGCGTTATCATGACAACCGGACAGCACGGCAAAGCCAACGATCAATAACCCCGTGAAGGCGAGCGCAGCGCCGCTGCGCCCGCGCCTCCGTGAACGACGCGCGACGAACGGCAGCGCGAATCCGGCGAGCACGGTGCCTGTCGGAAGAAACGGGTCCAACGATCGGCCCGACGGGGAGAGCAGGAGTTGCGCGGTCGCGGCGCGGGTGGAGATGGTCAGCGTGGAGGTGGCAGCGCCACCATTGATGGCGACGGATGCGGGCGAGAAGCTGCACGCGGCCCCGCTCGGCAATCCCGAACACGCCAAAGTTATCGTACCGGTGAAACCGCCGCTCGGGGTGAGCGTCAATGTGGTGTCGACGGATGAACCGGGCGCCGCCGACCCCGATGCGGGAGTGGCTGCAATGCCAAATCCTGATACCGCACTGCCGATCGTGACGGTGACAGTTGCCGACATGCTCGCCGCGTACGTCGCAGCGCCGCCGTATTGGGCGCTCAAGGAGTGTGAGCCGGCGCTCAACGAGGTGGTGGAGAACGTCGCGGTGCCTTGGGCCGAGAGCGTCGCGGTGCCGATTACCGTGGTGCCATCCAGGAAGCTCACGCTGCCGGTGGGTGTGCCGGCGGATGCGCCGACGGTGGCGGTCAATACGACGGACTGTCCCGCAGTCGTCGATGTGGGTGCAGCCGTCAAGGTTGTGGTGGTTGCCGTGTTCGCGACGCTCGCACCCGTCTGGCTCAGCAACAACGTAGAACCTACCAGCAGGTCCGGCTTGCCATCGCCATTGAAATCCGCAGACATCGCCGGACCGAACGCGTTGACCTCGATCCGTTGCATCGGCTGGCCGCCCGCCAGCAAGCCCGCGCTCGTCATCGTCTGAAACGTGCCGTCGCCATTGCCGAAGGAGATCCCGTTGTCGGAGTTGGTAAAAGGATCGAAAATCGCGACGTCCAATTTGCCGTCACCGTTGAAGTCCGCCACCGCGAGGCTTTGGGCGGTGTTGAGATATTGCGCGGCGAAACTCGTGATGACCGGTGCGCCGAATGTCCCGTCTCCCTTGTTCAAGAACACCTGAAGCTCGAGGTTCTGCGAGGTGTCGCTCGCGAGCGCCAGAATGTCCGTGACGCCGTCGCCGTTCACATCGCCCGGGATGAGCTGCGCGCCGCTGCCCGAGGTGCTCTTGATCTGGATGGTGGCGAGCGTGCTCGGTGCGCCAAAGGTTCCGTCTCCCTTGCCGAGCGCCACCTGCACGAGCGCTGACCCCGTGTAAATGTTGAACGTCTCGGTACCGCCCAAGAACACCAGGTCGGGGATGCCATCCTTGTTCACGTCGACGATGAATTGCACGTTGGTGGTGGGGACCGCGTTGGAACTCGCAGCCGAGCCGTAGGCGAGCACCAGCGGCGCCTGAAAAGTAGCGTTTCCGTTGCCCAACTGCACCACCGTCCCGGTGTAGGTCATATTGTTGAGGTAGCTCGAGGTGCTGTAGCCGTAGATCAAATCCTGCTTGCCGTCGCCGTTCAGATCGGCCAGCTTGACGTTCGACACGGTCCAGTTCACGTCGATGTCGTTCGCGGCGAGCGTGCTCGGAATCACATACAAGGTCGGTGTGCCGAACCCGCCTTGGCCGTCGCCCAACGCGATGACCAGAGCCGGCGCCGGCGTGCTGTTGCCATTGACGGAGTAGTTCAAAACGAGGTCGGGAATGCCGTCGCCGTTCACATCGGCGAGCGCGAACGACCCGTCGGCGCTCGCCGCCAAGGGTTGACCGTTGATGGAGGCCGGGATCGTGAGCGTCGACTTGGACTTGAAGCCGCCCTTGCCGTCGCCGAGATAGGTGCTCAAAGTGTTGGTGACGGCATCGAAGCTCACGGCATCGAGAATTTTGTCGCCGTTCAAATCGACCACATTCCCGCCGTTGTAGAGAAAAGGTTCGACGGGCGCGCCCTGAAAGCTGCCATCGCCGTTGCCCATGAGCGCGTAAGCGAGCTCTGGTTCGAACTGATCGCCGCCGAAGAGCCCGCCGTTCGCCTCTCCCACGTATAGATCGATGTTGCCGTCGCCGTCGAGATCGGTCGCAGTCAAATAGCCCACATCGTTCACCGATGCATAGTTCTTGCCGGCCGCGAAAGTGCCGTCGCCATTGCCCAGGTAGATATAGACCTCGGCGCTATCGTTCATGGCAAGGTCCATCTTGCCGTCATGGTTGAAATCGCCGGCCGCGAGATTTGGTCCGTAGCCCGAATTGGAATAAACCGGCGGGAAGGCCGGCGTGCCGACCGTGAACACACCGCTGCCATTGTTCAGCAACACGAGGCCATTGCTGCCGATGAGGTCCGGGTGTCCCGTGCCGCGAAGGTCGGCCGCGATCAGGTTCGCCAACGGATAGGTGCCGTATGAGGGAATATTGAACGGCTGCGGTGCGTTCCAGGTGCCATCGCCCTTCCCGGTGAGCACCCAGAGTTGTTCCTGGCCAATCGAGGAGTTGCAGCCGTTCTGGTTACAGGTCACGATCACAATATCCACCTTGCCGTCGCCGTTCACGTCGGCAAGCACCGCCGCCTCGCCGACCGAACCCGCGGCGGCGCCGGGTAGCGCATAGATGGTGGGTGTCGCGAGGGTGCCGTTCGCATTGGCAAGCCACACCCCGATTGAACCCGATGTCGCATCGATGCCGACGACGTCGGCGATGCCGTCGCCGTTCAAGTCGCCGACCGCAATCGCAGCGATCTGCGAGAGCGATACATCGGCGTTGGAGAACGTTTGCACCGCCATGCTCGTGGGATCGATGGTCTTGTAATAAAGGGCATTGGTACCGCTGGTGGAGTCATAGCCGGTGTTTGCAATCAAGTTGAGGCCCAGCGTCGTCTTGCCGAGGTAGGCAGTTCGCCTGGATCCGATACCCAGGTTGGGATCCACGCAGCCCTTCGCAAAAGCATCGACCGTGGTCGTCAAGCCGGAAAGCGTATGCAAGGTCTTTTCATAACTCGGCGAGGTCTGCATCAGCTGAATATCTGCAGGTATGCCGAGACTCAACGAGCCGTCGTACCGGGTCAGCGAACAGTTGGTCTGACGCTGCAGGGCGATCAAGCTCGATGAACTGATGATGGAGGTTTGATTGCCCTGGAAAGGAGCAGCCACGGGCGCGGCCGGGGTTTCGGCGAAGCGGCCCACGATCATCGCCACGGCCTTGGCGCGCCCGGCCACGGAAAGACTCTGCCACCGCGGATGCATCTCGAACTGGATTTCCGATTTGATCGCCGCATGCTGTGCGGTGGAGAGATTCGGGTACCGGCGTGCGACCGCGTCGAGGCGCACGTTGTCAATGTAGCTCGTGGGTAGCAGCGCAAAGGGCGACACGAGCGCTCCGACAGCCGGTATGACCAAGAGAGACACGAGCGCGATTATCAGAGCCCGTAGATATTTATTCACTTAACCGCTCCCAGATCCTGTTCGATCGTTGCACGGAGCGAACTTAAACGGGGAGACGGCTGGCGTGTATCCCCCGTTAGAGGGGGTTGAGGATCGCTACAAGGACGCTTGCCAACTCACAGTCGCGGACTTGCCAGAAGGTAGTACAGCCCCCCGGCGATCACGATGGTTACCGGCAGCGTTATCAACCACGCGGTCACGATACGGGAGATCATGCCGTAGCGCAGTCCGGCACCCGAGGTCACCATGGTGCCCCCGATACCTGAGGTCACGATGTGTGTGGTGCTCACCGGCAGGCCCGTGAAGCCGGCCATGCCGATCAAGATGGCTGAAATCAATTCGGTTGAAGCGCCCTGCGCCGGCGTGAGGTGTACGTTGCCGAGGCGTTCGCCCAGCGTCTTGACGATGCGTTGGTAACCGATCATGGTGCCCACCCCCAAGCATAGTGCGCTCAGTATGCGAACCCACGTGGGCGCATATTCCACCGCACGGCCGATCTTCTTGGCCAGATCCTGTACCTCCTTCTTGTCCGGTTCGCTGATGCCGGTTGTCTCCTCGGCATGCTTGAGTTGCGAGATCACGCGATAGACGTCATCGCGCACGCTCGAGCGATCCTTGGCCACCGGCGAGGTCAAGCCTGCCTCGAAACGCGCCGGTTTTACGCTGGTTTTGACGGACGGTGCGGGCTCGTGGGCTCGCTGATCGATTGCGCGAATGGCGGACAGGGCATCTTGTTTCTGATCGTCGCCGTAGCGCACGATCAGCGGCTGAGCTTGCTGCATCAACATCGCCAAATCTTGCAGCGTGACATGTGATGTGGGGTTCAACGCATACGTGGCGGGAAACAACCCGATGATGGTGAGCATGATGAGCCCGATGCTCTTCTGGCCGTCATTGGTACCATGCGCGAAGCTCACCCCCGAGCAGGTGAGGATCAGAATGCCGCGCATCCACCAGATCGGCGGCTGATCGCCCACCGGTTTGTAGAGATTCTTGTCGTGCAGCGTCTTGCGGCAAAGCAAATAAAGACCGCCGGAAAGCGCGAAACCCAACACCGGTGAGATGGCGAGCGCTTCGAGCACTTTCCATAGCTGCGGCCAATGCACACCCTCGACCAGGCTTCGGGCATGCGCCAAAGCATTGCCGAGCGCGACGCCGATGAGCGCGCCGATCAGGCAATGGGAACTGGAATTCGGTAATCCCAGCCACCACGTACCGATGTTCCAGAACAGCGCCGCCACGAAAAGCGACACCAGCATGGCTACCGCCGGCCCGCCATCGGGCGGCGAGAGCGCCTCGGCCGGCAGTAATTCGACCACGGCATACGCCACGGCGATGCCCCCCAGCAAAACGCCCAGGAAATTCATCAGTCCGGAGAGCAGCACCGCCTGACCGGGCCCCAAGGATTTGGTGTAAATCACCGTGGCGACGGCATTGGCTGCATCGTGGAAGCCATTGGTGGCTTCGAACAAAATGACCATGATGAGCGCGAAGATCAACAAGCCGATGGCAAGCGCGGAAGCGGGATCGAGATTATTGAGCATGCGTTAAGTAGTGCGGCCGTATCGCGGAAGCTGGACGTTCAGTCGGACTGCCGAAGGATTTGCCTTACCTGCTGTTCTGCAGCGAGCCAGTCATCGAGGGAGCGCTCGCCGGCAAATCCGCGCTTCTCCGCCAGATAATAGGCCGCCTCAGAGATCATGCGATGCCATTCAGGCTCTTGCGGCGGATCAAATGGATTTGATTTCGTGGGAAGCATTGAGGTGAGAGATTCAAGATTCGCCTGCCTTGGTGCCGTCAGTCTTCGCGGCAAAAGGGTGTAAGACAAAAACGAAATCACATCTTGCCGCGGCCGCTTGCAATCTTTACAACCCGCGCCGGCGGCAACGTAATCACGCAAGCGTTTCGGGGCCAGTTCGGTGCAAAATAAGCCCGTTGCTTCCGATTGACGAACCGGGACGCTTGATCCATGCCAGAGCAAAAGAATTCATCCGAGGAAACGTTCAGCGCGGCGTCGAAGCTGGAGGAACTTTCCGATGTTCAGAAACATGAGATCGAACATCAGAGTCGGCCGAACGCAGCCCTGATTCATGAAACCATTCGCGCAGAGGGCACGAGTGAACTCGAGCGCGACTCACTGCCCTTGGCATTGTCGGCGTTGGCCGCGGGCTTATCCATGGGATTCTCTTTGATCGTGGAGGGAAAACTGCGTGCCGTACTGCCGGAGGGATATTTGCGGGATCTTGGCAGTCCCCTGGGTTATACGGTCGGTTTCCTCATCGTGGTGCTCGGACGGCAGCAACTGTTCACCGAAAATACCCTGACTCCCATATTGCCCTTGCTGCATAACCGCGATGCAAAGACACTGGTTCAAGTGGCTCGATTATGGGTCATCGTGCTTGCGGCCAACGTGGTGGGTGCGATCCTCGCTGCGACCGCGATCGCCCATGCCGGGGCGTTCGACGGAAGTCTGCTCGGGGTATTCGACAATATCGGTCGCGGCACTGTGCGAGAGTCGTTTCAAGGCACCTTCGTGCATGCGGTGTATGCAGGCTGGATGATTGCATTGATGGTGTGGCTTTTGCCGGGCGCAGAAACTTCGCGCACCTTCATCATCGTCGTCATTACCTACATCGTCGCGGTCATGGGATTTTCGCATATCATTGCGGGCACGGTCGACTGCGCATACGCGGTCGAGCGTGGTGTGGCGACGTGGTCCCAGTTCGCGTGGCGTTTTTTTGCACCCACGGTCATTGGAAATATCGTCGGGGGCGTCGCATTGGTCGCTGCATTGAACTACGGCCAGGTCGCGCCGGAAATCGGTGGCAAGGGTAAACGCTGAAATCGAGGAGCCAATATGAAGGCAGTATGGAATGGCACGGTGATTGCGGAATCGCAGGACACGGTCATCGTGGAAGGCAACCATTACTTTCCGCTGACGTCGGTGAATCCGGCCCTGTTGGAGCCCTCTACACACACCAGCGTATGTCCTTGGAAGGGCACCGCGAACTACTACACGCTGAAAGTCAACGATGCACGCAACGTCAATGCGGTGTGGTACTACGCCGAACCCAAGGATGCGGCACGGCAAATCAAGGGCCGTGTGGCGTTCTGGAAGGGCGTGAATGTGGTCGCCTAGTTGGCCGGCGAAGGCACTCCCTGGCGAAACGTCTCATCGATGAGCGCCAGCCCCTCGGCCTGGTCCCACTGTCTCGCGTCTTAGGGGAGAATGAAAAAAAATGCGCCGACTGTTGATCGCACCGCTATCAGCCTTGACCGCGACTTTCTGCATCGCCGCGCCAACATCCAAGGAGGAGTTGGCCACTCCGCCCGCCGATGCGCGCCACTACACCATCAGTTCAACGGCGGGTAAACATGGCGACGTTTGGTCGTGGACCTTGCCGGACGGGCGCCTGGCCTATCGTATGTCGATGTCCTTGCGCGGTTGGGTGACGGAGGACGACGAATTTGTGACGCTGGGCAGCGATCGGCGGCCTACCGCCATCGCGATCCGCGGCTATACGGATGAGGGTGACGCAACCGAGGACTTCAGCGTCGATGGCAGTGGTGTTGCGCACTGGAAAACCGTGATCGATTCCGGCTCCGCGCCCTTCGGCAGCAGACTCTACAATACGTACGGTGGCCCGTGGCTTGCCGGGGAGATGGATGTCGAGGCGCTGGCCGCCGCGGGCGATCAAGGGAAGGATCTGCTGCCCACCGGCCACGCCAGCATCACCATCGGCAAAAGCGTTGAGATCACGGGTCCGCACGGACCCAAGACGGTCAAGCTGGCCTTCGTTCGAGGCTACGGCTTTGCGCCTTCCCCGGTGTGGCTCGACGGTGACAACCATTTCTTTGGCCATGCGGGCGTAATTTCGCTGCTGCCCGAGGGGTACGAAGCGAGCGGCCCTGAGCTGAAAGAGATCCAGGATCAAGCGACAGCCGCCATGGTTCGCGAAATCGCTCACCAGTTTCTCAGCGCTTCGAATCGCACCCCGACGCTGGTTGATCACGTGCTCATGTTCGATTCGGTGGCCGGGCGATATCTGCGCGACCGTGCGGTCTTGCTTGCCGACGGCAAGGTCGCCGCCGTGGGCCGGGGCGGATCGATCAAGTTGCCGCCCGGCGCGGTCCTGATCAATGGGCGCGGCAAGACGCTGACACCCGGTTTGTGGGACTCGCACCAGCATGTTGGCGATGATTGGAACCTCCTGCAGAACGTCGCGACCGGCATGACGAATTATAGGAGCCCCGGCACGACGATCGATGAGGCGCTCAGCATCTATCAGCGTCGCGCCTCCGGTGACCTGCTCGCGCCCGACGGAAAGATCTCGGTGATCATCGATCGCAAGGATCCGCTGGCCGCCCAGGGCGCACTTACGGTCTCCTCGGTGGCGGAGGCAATTGCCGCTGTGGATAAGATCAAGGCGGCGGGACTATGGGGCGTCAAGTTCTACACCTCGATGAACCCGGCGTGGATCGCGCCGGCCGCCGCCGAGGCTCATAAGCTCGGCCTGCACGTGCACGGTCACGTGCCCGCGGGTATGCGTCCGCTAGATGCGGTGCGGGCGGGCTATGACGAAGTTACGCACATCAATTTCATCCTGATGCAGGCCATGCCGCAAGAGGTCGTGGACAAATCCAATACCGCCGCGCGACTGGAAGGCCCCGCGAGATACGGCAAGGATGTGGATCTCGATTCGCCGACAATGAGGGCTTTCTACGCGGAGCTCGCGCAACGAAAGACAATCATCGATCCGACGCTGACGGTATGGGAGCCGCTGATGACCTCCGACGGTAGCACCATCCCGCCCGAATACGCGCCGTTTGCCGAGATCGCACCCCCGTCGGTTGTCCGCGGTTGGAAGATCGGCGGCTATCCTCTGTCCGAGGGTCTCACGCGCGACGATTATCGCCGAAGCTTCGCCAAGATGGTGGACCTCGTCGGCAGACTCCATCAAGCGGGTGTCCGGATCGTCGCGGGAACCGACGGCTATGGACTGGAGCTGGTGCGCGAATTGGAGCTGTATGAGCAGGCAGGCTTGAGCAACGCGCAGGCGCTGCAGACCGCAACCATCATTCCTGCGCGGTTGACCGGAATGGCGGATCGTACAGGATCGATCCTGCGCGGGAACACGGCGGACATCATCCTTGTCGATGGGGATGTGTCCAAGGATCTCGCCAACCTTCGCCATGTGGATACCGTGTTCCTGGATGGCTATCGATTGAATGGCGAGGCACTACGGCAGGCGAGCGGTCTGAATGGAATGCCGAAATGACCAGCGCGGATGCCCCGATCGGCCTCCCCACCTACGGCGACGTGGCGGCCGCCGCCGCGAGAATCAAAGATCAAGCGCATCGGACGCCTGTGATGACTTCCCGCACGGTGGACCGCGAGCTTGGCGCCGAGGTCTTTTTCAAATGCGAGAATCTGCAGCGCACGGGTGCTTTCAAATTCCGCGGCGCGTTCAATGCACTGTCGAAGCTCAAGTCGGGCGAGCCGCGGGCCGGCGTTGCCGCATTTTCCTCGGGAAACCACGCTCAGGCCGTCGCCCTGTCAGCGAGCTTGTTGAATCTCCCGGCCACCATCGTCATGCCGCTTGATGCTCCGGCCGCCAAGATGGCCGCAACCAGGGAGTACGGTGCAACCGTCATTCTTTATGACCGCTACAAGGATGATCGCGAAGCAGTCACGCGCGATCTGGCGCGGAAGCAGGGACTGACGCTCATTCCACCCTACGATCATCCCGATGTGATTGCGGGCCAGGGCACGGCGGCCCAGGAATTGTTCGAGGATGTGGGTCCGCTCGACGCGCTTTTCGTGTGCTTGGGCGGCGGCGGGCTGCTTGCGGGTTCAGCCCTGGCGAGCCGTGAGCTGTCACCGAAGTGCAAGCTGTATGGTGTGGAGCCGGAGGCGGGCAATGACGGGCAGCGCTCGTTTCGCTCCGGTACGATCGTGCAAATCGAGACACCGCGCACCATTGCCGACGGCGCTCAGACCCAGCATCTGGGCCACCATACGTTTCCGATCATTCGCCGCGAAGTCGATGACATATTGACCGTGACGGACGAGGAACTCGTAGACTGCATGCGTTTTCTGGCCGGCCGCATGAAGCTCGTGGTGGAACCCACAGGCTGCCTGGGCTTCGCCGCCGCGCGCAGCATGAGCGCTCGATTCCCTGGGAAGCGCATCGGCGTCATTCTCAGCGGCGGCAACATCGACACCGATCGCTACGGGGCTTTTCTCAAGAACCCGTGCTGAGATCAGGCGCGGTCAAGTGAGCACGTATTGCAACCGTTGGCAGGGCTGCCGGCCAATAAGAAGCGGCAATTTTCGGATCTGCGGATGCCGTCGTGAATCGTGAACTGGCGTTCGTGCCCCGTTTTATCGCCCTGCCAAAGGGACACACAGCCGTAGGCTCCGTCCCGTCGCAAAATGTAGTAAACGATCTCGACGAAGCGTAACGCACTCGTATCGTTCTGATACCACCGGGCAATTTGCCGCAGCACGTCCATACCGGCATCTTCGGGAGACATGCCTGTCCGTAAGTTGTCGATGATCTTGCGCGCGCCGGCGATTTTGGTGTTGACGGGGGCATTGCCGCCTGCGCCCGCCGACCCGACTTGTGGATCCAGAAAGGTCCCGGAACCGATGACCGCGATGTCGCTTGCCATGCCGGGATCCCGCCACGGCAATCCGCTCGTTGTTGCCACGGCAGACATTTCATTGCTGTCGTTCAGCGTGCCGACATAAAGTGGTTCTGAGGTCGGGAACAACGCTTCGTATGCAGCCCTCCATGTCCATTGCGGGCTCAATCCGGCATCCACTGCGAATCGCTCGTTGTTTCTGACGAGCATATTCAAATCCTGCTGGGAGGAGGGGAGGAAATGGGAGTCTTTGCCGGGAAAGGACCAGGCAGGATCGGTCATACCCGGTCCCCACAACGACCTGGTGGGTCTGATACGTTGCCACGTTGTCCACATTTTACGTGATCGATCGGTCAGCAGTTCTTCCATGCGAAAACCTAGTGCCAGTGCCAGACGCTGTGCACCTTGTCCGACCAGCAAGGGATAATCCGAGTGCTCCATCGCGGCACGCGCCAGGAGAGAGGCGTTTCTAATGCCGCTGACGCACGCGACGGCGGCGCCGCGCCGCGTCGGCCCATGAAGACAGGACGCATCGAGTTGAACTTCTCCCTCCTCGGTCGGTAATCCGCCGCGGCCCGTCGATTGATCGTCCGGGTCGTCTTCTTGGGCTTGGGTGACATGCAATGCCGAATCGAGCGTATCGCGCCCCTCCCTCAGCATTTGATAGGCTTCATCGATGGCCACCGTGCCCGCCATCTTACAAATGAGTGCCGGCAATCGGGGCACGGCCGGGCGAGCGGGTCTCGGGTGCTTATGGGCGGCGTGATCATGCGGCTCGTCCGGCGCTGAGGCGATGGCGGTGTCTGCCTGCATGACAACGAGCGACGCGGCCGACGTCGCCACGGCGGTGCCGAGGAAGTCTCTGCGAGTAAGCTTCATTCCCGCTCCCGCACGCAGAATCATTTCTGCGTAAAGACCCACTGCTGCCATGGATTGCCTTGATAGGGGTATTGATCAATCTTCTCCCCCTGGGTTACTCCTCCTTCGTCAACGTCGAGCGCCAGCCCGCTATGGACACTCGTAAGCACGAATGAACTGCCGCTCGTCGGAACCACGTTCCATTGCTCCCAGGCGACGCCGTGGTACGGGTATTGGTCGACCAGCGCGCTGCGAGCGGTTGATCCCGCGACGACATCGAGTGATTGACCGCTCGCCACGTTGGTCAGAGTGATCACATTATTTCCAATATTATGGACGGTCCATTGCTGATTGGTCCCGTTGTTTACGGGGTACTGCTGAATGACCGTGCCGTCGGCCGTGGAGAACGCGGGATCGTCCAAGGCCTGGCCACTGTGAACACTGGTGATGACGTAATTGCCATCTGGTATGAGAGTTGCGCCACGCGGAAGAAGCCCATATGCACAGAGCTCACCACTCTTTGTCTGCGCGGTGCCGAAACTCGCCAGATAAACCCGACCATTGGCTACGGTCGGCGCAGCGAACTTGGCGTAGTTGTCGCAATCATCGCGCGCTGTGTTCTGCTGATTGTTCCAGAGTTCCGCCATGCTCGGCAGGCTGTACGCGTAGAGGATACCGGGCTCGGTCATGTGCCACGCACCGAGCCCTCCGCCTTGCCCCTGTGAGTTTGTCGCAGCCCAGAGGATGCCATTCGACGTGCCGTTGGCAGATATCGATAGCGAGGCTCCCGGATGACCGAGTGCGGGAATCGATCCCGTATACGCAGGCGTGGTGCTGAAAGTCGTGCCGTTGAAAGCGAAGACCTTCAAGTTCCCGCTTTGGCCCCATTCGTAAAGATTTGAATTGAAGTAAGCCAGGGAATGAATGTGTGTCGCATTGGCCTGCCAGTTTTGCACAGCCGTGTTGTCGCCCAAGTGACCCATGTTCGAGGTATTTATTACGCGAAGGTAGCCGTCTTTTCCTCCGGTCACCAGAAGGGAAGTCCCTGACAAGAGGAGCGGGCCGGACGATGTCAAGTCGGCGTCCTCATCGTCCAGAGACTGCGGATTCGTCGGCGTGTGCCAATCCAGCATGGAGAGCACGGCGTTGGCTTTGATGATGGTCTCGCTGAAGTTGGTCGCACCGTCCCAGGTGCCGTTGCCCGTCACCCAGTAAATGTTGCCCGCGGCATCGGCGGCGGCGCCATTTCCGCCTTGCCAAATGCCGGCACCATTGTCGCTGGGCGACGCATCATGCACACCGACTTGAGCCATCGTGCCCGTCTGATAAGCCAGCGTGATGCCCTTGTATGACCCCTGATCACAGTGGCCCGCGAACGAGAAATAGATGGTGCCATTCGCCAACAACAGGCCGGTGCGTTGCACCGCGGGTGCCGAATTGAATCCCTTGGCGACGATTTGCACCGGGCTGCCCGGTTGTTCCGCACCCGTCGAGAGATTGAGTGCATGCAGCGAATGGGCCGCAGTTCCGCTCACGTAGGTTTTCGCCACGACATAGAGCGTGTTGTGCGCCAGATCAATCACGGGAGTGCTCATGATCCCCGCCGAGTCCAGCGTATCCGTGCAGCTGATTCCCGCATCGTTGACCACGAACGCGGGCCCGAGGTTGACTTGCCAGTAGCGGGTGCCGTTCAACGCGTCGAAGGCGTAGACACTGTTGTTGGCGGTGGCGACGTACACGACACTGTGTGTAGTGCCGCCGATGCTCAAACTGTTGACCACGAGCGGTTGTGCAAACACCTGGTCGTCGACGGCGACCTTGTACAACCTGCCAAATTGACTTTGGTTCACATTCGCTTGCGTGAGCGTCGTTTCGTTGGCGTTGAGGCCGTCGCGCGAGTTGTCACTGTGCTGGGTGATGATGTTGACTTGCGCATCACTGCTCAAAGGAATCGCGGCAACGGCGGTGACGATGACGAGCAGGTGGATCGCCCGACGAACATTGGGAAGAATAGTCACTGGATTACCCCCGTCCCTGTGCGCCGTCCGGCGGCGCCGTGTTTTGATTTTTTCGCACACGGGGCCAACCTACCCGAAGTGCACGTTACTCCTCACTATAGATAGATAAAACGGCACTCCGCTGTAAGGCATTGCGAAAACCCCGTGTAAGACACGTCCGAAATTGTCGAGCTCTGGCCTGCCTGGCCGATATTCCCTCGAGGGTATCTGTTCCACGGGGTCATTCGTCCGGCGGATCTTTCCGTGGTGCCCCTGGGGGTTCGGCGGCATCGCGTTTGCTCGAGGGATCCGGCGGTGCCGTTTCCGAGTCCGCGCCAGGATCCACCAGCGTGTTGTCAGGTTCGACCTTCCCGTCCGAGACAAGAAACGCGCGACGCTGCAAGTAAGCATCGCGAATGAAGGCATAAGGGTCATAGGCCTTTTCGATGGTGGGGTCGAGCGACAGCAACGCCGCGCGACGGTCGACGAAGTCCGGCAGATACAGGCCGTACTTGATGTAATCATTTTTGATGTACTGGCGTGGATTCAGGTAGGTATCCACGACCCGCGCGGGGCCATCACGCAAGTCGGATGGTCCCAACAGGGGCAGTTCGATGAACGGCCCCGGGTGCACACCCCACTTTCCCAGGGTCTGACCGAAGTCTTCGTTGTTGCGATCGAGTCCGACGGCGGTGGCGGGGTCGAAAATCCCGGCAAATCCGACGATGCTGTCGAGCAAGAATCGTCCGAGGTCATTGGCGGCTGCACGCAATTTGCCCTGCAGGGCGTCATTGATCATGACGTCGGGGGTCTCGAGATTCGAGAAGACATTGCTCACCCCGATTCGAATCGGCTCGGGCACCACCTTGACGTACGTGCGTGCGACCGGCTTCGCCACGGCGCGATCGAGCTTATCGTTGATTTTATACACGCCGCGGTTCCAGGACTCCCAAGGATCTTGCGGCGATCGCGGGCTGTTGGGCGGCAAGGTGACGCAGCCGACACTTGCGAATATCGTCGCCCCCACCGCGATGCGCGAGATCCACCACTTCAGCATATTCCAGACCTCTCAAATTGACGACTGACCCACGGCAAAGCACAGCCATGGGCCGTATTAGGTTAAGTGCCACCGTCCGCACGAGTCTGTGCGTTATCGTACAGAGAGCCGGTGAGTACTGAGCCATTATCGACGTACGGTTACCCAAGTATCTGCTACGGAGGGGCGCATGCCGGATCCCAGTTTCTTTTGTCGTAGCGGACCGTTTTCGTCCGCGCATCTCGCAGCGCGAGTGGGTGCGGAGTTGGTTCGGGGCAGCTCTGGTAACTCAGAGGTCGACGATGTGGCCGGATTGGATGAGGCGACCGAGCGCAACATCTGCCTTTTCGCCGAGATCGCTTATCTACACGCGCTGCACGTTACCAAGGCAGCGGCGGTGGTGACAACGCCCTCGTTGGCGAGTTCGGTGGCGTGCACCATGGACATGCTTCTGGTGGATCAACCGCGGCTCGCATTTGCGTTGATTCAACAGCTTTTCTACCCGCAGCCTGCCCTCACGGCGTGGATTTCTCCGCGGGCAATCATCAGTGGCGAGGCAACAATCGGTGCGGGCTGCCGGATAGAACCGGGTGCGGTGATCGAGGCGCAGGTGCGGTTGGGGGAGGGCTGCCATGTGGGGTGCAATGCCGTGATTGGCGCGGGCGTGTCGCTGGGGGCCGGCTGCTCGATCGGGGCCAACGTGACCATCAGCCACACGGTGGCAGGCGACAGGGTGCATGTGTTTGCGAATTCGGCAATCGGGCGCCCAGGCTTCGGGTTCGTCAAGACGGCGCGAGGCTTGCTGCGCATGCCGCAGTTGGGCCGGGTGGTCATCGGTGACGATGTGGAAATCGGATCCGGCTGCACCGTGGATCGGGGCACGCTGGGCGACACGCACATCGGCAGCGGCGCCAAGATCGATAACGGGGTTCAGATCGCCCACAACGTCACCATCGGGATCGGGTGCATTCTGGCCGGTCACGTCGGCATCGCTGGGAGCGCGACGATCGAGGATTTTGTGGTGATCGGCGGCGGCGTGGTCATCAGCGACCACGTGACCATAGGGTCGAGGGTACAGATTGCCGTCGGCAGCTGCGTGATTCGCGATGTGGCGGCGCAGACCGTCGTGGGCGGCTATCCGGCGGTGGCGATGCGCCAGTGGCACCGACAGACTGTGGCGGTGACACGCCTGGCTCGCCAGAAAAGGCCTCCCGCCCCGAAAAATGAGTTAGAAGCGTTTCGGGCGGCGAAGGATGCTGTGGATGTTCGCCAAGAATTCGACTCGTGACACCGGTCGGTCCGCATGCGGATTGCGCTTCACCTCAAATTCCCGCTTCCGCCGCGTCGGGTTGCGTACGAGTGTGCGAAGCCTCGTCGAGTGTGTCTCCCAGCACGCGACGCACCGTCACATAGAAAATCGGGATCAGCAGCAACCCGAGCAAGGTGGCGAACAGCATGCCTCCGATCACACCGGTGGCGATTTCATGACGCGACGCCGCGCCAGCCCCGGTCGAGATCAGCAGCGGAAACACGCCCAAGATGAACGCCATCGAGGTCATTATGATGGGCCGCAGGCGCAATTTGCCGGCGTCCACCACCGCATCGTAGAGCGTCTTGCCCGCCGCCTGTCCTGCGATGGCGAACTCGACTATGAGGATGGCGTTCTTGGCCGCAAGACCTATCACGGTCACCAAGCCGATCTTGAAATAAACGTCGTTGGGCACGTCCCGGACCAGACAGAATGCCACCATGCCCAGCAGTCCGAGCGGCACAACCAAGAGTACGGCAACCGGGATCGACCAACTCTCGTACAGGGCGGCCAGGCAGAGAAAGACGACGACGATCGAGAGCGCCATGAGCAGCATGGCTGAATTGCCGGCCAGGATCTCCTGGTAGGATTGGCCGGTCCAGTCGGCAGCGAAGCCATGCGGCAGGGACTTATCCACAATGTCCTCGAGCACCTTCAGGGCTTGGCCGGTCGAATAGCCTGGCGCAGAATTACCCACGATCTCGACGGCGGAGTAACCATTGTAGCGGGGCAGCGCCTGCGGACCGATGCTCCAGTCCACCTTCAAGACACTCGACAACGGCACCATGTCGTAGGGACTGATCGACGTGTCGCTGGCCGACGGATCGACAGGCATCAGGTAGCCGCTGGTGTTGGTCGCTGTGCTTGCGCTGCTCGATGCACCGGTGGTGGCATTGCTGATGCCACTTGGCGTGTAGGAGTGCTGCAGCGCTTCGAGTCCCATGCGGAAAGGAGCATCTGCTTGGAGAAAAACCCGCTTCACGCGCCCACCGTAAGTGAATTGATTGACATAGTAGGGCGCGAGTTGGATCTGAAGGGCGCTATAGACGTCGGTGAGGGATAAGCCCATGGTCTGCGCTTGGACGCGGTCCACCGACACCTGCAACTGCGGCGCCTCCGGCAGTGAATTCGGCCGAACGCCGGAGAGCACGGCGCTCTTGCCGGCGTCACCCAACAGGATTCCCTGGGCCTGAGCCAATTGCGTGCGCGACTGGCCGATGCGCGCCTGCAGGTACATGTCGATGCCGCCGAACTGGCTCAAGCCGCGGATCGTCGGCAGATTGACGACGAAAATTTGCGCCTCTGCGATATCCTGGAGTAGGCGGTTCGCCTGAGGAATCAACTGCATGGCCGTTTGTGAGCGCTGGTCCCAGGGTTTGAGCTTGATGAAGGCCATGCCGACGTTTTCGCTTTGCCCCACGAAACTGAAGCCCTCGGGCTGGAACATCCCCTCGATGCTCTTTCCGATCGGACTTTTCATGAGCTGTTCACGCATCTTCGCCATCACCTGGTCGGTGCGCTGTAGAGTTGCGCCCGAGGGCAGCGTGACCAGCGCTAGAATGAAGCCCTGATCTTCATCGGGTACGAAGCTGGTCGGCAGCCGGGTGTAGAGGAAACCGGCGAGCACGGTCACCAGTGCGAACACCACCATCCAGCGCGGGGCGTGACGGACGGCGACGCCTATGTGACCGAGGTAGGTCCGCGTGAGTCTCTCCATGCCTTTGTTGAACCAGCGGAACATGCGGTTCTTTTTCGCATGCTGTGTTGGCTTGAGGATCGCCGCGCAGAGTGAGGGAGTGAAAGACATGGCCAGGAACGCCGAGAATGTCGTCGATATCGCGATGGTCAGCGCGAACTGGGCATAGATGATTCCCGTCGCGCCCGCTTGCAGAGCTGAAGGCACGAACACGGCAGCCAGCACCACGGTGATCGCGATGATCGCGCTGGTGATCTGACCCATGGCCTTGCGGGTCGCGTCCTTCGGCGCAAGCTGCTCGTCGCTCATGATGCGCTCGACGTTCTCAATCACCACAATCGCGTCATCCACCACGATGCCGATGGCCAGCACCATGCCAAACAGGGTGAGCTGATTGATGGAAAAATGCAGCAAGGCCAGTCCGATGAAGGTACCGAGTAAAGCCACCGGGATGACCAGCGTCGGAATGATGGTGGCCCGCAGGTTTTGCAGGAACACCAGCATGACCACGAACACCAGCGCTATCGCCTCGATCAGGGTCACCACGACATCGTGGATCGAGGCGGTGATGAAAGGTGTGCTGTCGTAGGGTACGTCCCACGTCACGCCTTCCGGCAGGTCCTTGGCAAGCAGTGTCATCGCGGCCTTGACCGCCTTGGCCACCGCCAACGCGTTGGCGCTCGGCAATAGATACAACCCCAAGCCGCCGGCGGCGTGGCCGTTATAGACGGCACCGGTACCGTAGGTTTGGGCACCGAACGTGATGCGGGCAACATCACCCAAACGGACGACGGTTCCGTTGCTGTTCGCCAACAGGATGATATCCTCGAATTGTTTCACCGAGGAAAACAAGCTGTCGCCCGAGACGGTTGCCGTGAATGCCTGGCCTTTGACGGCTGGGTCCGCGCCCAGCGAACCGGTCGCAAACTGCGCGTTCTGCGCGTTGATGGCGTTGAGAACCTGGGTGGACGAGAGCCCGTAACCCTGAAGCTTGTCCGGATTCAGCCAAATTCGTACCGCATATTCCGAGCCGAGCAGAAACGTGTTGCCCACACCGTTGGTTCGCGCAATCACCGGCTGGACCTGGGAGGCGAGGATGTCGCTCAGGCGCGCGGTCGTGATCGACGGATTGTTCGACTCCAGGCTCACGAATAGCAACAGATCGGGGCTGGCCTTGGCGACCACCACGCCTTGCTGAGTCACCTCGCTCGGCAACAGGGGCTGTGCGAGGGATACCTTGTTTTGCACTTGCACTTCAGCGATGTCGGCATTCGTGCCGATGGCGAAACTCAAGGTGATCGTGGCAGTGCCGTTGCCATTGGAAGTCGAACTGAAATAGAGCACATTGTCGATGCCCGTGAGCTGCTGCTCTATCACCTGGGTGACCGTCGACTCCATGGTGGCGGCGTTGGCACCGGGATAGGTTGCGGTGACCGTTACCTCCGGTGGGGCAATATCCGGATATGAATCAACACCCATGGTCTGCATCGCGATGACGCCGATCAGGCAGATCAGGATTGGAACCACCCAGGCGAATACGGGACGATCGATGAAGAAATTTGGCATGGGCTGTCTTGGCTAGGGACTCGTTGCAGTTGGCGCATCGGCTCGCCACGCAATGGGTTTGACCTGTCCGCCCACTTTTGCGATTTGCACCCCCGACACGACGACCTGATCGCCGGCAGTGAGCCCGCTGGTGACGACCCATTCGTTGGCGTAGCTATCCGTTGCAGTCACCTCCTTACGCAGCACCTTGTCGTCCGGTCCGACCACCAATACGAAGGCGCCAACGGTGTCGCGTTGCAAGCTCTGCTGCGGGATGAGAAATACATTTCTTTGCTGGCCGAAATTCACGCTCAGCGTCACGAACATCCCCGGAAGCAACAGGTGCATTGCATTCGGCAGCACAGCTCGCAGGTTCACGGCGCCGGTGGTCGCGTTGACGACGACGTCGGAGAAATCCAGCGTACCCAACGGACCATAGACACTGCCATTGGGCAGCACAACCTGCACCGAGGTCAGCTCCTGCTGCGCCAGTGCCACGTCGCCTTGTTGCTGCGCTTGTTGCCAGGTCACGAGGTCAGCCGCGCTGATCGTGAAATTCACATAGAGCGAGTCGATCTGCGAGACCGTGGTCAACAACGTGCCGCTCGTGCCGGCATCGCTGGTGCTGCTGCCCACCAGCGCGCCTTGCGTAACCTGTTGCTGACCGGCGGTCCCGCCAATCGGCGCGGTAACCTTGGTATAGCCCAGATTGATCCGTGCGCCATCGACGGCGGCTTGATCCGCCTTAAGCTTGGCGGCATCGGTCAGTTCGGTCGCGTTGGCATCATCGACGGTTTGCTGCGATACCGAGCCCACGGGCAGCAGCTTGCGATTGCGCTCCGCGGTCACCTTGGAATAGGCGTAGGCCGCCTGATCTTGAGCGAATACCGCAAGGTCGTTTTTGAGTACTGTCTTGTAGTAAGCGGGATCGATTTCGAACAACAGCTGTCCCGGCTGGACGCTGCTGCCCTCGGTGTATGTGCGCCTGAGCAGCACGCCGGAGACTCGCGCCGTGACGTTGGCGCTGAGGAGTGCCGACAGCCGGCCGACAAGGCTCCGCGCGAGGGGAGCCGCCGCCACTTCGACCTTGACCACGCCGACCTCAGGCGGCGGTGGAGGCGGCGGTTTTTGCTTGGCACAACCGGCCTGAGCCAGCAGCAGCAATAACAAGACGAGCGACGATGTCTTCATGGCGACTTGACTCCGTCAGGTACGTTGCGGGGATCGGCGTTCTGCGCACCGTCCCACCGCCATCCACCGCCAAGATTCTTGATGAGCGCCACGGTGTTCTGCGTCAGGGAGGCCTGCGTGTCCTTGAGGTTCTGCTCGGCCTGCAAGAGCGTCAGTCGCTGGGTCAGGAGGCTTTGCTCACTCGCCGTGCCGACCGTGTACTGCGCATTCTGACTTGCAAACAGCTTCTTGTTCCGCTCGTAGATGTTGCTGTAAGCCTGTGCCTGCTGCTTGAGGTGGTTGCAGGATGAGAGCGAGTCCTCGACGCTCTCGAAAGACGCCAGCACGGTCTGCCGGTAAGTCGCGACGTCCGAGTCATACGTCGCCCGCGCTTCGCGCACGGCAGCCGAGTGAGCGCCGCCGTCGAACAGCGTGCCCACCAGGCTTGGACCGAGCGTCCAAAAACGGTTTGGCAAGGAAAAAAGGCCGGCCAGCGCGTTGTGCTGAAAGCCACCTTCCGCCGACAGATCCAACGTCGGAAAATACGCCGCGACCGCCACGCCGATCGAGGCGTTGGCCGCCGCTGCCGTGCGCTCGGCGTTCACCACATCGTAGCGGCGTTCGAGCAATTCCGAGGGCAGGACGAGCGGCACCGCCAAGTCGGCAAACGCATACTCATGCCGTGGCTCGATGGAGAAGCTGCCAGGCGCCATGCCGATCAACACGGCGACGGCATGCTCATCTTGCTCGCGCGTGGTTTCAGTGGCCTGCAAGTCGGCAATGACCAACTCCAGTGTATCTTGTGCGGACAGCACGTCATCGTTGGAGTTGGCGCCCAGTGCATAGCCGTCCTGCGTCATAATCAGGATGCGAGCGTCGATTTGCTGCTGCTCTTTCAGGAAATCGATGTCGACATCGGCTTGGCGCAGTTCGAAATAATCCGTCGCCACACTCGCCGCGATCGACAGGCGCTCACCCGCGAGCTCAGCATCGCTGGCTTGTGCACTGTCCTTGCTCGATTCAATTTTGCGACGGATGCCGCCCCAAAGGTCGGGTTCCCAGCTCGCGGAGATATTGGCGCTGACGAGTGTTTGTGCGCCTGCGGCTGTACCGCCGGTGGTTGTTCCGGAGCTCGCCGCGGCGCCACTACCGTATTCGCTGCGTGTGCCCGATAAACCGGCGGTCAATGTGGGGTAGAGATTCGCAACATTCGCCGCGACGGTTGCCCGGGCAAGCCTGTAATTCGCCTCGGCCGCCGCAATCGATTGATTGGCCTTCAGCGCCTTATCGATGAGCCGCGATAGTGCATCGTCCTGATACTCTCGCCACCACGCGCTCGCGACGGCGCCCGCTGGATTGGGTTGCGCCCGTTGCCACCCGACACCCTCTTTGAAGATCGCGGGTGTTTGAACGGCTGGTTGCCGATAGTTGGGGCCCACCGCACAGCCTGTGGCACTCGTCAAAAGAATGGCATAGATGCAGAGCCGCCGCGATGACGGAGTCACAGGCGATTCATGCAGCCCTTTTTGCCCAACTGCGCGCAGTGGCCGCTGCAGGGCTGCGGCGCGTAAGATTGATTCATGTGAAATCATAAAATGCGCGGATCCTTGCTTCCGTTCGGTAGCGCACAGACCCACGGATGGGCCTCGAATATATGTTGTTTTTGTTTCAGGGGATGTCATGCCGGTCGACTGCCACAGCGCCTTGACCGCACCATGGACATGCCATGAAGGACTGCTCGATCCTCAGGGACCGGTCAGTGCGGCTGAGATCTCCATCCTCATCGACGCCTCGTTGGTGATGGCGGCGATCATCGTCCCGACCATCCTCGCGACATTTGCTTTCGCGTGGTGGTTCCGCGCCTCGAATCCGCACGCCAAATACCGCCCCGATTTCAGCTACTCAGGAAGAATTGAACTCGTCGTCTGGTCCATTCCCGTGATGGTGATTCTCTTGCTCGGCGGAGTCAGCTGGATCGGCAGCCATCGGCTGGACCCGGCCACGCCCATCGAGTCTTTAGTTGTCCCGCTCGAGGTGCAGGTCGTATCGCTCGACTGGAAATGGCTTTTCTTGTATCCGAGTCAGGGAATGGCCAGTGTCAACCTGGTGGTGGTTCCGGCAGGCACACCGGTCCATTTCAAATTGACGTCGGCGAGCGTGCTGAGCGCGTTCTTCGTGCCGCAGCTGGGCAGCATGATTTACACGATGAACGGCATGACCACGCAGCTGAATCTTCTGGCTGATCGCCCCGGGGCGTATCGCGGCATGTCATCACATTTCAACGGCGATGGGTTCTCGAACATGCATTTCACCCTCTCGGCGGTTGAGCCGGCGCAATTCGCCGCGTGGGTTGCGCAGGCGCGCCAGGAAGGCCCCGTGCTCGATGCGGCGAGTTACCGGACGTTGAGTCGGCAAAGCATCAATGTGGCGCCTTACACCTTCCGAGCGGCTGACGCGGAATTGTTCGGCGAAATCGTGATGCAGACCCTGCCGCCGGGACCCGGACCTGAGCCGAGCCGCCTGCTCAACGTCTCGCCGCGGATCGGGGGCGACGATGCCGCCCGTTAACCGTTTTTGGGGGAAGCTCAGCTGGGCGGCAATCCCGTTCGACTCACCTTTCCCGATGTTTGCCTCCGCCGCCGTGGCGCTCATCATCGTTGGCGTGTTCGCCTGGGTCGTGATCAAGGGACATCTTCCCTATGTGTGGCGCGAATGGATCACCAGCGTGGATCACAAGCGTGTTGGTGTGATGTATGTCGTACTCGCGCTGGTGATGTTGCTACGCGGTTTCATAGATGCCGCGATGATGCGCGCACAGCAGGCAATGGCGTTGAACGGACCGGGCTATCTTCCCCCCGAACATTACGACCAAATATTCTCCTCCCACGGCACGATCATGATTTTCTTCGTCGCGATGCCGTTCGTGATCGGTTTGATGAATTTTGTCGTGCCCCTGCAGATCGGCGCGCGCGATGTCGCCTTTCCGACCCTGAACTCGGTCAGCTTCTGGCTGACGGCGACGGGCGCGCTGCTCGTCAATATTTCACTGTTCATCGGCGAATTTGCGCGAACGGGGTGGATCGTTTATCCGCCCTTATCCGAACTCGCCTATTCGCCGGGCGTCGGCGTCGATTATTATCTGTGGTCCCTGCAGATCTCCGGTGTGGGCACCTTGCTCACCGGCGTCAATTTCGTGACGACCCTTCTCAAGGGTCGGGCACCCGGCATGGAACTGTGGCGGATGCCCATGTTCTGTTGGACCGCCCTCGCTTCGAACCTTCTCATCGTCGCTGCCTTTCCGGTTCTCACCGCCACGCTGGCGATGCTGATTCTGGATCGCTATATGGGGTTTCACTTCTTCACCAACGAGGCCGGCGGCAATGTGATGATGTTCATGAACCTCATCTGGGCCTGGGGTCATCCAGAGGTTTACATCCTGATCCTGCCGGCGTTCGGCATCTTTTCCGAAGTGATCGCGACCTTCTCCAGCAGGGCGCTCTTTGGCTACCGGTCGATGGTCGCAGCAACCATGGGCATCTGCGTGCTCGCGTTCACCGTCTGGCTGCACCATTTCTTCACGATGGGTGCGGGGGCCAACGTCAATGCGGTGTTCGGCATCTTGTCCACCGTGATCGCCGTGCCGACGGGCGTCAAGGTCTTCAATTGGCTGTTCACGATCTACGGCGGCAGGGTGCGCTACAACGTACCCATCCTCTGGTCGATCGGCTTCATGGTGACCTTTCTCATCGGCGGTATGACGGGGGTGTTGCTGGCGCTGCCTCCGGTAGATTTCTTGGTGCACAACAGCCTGTTCCTGGTCGCGCATTTTCACAACGTCATCATCGGCGGCGTGGTCTTCGGGTTGTTCGCCGGTTACACCTATTGGTTCCCCAAGGCGTTCGGGTTTCGTCTGCATGAAGGTCTTGGGAAAGCGGCGTTTTGGTTTTGGACCATCGGCTTCTACCTGGCGTTCATGCCGTTATACGTACTCGGATTCCTCGGCATGACCCGGCGGATGCAGCAGTACGATGTACCTGCCTGGCAGCCTTGGCTGATCGCGGCCGCGGCGGGAGCGGGGCTGATCGCAATCGGCACCGGCTTCCTCGTGGCGCAACTCTATTACAGCATCCGACATCGTGATGCTCTGCGTGATAAGAGCGGCGATCCTTGGGACGGGCGGACGCTGGAGTGGTCGACCTCGTCGCCACCGCCGTCCTACAATTTTGCGGTGCTGCCCGCAGTTTCCTGCCTCGATGCCTACTGGGTCGAGAAGCAGAACGCCGGCAACAATCCTGAAGCGCGCCGCCTGTCGGACTACGCCGCCGTCGAGGTGCCGCGCAACACCGCCACGGGAATCATTTGCGCCTTCTTTGCCACGCTCATGGGGTTTGCGCTCATCTGGCACATCTGGTGGCTTGCCGCCCTGGGCGGCGTCGGGGCATTTGCAACGTTTGTGGTGTTCGCATGGCGCGACCATGTCGAGGATGAAATACCGGCGGAGGAGTTGGCCCGGATGGATGGTTTGGATCGCATGGCGCGCGGACGTGGTTTCGATCAAGGGCTGCCGTCATGAACGCCGCGGTCGCCGCCTTGAGCAGCGTGGGCGAAAGGAGGCGCATCGCCGTCGGCTACGGCTTCTGGGTCTTTCTGCTGAGCGACATCGTGATGTTCTCGTGTTTTTTCGCAAGCTACGCGGTCCTCGTGCATGCGACCAACGGCGGCCAGCAACCACGCCAGTTGTTCGATCTCGATCGTGTAGCCATCGAGACAGCGTGTCTGCTGGTGTCGAGCTTTACGTGCGGACTGGCGTCCATCGCGTCAGGCAGGCGAAACGCTGTCCTGTTCCACGTGTCGATGGCGGCAACGCTCGTGCTCGGTGCGACTTTCCTATCGCTCGAACTGGCTGAATTCATGTCCATGGTTGCGCGCAACGCGGGGCCCACGCACAGCGCGTTCTTGAGCGCCTTTTTCGCCCTGGTCGGTTGTCACGGCGTTCACGTCGCGATCGGCCTGCTTTGGCTCATGACCATGATGGCGCAGGTCTACGCCAAGGGTTTTCGCGACGACGTTTCGCGCCGCATTCTGTGCTTCACGCTCTTTTGGCACGCGCTCGACATCATCTGGGTTGCGCTATTCACAGTCGTTTATCTCATCGGAGTCGCCCCATGAGCAAACTCATCCCGGCAGACAAAGCTGCCGACGTGGCCCCGGGCGATTTGCCGGCTGGGGACAACGAATCGGGAGTCCTAGGCTACGTCATTGGTCTGGTACTGGCGGGCGGACTGACGGCGGTATCGTTTTATATCACCAGAGGCGGCCTTTTCTGGCCTCCGAGCATCCCGACGGCGCTGATCGTGCTGGCGATCGCGCAGATGGGGGTGCATCTGGTATTTTTTCTCCACATCACCTCAGGTCCGGACGGCACCAACAACGTTCTTGCGCTTGCCTTCGGCATATTGATCGTATTCCTCATCATCGCAGGATCTCTCTGGATCATGGGCAACCTCGACCATAATATGCTGCCGATGGACCAGATCATGAAAATGCAGCGATGAGTGCGGTTCGTGGTGCGCTACTGTGGCACGGGATTCAGATGGTTGTCCTCGCCGCGCGCGGCGGATGTGCGGCCAATCCCTTGGCCTTCGCGAAATAAGGCAACAAGCGATCGGTTTCCGCTTTCACCACGCTGTAACACTCGCAGCACCTTTCTTCGAGAGCGAGTCTGTTCAAGACGGTGATCTTTCCGCGCGCGTACTGGATGACCCCGGACTTTTGCAGTTTACCCGCGGCCTCCGTCACGCCTTCACGCCGCACGCCCAGCATGTTGGCGATGAGCTCTTGGGTCATGGTCACCGTATTCGACGGCAGTCGGTCGAGCGATAACAGCAGCCACCGGCAGAGTTGCTCGTCCAAGCTGTGATGCCGATTGCAGACCGCGGTTTGCGCCATCTGAGTAATCAGGCATTGGGTATACCGCAGTATTACGGTCAGAAGTTCCCCGTGTCGATTGAACTCCTCCTTCAAGCAACTGCGCAGAAGCCGGAACGCGCTACCTTTGCTCTGTACCACCGCCCGGCTGGGAGTGCTTTCACCGCCTAAGAATAAGGAAACGCCGATTAATCCCTCATTACCCACCACGGAGATCTCGGCTGATGCACCGTTTTCCATCACGTAGAGCAGCGATACGATGGAGTCAGTCGGAAAAAAGACGTGAGTCATGGCGGCGCCCGATTCATAGACCACGGTACCGAGGGGCAGAGGTATCAGTTCCAAGTGAGGAGCAAGGCGTGAGAG
>Ga0116226_10000200_pt1 | contig 47702 bp, 50 predicted proteins | sample S1TSphfallax_FD_89692 | JGI IMG/M metagenome (GOLD analysis project Ga0116226, IMG submission 89692) | Host-associated microbial communities from peat moss isolated from Minnesota, USA - S1T2_Fa - Sphagnum fallax MG | ecosystem: Host-associated > Plants > Peat moss > Unclassified | place: USA... | reverse complement strand
GCAGTGTACTGGTGCGCTTATACCATGGCGTTGAATATCAGGTGGCAGTGCTTGATGACGGCTATCAATACCAAGGCTGCAAATATCGGAGCTTATCTGCCATCGCGCGGGAAATCACCGGCATGACCTGGTCGGGTAACGCCTTCTTCGGTCTCAACAAAAAACTGGAAACCGTTCATGAATAACAGCAAGCCAATAATCCGCTGCGCTATTTACACCCGCAAATCTTCTGAGGAAGGGTTGGACATGGAGTTCAATTCTCTCGATGCGCAGCGCGAGTCTTGCGAAAAATACATCCAGATTCAGAAACACGAAGGATGGGACATCGTCCCCGATAATTACGATGACGGCGGTTTCTCCGGCGGCACCATTGAACGCCCCGCACTTAAGCGGCTGATTGCCGATATTAAGGCTGGCCGGATTGACATCGTGGTTGTGTACAAAATTGACCGCCTGTCACGCTCGCTGCTCGATTTTCTGAATCTGATGCAGGTGTTTGAGGCGCAGAAAATCGCTTTTGTATCCGTGACGCAGAACTTTGACACCAGCACCTCCATGGGCAAGCTGATGCTGAACGTGCTGCTCTCCTTCGCGCAGTTCGAACGTGAAATCACCGGCGAACGCATCCGCGATAAAATCGCTTCCTCCAAGCGCAAAGGCATGTGGATGGGCGGCCCACCACCGCTTGGCTATGACGTGAAAGACCGCAAGCTGATAATCAATGACGATGAAGCGGAAATCGTCCGCCTGATATTCGACACGTTTATCATGAAGCGGTCGATGAAGCTGCTGGTAGTGGAGTTAAAACGGCTCGGCATTAAAAGCAAATTCCGCATTACCGGCGCAGGCAAGCATGTGGGCGGCAATACCTACGATGCCGCCACACTCTATAAAATCCTGAATAACCAGCTTTACCTTGGTAAAATCAAACATAAAGACCAGATTTATGAAGGGCAGCATCAGGCCATTATCACACAGGATACCTGGAACACGGTGCATACCATTTTCCAAATCAGCCCCAGGGTGCGCGGTGCGGCGACAAAACGCAAGGTGCCTTCCGTGCTGCTTGGCATACTGAAATGCGGTGGCTGCGGAAGCTCGATGAGCCCGAAACACACCAAGAAAAATGGCGGTAAGCTGTACCGCTATTATGTCCCCAGCATGCATATGAAGGGCAAGTGCGAATCCTGTCCCGTCAAACAAATCGCCGCAGCGGAAATTGAAACCACGGTGCTGGAACAGCTGCATTACATTTTCAACGCGCCGGAACTGCTTATTCAGGTCTGGAAAAACGCCACGCAGGAAGACAACACCGTCACGGAAGAACACATCCGCGAATCGCTGGCCGATATTTTCACCGTCTGGCGGGAATTATTCCCAGGTGAGCAGCAGCGATTGCTGGAACTGATACTCGAAAAAGTCATCCTCAGCGAAAACTCGGTGGAAGTGCGCGTGCGGGCGGAAGGACTTTACTCGCTAATACGCGAGGTCAACGCATTAAAACCAAAAAATGAGATTGTATATGAGCGAGCCGCAGCTGCGTGTGCAGGGTAATATTATCTCTATCAAAGTGCCGCTGAATATGAAGCGGCATGGCGGACGGAAATTCATCCTCATTCCCAAAAATGTCCGCATCAACAGCCCGCAAGGCAAGCCCGACGAAACTATGGTTAAAGCCCTTGCGCGGGCATGGATGTGGCAGAAAGCACTGGATAGCGGCAAGCATAGCTCGATTGAGGAACTGGCTGTGAAAAACGACATCAACCCGTCTTATATTTCTCGCATGTTGCGGCTTAACCTACTGGCTCCCGATATCAAACAAGCCATCCTCGACGGCACACAGCCACGCACCTTTAACCTGCAAGGCATGTTGGCACCATTTCCCGAAAGCTGGGAGGAGCAGGCGAAGTGTTTTGGGTTTTAGCGTCTGCGCTCATACTCTTGTGACATATTATGGGCGATCCTTTCAAAGGGTCGTAAACCCATTCACAGGAGGCGATGATGAAAGCAGTATTCAATCCGAAGGAACTAGCCCAACGCTGGAATATCTCAAGTGCTACCCTGGAACGCTGGCGCTGGCAGGGAGTCGGCCCCAGTTATCTTAAAATAGGAGGACGCATCAGGTATCCGATTCATGCCGTTGAGCAATACGAGGCGCAGCGCATGCATTCGCCGGTCATAAGTGCGAGTGCTGCTGAAAAGCCATCCAGTGAAATTTCACTGAGAAACTGAAAAAAAATCTCAAAAAAAATTGTGTCCCTAAAGCCCTGTAAAAACGGGGCTTTTTTTGTTTTTGGCTCACTGCAACAGCCCTGAAAGCCAGCAGTCCTAGTGAAATTTCACGGTCTTCCGTTGTCCCGCCCTCCGCGGCGGTCAATCGCAACTGGAGACGAAACCCATGAGCAACAATAAATATGATGGAATTGATACCTATGTAGTTAACCAAGTCCGCTACCACGCACGCAAGCTGGTACGGCATCCCAGCATCCATAGCATGGAAATTGAGGATATCGAGCAGGAATTGATGCTGGATGTCCTGAGCCGCACCCAGGCTTACGACCCCGAGAAGGCAAGCTGGCGAACCTTCGTGGATCGCATCCTCAACCATAAAATCGCCAACCTTATTGAAGATGCCAAAGCCCTGAAGCGTGGTGGCGGCATTAAGGAAATGTCACTGGATGCGTTGCTGGAGAACAACGACGGGGAAGATAGCGAGTTTCCTGATCCTGCGGGCGATCCCACAGAAGCCATGCATCTTTCCATTGATCTGAACCGCGCGGTGCAGGTACTTCCCCAGCCGCTTGTGCTGCTGCTGATTCAGCTTGGCGATCATAACCCCAGCGAAATCTCACGCATGACTCATATGCCGCGAGCGACACTGTACGGATCGATCAACGCCCTACGCGGAACGCTGCGTCAGCAAGGCATTCACCACTATCTGCATTGAGCCTCCGACAGTTTTCAAAGCCGCTCGGTAAGTAATCCGGTGAAGGCAATGAAATCATGTCGAGCCTTCGGGGAAATACAACACCTCACCAGGAAATACCCCGACCGCCTTGCTCTTTGGGCGGCGTCGAGGCTCGGCAGCCGACGTGAACGAACCAAAGAGCATTTTTAACCGGAATCAAGGAGGAACACATGTTTAAGCCCAAGTTGGAGAAGCTGCTCAAGGACAGCTATTACTATAAAAACCTTCCCGTATATATTCGCATCCCCGCGCTCGGCGCGGTACAGGAAACAATCACCAAGACGATTGTAGAATCCACGCTGGATGATCTGGCCTTCGCCGCCCAGGCGATGGATCAGGAAGTCGAGGCAATCAATAGTCGCCTTTACGCCATCCGCCGCCTCTACCGCGACGCGCGTGAAAAAGGCGCGCTCGGCAGCGAAAACATCCTTGATGCGCTTTCGCGCAAAGGGGGTGCGGAATGACGCTCCCCATTATCAGTGCCGATGAACGCCTAAAGGAAACAAAGGGCATCAAAGGCTGCATCTTCGGCAAAAGCGGCATCGGCAAAACGAGCTTGCTATGGACGATGCCCGCCGAAACCACGTTGTTCTTTGACCTTGAGGCCGGAGATCTGGCGATCGAGGGCTGGCAAGGCGACACCATTCGCCCGCGCACCTGGCAGGAATGCCGTGATTTCGCGGTGTTTATCGGTGGCGCCAACCCGTCCCTGCGCGACGATCAACCCTACAGCCCCGCCCACTACGCCGCCGTGTGCGAACGCTACGGCAACCCGGAGGCGCTGGGTAAATACGACACCATTTTTATCGATAGTATCACCGTGGCCGGTCGGCTCTGCTTCAACTGGAGCAAAGGCCAGCCGCAGGCGTTCAGCGAGAAAACCGGCAAGCCGGATACGCGCGGCGCTTACGGGCTGCACGGTCAGGAAATGATCGCCTGGCTTACTCATTTGCAGCATACGCGAGGCAAAAATATCTGGTTTGTCGGTATCTTAGACGAGAAGCTGGATGATTTTAACCGCCGTGTGTACCAGCCGCAGATCGAGGGCAGTAAAACCGGACTCGAACTTCCCGGCATCGTCGATCAGGTGATCACCATGACGGAAATGCCAACCGAGAGCGGCGCGTCTTTCCGCGCCTTCATTTGCCACACCCTCAATGAACACGGTTTTCCCGCGAAAGATCGCTCAGGAAGGCTGGAACTCATGGAGGAGCCGCATCTCGGACGCCTCATGGAAAAGGTCAAAGGCAAAGTGCGCCCGGCGCACGAACGCCTAACCCACGCCATCCCCCAAACAACCGAAACACAAGGAGCATAATTTATGAGTTGGAATGATTTTAACAATGCTGATGACCAGACCAGTTTTGATCCGCTGCCAAAAGGCACGCTTATTAAAGTGCGGATGACCATCAAACCCGGTGGCCATAATAATGAGCAGAAAGGCTGGACGGGCGGTTACGCTACCCGCAACGCCACCAGCGGCGCAGTCTATCTCAATGCTGAATTCGTGGTGCTGGAAGGCCAGTATGCCCGCCGTAAAATATGGAGCCTGATCGGGCTGCACAGTGAAAAAGGCGAAGAATGGGCGAATATGGGACGCTCGTTAATCAAGGGCATCCTCAATTCCTCGCGTGGCATCGGCAATAAGGATAATTCGCCCGCCGCGCAGAACGCCCGCCGCATTAACGGCCTCGGCGATCTCGACGGGATCGAGTTCCTGGCAAAAGTGGATATGGAAAAAGACCAGAACAACAATGACAAAAACGTCATCAAATATGCCGTCACCTGTGACCATAAGGAATATGCCGCGCTGATGGGACGCGGTGGTTATTCCGCCGCTACGACCGCACCGGCAGCATCCTCGCCGCAACCTCAGAAACCAACGGGCAATCTGCCATCCTGGGCACAGTAAGGGGGTGGCAGCATGTTACTCAGACCCCGACAGAAAAAGCTTGTCACCAATTCGGTGGCGGCGCTGAACGAGCATGGAAATACTTTAGCTGTCGCCCCGACCGGCGCTGGCAAAACAATCATGCTGTCAGCGGTACTCGGCGAATTGTTTAACGACGACACCAGCAAAGCGTGCGTGCTTGCCCACCGCGATGAATTGACTGTGCAAAACCAGAGCAAATTCCAGCGCGTGAACCCGCATCTGAGCACTAGCGTTTATGATGCGTCGATCAAGACCTGGCATGGCGATGTGACATTTGCCATGGTGCAGACGCTCTCGCGCGAAAGCAATCTCGCCACCATGCCGCCTCTTGACGCCCTGGTCATAGACGAGGCGCATCACGCGCGGGCTGAAAGCTACCTTCGCGTTATTGAACACGCCCAGAAAGGCAATCCCCGCCTCAAACTGCTGGGAATGACCGCCACCCCCAATCGCGGCGATAAGCTGGGGCTGCGTTCAATTTTCAGCAACGTTGCTGACCAGATCACCGTTAAGGAATTGATCGCCTCCGGCCATCTAGTGCCGCCGCGAACCTTCGTGATGGATATCGGGGTACGCGATCAATTGAATAAAGTCCGCAAATCCGCGCTCGATTACGATATGGCCGAGGTGGCGAGCATCATGAACACCATGCCCATTAACGGCGCGGTGGTAAAGCACTGGCAGGAAAAAGCAGGTGATCGCAAAACCGTAGTGTTCTGTTCGACCGTGGATCACGCCAGGGATGTTGCCTCCAGCTTTAACGCAGCCGGGGTGCATGCGGTGTTCGTGCATGGAGAAATGTCCGATGCAGACCGGAACAACACGATCAATGCTTATACTTCGGGTGAAGCTCAGGTCATTGTCAATGTCGCCGTGCTTACCGAGGGCTGGGATTTCCCTCCCACAGCCTGCGTAGTGTTGCTGCGTCCGAGTTCCTACAAATCCACTATGGTGCAGATGATCGGTCGCGGGCTGCGCACCATCGATCCGGAGGAACATCCCGGCGTGGTGAAAAAAGACTGCATCGTGCTCGATTTTGGCACCGCCAGTATTATTCACGGCTCGCTCGAACAGGAGATCGCATTAGACGATCACCAGCAGGATGGTGACGCGCCATATAAAGATTGCCCCGAATGCGGAGCCTCCGTCCCGTTGGCGGCAAAAGAATGCGCACTGTGCGGCTATGTATGGCAGAGCAAAAACGCTTCTAAGTCTTTAGACAGCAACGATTTCATAATGACGGAGATCGATCTGCTCAAGCGTTCCAGCTTCTTGTGGTGCGACCTGAATAATGACGACCGCTATTTCGTGGCAACGGGATTTAACGCCTGGGCGGGCGTGTTCCTTAAGGATGGCGACTGGCACGCCGTTGGCGGGCGCAAAAATGAACCGGCAAAATTGCTCGCTTCTGGGGAACGCATTGTGTGTTTCGCTTCGGCTGACGATTTCCTGAATCTCTTTGAAAGCGAAGATACCGCTCACAAAACCCGTTCGTGGCTTCGCCAGCCGCCTACGGAAAAGCAACTGCAATACCTGCCGCCTTCATGCCGCAATGATTTCGGCCTGACCCGTTACAAGGCTTCGGCGCTTATGACCATGCAGTTCAATCGCCAGGCCATCCATGGCGCGATCAATCGCGGGAGAGCGGTATGATCGACCCCACCGACCTGGAAAAACAATGCATGGCGGCGGCATTGAAACCTCTCGGCGAGTATGTCGCCGAGATCGGCATGCATCGCCCTTTCACGGATATGAACAAGCATGAGGTGCTCACCATCATCGAAGTGGTGGTGACGGCCTATCAGGATCGCATGCGCGAAGGCAGCGCGGAGGTGCCGTTCTGATGCTCGACTTCAATCACCAGCCCACCTTCACCGAAAAGTTGAATGCGCTGATCGACGCCGCTTTAGTGGCCGAACAGAAAGCCAAACCGGAGCGCGACTATATGGGCGCGTCACGGCTTGGCATTTCCTGCCAGCGTGCGCTTCAATACGAATTCACCCATACGCCGAAGGACGAGGATTTCTCAGGCCAGACGCTGCGTATCTTTGCCGCTGGCCACCTGTTCGAAGATATGGCGATCAGCTGGCTCCGCGCCGCAGGCTTGCAATTATTCACCCGCAAGCAGAACGGCGAAGCGTTTGGCTTTTCCGTCGCCGGTGGTCGCATCCGCGGCCATGTTGACGGCATTATCAACGGAGCGCCGGAAACATTGGGACTGAGCTTCCCCATGTTGTGGGAATGCAAATCCATGAACGCTAAGTCATGGAAAGACACCGTCAAGCACGGCGTGGCTAAATCCAAACCCGTCTATGCCGCACAGGTAGCCACTTACCAGGCATACATGGAAGGTTCGGTGGCGGGCATTTCGCGCAACGCTGCATTGTTTACCGCCATTAATAAAGACACGGCGGAAATCCACCACGAGCTGGTGCCGTTTGATGCTGCCACCGCGCAGACGGCGAGCGATCGCGCCGTGATGATCCTGCGCGCCACCGAAACCGGTGAGATGATGCCGCGCATCACCGCTGATCCTGAATATTTTGAATGCCGTTTCTGCTCTTACCGACTGCGCTGTTGGGAGGGAGATGCATGAACCATGACTGGACAGATTTCAACGATGCCAAAACCCAAGCCTATCCTAAAGAAGAAGCGAAAATTTCAGTCGATGAGATTAAATCCCTTCTTCTCGGCAGGCTACGCGAGGTGCTGCATAATTTACTGCCATCTGGGGTCATCCGTGGTGGAAAGTTTTATGTTGGTGATATTCATGGCAACAAAGGCGACAGTCTCGTTGTTGAACTAAGTGGCGCAAAAGCCGGTCAGTGGCATGATTTTGCCACCGGCGAAGGCGGTGACACTATTTCTCTATGGGCGGGAGTCTATGGCCAGGATACGCGCCATGACTTTCCGGAAATTATCAGCGCGATCCATGAATGGTTGGGCAGCCCCTGCAAGCCCGTACCGGCGCATGTAGCGTCGACGGAGGCGGAAGACCTTGGCCCTGCCACCGGCAAATGGGACTATCTGGACGCGGAAGGCAATTTGATCGCCTGCGTGTATCGCTACGATCCGCCGGGAGGCAAGCAGTTCCGCCCATGGGACGTCAAGACGCGGCGCAACCGCGCGCCGGACATCAGGCCGCTCTATAACCAGCCAGGCATTAAGGCCGCCAACGCCGTGGTATTGGTCGAGGGCGAAAAAGCCGCGCAGGCGCTTATCGATATCGGCATATGCGCTACTACCGCCATGAATGGCGCCAACGCTCCTATCGATAAAACCGACTGGTCGCCGCTCGATGCCAAGCATGTGATCATCTGGCCGGATCATGATGATCCGGGGGTAAAATATGCCGAAGCGGTCGCTGCGCGGCTGAAAACGCAAGGCATCGCTTCACTGGCCGTTCTTTCGGTGCCTGAGGGCAAACCGGCGAAATGGGACGCGGCGGATGCTGTTGTCGATAAAATGGACATCGGCGTGTTTCTAGCGTCCGCCACTCGCGCCACCGTCACCCCGACCACGGCCATTCCCGCATTCACTGTCGGCCATTATCTGGACGACGATTCTCCCATGCCATCCGACATTATTTCACCTCGTATACTCACGCCTGGCGGATTGCTGGTGCTCGGAGGCGCGCCGAAAGTCGGCAAAAGCGATCTGCTGATCTGCTGGCTCGCCTATATGGCGGCAGGCATTCCCTTCCTCGGCATGACGCCGCCGCGACCGCTCAAGATTTTCTATCTGCAGGCCGAGATCGGTTATTTTTACCTGCGTGAGCGCCTGAAAGCACTGACCATCGACCCGATGTTAATGCCGCTGGTGCGGCGCAATCTGGTGGTCACGCCACAGGTGCGCATGCTGCTCGATGAAGGCGGCGTCGATAAAATGGTCGATACCATCATTCGTTTTTTTGATCCTGCCGATGTCGACATCATCGTGATCGATCCGCTGCGCAATGTCTATGACGGCGGCAAATCAGGCAGCGAGAATGACAACAGCGCCATGCTGGCTTTTTTGCAGGATCGCGTAGAAAGCGTTCGTCACCGTATCAATGCGAACGCTGGCGTTATTCTCGCTCACCACACCAAGAAAATTACCAAAAAACTACTGGAGGAAGACCCGTTTCAAGGTCTCTCGGGCGCAGGCAGCCTTCGCGGATTCTATACCACGGGCATCATCATGTTCCGTCCTGACGAGACCCGCAGCGTCAAGCAATTGATATTCGAACTCCGTAACGGCACTTCCGTTGAAAACAAATATGTCGACAAGATTGACGGCAGATGGCGCGAACTGGAACTCGAATCCGAACGGCTGGTGAATAAGGATTATGGCCACAGGCTCGATGCCGAACGCCGCAGGAAACATGATAAAATCCTAGAGATCATCTTTGACGAAAGCCGCAAAGGCAAGCTCTACACCAGCAGCATGTTTTGCCAGGTGTGGGAGCATAAGGCGGAACTTGGCGGCAGACATTCGCTGCGCGACCGCATCGATGTGCTTACTTCAAAGGGCTACATCAAGTTTGTAAAGGAAGGCGCTGCCCGTTCCCGCAACGGGTTCCTCTGCGTGGAAGGCATGGAAGTGCCGACCGAGAAAACGGAAGTTGATCCCGTCACCGGCGAGATCACCACTATTTTCAAACGGCTTCTGCCTACCCATTTTCGATCCCCTTCAGATGGCGGTTTGATGCCGGTCGAAGACCCCGAAATGTGGATTTACCATGAGGGAGTTTGCGAATGAATCATTTCGTCAAACTGATGCAGTTGACAGTCAAACTGGCAAACTGCCGCAAACTGGAATCCAGCATTTTCAATGTGTTGAATGCGATTCCAGTTGGACACGTCAAACTGAAACGCAAACTGGGTCAACTGGCGCAAGCCCCAGCAAATCCAACAGTTTTTCTTTCACCCCAGTTGGTCATCTCCCTCCCACACATAAGTGTGTGTGTGAACCCCCATAGGGAGTTCACCGCTCACATGCGTCGTGGGTGGGGTGGATGCTCGACATTAACTCGATAGGAGGCTCCATGACCACTCCCTACCCAATCCTTCTCAGCCTTGATCTTGGAACATCGACCGGATGGGCTATCCGCAATGACTATGGCCGCATCGTCAGCGGAACGGCAAGTTTTAAGCCGCGCCGCTTTGAAGGCGGCGGCATGCGCTATCTGCGTTTTGAACGCTGGCTCAATGAAACCCTTAATGTGTCCGGGCGCATTGACGCCGTTTATTTTGAAGAAGTGCGGCGCCATATCGGCGTTGATGCCGCCCACGCCTATGGCGGCTTTCTCGCTCAACTGACCGCATGGTGCGAACATCATGGCATTCCCTATGAAGGCATCCCGGTCGGTACGATCAAGCGCTTCATCACCGGCAAAGGCAATGCCAGCAAAGATCAGGTGATCACCGCCGTCAAAGCGCTCGATCACAAACCCGAGGACGATAACGAAGCCGATGCCCTTGCTCTGCTGCATTTTGCCATCGAACAACATGACCAGGGGAGGAAACAATGAAAGGAGAAAACCTGCTCAAGCATGCCCTGCAGATCGTGGAATCCCGCCGCGCCGAGTATGGCGATTCCTGCATAATGTTCAAGGAAGTGGCGGCACGCTGGTCACTTACCCTTGGCGTGGAGGTGAGTCCCGCCGCAGTGGTGCTTTGCCTGATCGATCTCAAACTTTCACGGCTTTGCCACGATGCCAAGCATATCGACAGCATTACCGACATTGCTGGCTATGCCGCCGTATTCGCTGAGATTACCTAGGGAGATGCATATGGAAGATAAATGGACACACGAAGACGTGGCGGCGCATTTTGAGGAAGCCATCCGGACGCTCAAACGCTTGCCCCCTGTGAAGGTAAGAGGTTATTTTAACGTGTGGCCGGAAGTGGTGCATACTCCCAACGAAATAATGATGCAGGAAGCATTGCCGATTCGTTTACGCGCTACCGCCGAGGCGATATCACGTCTTGAGCAGACCTTTGAGTGGATGCAGTGGATCGAAATCGAGGAGCGCAAGCTGATCTGGAAACGTGCGGCGCGCGTGCGGTGGAAGGTCATATGCTGGGAGTTTGGCTATGACCGCTCCACGGCCTGGCGCAAATGGGTGATTGGCTGCACCAAGATTGCTACCCGTCTAAACTCTCGGGATTGCTGAGGAAAAATGTTGCAACACTTTTGTTCTACACACTTGCAACATTTTCTGGCAATATCTGAGACATGATCGCGGGTGGTGCGAGTGTCACCCCGCCTATCAACTCTCATCAAATGTTAAGCAATCAAATTCTTAGGTGGCAAACGGGTCATTCTAGCGCACCGCTATGCGGACGCTGATCCATCGGTCACGCAACAAATTTAACACATCATGCCATGGAAGCCGCCAGTCCACCAGCCGCCCGGCTGGAGGCCAGCGAAGCGCGTGCGCCGCGATGCACTGGATCGTTCCTACGGAACCCAGGCATGGCGCAAGCTGGCGGCGTCGGTGGTCGCCCGCGACAAAGGTATCTGCCATGTCTGCGGCGAGCCTGGCGCCGACACGGCGCACCATCTGATCGAGAAGCGGCAGGGCGGCACCGATGATCCCGCCAACCTTCGTGCAATTCACCGTGGGTGCCACAACCGCCTGCATAAAAGGCGGGGGGTTTAATGTTTCGGGCAATTCGATGATGCGACCGTTTGGGGCTTTTACGCATACGCGGCCAAAATGCAAAGGGGGGGGTGTCAGTGCTTACAGTAGAGATATGGCCGGTCGATAAGTTCATTCCTTACGCGCGCAATCCGCGCAAAAACGATGCGGTCGTCGACCAGATGGTCGCGGCAATTAAGGAATTCGGCTTCCGCATTCCGATTATGGCTACGTCCGATGGTACCATCGTCGATGGCCATTTACGCCTCAAAGCCGCGCAGCGCCTTGGAATGACAGAGCTTCCCGTCACGCTGGCCGACGATATGACGGAAGCGCAGATTAAGGCGTTTCGCCTGCTTGCGAACCGTTCGGTGGCATGGGCGGAGTGGGACAACGAACTGCTTTCGCTCGAACTCAAGGATTTACAGGATTTTGGTTATGATCTCGGATTGACCGGCTTTGATGCCGACGAACTGAAAAGCATAATGGAAGACAGCCAGCAGGAAGGTCTCACCGATGAAGACGCGGTGCCGGAGGCTCCAGCCGAGCCCGTCACCAGGCCTGGCGATATTTATGTCCTCGGCAACCATCGCCTGCTCTGTGGCGACAGCACCGTGCTGGCAGATGTGGAAAAGGTTTTGGATGGCGCTCTTGCGGACATGGTGTTCACTGATCCGCCTTACAACGTGAATTACGCCAACACAGCCAAAGATAAGATGCGCGGAAAAAACCGCGCGATCCTGAACGACGATCTTGGCGAAGGCTTCGAACAATTTCTCTATGACGCCTGCGTCAATATTTTAACTGTTTGCAAGGGCGCGGTCTATGTCTGCATGTCGTCCAGCGAACTGCATACGCTGCAGAAGGCTTTCATCGCGGCGGGTGGCAAATGGTCAACCTTCGTCATCTGGGCGAAGAACACTTTCACGCTAGGCCGCGCCGATTACCAGCGCCAATATGAACCCATCCTTTATGGCTGGAAGCAAGGCGCTGACCACTTCTGGTGCGGCGCGCGCGATCAAGGCGATATCTGGTTTGTCAAAAAGCCACAAAAGAACGAACTGCATCCGACCATGAAGCCGGTTGAACTGGTGGAGCGCGCTATCAGCAACAGCAGCAAGAGCCGCGATATCGTACTCGATAGCTTCGGCGGCTCCGGCACCACGCTGATCGCGTGCGAAAAACTTGGACGGCAAGCGCGGCTGATAGAGCTTGATCCCAAATACTGCGACGTAATTGTCAAGCGCTGGGAAGAGTTTACAGGCAAGGCCGCTGTGCGGAACGAGACCGACAGTATGGCGCCTCAATCATGAAATACGGTTATCAATTATGGCAGGACGTAAGCCGCTGCCCACGCACCTCAAGATCGTCAAAGGAACCGCTCGGTCACATCGCCTGAATAAAAAGGAACCGAAACCGGCGCTGGTTGTGCCGGAGCCACCTGATCATCTTGACGAGAGGGCAAAGGCCAAATTTAGCGCCATGGCAGAAATGCTGGCGCGTCATGGCGTCATGACCGAACTCGATGTCAGCGCCTTATCACGATACGCCGTGGTGTGGTGCCGTTGGATTGACGCTGAAAACGAAATCAAAAAGCGCGGCCCGGTGGTGAAAACCACAGGCGATAACATCATCCAGAATCCGTTTCTGGCGGTGGCGAACAAATGCCTGCTGCAAATGGCGCAGATTGAGAGCGAATTCGGTTTAACGCCGTCATCGCGTTCCCGCGTTCGCACGGCGGAACAGCCTGGAGAAACCGACCCTTTCGAGGAGTTTCTCAATCGTGACACGTAAGCAGCCACCGCGTAAGCGCCGATCGCGCAAATCAGAAATTTGCCCTGTCGAAACTTACGCGCGCGCTGTGGTCGATGGTGAAATCGTTGCCGGTAAGCTGGTTAAGCTGGCTTGCAAGCGGCATCTTGACGATCTGGTACATGGTAAAAAGCGCGGGCTGATCTGGGATGGCGATGCTGCCCGGCATGCGATTGCGTTTTTTAGCCACCTCCGTCATTCGACGGGCGAATGGGCTAACCAGCCTTTTGAGTTGCAGCTGTGGCAATGCTTTGTCATCGGTTCGCTCTATGGCTGGAAACGCGCCGATGGATTACGCCGTTTTCGCACGGCCTATGTCGAGGTGGCGCGTAAAAACGGTAAGTCGGTTTTATTGGCTGGCACAGCACTTTACGCTTTGGTTGCCGATCACGAATTGGGCGCGCATGTATATGCTGCGGCCACCACGCGCGACCAGGCGCGTATCGTGTTTGGCGAAGCCGAACGCATGGTTAGCGCCAGCCCGCCACTCACGGCGCGGATTACACGCACCGTCAATAATCTGGCAGTGCTGCCGACCTCAAGCTGGTTTCGGCCACTTTCGGCTGATGCCTCGAAAATGGACGGTCTTAACGTGCATTTCGCGGCGGTGGATGAAGTACATGAGCATCCGAACGCGGAGATTATTCAGAAGCTAAACACGGCGACCGGCGCGCGGCGCCAACCGCTGATTTTTGAAATCACAACCGCTGGCCATGACCGGCAATCGGTATGCTGGCAGCATCATGAATTTTCGGTCAAAGCGCTCGAAGGCAGCGTGCCGCACGAGGCAAGCGATAGTTGGTTTGCTTATATCGCCACCATCGACGCTGGCGATGATTGGATGAATCCCGCTGTGTGGATTAAGGCCAATCCCAGCCTTGGCATCACCGTTAAGGTGGAAGATTTGAAACGACAGGTTGAAGAAGCGCGCGAAATGCCTGCGCAGCAAAATGCCATCCGGCGTTTGCGCCTTAACGAATGGACGGAGCAAGCCACGCGCTGGATCGATATGGGCGTTTGGGCAGAAGGCGCCGCGCCGCTGGACGAAGAAGAATTAGCAGGCCGGACGTGTTACGGTGGCCTTGACCTGGCGCGCGTCAATGATTTGTCATCGCTGGCGCTGGTATTTCCTCCGGAGCATCCGGGCGAAAAGGTCAAAGTAATCTGGCGCCATTGGTGCCCGGCAGAAGATATCCTGCGGCGGGTACGGCGGGATCGCGCACCTTATACGATTTGGCGCGACCAGGGATTTTTGACGGCCACCGAAGGCAACACCACGGATTTCAAGTTTCTTGAGGCTGAAATTCTGGCGCTGGCGACAAAATTTAACATTCTCGAAATCGCTTACGACCGTACTTTTGCCGGTGAACTGGTGCGCAACCTTCAGGACGAAGGCATCACCATGGTGGAGTTTGGCCAGGGCTTTATCAGCATGGGGCCAGCCGCCGCCGAATTTATGCGTTTATTAATTGGCCGCGAGCTACGGCATGGCGGTAATCCCGTCGCCACCTGGTGCGCCTCGAACGTCACGGTACGCCGCGATCCTGCTGGCAATGAGAAACCGGATAAAGAACGCTCGACCGAGCGCATCGACGCTGTGGTGGCAGCCATTATGGCCGTTGGACGATTGCAGACCGCGCAAGGCGGCTCGGTTTATGAGGAACGTGGACTGTTGGTATTCTAATGAAAATGCCGGGAATATTTAGCGCTCTCGGGCGCGCCTTCGCGCCGAAACAGAGCCGCGCCTCGGCTGGCGTGCCATCCTATGGCATGATCCCGCCGCTCGGCTCGGTGCCGAGTGCTTCGGGGCTAATGATTTCACAGGCAACTGCCATGGCGGTGTCCGCCGTCTATGCCTGCGTTGCCATCCGCGCCAAGGATGTTGCGCGTTGCACACCGCGTCTATTTGTCGGGAATAAAGCCGGTGGGCGTGATCTGGTTACCGACCATGTCATCGCCAAGCTGTTTATGCGGCCAAACCGGCAGCAGACCTGGTTCGAATTCTGGCAACAGATGATGATCGGCTATCTGCTGCGCGGCAATGCCTATGCCGCCATCCTGCGTGACCGCCGCGGCAATCCGGTCGAGCTGATACCGATCAATCCCGATGCCGTCATGGTGCTGGAAGCATCGGACGGATCGATATTTTACAACGTCAACCGCATCGGCCTCTGGCAAATCGCCATGCTGCGCAACATGCCGGTGGCGGTGCCCGAAGAGGATATGTTTCATCTTCGCGGCATTAGTTTTAATTCTCTGGTCGGCACATCGACCATCGGCCTGGCGCGCGATGCCATTGGCCTTGCCATGGGGCTTGAACAACAGGCTTCGCGGTGGGTCGGCAACGGCGCACGCCCATCTGGTGTGCTGAAATCCAAGACGCGATTATCGGAACAGGCAGCACAGCGCTTAAAGCAGCAATGGCAATCCTTCACCGGTGGCTTGCAGAATGTCGGGCAAACGGCGGTGCTGGAGGAAGGCGTCGAATGGCAGCAGGTGCAGCTGACCTCTGTCGATCTGGAATTTATCCAGCAGCGCAATCTGCAGATCGCCGACATCGCCCGATACTATGACGTGCCACTCAGCCGTCTCAGTGTGATCGGCGGCGGCTCTACCAAGATCACGCCTGCCGAGGAAGAACAGGCTTATGTCAATCACACGGTAATGCCCGATCTGGTGATCGCCGAACAAAAGATCATGCAGGTTTTCGGTCTTGACAAGGAGGGCATCGAGGTTGATTTCGACGAAGGGCAGCTACTGCGCGCCGACATCATGACCCGCTACAACGCCGCTCGTCTAGGCGTCCTTACCGGAATTCTGACGCCGAATGAAGTGCGACGCTCCGAGGGGCTACCGCCCATGGAAGGCGGCGACAAGCTGATGGTGCCAGCCAACACGGCGGCGCTTGGCTCCGACATGACCGGCACGGCGCCGGATGGAGCCGGACGGCCTGATAGCGGCACACTGCCTGAGCCTGGCGTTGCCACAAGCGGCGATCCTGACCCGCAGCTTGATCCGCAAGGCGAACTGTAAACCACGGAGAAAATAATATGACGATGATGCGCGCGGCTGTTGCCGCCCAAATTAACGCGCTTGGTGAAAACGAAGTGGAGGTGATTATTTCCACTTCGGCGCTGGCACGCGACGGGCATATTTTAGAGCCGTCTGGCTGCGATCTTTCCAACTATCAGGCTAACCCTATCGTTCTATGGCAGCACAATCCGGATGCGCCGGTGGGTCGTGCCGCCGATCTTGTCGTTGATGGTGGCAAAATTCGGGCGCGCATAACTTTCGCGCCCATAGGCATTTCGCCGAAGGCCGACGAAGTGCGCGGCCTGGTCAAAAACGGAATCGTATCAGGCGTGTCTGTCGGCTTCGATGTTATCGACGCCGAACCGCTTGATCCCAAGCAACCGCGCGGCGGCCAACGCTTTACCAAATGGGAATTGTTGGAATGTTCTTTTTGCTCAGTGCCAGCTGATCCCGGCGCGGCGGTAACGGCACGGGCACAAACACAGGAGAAAAACGCTATGACTACACAGACACGCGCAGGCAAAAAACTGTCTGCCGCCACCAAGAAGCAACTCGATGATGCTAAAGATCATCTTGACCGCGCCATGGAACGCCATAAAGCGCTTGGCGAGCAGATGGATAATATTAGGGAGATGGGCGAAGGCGATGAAGATACCCGCGCCGAGCTTGCCGATATGCACGAAGACGTAGCCGATGCGCACCGCGCTTTAGGCCGTTCTTTGAAAGCCTGCCAGCGCTGCATGCGCGCCGCGGTGAAAAATACCAAGCCACCGGCCAATGACGATGACGAGGAAGACGATACCGAAACCTCTGCCGGTGACGGTGGGCAGGATGACCAGCGCAGCGCCGACATGCGTCGCCGCAAAGCCGACCTTCAAGCCCTGTCGCAAAAAAACTGAATTCAACCGGCGCTGAAAATGTGCCGGTTGATGCCCAAACCGCCCTTGGGCAAGGCGCATTAGACCGTCGTGATGACGGCCTTTCCCTTTAGATGGAGCCCACTATGACTAAAATTAATGAACTGTTGCAACAACGCGCCCGCGCCTTCGATGAATTCAAAGCGCTGGCCGAAAAATCTTCGCTCACCGAAGCCGAACAGGCGGAGTATGAGACGAAGAAACGCGCCGTCACCGACTTTGATGCGCAAATTGCCCGCGCGAAAGAAATGCAAACGCTTTCCGTAAGCACCGCGCAGCCGGTCGAGGGACAAGACAATCCCCCAGCCAAAGCCCCGGCCACGGTCGAATCCGACCGCTATGTCAAGGAACGCAGCCTCGTCATCGGCGCTGCGGCCAAGATGATGGCCTATGGCGGCGGCAATTTGTTCAACGCGCGCCAGGCAGCGATTGAGGTGTATGGCGAACGCCATCCCGTTACCCGCGCTCTGGTCGCATCGACCGGCCCGGCTGGCGGCTTTATCCTACCGCCCGATTATATGAATGAGATCATTGAACTGCTGCGCCCTGCAGCGGTGGTGCGCGGTTCCAACCCGCGTGTCATCCCGATGCCGCGCGGCACGATGACCTTGCCCGGACAGGCAAGCCCTGCGACCGCCAGCTACGGCTCAGAAGGCCAGCAGATAGCATCGTCGCAGCAGACGCTTAAGCAGATTGTTGCCAGCTTCAAGAAATTGACGGCGCTGGTGCCGATTTCCAATGACCTGATGCGCTATGCCGACCCAGCCATCGATGCCATGGTGCGTGACGATCTGGTCGAAGTCATCGCGCTGCGTGAAGATTTGGCCTTCCTGCTTGGTGACGGTACGCAGGCGGCGCCGATGGGCTTCACCGGCTTTGCCAATGCCTGGGCGGTATCGCTAGGCGGCACGGCGGGCGTGTGGAGTGCAACCGCCGATTCGACGGCGGCGGTTAACGGCAGTGCCGGTAATCCGCTGCTCGGCCAGAACGGTGGCAACTTCATTACCTCTAACGAGAGCTATACCGAAACCACGGTGGTCAATGAACTGACCGGCATGATTAACCGGCTGGATACCGCCAACGTACCCGACCGGCGCCGTGTGTGGTTCATGCATCCGCGAACCTACAACTATTTATTTGGTTTGCTGAACAGCCTCGGCCTCTATGTGTTCCGCGATGAGTTGTCGCGCGGCACGCTGTACGGCTATCCGTTCAAAAAGACCACGCAAATCCCGATCAACATCTGGGATACCAGCGGCACCAACAAGGATTGCTCGTTCATCATCCTCGCGGAAATGAATGAAACCATGATCCTTGACTCGATGAGCCTGGAAATCGCCGTGTCGCGCGAAGGCACCTACACCGATGCCAATGGTAATACGGTGTCAGCCTTCCAGTATGACCAGACGCTGATCCGCGCCATCACCGAGCACGACTTCCAGCTACGGCACGACTCCGGTTGCTCCGTGCTGCAGTTCGTGCGCTGGGCGCCCGCGGTTCAATAATCACCTGTCTCACCACTTAACATTGGAGGATTTCCTATGGATATCACTACCCTGCGCAATATCGGGTCGATTGTCGTTCCCGTTACCAGCGTGTTTCCGCAAAACGCCGCTGCCGGCACCATCAATGGTGCCAGCATCGACCGTTCGCTTCACAATCTGGCTGGCTCGTGCGTACTGCATCAAATCGTCGGCGCTGATAGTGGTTCACCGACCACTCTTAGCGTGCAGACGACGCTGCAACATTCGCCGGATAACAGCACCTGGAGCAATTACGAGATCGGCACCACCGTGCAGCAGACGGCGGCGCTTACTGCCGTCAACAGCGAAAACACGGCGGCCATCGATCTTACCGGCGCTAATCGCTTTATCCGGGCGGTGCAGGTTGTCGCCTTTACCGGCGGCACTTCGCCGGAAGCGCTGGTCGCAGCCGACATTATCCTCGGCGGCGAACGCGAACTGGCGGCGGTGTAACCCATGAAAATGGTCGAATTTACCCGCGACATGCGCCCGCATCGGGTCGGCGAAAAGCGCGTCGTACCCGATGCAATCGCAGAAAAGTTGATTGCGGCTGGCGATGCCAAACACTTCGTCAGCACATTTGACAAGCCCGGACAGCCATTGCCCGTCGGCAAACCGTATAAAACACGCAGGCAGAAATGACATGCCCGTCCGTATTATCTCCACCGTTTTAACCGCAGCGTCGAGCTATGACCTGACGACGCTGGAAAATATCAAGGATGATCTCGCCATCCCCGATACTGACACCTCCAGCGACGCGACGCTTGCCCGGTTTATCACCGAGCAATCGGCGCTGGTGGCGCAATATTGCAACCGCGTGTTTCCCATCGAAACGGTGCAGGATGTCATTTATCCCGACCGCGATCCGTATCCTTATCAGGTCACCGGCATGCTTTCCGAGCTTCAGCTTTCGCGCTGGCCGGTGGTGTCGGTGGCTTCGGTTACGGATACGATTGCGGTTAATATTTCCAATACGCTGGTTGCCGGTACGGATTTTGTAATCGATGCCGCGCGCGGCTGGCTGACAAAGACTGATCCAAATACGGGCTATCCCACCGGCTGGAGTCCTGACCAATACACCATCCAGTACACGGCGGGATATTTTACGCCCGGCACCGATAGGCCGCCCGCCGATCTCGAAATGGCCGTGCTTCGTCTGGTCACCGCCCGTTTCAAGGCGCGTGGCCGCGATCCGTTCCTGAAAAGTCAGGGCGAACCCAATATCGGCACCGAACAATATTGGGTCGGCGCCATGCCCGGCCAAACCGGAGCGTTTCCGCCTGATATCGCGGCGACGCTGGAAAAATACCGTGTGCCGTTGGCGATCTAAATATGGATTTGACTCATGGACTTCGATGCCGTCATCACCGGCGACCGCCGCATTATTGCCCGTTTCGGCGAATGGCCTGCGGAGCTTCATGATGCTTTACATGCCCGGATTAGCGCGCTTACGGATGCGCTGAAAGCCAGGGTGCAGGCGTTGGCGCCGTCGCGCACGGACAAACTTAAAGACGAAATCATTTCCACCGTTTTCGATGATCCAAAAAAAATCAAAGGGCTTGTAACGCTGGAGGAAGGTCTTTCCAACTCCGAATACGCCAAGGCAGGCGCGCTGGAATACGGTGCGCCGGGGCGCGGCGGACGGCACGAGGTTTCTTCTTATTCGCGCACAATTGCGGAAGCCTTCGGGCGCGATATTTCGCCGACGCGCATCAATGTCAGCGCCTATAAACGCATCGCCAATATTGACGCGCGGTTTTATCTGCGCGGCGGCCTGGGTGATGTGGAAACCGAAGCAACGGCAGAATTGCAGCAGGTGATCGACCAATCAGTAAAGGCTTTCGACGATGACGCCTAGCCGCGAGACCATCATACAAGCCTTGTTCAATCTGGCGCTCACGGCAACCACCTTTAATACCAATGGCCGCCGCCTGCTGTTATGGAGCAAGGTTGCGTCATTTCCGGCGCTGTTCGTTCAATCGACCGGTACGCATTACCCGCCACGAGAAGCGCGCGGATTGCCGCCAAAACGCACGATCACGGCGGAATTGTGGGTTTATACCGATGTCGGTAAAGACCCGAATGCTAATCCCGAACAAGCGCTCAACGATATCATTGACGCCGTCGAAGCGGCTTTGGCGCCCAATGTGATGAGCAACGTACAGACGTTAGGCGGCATCGTTTCGCATGCCTGGATTGAAGGTGAGATTGAACAGTTTCCCGGCGTGCTGGATGGCATCGCCAAGGCGATCATACCCGTAAAAATTTTAGTCCCTTAATCCCACTGGCTTGGCCGATAGCCAGTGTCTTGAACCGCCCTTCGGCAAGGCAGCGGCACCGTCGTGATGACGGCGCATCCCTCAGATGGAGTTTTCCTCATGCTACAGCAATACAACTTCGGCGCCGGGACGTTGTTCCTGGTGCGCACCGATATCGCCGTGCCGACGCCCACGCGCATCGGAACGCTTCAGGATGTCAGCGTCGATATGTCGTTCCAGACCAAAGAGCTTTACGGCCAATACCAGGCACCCGTTGCCGTGGCGCGTGGCCAGCAGAAAATTACTGGTAAAGCGAAGATCGCCAATCTGAATGCCCGCCAGCTTAACGATGCCTTCCTTGGTCAAACCCTTGCTACCGGCGAGCAAATTCAGATTGTTGACGAAGGCGGCCCTAACGGTACGGCCATTCCGACGACGCCGTATCAAATCGTCGTTGCTAACGGTTCCTCGATGTCGTCGGGCACTCCTGGCGTTGATTGCGGTGTTTTCAATGCTGGCACCGGCATTCAGATGACGCGTGTGGCATCATCGCCGGTGGCAGGCGAGTATTCCTGCGATATGACGACCGGCACCTATACCTTCAGTTCCGCCGATCATACGGCAGACGTGCTGGTTATTATTTCTTATGCGTATTTTGAAACTTCAACCGGAAACCGCATCACTGCGGTTAATCAGCTGATGGGTTCATCGCCGACTTTCCGGATGCAGCTTGCCAATAATTACGCCGGGAATAACATGTGCCTTACCCTCTATGCCGCCATCCCAACGAAAATGAGCTGGGATTTCAAAAACGAGGATTTCACCGTCCCCGACTTTGAATTCTCGGCCTTCACCGACAGCCTAGGCCGCTTCTTCGACTGGTCGAGCACGCTCTAATGACATGAAAGAGAAACCCCGCTTGGCAAGCGCCTTACGGAGTTTCGTCTGCTGGCTGCTTACGCGATTTTGTAAACGCGCTCTTCGCCTTCGCCCTTGGTGCCGGTGATGGTCTGGCCGTTCTTCTCGTGGATTTCCTTTTTCAGATTGGCCATCGCGCCATGCACCGAATGCTTCTGCCAGCCGATGCTGGCCATAAGCTGCTGGATGGTAGCGCCTTCCGGACGCGAGAGCAGGTCAATCATGGTCTGCTTCTTCGTAGCGCCTTCGCGTTTTGGCTTCGGCTCCCGCTTTTTAGCGGGGGCTTTGGCTTCCGGCTCCGGCGCGGCAGCTTCTTTTTCCTCGGCGGTATCATGTGCCGGAGGTTTCTTGCCGATGGCGGCGAAACCCGCCTCCGAGATGATGTAGGCGACGCCTTCGGCATCAGGGTCTTCAACGACCAGCCCATTATTAAGCATGGCGGTGACGACCTTATCGCGGATGGGTGGGCTTTTAATGTGGGCCATAAATTCGCGGACATCGGTTTTGGGCTGCTTGCTTGCCGCCTTCAGGATGCTGCGCTGGCTATCGGATAGTTTAGTCATAAGAATTTTCCTTCGGTTTGGTTACGTGAATGTCCTTGTGGACGTTGTCATGAACGCTTCGAAGCCAAACAGTATCAAGCGGTATAACGCTTATAAGCCATTATAAATAAACAGATTATCCCCTTAACCAAGTTGACTTACACGAGATAGTATGGATGCCGCGCAATGCTTTGAAATATCTGTCGGTCTGCTCCGGTATCGAAGCGGCAACGGTTGCCTGGCATGAGCTCGGCTGGCGGCCGGTGGGCTTTTCTGAAATCGATGCGTTCGCGCGCGCCGTATTGGTTCATCATTATAGTGATGTTCCTCTGCATGGTGATTTTACCGAGATAAAAGCAAGTGATTATGGAGCAGTTGACCTTCTTGTCGGCGGAACGCCTTGCCAATCCTTCAGCATCGCGGGACTTCGCAAGGGACTTGCTGACGATCGCGGAAACCTCGCCCTCGAATTTATTCGCCTTGCTGAAAGAACTCGCCCCCGCTGGCTGGTTTGGGAAAATGTCCCTGGCATCCTGTCGATTGACGGAGGACGGACGTTTGGAGCCTTCCTCGGCGCGCTGGCGGAATGCGGGTATGGGTTCGCCTACCGCGTTTTGGACGCTCAATATTTCGGAGTGCCGCAGCGACGCAGGCGTGTGTTCGTTGTCGGATATTCTGGAGACTGGCGACCTGCGGCGGCAGTATTATTTGAGCGCGAAAGCCTGTGCGGGAATATTATGCCGTGCCGAGAGACGCAAAAAAACATTGCCGGTGCCCTTACAAGCCGCGCTTCTGGCGGTGGTGGAGGCCCAGGCGCAGGAACGGACGAAGCCGCTGCCGGATATTTGCAGGTAGCACATTGCTTACGCGCTGGCGGTTTCGATGCCAGCGAGGATGGTACTGGACGCGGTACGCCGCTGGTTACCTATGACCGGCAATCGTCCGGCGAATATAAAGACAACCCCGTCGCCAGCACGGTCGCTGCGCGAGATTATAAAGGCGCTTCCGATCTTGTCGCCTACAACGTTACCTTCTGCGATGCCAACGGCAGGCGCAAGGATAGGCCGGACGGCGGCCTTTATATCAACGAAGCCGACACTACGAAAACACTGACCTCCGGTGGCGAGTTATCCACCTACATTGCATTTTCCGCGAAGGATTGTGGCGGCGACGCCGCCGAGAACGCACCGACGCTTCGCGCGATGGGGCATCAAGGCAGCCACGCCAATGGCGGCGGACAGATTGCGGTCACTATACCACTGCAGGAAATCGGCAAGCGTACCGGCGCATCCACAGACGATACCAGCATCGGCTCCGGCATTGGCAATGACGGCGACGCCATGTTTACCTTGCAGGCGGCAGCGCAGCACGGCGTTGCCTCTTTCAAGCCGGGACAAAGCGCCGCTGCGCGCGGCATAGGCTACGAAGAGGATATAGCGCCGTCGCTGGAGGGCGGTGGCGGCGGCAATAACAAACCGGCGTTGCTGCAGCATATGGCCGTGCGCCGCCTGACGCCGCGCGAGTGTGAACGACTGCAGGGTTTTCCTGATGATTATACGCTGGTGCCATTTCGCGGCAAACCCGCCAGCGATAGCAACCGCTATAAGGCGCTGGGCAACAGCATGGCCGTGCCGGTGATGCGCTGGCTGGGAGAGCGAATCTGCATAGTCGAGGAAATGATTAAAGCGCCACCATGCGATAGTCGCTAAAGACCTCAGAGCCTTTGTCGCGCAGCGCCGCCTCGATTTCTGCGGGAGTGGGCTGGCTGGGGTAGTAAATGTCGACCATGTAATCGTCACCGCCTTCTTCGGGGTGAACCCATGCTTCGACACGTACTACCATGCCTTTGCGCTTCATCTGCTTATCGCGCCGCGCAATCTTGGCATTTTCTTTCTTCTGCTCGGCTTCGAATTCCGCTTGCAGCTTGGTCGTAAAACATTTCTTGCATTCGCCCTGCCGGTTGCCGCCGTGGTCGGACTGGAACGCATTATTGTGGCAATCGGGATTCTTGCATTTCTGAATCCTGACCATTGCCAGCAGCCGCACGATATCCATCTCGGTGTAGGTATCATTATTCAGCGCCTTGTCCTGCATGATGATGTTGCCGCCGTTGTTCAAATCTTTCTGGTCACCCATATGCACCTGAATCTGGAAAGGAGTGCCGTACATCCACACGCAGGGCGACACCTCGCCAGTAAGGATGACATCGCCGATTTTGCGGGTTTTGATTTTCGTTTTCATAATCGTCACTCCCCTGATTAGCAAATGTTAAACCATCTTTGGCAGGTGGCAAGCAGGTGATTATAGTCGCCCGCCATTCCCTCCTGCATAAAGGCTTTTATTTCCTCTGGCGATACACCTTGCTGCCGCGCCTCGCGCTGGCAGATGCCGAGGATGACGAAGGCGTTGCCGTCTTCGCCAATTAACTTAATGTCGACATCGGGGTATTTGCACCGCTCTAAAACATTGTCCATCATATAATCCTCCCTCAGCTAAGATTAAATTCTAAATTGCCGCGATTGGCATCGCAGCTGTATGCGATGCGCTTGGCGACATCGTCGTCATCAAGGATAAACACACCGCCCATGCTCATGACGGCCACGCCGTGCTTGCGCGAAATGGTGGTGAGTTCCTGCACAAAATGTTCGAAGCGCTCCTGCTCGGTCAGCGGCGGTTGGCGCTTCGATTCCTGCGGCGGTGCAACCATTGCAACGTAGCGGGCATAGGCGGAGCCGGAAGGGTCGATATAGAGCGTCTCCCGCTCCGGCGCGGTGACTTCCACCACTTGGCGCAATTCGTCCTTAAAGCCGCCTTTGCCGAGCAGCCAATCCCTGTCTCTCAGGAATGTGGTGATGAAGTAATCGTATTCCGCAATGGTGAGTTGCTTGGTTTCGGTCACCGCCACCTCGTAGCGATGGGCGCTGCGGTCGCTTGATGCAGACTTGACATCGCCCATGTGACAAGGCTTGCGGGCAAAGCGTAATACAATGGTATCGGACATGGCTACCTCCTATTTCTTAGATGCGCGGCCAGCTTCGTAGGCGGCTCCGAGCGCGGCTTTGATGCTTCTTACGCTAACGCTATGGAAGTCGAGGCTGTCCATCATCCTGTCCTCCAGCGTTTCGACCAAGAGATGTTCCTGCGCGATTTTGGTAAAAAGCTCATCCTTCGTAAGCAGTTTCTTGCGCGGGTAGGTTTTATTGGTTTCCTGCCGGATGGCATTCTCAAAACAATCGCGCCAGCCTTTGTCAGCGATTCGCATTTCAAGATGTTTGATAATCGCTTTATCGGAGGTCGGGCCGTTTGCGATGCCGTTGCCGCCTTCAATAAAGCTCAAGTCATCCGCAAGATGCCGACCGAAGCGGCTGTCTAAAAGGGTGCGGCATTGCTCGGCTGTAAGGTCGAAATGCTTAGCGAGGAAACTGCAGGCGGTATCCCACGTTAGCTTGGCATCGTAGCCGTTTTGCTTGCTGGTACCCCAAAATCCCCAGCGCTCGTTGGCGGTGGGCAGTGGCTGGATGGCGTTCATGGCTGCTTCCTTTTGGTTATTTAATCCTATCCCTGCGGACATCTACATAATGCTCCTAACGGCGGCTTTATCAACTAAAAAAGCGACAATTTCGCATTATATATCAATGTATTAAGCGGTTTATCAACTTGACTCGAAGTGTATCTAAATTATGGCCAAATAGACCGTATTAGCCTGATTTTCGTTAACCATTTCAACCCAACAGGAGAACATCATGAGCGAAGCCAAGACCAACATCACATTAGGCGGACGGGAATTTCCAATTGCGCCCTTGACCCTGGGGCAGATGAAGCAGGCAGGCCCGGCCTTCACGCGCATCGGCATCGATACGCCGGAAGGCGTTGCTGCGCAGACAACGCTTCTTTATCTGGCCATACACAATGCCGATCCTAAAGTTACACCCGCCGATGTTGACGCCATTCTCGGCGTTACCTTTCCCGAACTGAAAATAGCCGTGGAAAAAGTGGCGAAGCTGATGGGCGTTGAAATGCGGGCTGTTGAAACGGGGGAAGCCCTGCCGGTTCAACCGGCAGCCTCAACAACCTCGACTGGATCGAAATCTACGGCAGCCTGATGACGGCATGCGGCTATACACCCGCGGAAATCGACGCGCTGCCTTTTCCTGCTTATCTTGATCTCCTCGCATACTGGCGCCGAAACCCGCCCGCGCACATGCTACTGAAGTGGTTCGTGGGCTACAAAACCGAATGAACTATTCCTAATTTTTTTCTTCGGCGGCGCACTGATAACCAGCGGCGAACGCTTCTGCCATACTGCTCACTCCAGCGGCTTTCACGAACAAGAGATACCCCATACCTGCTACTGACAGTGACATGATCCTGTTTTCGTCTTCAAAGACAAAGCCAAGGCGCTTGCACTCGTCCAGTCCGCCCAGCTCTTGTATCAGGGCTTCGAGGGGTCGATGCGTATCTATATCGAACACGTTATTTGACATGCCGCGTTTATAAGGGCTTTCAGCGCCACCTGCAAACAGATTTTGAGGGATTCCTAGCCCATGTCCTCTAACATTGCCGTAAGCATAAGCGCAGATGTAACGAGCCTCACTGCCCAACTTGCCGTCGCCAAAGCCAATTTATCGTCTACCACGGCGGAATTGCGGAATATGGCGACGCAAATGCGCGATGCCGGTACATCCGCGTCCGACAATTTGAAAGCGGGATTGCAGCAAGCGGCGGCGGCTGCAGCTTCGGCGCAATCCAGTGTTTCAAGCCTCCGTGCCCAAATTCAGTCGGCTAAACCGCCGCTGGACGAATTATCCAACGGCTACGAGCACCAATCCCAGATCATCCGCGAAAAACTGATCCTCGCCCATGAAGGGTTGATGGGCAATTACAAGCGCATGGTCGGGTCGATTGTGGTGCTGTCAGAACGCACAGGCGGTCTCGGCGGCGCTCTCGGTACGCTGATCACACCGACGACGCTTGTCGCTGCCGCCGTTGTGCTTGTTGTTGGCGCTTTTATTAAGGCGGCGGCTGTCTCCGAAGAATGGGCTGAATCCTTCGGCGAAATTAAGGCAGCAATGGATGCGACCGGCGCCGGTTTCGGCACCAGCAAAGACCAGATTGCCTCCTACATCGATAATCTCCGCCAGCTGCACGGTGTGAACACCGAGACCGCAACCGATATGGTGGAGATGTTTGCACGTCAGCGCGACATTGGCACCGATTCTTATGTCGCGCTTGGGCAGGCGGCGGCGGGCTATGCGCGCGTCACCGGCAGCGATGTACCGAAAGCCGCTGGGGAATTGGTCTCAGCGCTGGATGGCGGCTATGACAGCATTTCCAAGCTCGATCAGCAGTTTCCCTTTCTTTCGACCGCGCAGGCGCAGGCGATCCATGATTTTGAGGCCAGCGGACAGAAAGCGCAGGCGATGGCCGTTGCCATCGGCGCGCTGCAGGCGAAGTTCGGGCCGCTGGTCAATGATGGCCTGACGCCACTGCAGGTCGGCACGAACGAACTTAAAGATTCCTGGCAGGGCTTGACTAAGGCCATCGGCGAAAGCACATGGCTTAAGAATTTCACCACCGGCCTCGCGGTTGTAGAGCTAGGGCTTGCCCGTTTAATTAACCTGCTGCATGGCGCCAAGCAGGGAGTTCAAGAATTTAGTGCCAGTAGCGCTTCTGTCGGTGGCGCTAAAGTCGCCAATATTCCTTCAGCCGGTACGCCAACATCCGACACCAGCGCCGCCAATGACCAACTGCGTATCCTGCGTGAAATTCAGGACGAGAATCTAAAGCTCAACGCTGACGATGCCGAGCGCGGGCGCATCAAGCAGGAGTTGGCACGCGACGAAGAAGCTCTGAAAACTGCCACAGGCGGCGAAGCCTCGATCATTCAGGACAATATCGCACTGCTGCAGCGCCAGCAACGCGAACTCAATAATCGCGTCGGCTCGGGCCAGATGCAGGGCTTGTGCGACGAGCTTGAGCAGGAGTTGGTGCAGCGCAAACTGGTCGGCGACCAGGAAAAGCAGTACGAGTTGCAATTCTGGCAGGAGCATCTCGACCAGGTGCAAGCCGGATCGAAGGCGGAAATCCAAATCCGCAAGCAAATCGCAGCCGACCAGCACGAAATCGATACCAAGGCGCTTTCCGACGAATGGCAGAATTATTCTGAAAACATGCGCCTCAAGATCGAGGCGTCAAAAAGCAATGTCACCCAGCAGATCGCGCTGGCAGAGCAATGGGTTCAAGAAGGTCAGTCGCTTTATGGCGACGACATTAAAAATTACAAAACCGCGCTCGATGAAAAGACGCGCCTCCTGCAGCAGCAGATGCAGGATGACCGCAAAATCCGCGAGATCGCCCTGCAAAGCCAGGCGGAAATAAAAAAGATCGATCTTGCCGGAACGCCCGCGCCGAAGGGCAAAGGCGGCGAAGGCATTATCGACTCGCTGTTCGGTGATGTCGACGGCAGCGGTGCCAAGGCCGAACTTGACCGGCACATGGATGCGCTAAAGGCGGAATATGTAGCCAAGCAGGCCGAATTCAACGCCGTCATTAATGACGGCAACAGCACGCCGGTGCAGATCGCCGAGGCACAGGCGAAGCTGGCGGCAGCCACCGAGCAATACGCCGTCGATGCCACGAATCTCAATAAGCAGGCGGCAGAACAGGTAACACAGGCATGGGAAAATGCTTTTGCGCCGATTGAGCATGCCTTTAGTTCTTCGATCGAAGGTATGCTGCAAGGAACGCAAACCCTGCAGGCGGGCATGCAGAAGCTCGCACAATCAATGGTGCTGAGTTTCATTCAGTCCGGTATCAAACAGGCGTTCGCGGGATTATCAAAGGAATTAGCGAGCCTTTCCGCGCCATTGCTCGGCAAAGGAGGCGCATTCCCAGGCGTGGGTTCCGCCCTTGGCCTCGGCGGTGGAGCTACGGGACAGGCGACGCAAACAACCGCGCTGACCGCCAACACCACCGCCTTAACGTCGCTCACCACAGCGCTCACCGGCCATGGTGCTGTCGTAACCGCTAATACCACGGCGACTACGGCGGGCACGGCGGCAACCACCAGCAATACCGCTTCACAGACCTCCAATGTGGTCGGCAATACCGTGCAGACCAGCACCAACACCGCCGCCATCGCGGCGAACACGACAGCGCTGTCTTCTGAATCGGCAGCTTCTGGCGGCGGGATGTTTGGCAAGCTACTCGGTTTCCTTCCCGCCTTCGATGTCGGCAGCAACAATATACCGCGCGATATGGTGGCGCAAATCCACCAGGGCGAAATGATCGTGCCCGCAGCGCATGCAGCGGATATTCGCTCCGGCCAGTCCATGCTGGGCGCAGGCAGCCGTAGTATGGCGCTGCCTGATGGCGCTGCTGAAAATATGCGCGCGGCGGGATCGGATGAATCGCCTGGCTCCATGGGCGGCAATACTTACAATTCCCGTTCATCGGGCGATGTGAATCTGCATTATTCGCCGTCGATCAACGCCCACAGCAATGTCGATCTTTCAAGCGTTCTTGCGCAGCAGGGGTCGGCCATGCGCCGCTGGCTTACCAATCAAATGCGCAATGGCTCACTCAAGACACAACATTAATTTTTTGCCAAACGGTTTTAAGCATGGCTCTTATCAAATGTGCCGGTTTCGATTACCTGACGCCGCTGGCTCCGGCTTCGGCGCTGGCCAGTCTCGGCTTCACCAATGCCACCATGCTGCCAGGGCAAGGACGCGCCGGTGGCGGAGCGGCTAAGTTAGGGCAGATTAATCTTCCGGCACGCCTGGGCACTTTTTATTGCGGTTTTGCGCTGGCCAATCCTTCGGGCGTGACGATTTATTTTAACGACTCAACCCAAGGCACGAATTTCAGCATCGCCTTTAGCACGGCGGGCGCCATTACCTGCACACCGGCGTCGGGTAGCGCTGTCTATTCGCCTCCTATGGCCGTCATCCCCGGTGCGGTATGGCAATATATCGAAGTCTATGGGGTAATTGCCAATACGGGCGGCGCCGTCACAGTGCGCGTGAATGAAACGGTGGTGCTTTCGATGGTGTCGGCGGATACCTGCGATAGAAGCTCTACCGGCGTCGATCAAATTGAGTTCGATTACAACGTGGTCGTAGATGATTTTTACATTTGCGACAACAGTGGCGCGTCGCTCAATAATTTTCTCGGCAATACCCGCGTACCGGCGCAATTTGCCAACGGCACCGGCGCGTCGACGCAATGGACGCCAACTGGGTCGGCTTCCTTCAACTGGCAGCTGGCGAGCAATCCCTACATGGATGATAGCTCGTATGTGTCCTGCGCCACGCCGGGCGATATCGATCTTTACACCCTGTCGCCAGTGGCCAATTCGCCGCTGATACTTGCGGTGCAAAGCATCGTCGTCGCGCGTCAGGACGATTCCGGCCAACGCCAGATCAAATCCGTCATTCAATCGGGATCGGCGCAGGCAGATGGTGCTGTGGTGAATACCAGCGGTTCTTATGCCGGGCATGCCGATATTTTTATCTCCGATCCCAACACCGGCAGCAGCTGGACATATGGCGCGGTAAACGCGCTGCAGGTCGGCGCCGAACTCGTTACCTAACACACCCCCATGGCTGCCCGCGTTGATTTTGTCGTCGCCGAAACCGCGGCGAAAGGCACTGCGCCTGTGCGCCTCAATCAGGTGGCGCTCGAATTCGCCGGAAAGACGACAGCGCCCATCCGCTTCAATGTCGCTTTTACCGAATCCGCCGCAAAAGGCATCGCGCCGCTGCGGCTGGGTTTCGTCGCTTTGGAATGTCTGGTTAAAATAGAAAGCCCGCCCACCGTGAGTACAGAAAAATTACCATTAGCGCCCGGTCTTACCTGGAGCGTGCATGTCGCGCCGAAATTCAATACCCGCGTGGCAGGCCACGTATCAGGCCGCGAAATCCGCACCGCCTGGCAGCAATATGCCATTTACGATTTTACGCTGTCTTTCGACGTACTGAATGGCGACGCCGCACAGGAAATCCAGACGCTGATGGGCTTCTTTCTGGCGCGGCAGGGGCAATACGACACGTTCCTGCTTGATCTTGGCGCTGTCACGCAGAATTCTGCAGATAGCTATGTGACGCTGGGCGTACAAGGCGTTGGCGATGGCGTTTCCACCGTATTTCCCTTGATGCGCACGGTCGGTGGAACCTCCGAGCCGGTGGGATATGTGTTTTCCGCCGACCTTGCGGCTGTGTATGTCGCAGGCGTGCTGCAAGACCCTATGAGCTATTCCTACGCCACGCCCAATATTCTCACCTTCAACACCGCGCCCACCAGTGGCAGCCAGATTACCGCAACCTTCCGTTATTACTTCGTCTGCCGCTTTGCTGCAGATGCGCAGGATTTCGAGGAATTCATGGCCAATCTGTGGACGCTGCATGAACTCAAACTGATATCGGTACTGCCATGAAATCCGCGCCTTCCGCCGTTATCTCCGCGCTGCAGACGAGCCGAGAGCTTTCCTTTGCCGATTGCTTCACCATCACGCTGGCCGATGGCACCATCGCCCGTTACACCAATGCGCAGTATACGGTTTCGATCCCGCAGATCGGCAATCCGGCGCTACTGTTCATTGCCGGTGATATTCTGGTGGACGGGCTGAAACTCAAGCAAACCTGTGGCGTCGATATTGACGAGCAGTCCATTGATATTTCATTCAAGCCGACTTCAACCATTGCCGGTTTGCCATGGCCGATTGCCGTGCGCGAAGGAAGGTTTGACGGCGCTACTATAGATCGTGCGCGGGCGGTGTTGACCGCGCCGGGCGGCACGGTGATTGGCGGCGCGGTGGTTGTTGTTTTTCACGGCCTTGTTGCCACCGTCGACAATATTGGCCGCTTAAGCTGCAAAATGACGGTGAAGTCGATGCTGAATAAGCTGGCGGTCGATATGCCGCGCGACATCTGGCAGCCATGCTGCCTTAACACGCTCTATGACGGCCTTTGCACCATGGTGAAATCTGCCAACGGCGCATCAGGTACGGTGGGCGCAATCCCGACGCTCGGTTTTATTCCATGGTCGGGATCGGCGGCGGATACTTATGACCAGGGCACCATTACTTTTGAGAGTGGCGCCAATGTCGGCGTATCACGCACGGTGCAAACATCGACCACATCGGGTTTAACGCTTTCCCGCCCGCTCGATTATATGCCGGTCGCTGGCGATAGCTTCGTGGTTTACAAGGGCTGCGACAAGACGATGACGACATGCCAGAGCCGCTTTAGCAATCTTGCCAATTTCCGAGGTTTCCCGTTTGTGCCGCCGCCTGAACTGGCGATGTACTGAGGCTTTACCATTATGAATGAACTGGAACAGCGCGCCGCCGTGGTAGCAGAAGCCCGGCGCTGGATCGGCACACCTTATCACCATTTGGGCGATGTGCTGGGCGCAGGCGTCGATTGCGGCATGCTGCTGGTGCGCGTTTATGTCGACACCGGCGTGGTGCCACCGTTCGATCCAAGACCATATTCTCCACAATGGCACCTTCACCGCGATGACGAGCGTTATCTTGGTTTTCTGCTGGAGCGCGGCATCGAAGTATCCGAGCCGCAGCCCGGCGACATTATGGTGTGGAAGATTGGCCGCTCGTTTGCGCATGGCGGCATTGTCGTCGGCTGGCCGCTGGTGGTGCATGCCTACCAACCGGAAGCGCGCGTCGTAGAATCTGATATATCGCTGCCTTCGCCATTATCTGAAAACAAGAGGCAGCGCTTCTTTAATCCGTGGGGGCGTCCATGAGTTGGCTTTTCGGTGGTGGAAAGGCGCAGAAGCCGGAATTCACGGATATCGCCATTAATACGTCTATCGCCACCTTGCCGGTGCCGATGGTATGGGGACGCGCCGCTGCAGGCATCAACTTACTATGGTACGGCAACTTCCAGGCTATAGCGCAAAAGGTTCACGGCGGTAAAGGCGGCGGCAGCGGTTGCTTCGCGCCGGAAACGATGGTGTCAACGCCGCGCGGCCTGCGCGCGATTGCGGAACTTAAGCGCGGTGACGCCGTATGGTGCATCAACCCCGAAACCGGCGCCAGGGTTGCAGGCCGTGTGCGGATTACGCATAAGCATGACGTGGCGAACGACAGCCGCGACCGCATGCTGCGCATCCTCCATGATCGCGGCGAACTGCATGTTACTGAAAACCATTACCTCTGGAAAGATGGCACGGAGAAGATTGAGGCCAAGGACTGGCAGGCTGGCGATACGCTGGTGTATGAGGGCTGGCTGGCGGCCAAGATAAGGGAAATTGTTTCTGCGCCCGACATTGCCTTCACCTATAATCTTACCATTGAGCCGCATCATAATTATTTTGCTGATGGTGTGCTGGTGCATAATGGCGGCGGCAGCAAAACCGGCAGCTATGATTATCAGACCGGCCTTATCCTCGGCATTTGCTGCGGCCCCATCAACGGCTTTGGCAGCATCTGGCGGGGGAAAGATCAATATGCCAGTCCCGGCGCGCTGGGATTAACGGCGTTTCTCGGCTCGTCATCGCAAGCGGCATGGGGCTGGCTGGTTTCTTACAACGCCGCGCAGGCGCTGAATTATCATTATATCGCCTATCTCGCTTCCGCCAATTTCGATCTTGGCTCTAACGACGCGCTGCCGCAGCTGAAAGTCGAAACGTATGGTGCGTTGTATAACACCGGCATCAACGGGCGCGGCGACGCCGATGTTCCGCTGGTGGCACAGGATTACCTTATTGGCCTGCACGGCGTCGGCTTGCCCTCGGCCTGCATCGATAACGGATCATGGTTTTCCGGCCCGAACGCTACCACCACCGGCGATGCGTCATGGCAGACCTACTGCCGGGCGTTGGGGCTGGATTTTTCGCCGAGCCTGGCTTCGGTCGAAAAAGCCAATGATGTGCTGGCGCGCTGGTTTCAAATCACCAACACCGCTGCCGTGTGGTCGGGTTCGGTATTGAAAGCCATTCCTTACGGCGATTTGCCGGTGAGTGGCAATGGCTATGTATTCGTGCCCAACGTCACGCCGGTTTATAACTTAACCGACAGCGATTACCTCAAGCCGGACAATGCCGATCCTGTGCAACTGATACGCTCCGATCCAAACGACGCTTATAATTGCTTCCGCCTCGAATTTTCTGACAACACGGTACTCTACAACGCCAATATCGCCGAAGCACGCGACCAGGCCAGCATTGAGCAATTCGGTCTGCGCGTCGCCGACCAGATTCAAGCTGATGAATTTACGCAATCTACGGTAGCGATTACCGCCGTAAACCTGATTTGCCAGCGCTCGGTCAATATCCGCAATACCTATACGTTCAAGCTATCGTGGGAATATTTCCTGCTGGAGCCGATGGATTTGGTGACGTTGACCGATACCGGCATGGGCATGATAGAAGTGGCCGTGCGCATCACTTCCATTGAGGAAGATGACCAGGGCATGCTTACCGTCGTGGCTGAGGAATTTCCCTCCGGCACGGCAACCACCGCGGCTTATCCGGGGCAAGGCAACAGCAGCAATCTTACCATCAATCCGGCTTTAGTGCCGGATTCGGTAAATACGCCGGTCATTTTCGAGCCGAATGCAACTCTTACCGGAGGCGTGGCGCAGGTATGGATTGCCGCTTCCGGTGGCGCCAGTGGCGTGGCCGATCCAAATTGGGGCGGCTGCAATGTCTGGCTGTCGGCGGATGGCACGAATTATTCAATGGTCGGCACCATTACCGGCCCGGCGCGCATGGGCGTGCTGTCGACAACGCTGGCATCCTTTAGCGGTGCCAACCCCGATAATTCGCATACGCTGGCTGTTAATCTCAATGAGAGCGCAGGCACGCTGGTATCCGGCACCTCTGCCGATGCGGCAGCTTTTCGGACGCTTTGCTATTGCGATGGCGAATTGCTGTCTTACGAAACGGCGACGCTGACCGGAACCGGCCTTTATAGTCTTACCACGCTTTACCGCGGCCTTTATGGCACCACAGCCAGCGCGCACGCATCGGGTGCGCAATTTGCGCGGCTCGATGGCGCGATGTTTCAGTATGATCTGCCCCAGGCCTATGTCGGCGTACCGATTACCGTCAAGCTACAGAGCTTTAATATCTGGGGCGGCGGCGTGCAGGATTTATCAACCTGCACCGCTTACACCTATACACCGGTCGGCACCGGCTTTCCGCTGCTTAGTTCCAGCGGCAGCTATAACGGCATTACTTACAACGCAGCTGGGCAGGTGGTGGCGGTGGCATCGAATGCCGGTGTCAATCCTTACGATATCGCCGGTTTTCTGCCGGGCATTCCTACGGCGGGGCAAACGCTGTTTCGCGTGGAGATGGTGCGCGCCGTCACATTACCCATCAGCCTCACCGGAAGCCGCGCCGTATGCCAAACTGCGCCGACCGCCGCCATCACGCTGCCGATTAAGCAAAACGGCACATCCATCGGCAGCATTAATTTTGCCGCAAGCGCCACGACCGGCACATTCACTTTCGCCAGCCAGGTGATTGTGAATCCCGGCGACGTGTTGGAGCTTGATGCGCCAAACCCCGCCGATGCGACATTCGGCGGGCCGAGTTACACCATCAGCGGAACGAGGTAATTATGGTCGAAATCTTTTGGGACGGGTTCGATAAATACGGCCCGGTCAATGCCTATACCTCCAATTCCACCATGGGCAATGAATGGAACAGCCTGCCGCCATCGGGCTATGGCGTGCTGGTGGTTGGCCGTTTTACAGGCAGCCTGGCGTTTCAGACCACTTACGGCTATAGCGGCAGCCGCACGCTGCCGAGCAATTATTCGCGCCTGATTTGCGGCGTCGCCATGCAGTCAGGCCTGGCAGGCAACAGCGGTGTAATTTTTGGCGATGCAGGCACCAATCAATGCGCGGTGGGCATCAATTCCTCAGGTAAAGTGGTGCTATGGCAGGGCGGCCTCGGCGGCACACAGATTGCTATTTCGTCCAGTTCTGTCACGGCTGGTAGCTGGCATTATATCGAATGCGATTTAACTTTCGCGTCGAGCGGCAGCTATACCGTCTGGCTCGACGGCGTGCAGGTGTTCACCGGCACCGGCAATTTGAAATCCAGCAGTAATTCCTACGCCAATACGGTGGCACTTAACGGTGCCAGCACCGCCGGATGTACTTTCGACGATATGTACCTGTTCGATAGCACCGGCTCCGTCAACAACGCGCAGCGCGGCGATAGCCGGGTGGAGACACTGTTTCCCACCGCCGATGCATCGGTTGCTTTCTCGCCAAGCCAGGGAGCCATCGGTGCTTATTATTCCTTACAAAATCTGACCGGCTATATGTCGGCCAATATTCTATTCTTACGCAAATTCACGGCTCCCGTATCGGGAACCTTGAACAGCATCAGCATTATGCCCTTGGCATCGTCTTCGGGCGCCAATTTCAAACCCGCCGTGTATGCCGATAATAGCGGCTCACCCGGCACGCTGCTTTCGGGCGGCTCAACCGTCACCGGCTGCGTTTCCGGCACGGCATTAACTTTGCCGCTGACGACCTCGCAGAGCCTGACGGGCGGCACAAGTTACTGGATCGGCTATGTCACCGATACCTCGCTTGCCATGCAGCGCCAGGATGCCAGCGGTTTTGTGACGAATGCCGGTTACACGGCCAGCATTACGTTTTCAAGCGCGCCGCCTTCGACCGCGCCCAGCATGAGTTCCGGCCAGTATAGTCTGCAGGTGTGGGGCAACGTCACCGGCATGAGCACCAATTACACTGAAACCAACGAAGTGCCGCCCGCAGGCGATGTAAGCTGCGTCACCTCCAGTACGGTCGGCGCGGAGGATCGTTATAATTTTGCCTCGCTCAGTTCCACACCGGCCAGCATCGCCGGTGTGAAAATATCGTCGATGATTCGCAAAACCGATAGCGGCGCGCGCACGGCAACGCTGCAGGTTAAATCCGGCAGCACGGAAGTAACCGGATCATCGCAAACGCCTACCACTTCCTATCTGTATTACGCCAGCTACCAGGATACCGATCCCAACACCTCGGCGGCATGGACGGCCAGCGGCGTTAATAGCCTCTCCGCTGGGGTGAAGATTGCGACATGACGAACCTCAATATTACGCAAACCGCGCTGGAGGTTTTGCGTAAAGGCAATCCGGGCATTAATCAAACTCAGGTTGCCGCCGAAGTGTTGCGCGCTGGCGTGCCTGGGGTGAAGCTGGGGCAAGCGGCGGTCGAAGTGTTGCGTAGCACGCTCAATGCTGCGCCGGTGGCCATCAATGCCAGCCAGCTGGTACTGGAAGTGCTGCGGCAAGGGCAGCCTAAGCTATCTCTCAGCCAGGCGGTCATCGAAGTTTTATACGGCAACGGCACTACCCCCACCACGGTGGTTGAGCCGTATTTATGGATCATGACTTAAGGAGTGCATTATGGCTTTATCTCTTGAATGGGCGTGCGGTTTCGAGCAATTCGGCACCGTCACCGACCTTGACCAGCTTGCGCAGCCATGGATTGCGCAAGTTTTTTACCCGCAGTTCCAAACCATTTCGACCACTACCGGCGTGCGCAGCCTGCAGGGCAACGGTGTTACGCCGAAGGCGTATAACCTCGGCAGTTATCTAGGCGCTGGCATATTGTGGACGGTGCCCAATATCGGCACGCGCTACCTCGGCATGGGCTGGTTTTTATCCACGCTGCCATCTGCAGAAGAAACCATTTTCCAATTTACCGCGACGCCTACGAGTTTCCCCGGCACCAGCGGCGCGGACGGCGTGCGCATCACGCTTGATACCACCGGCACCATCCGCATACGCCAGAACTCCACCAATACCGTGCTGGTGACTTCTTCGGCCTATGCGGTGAGCGCCAATACGCAATACTGGCTATCGATGTCCTGCAATCCTAATTCCGGCTGGGTGACATTCGCCTTGAACGGCACGGTGATCGCCACGGCAGCGCTGGGCATCAATTTCGCGTTTCAATATATTTCCATCGCATCGGCGGCATCGCAGAATACTTACATTGACGATCTGGTGTCCTATTCCACCGATGGCACCGATACCGCTTCCACCCTGGTGCCTGCGCGCTCGGTATGGACAAGCCTTCCCAATGCTATCGGCGATCAAACGCAATGGTCGCGCGTGGGCGGGGCGGTGGCGAATTGGCAATCAGTTGATGGGCAGGCATATCAAACCACTACCTACAACACCACGAATCAAAGCGGCACGCTGGATTATTACAACACTACCGATCTGCCCGGCGCGCCCACGGTGATCGACGGCGTAGTGGTAACGGCCTGCGCCCGTAAGGAAGATTCCGGTACACGCAATCTAAAATTGCACGCGCGTGTCAACGGCCTGGATGATGTTTCTTCGGCGGTGGCGCTCACAACCGGCGCATCCTTTTGGTATTTATCAGCCACCTTCACCCAAGCGCCCGGCAGCGTGCCGTGGACGGCATCGGCGGTGAATCTCTGCCAGCTGGGACTGGAATCAACGTGACCGGCACTTCGGGCGATATTTCGCAAACGGCGCTTGTCATCGTTGGCGATGGTGCGAAGGTTGTAAGCGTCGAGCAATATGCTTCCGTCACGGTGGGTGATGGCGCAAAGCGTATCAGCGCAGCTGCAGGTGCCGTCACCATTGTGGGCAACGGGCCGGGCATCGCCGATGTCGGCCAGGCATCTTTAGTCACGGTCGGCAACGGCCCCGGCATTGCCGATATCGCGCTGGCCGCTATGGCCGCTGTTGGCGATGGCGGTGGTGTAGCCGATATTGCTCAAACCTTCACCGCCGTGGTCGGAGCATAATCCTTCAATTTGCAATCAACAGGAAAGGAGTAACGTCCTATGGACGAACCTGAATATTTTCGCGCTATGGGCAGGCTTGAAGCGCAAGTGCAGGCGCTTGCCACAGCCGTGGGCGAACTCAAGACCAAGCTCGACGGCATCGACACGCGCCTCGATCAGCTGGATTTAATGGCAAACCGCTGGAAAGGCGGCTTCGCCGTCATCCTGACGCTCGGAGCCATAGCCGGTTTCGTTATAGATCAGGTAATACATTTGTTTTCTTCGCGCTAACTAAAGGGCACGTTAATTATCCTGATCGGGCAGGATGATAACTAATCAGACTGTTTCAAACTATGAACTTTGTTTCGATGAGACACATGCAGCCCAACCAGTAAAGCGATAAGTGTTGCCAGATAGAACTGGCCGATAACCGATTCGAGACTGGCTAAACTTCGCGCATAAGGATGTACAGGTACGATATCGCCATATCCGGTAGTGGTAAGCGTCGTGAAGCTGAAGTAAATCATCGTGCTGATATTATCTTTTACCCCTGGCGATATATTTGAATAGGCATTGGGCAGTAAATAGACGAGCAGATTATCGAGCCCGGCAAATGTGATCGCTATGTTCAAATAGATAACGATTGCACCTTGTATGCGGTGCAGTGTAACTGGGCCTTCCGCAAATAACTTTTCTCCTACTGTCCAGCTTACGATTGCACAAAAAATGACTCCCGACAGGGTAAAGAGGATGGCAGATAGTTTATAGTCTGCAATGAACGGGCTGAACGCAAGACCCGTGATGCATATGGCAAAAATGAAAATGGTCACTTTGCGCTCCAGAGGATTTCTAAAGGCAAACACGGATACACATGCCATCAAAATAAGAAATACGTCGATGATCCAATTATACTGCGTTCCCAAATTACCCACCACAGGACTAATAACAAACAGAGTTACGATTTGTAAGCCTAAGAGAATGCTGAAGTACCTTTCACGCAAAGGAGTGGTATGCTCTTGCTCTCTTGCAAGCTTGATATGAGTTTTACTGGAAGTAAGCTTTGTGACTGCCATAATCAGGTTTCCTTTGAATTTATAGTCGAGATTGACACAGCTTTAAGACAAGATTTGGCTATGTGGTTTGTAATGCATTCATCTTTTCAAGACGCCAATAGATATAGACGACGCATACAATACCTGTAAGCGAAACGGGATACCCTAAAGCAGTAGGAAAGGATGTCCTAGTTCAGCGCGGTTTAGCCATCTCCACCGCATCCGCACCGGCAGGAATGCGCATTGGACTCGACGGTTCGTTTACCGCGCGCCACACAGCTTCCGCCACATCCAAGGCATGAGTGACGGGCGTGGTTGACTGCGCCGATTCTGCAAAAAAATTCTTGGCTAATGCACCGTAGGCATCAGGGATAGGCTGCTTGCGAGCCTGCGCAGTATCCGCAAAGGAGGTTTCAGGAGCGCGCCCCGGTAGCACTAAACGCACTCTCACGTTAAATTGCTCCACTTCCAATGCGAGCGACTCGGTAAACGCATTGATTGCCGCCTTGCTCGCGGAATAAATGGAAAGTAGAGGAAACGGCTTTATTGTCACGCTTGAAGAGACGTTCACGATGACGCCGGCTTTGCGTTCTCGCATATGAGGCAGCACTGCCTGCGTCATTGCCATCGTGCCAAATGTATTGGTCTCGAAGACCTCGCGGATTTGCTCTATAGGCACACCCTCAAAGGCATTCACCAGCCCAAACCCCGCATTATTGACCAATGCGTCAATCGGCCCGGCGGCTTTTATGGCTTCGCTGATACTTGCTGGCTTAGTGATATCAAGGGCAAGAATGCGCAGGTTTTCACTCTGGGGCAACACATCCTCCTTCGGTTTGCGCATCGTAGCGATTACTTTCCAGCCGTGCTCAAGAAAATATTTGGCGGTTTCCAGGCCGAAGCCCGACGAACATCCCGTTATCAAAACATTTTTCACAACATTGGATTGATTTTTATGTGCGTTCGAGCTCATAGGGTGTCCTTTGAAGTAAAATATTTATACAGCACGTTACCCATACCATGGATTGGCTAATTGTATTTGCCTTTGGACAAGTGCAGGCGGTTAGCCGCCGCCAAGTGTTTTGTAGAGCGTCACGAGGTTGGTGGCGCGCGTGAGCCGTATGCTGATCAGTGTTTGCTCTGCCGAATAGAGTGTGCGCTGCGTATCCAGTACATTCAGATACGTATTGGAGCCACGCTCATATTGGGCGGTAGCTATTTTGAAGCTTGTCGCAGAAGCATCGACCAGCGCCTGATCGGCGGACATTTCCTCGCCGATGGTGCCGCGCCGCGCCAGCGCATTGGCGACTTCGCTAAAAGCGGTCTGAATCGCCTTTTCATATTGGGCGATATCGACGTTTCGCTCGGCCTTGTCATACGCCAGCGTGGCGCGGTTATAGCCGCCGTCGAAAATCGGCACCGAGATAGTCGGGGCGAAACTCCAGACAGCGGCAGCGCCTGTAAACAGATGGGAAAGCCCGACGCTCTCCGTGCCTCCGGAACCTGTCAGTAAAATGGTGGGAAAAAATGCTGCCCTCGCAGCCCCTATCTGGGCATTGGCGGCTTTCAGCGTGTGTTCGGCTTCCAGCACGTCCGGACGTGTGAGCAGTACGGTGGAATCAAGCCCGACCGGCAGCGTTTGCATCACCATGACCTGATCGCTCTTGCCTTCGGGCAGCAACGCCTCCGGTACTGGTGCTCCCACTTCCAGGTCGAGGGCGTTTTTATCGGTAGCGACCTGGGTGACATATTGCGCGACGCTGGCCCGCGCCTGCTGTACGACACTATCTGCTTCACTGACATCAAGCTGCGAATCGACGCCTGCCTGCAAGCGGCCCCGCGCGATGGTGAGCGACTCCTGGCTGCTTGCCAGATCGGCGCGTGACCTCGTAAGCTGCGCCATATCGGCGTTCAGTGTCAGGTAATCGGCGGCAACGTCGGCGACGATGGTGATATGCGTCGTTTTTTGCGCTTCCTCGGTCGCAAGGTACAATTCCAGTTCCGCATGCGTGAGACTTCGTATCCTGCCGAAAAAATCAACCTCATAGGAAGTGACTCCCACGCTTGTCGTATATTCCCGCTCGGTCGGGCCGGTCACGGGCTTGCCTGATGCCGAGGTAACCTGCTGCTGGCTATATGTCGCACTGCCGCCTGCATCAACAGTTGGAAAAAGGTACGAACGCTCGATATGGTATTGCGCCCTCGCTGCTTCTATATTGGCGAGTGCAACACGCAGATCGCGGTTACTGGCAAGCGACATCGCGATCACGGCTTTCAATTTGGGATCGGTGAAGAATTCCTGCCAGCTGATTTTCGCAACATCGGCGGCAGTCGGAGGTAAAACAGGGTAAGACGGCCCGCTCGGAAACGCCGTTGCCACGGGAGCCGCAGGCTGGTGGTAAATCGGCTCCAGCGAACAGCCGGTGAGCAGTGTTGCGGCAACGCTTATTACGAAAACAATACGCGAGGTAGAACTCATACCGGCTTCTCCGCTTCTTGCGTCTTCGTGGGCGGCTCGGTAGTTTTAGGAGGTTTGGACTTGGAAATTCTATGTACCAGCACAAAAAACAGCGGTACGAAAAAGATTACGAGTATGGTGGCCGACAACATCCCGCCGATGACGCCGGTGCCGATATCGTTCTGGCTTCCCGCACCGGCTCCGGTCGATAAGGCAAGCGGTGTCACGCCTACGATAAAGGCAAGCGAGGTCATGAGGATGGGGCGCAAGCGCAGCTTGGCCGCCTGGATAGCGGCATCATGAGGATTCGCGCCGCCCTTTTCCGCCGTGGCGGCGAATTCGGTAATAAGAATCGCGTTTTTGGCCGATAATCCGATGGTGGTCAGTAAGCCTACCTGAAAATATATATCGTTGTAAAAACCGCGCAAGGTTGCCGCCAGCAACGCGCCCAATACGCCCAGCGGAATGACCATGAGGATAACAAAAGGAATCGCCCAGCTTTCGAATAACGCGGCCAGGCACAGGAACACCACGACAATGGCGATAGCATAGAGTTCCGGCCCTTGCGAACCGGCCAGACGCTCCTGATACGACAGCCCCGTCCATTCGAAGCCGATGCCTTGCGGCAGTTTGGCAGCCAGTTTTTCCATGATTCCCATGGCCGTGCCCGAACTGGTGCCGGGAGTGGACTGGCCCAGGATTTCCAGTGAGGGGTGGCCGTTGTAACGCTCCAGGCGCGTCGGCCCTACCGTCCAGTGCGAATCGGAAAAAGCCGAAAACGGGCTCATAGAGCCTGAACTGCCGCGTACATACCAGCGGTTCAAATCGTCCGGCTTCATGCGAAACGGCGCGTCTCCCTGCATATAGACTTGCTTGACGCGGCCCCGGTCATCAAACTGATTGATATACGAACTGCCCCAGGCCGTGCTCAGCGTATCGCTGATATCGGCTTGCGCAAGGCCCAGCGCACCGGCGCGCGCTAAATCGATATCGACCTTCAGTTGCGGCGCGTCTTCCTGCCCGTTAGGGCGCACGCCGACCAGTTTGGGATTTTTAGCCGTTTCCCCCAGCAACTGGCCCATCGCCTGCACCAACGCGGCATGACCAAGGCCGTTCTGGTCTTCCAGCTCGAAATCGAATCCGCTGGCGTTGCCCAGCTCCTGCACCGCAGGCTGAATGAACGCGAATACCTCTGCATCTTTAATCTGTGAGAAAGCCTTATTGGCGCGCGTCGCTATGGCGGGGGCGCGGTTCTTTTCCCCTTTTCGCACCTTCCAGTCGCGAAAATGTGAAAAAACCATGCCCACATTCTGCCCGGTTCCGCCGAAGTTAAAGCCTGAAATGGCAAATACGGCTTCCACATTCTTTTTTTCATCGATCAGCAAGTGGTGCTCCATCTGTTTAACCACATCGATGGCCCGCTCCTGCACCGCGCCCGAGGGAAGCGTAAATTGCGCGATCATCGATCCCTGATCCTCATCGGGCAGAAAACCGCTTGGCAGGCGCAAAAACAGCAAGACCATAGCGGCGAAGAGAACAGCGTAGGCGATCATCGACACGCCCCACCGCGTCAATACATATTCCAGGCCCGACTCATAGTGCTTGACGAGACGGATAAAGTTGCGGTTAAACCAGCCGAAGAAACCGTGCCCGGCAGCCGTTTCTTTCTTCCCTGATTTTTTCTCCTCTTTTTTCGGGGAGGGCTTCAGGAGTGTAGCGCACAGCGCCGGGGTGAGCATGAGGGCGACGGTCACCGACAGCACCATCGCCGCAATGATGGTCACGGCGAACTGGCGGTAAATGACTCCGGTCGAGCCATTGAAAAATATCATGGGCAGGAATACGGCGGACAGCACGGTGGCGATGCCAATCAGCGCGCTGGTGATTTCGCCCATGGATTTGACGGTGGCGTCTTTAGGCGAAAGCCCTTCATCGTCCATCAGGCGCTGCACATTCTCCACCACCACGATGGCGTCATCGACCAGAAGTCCAATCGCCAGCACCAGCGCAAACAAAGTCAGCGTATTGATCGAATACCCCACGACTTCTAGCACGCCGAATACGCCGAGCAGCACCACCGGCACGGCAATGGTAGGTATCAGGGTCGCCCGCCAGTTCTGCAGGAATACGAACATCACGAGAACCACCAGCCCCACCGCTTCAAACAAAGTGATGATCACATCCTTGATAGACAGGCTGATAAAGGTGGTATTGTCGACCGGATAAGCGAATTTCACGCCTGCGGGAAAATTCGCCGATAATTTATTGATACTCGCTTTCACAGCTTTAACTGTGGAGAGCGCATTCGCGCCCGGCGCTAGCTTGACGGCGATACCCGCCGCCGGATACGTATTGAACCGGCTGATCTGGGCGTAGGTCTCGCCGCCCAGCTCGATGCGCGCTACATCCCTCAGATAGACGGTCGAGCCGTCGGAAGCGGTAGACAGGATGATCGAGCCAAACTGCTCGACGGTTTTCAAACGCGATTGCACAGTGACAGCGGCATTCAGCTCTTGACCCGCCACGCTTGGCACGGCGCCTAGCTGTCCGGCGGATACCTGAACATTCTGCGCGGTAACCGCGGTTCTGACATCCGACGGCATCAGCTTGTATTTATTCAACTTGAACGGATCGAGCCAGATGCGCATGGCGTACTGGTCGCCGAATACCGTTGCGTTGCCGACCCCATCCACCCGCGATATCGGGTCTTGTATGCTGCTATTGATGTAATCTGACAGATCGAGCGCCGAGTAATGGCCGGTATCGTCGTATAAGGCGAAGATAAGCAGAAAATTGACCTGCGATTTGGCGACCGTGATACCCTGGCTTTGCACTTCCTGCGGCAATAGCGGCGTCGCCTGCTGCACCGTGTTCTGCACCTGGACTTCGGCGATATCGGGATTGGTGCCTGCCAGGAATGTCAGGGTAATCGTGACCGTTCCGTTGGACGGGCTGGCAGAGGAGAAATACAGCAGATGGTCAAGCGACAGGAACTGCTGCTCGATGACCTGCGTGACCGAGGACTCCAGCGTCGCGGCATCGGCGCCGGGATAGGTGGCGGTTACCGTGATGGCAGGCGGCGCAATCGACGGGTATTGCGCGATGGGCAGCGACAACACCGCAAGACCGCCGGCCAGCATGATGACGATGGCGATTACCCAGGCGAAAATCGGCCTATCGATGAAAAATTTTGACATGCGTCAGGGCTTTTCCGGTGAATCGGGCGGCGTTTCCTGCGCGGCCTTTACCTCACCTTCCTGCACCACATGCACCGCCATGCCGGTCTTTACCTTTTGCAGCCCTTCGACAATGATGCGATCACCTTCTTTCACGCCTTTGCTTACCAGCCATTTATTCCCAAGCACTTTCGTCGTTTCAACCGGTTGCGACTGCGCCTTGCCGTCGCCATCCACCAGCATCACCACCGCCTGACCCTTCAGGTCATGGCTGACGCCTTGTTCCGGTACCAGCAGGCCCGATGGATTCACGCCTTCGGGAACGATAGCGCGGACATACATGCCGGGAAGCAATATACCGTCAGGGTTGGCAAAGACGGCTCGGAGCCTCACCGAACCGGTCGTCTGATCGACGGTGATATCCGTCAGCTCCAGCTTGCCTTCCTGGGCATAATCGCTGCCATCTTCCAGTTTGAGTTTAATACCTGCTATGGTAGCGGGGGTGTTTGCTAACGCGCCCACCGCTAATGAACGCCTTAATTTCAGCAATTCCGTCGTCGATTGGGTGATATCGACATAGATGGGATCAAGTGTCTGAACCGTGGTCAGATCGTTCGTCTGATCGACCGATACAAGAGCTCCCTGCGTGAAGTTGGACGTACCGGTTCGTCCGGAAATAGGCGAATCAATGCGTGTGTAGCGAAGATTGATGCGTGCCGTCTCCAGCGCCGCCTTATCCTCCGCTACCAATGCGACTGCCTGATGATAAGCTGCATCGGCATCGTCGAAATCCTGCTGACTTTCGCCTTTGATCTTGAGAAGATCGGCGTAACGTTCCGCTTTCAGTTTGGTTGTTCGTATATTAGCAACAGCATACGCCAGCGTGGCTTTCGCCTGATCGAACGTGGCCTGATAAAGCTCCGGATCGATTTGATAGAGCGGCTGCCCCGCTTTGACGTTGGCGCCTTCCACGAATAGCCGCGCCCGAATAATGCCGCTTATCTGAGGCTGTATATCGGCAATGGCGTAAGGGCTGGTGCGTCCGGGCAGTTCCGCCGATAAAGGGACGGCTTCGCTCTTAAGCGTAACCACGCTGACATCCGGTGGTTCTGCTTCTGTCTTTTTCTTACCGTCCTCACATCCCGGAAATCCTGAGAGGATTATCAGCAACGATAGTAAACAGGTGCCATGCGCCAGCCTGGCTAGCACTTTTGTAATGTTTCGCAGATTGCGATGAAAAATAATGGGCATATGACAATCCTGAAAAATTTTTACCTGTAACCATAGCTTAGACTGGCGAACTGTATTTGACCTTGGACAAGAAATTACAATTAAAGACGCGGTGTTGATGACTATAGAGCCTTTCACGGCGCAAAAAGGCTTAAATTTGACGCAGGTCAATACGGCCAATGTGTATAGTGTTACGAATCCTAGCTCTAAGCATCCTTTGGAGAGCAATATGAGCGCAACGGCAAAGTCATGACCAATAGGAAAACAGAATGAAGATAAGCGACTTACTTTGGGGCTGCGCAATTATCGCCGGGGCATCGTTCACAAGCGGCGTGCTCCTTGCCGCATCACCGCCTGTATTGCCGGACCGGCCTAGTAGCTATCCGTCGGACTGGAATGTCGTTTTTGTTCCCGCGGCACCGTTGCCTGCCCATTACGCTTTTGGACTAAAAACCGAGATTCTCAAGAAGGGATCTATTTTCTCACCCGCCGCTATGCCGCT
>Ga0116226_10000199_pt1 | contig 47752 bp, 40 predicted proteins | sample S1TSphfallax_FD_89692 | JGI IMG/M metagenome (GOLD analysis project Ga0116226, IMG submission 89692) | Host-associated microbial communities from peat moss isolated from Minnesota, USA - S1T2_Fa - Sphagnum fallax MG | ecosystem: Host-associated > Plants > Peat moss > Unclassified | place: USA... | reverse complement strand
TTACCGCCGCAAAGTGCGCCAACTATTTCACCGCGGCAGGATATGAGCCGGATTGATCAGAATCTGCTCTAGAGCATTTTCCGAACGACTGCACTGACCCGACGCGATCGGAAAATGCTCTAGAGCGGGATGCGTCCGACGAAACCGATCGAACCATATCGCATCCCGCTCTAAGCAAAAAAGCCCTCTCCACCCGGCTTCGGGGGGAGAGGGGGCCGTGCAGCACAACGCATGGTCACGTGCAACGCCGTCAAAAACAACCTGACAAAAGAGATGACGATGGCGGATGCAAATGTAACGGGCACGGAAACGCCGCCCAGCGACCGTACACGGCTGCGACAGCTGCCGAAGCGCGCCCAGTATGATGAGGCGACGATGTACGCCATCCTGGATGCCGCGCTGCTCTGCCATGTTAGGTGTGTGATCGGCCGCCAGCCCCTCGCTTGCTCCGCGGGATGACCTCGACGTAACTAAGTGTCCCGATTTCTGAGTTCGTTGGATTGAAATACGGTCGGAATCGCGACACCAGCTCTTTATTGTCAGGGGCCTCCTTATCCCCTACGCCCGCCGTGAAGAACGGCGAACTTCGGGGCCAGGACACTAGATCCACACATGCACGCGTTCCGACATCCTTCTGTCCCGTGTCAGGAATGACACCGGCCACCTCACTCAGTCTCGACATCCTTCGATTCCTCGCCGCCTGCGTCGTGCTGCTCGGCCATGCCTCCAGCCAGCGTCTCACCGGCGGGTTTCTCTGGCAATTCGAGCCGAATGGTTTTCGGGCCGTCATGGTATTTTTTGTCATGTCCGGCTTCGTGATCGGCTCCGTGCGGGCACGAGAACGCACATTTGGCGTGTTCGCCGTCAACCGGATCGCGCGGCTCTACTCGGTCGTGCTGCCGGCCCTTATGCTGACCTTCGCGCTGGACCGGATCGGATCGGGCCTCCGCCCCGCGCTCTACACGGCTTCCTGGGGCTATAATCCGAGCCTGGCCGCCTATGCCGGGGCCGCCACTTTTCTCAACCAGCTCTGGGTGCCGCTCGATTTCAAAACGACTGGGCCGGGATCGGATATTCCGTTCTGGTCGCTCGGCTACGAGGCCATCTACTATCTGCTATTCGCGATGGTCGCCCATGCCCGAACACCTGGTCGCTGGATCGTGGCGGCGGCACTGCTGCTCGCGGCCGGACCCTGGATCGCGGCCTACCTGCCCGTGTGGCTGCTTGGGGTGTGGTGTTATCGGTGCTGTAGATCACAACTGTTTTCGTCAACCGCCGGGAAAATGTTGCTCTGCGGATCGTTCGCCGATGCGCTCATTTATATTTTGGCCACCGATCGTTTCGGGCCAGCACCACAGCTTGTCGACTCCTATGCGATCGCCGCGATCTTCGCCCTCTTCCTGCTGGGTTTCGATGCGGTTACGCGCGGGCTCCGCCACTTGCCCGCCAGTCTTACCAAACCGGTGCGTTGGCTCGCAGGCGCCACCTTCTCCATGTATCTCGGGCATATGCCGATCTTGCAGGTGCTCGCCGCACTCGCCCCGTGGCCGGCCGCCTCCACCCAAACCAGGGCGCTGCTGCTGATCGGCACACCCTGCTTATGCTTTCTGTTCGCGGAACTCGGCGAGAGGCGACGAAACGCGTTTCGCACCACCATCAGGCGCCTAGATTTTTCCGTCATATTCGGCCGAAATATCCTTCCCCGTGTAATCCGGCATCAGACTCGTTGCGATAACGCTGATCACTGCACACACCCCGATATAGACGGCAATGACATAAGCGTTCCGGTAGGTCGCAAAGAGGGCGGTGGCGATCAGCGGCGCCGGGCCGCCGGCGATGATCGAAGCAAGCTGATAGCCAAGCGATGATCCGCTATAACGCAAGCGTGGGGTAAATGCCTCCGCGATCAGCGCGGCCAGCGGCCCATAGACCATCGCGTGGGGAATGAGCGAAAGTGCGATGGCCAGGAAAATCAAACCCTGGTTGCCGGTGCCCAGAAGCGCAAAGTACAGAAACCCGAAAGCACCCGTCACCACCGACCCGATGATGAACATCCGCCGACGTCCGATCCGATCCGACAGATGGCCAAACAGCGGGATCGCCAAAAACTCGCTCGCCGACGCCACCAGCACCGCAGAGAGGATCATGTTGCGCGACATATGCAGCGTTGCCGTCGCATAGGAAAACACGAAGGTGGTAAAGACATAGAAAGGCGACTGCTCGGCCATGCGGACCAGCGCCGACAGAAGAATCTGCCTCGGCTGCTTCCTGATCACCTCAAGGATGGGCGTCGCCTCGATCCGCTTGGTCACGATCAATTGCCGGAATACCGGCGTTTCCAGAATCCCAATGCGTATCCACAAACCGATACCGACGAGCAGGCTGCTCAGAAAAAACGGGATACGCCAGCCCCAGTTGTTGAACGCCGCGCCGGAATAGGCCGAAAAGCCCAGAATCGCCAGATTTGCCAGAAACAACCCCGCGGGCACGCCGAATTGGGGAAAGGACGCGACCAGCCCTCGGCTGCCAACGCCGCGCGACCACTCCATGGAAATCAGTACCGATCCGCCCCACTCGCCGCCGACGCCAATCCCCTGCAGCATGCGCAACACCGTCAGCAACACCGCGCCCCAGATGCCGATGGAGGCATAGCTGGGCACAAACGCGATCAGGAAGGTGGAAATGCCCATCAGCAAAAGCGTTGAAATCAGCGTGCCCTTGCGACCGATGCGGTCGCCGTAATGGCCGAAGATGGCGGCCCCGATCGGCCGGCCCACAAACCCCACGAAATAGGTTGAGAACGAGGCGAGCACGCCCACCAGCGGATCCTGATGGGGAAAGAAAAGTTTGGGAAACACCAGGCCGGCCGCGGTGCCATAGAGAAAGAAATCATACCATTCGATGGTGGTGCCAACGGTCGCCGCAATCACCGCACGGCGCAAATGGCCGCTATGCCCGGCCTCCGAATCAGCCATTGTCTCTCCCTTTCGATTTTTGTTAAGCTTCAGAGTATAGAGAAGACTGTTCTTTTCTCAGGGGAAGAACCAAGAGACTTTCGGTCCTTCGCGGGTTTTTACGGTATCGGCCACGGCCGGTATCGTTCTGCTGGCGCCGACGTAACAACGTTTATTCCTCCACCGCGCCCCACTCCGCCACCCTCGCCAACTGCGCATAATCCGAAAATCGCGGCGCCGCCCCAGGCGAAGGCTGCGACAAATACGGCTGCGCCGGATCGTCGAACGCCGCCACCACCACCTGCAAGCTGGCCGCGGCAAGCTGGCTGACGCGCACGGTTTGCACCGGATCGGCCTTGAACAGCGGCAAGACTTTCCCTGGTTCATAGCCGCCGGGGATATGCCAATACGTCAACTCAGCAACATCCCCACTTAACTCCGGGCCAAACCCACCCTCCTGCAACATGGCTGCTTCCAGCGGCAGTTGCGGGGCCAGCCCCGCCTCCACCTGGGCGCCGGTCGGCGGCGCACCTGTCTTGTAATCCAGGATGGCCATCGCTCCGTCGGCCCGGCATTCGATGCGGTCGGCCCGGCCATGCAACTCGAACGCGCCGGCCGGCGCGCCGAACTGCCACGACCCGACCACTTCGGAGACAAGCCTACGTGGCGTGCCGCCCTTTCGGCGATCGAGCTCAGCCTCTGCCACCCAGGCAGCGATCCGCAGCAGGCGCGGCCGCCACCAGCAGGCCAAAGCCGGGCGCATGGCGGCACCCTGCAACGCCGCCTCCATGTCATCCGCCAGAAGCTGGGCGGCGCGCGCCGGCCAGGCGATGCCGTTGCGCTGAAAAAACCGGTGCAGCCCCGCGTGAACTATGGCGCCGTAATCGGCCGCATCGGCGGGTTCCTCCAGCGGGTCGAGTTTTTTCAAACGCAGCACGTGCTTCGCATAGATCGCGTAAGGGTCGCGCAAAAGCGTCTCGATCTCGGTCACGCTCAGGCGGCGCGGGCGCGTCTCCACCGGGGGGCAGGGCGCGGGCGGCGGCACCTGCCTGGCTGCCCCGGCCGGCTGGTCCAGCGCGCGCGACCAGGCGGGGGCCGGATGGGCCGCCAACCGGCCCTTCTGCCCGGAGAGCAACGCATCGAGCCGCACCAGCCAGCGGGAGGGCACGGCGGGCGCCCGGTCTCGCCGCCTGGGCGCGGACAGGATCGCGCGCGGCGCTGCACAGCTCGCCGCGACAAAATCATGGGCGGCAAGGCCCAACTCTGCCTCCGGCGAGGGGAGGCCGACCGCCTTGCGCATGGCGCGGTTCATCCAGGGGCCGGATTCCCCGAGCGGTGGCCACACGCCCTCGCATAGCCCGCCGAGCACGATCACATCGGCGGTTTGCAGGCGCGCTTCGAGCAGACCCCAGATGAATACGCGGGGATGCTCGGTGCCCGCGCGGCCGCGCAGCGCCCGGCGGCTGCGCACCGCAGCGCCGGCGAGGGTAGAGAGCAACAGCCCAGGCAGGATGGCCGGGTTTTGCGGCGGCAGCACCGCCAGCGCCTCCTGCAGCTCGGTCAGATGCGCGGCCAGCGCCTCACCCTCCTCGCCGGCCCACAGGATTTCGGCGCCGGTCGCGGTCTCGGTGGCGGCAAGCGCCTCGGCGGTTTCGAGCAAGGCGGAAAACAGCACGGCGGGGGCCGCGCGGTGCAAACCACCCAGCAGCAGCAAAGGAGCGAGCGCACGCTCCAGCCGGTCGAGAAAATCGGCGGGCGCGCGCGTTTCCCGCAGGCCGGCAATGCCGGGGGCAGGGCGCGGGCCACGGAGGGCCTCGCGTTCCAGCCGGCGGGCCGCGGCGCGGCAGGCGGCGGGTGAAAGGCCCAGCGCGGCAAACGGATGTTTGAGCAGCGCCAGCAGCGGCACGGGGCGCAGGTTTTCGGCCCAGGCCTCCGCGGCCAGGCGCAGAAAAATCGCCGGAGGCGTCTCGGCCAGATCCTCGCCGGCGCTGTCATCGGCGATGATGTCGAAGCGCAGCAACTCGCAGGCCACCCGGCGGGCGAGCTGCCGATCTGGCGTTACCACCGCCGCGCGGGCGCCCGGCGTTTCCAGCGCCTCGCGCACGGCCAGCGCGATCGACAACGCCTCCTCCTGCTGGTCGGCGGCCGCCAGTCGCAGCAGCCCGGAATGGTCGGTCTCAGTCGGATGCTGCCAGGCGGAGAGCGAGGCTGCCGGCAATAGCGCCTGCCGCCAAAGTGCGGCGCGACCCGCTGGAGCGGTTGCCGGGAGCCCGGTATCGGCGATATCCGGCCAGTCATGCACGTCGCCGCGCCGTGCGCCGAGCAGTGAGAGGAGGTGGCGCAGGCTGGCCTGGGGATGGTTTTCCTCCGCCGCATCCCAGCTTGCCTCATCCAGCTCTACATCGAGGCCGGGCAGCACCACCATCCCCTGCGGCAGATGGGCCACCAGTTTCAACAGCCGGCCCACGGCCGGGATCGCGCCGGTGGTGCCGGCGGCGATCACCGGTATCTGCGGCGGATCAGCGCGCCAGGCCGCCACCTGCGCGTCCAGCAAGGCAACCTGATGGGTCACGACATCCGCAAGCCCGTGATCGGCCAGCCAGTCCGGCCAGGCGCCGGTCACGATGCGCAGAAAATCGAGCGTGATGTTCCAGTGGGCGGCGAAATCCTCACCCACCGCCTTGGGGAGTTCACTGGCCAAATTGATTTCCGCGCGGGCGGCCTCATCGAGCAGCCGGGCGAGCTCGACCGCGAGTTCCCAGGCGCGGTCGGCCTCGGCCGGGGCGCCGTTCCGGCCGCCCATCGCCAGGATCAACCGTGTCAGCTGGGCCAACCGCGTTTTTGGCGGCACCGAGGGCGGCAAATCCAGCGTGCCTGCCAGGGTCAGCGGCGTTTCGTCCAGGCCACCGAGCGGCAGGATGCGCGGAAGCAGCAACGGAGCCCCGCCGGCCTGACGCAAAAATGCCTCGGCCAGTCCGCGTGCCGCGCGCCGTGTGGGCACGATGAAAATGCCGTCGGATACGGCCAGCGGCGTCTTTCGCGTCCGATTCAGCCACCAGGCAGCCAGCGAATCGAGGAACGGTATGTTGGGCGCGATGGTGGCAAGCGTCGGCCGTAACGACAGGCTCATGTGGTGGGGCCGGTCAGCTGGGCGGCGAGCGCATATTCGGCCTCGGCGAGGTCGTCCGGCCGCGTCAGGTGGAACCACAGCCCGTCATGCACCACCGCCGCGATCTTTTGGCTGGCGATGGCGCGATCCCAGATGGCGTTCATCGATACGGTTTTTTCCGAAAACCCAGCGAACAGGGTTTTGCGGGCAAGGGTGATGCCGGCAAAGACATAGGGTGCCACCTCGCGTTCCCGCCGCCGCCGCGGGGCGCCCCAGCTATCGAGGAAGAAATCGCCGAAGCCGATATCGGCATGCACCTGAAACGTACGGTGAAGCAGGATCACGGCGTCCAGCTCTGGCCGCAGGGCGGCAGCGATCCGATCCAGCGTAGACAATGGTCCATCGAGCCAGACGGAGTCGCCGTTCACCACAAAAAAGGGTGCGCCATCCTGTCCAAGCCTGCCTTCCCCGAGGGCCGCCAGCACCGCGCCGCCGGTATCGAGCAGCGAATCCTCGTGGCGCAGGATGGTGGTGGGTGGCGGCGGCCGCCGCGTCAGGTGGTCCGCCAGTTTCTCCGCATGCCAGTGGGCGTTGACCACGATTTCGCCTACTCCGGCGGCGGCCAGACGATCCAGCGCGTGGTCCACCAGGGCGCGGCCGCCCAAAGTGAGAAGCGGTTTTGGGATAGTGTCGGTGAGTGGCCGCATCCGGCTGCCGAGCCCGGCGGCGAGGAGGATGGCGCGGGGCACGGTGATCATGGCGTGAGGCTAGCGCGCGCAACACCGCGTTGCATCAGCCGATCCTCCCAGCCGCTCAGCGTGATCGCGCGCAATATTTCGCCGTGCGGGGCGAAGGTGAGAACTAGCGGGTTGGAGGGGCGCAACGCGTTCAGGCGGTCTGGCCATTCCACCACCACCACATCGGCTAGTGCTTCATCCCAGCCGAGCTCCGGCAACGCGCCTGGACCATCCAGCCGCCAGAGATCGAAATGGTGGATGGTCAGCTGGGGCGATTCATAGGTTTGCACGAGCGTGTAGCTGGGGCTGGGCACATCCATCGCCGGCGTGGCGCAAGCGGCGCGGATCAGGGCGCGGGCAAAAGTGGTCTTGCCGGCGCCAAGCGGGCCTTCCAGGAGGATGGCGTCGCCGCCGCGCAGAAGCGATGCGATCGCGGCGGCCAGCGCTTCGGTCGCGGCCTGGTCAAACAGCGTGCGTGGCGGCATTGCTGTGTTCACGGGGTTCCGTAAGGCCCTTGCGGTGCTAGATCGGGAGTATGACAGAAACCGATGTCGCCATCATAGGCGCAGGCCCCGCCGGACTTTTCGCCGCGTTCGAATGTGGCATGTTGAAGCTGAATTCCCTGCTCATCGACGCGCTCGACGAGGTAGGCGGGCAATGCGCGGCCCTGTATCCTGAGAAACCGATTTTCGACATCCCCGCGCATCCGGCGATCGAGGCAGGCGCGCTGGTGGCGCAGCTTGAACGGCAGATTGCACCATTCGCGACTCGCCGGCTGCTTGGGCGCCGGGTAGAGGCGCTGGAGGGTGGGGCGGGAGGTTTTTGCCTGCGCACCGACAAGGGCGAGCAGGTGCGGGCGCGCGCGGTGATCATCGCGGCGGGGGCTGGGGCGTTCGGGCCAAACCGGCCGCCGCTGGCCGGGCTGGCCGCGTATGAGGCCTCCGGCGCGGTGCAGTATTACGTCAGGCGGCGCGAGGATTTCCGCGGCCGAGTGGTGGTGATCGCGGGGGGCGGCGACTCGGCCGTGGATTGGGCGTTGCAGCTCAAGGGCATCGCGGCCCGCGTGCACGTGGTGCACCGGCGCCCCAAATTCCGGGCGGCGCCGGGCTCGGCAGCCCAGCTGGATGAGGCGGCTGCGCGTGGCGAGATCGAGATGGTTATCCCCTATCAGCTGCATGGCTTGCATGGGGAGGATGGCGTGCTGACGGGCGTGGAAGTGGCGGCCTTGGATGGCACGACGCGGTTGATCGAGGCGGACCGGCTGCTGCCGTTTTTTGGCCTCGCCATGGATCTGGGCCCTATCGCGCAATGGGGCCTGGCTCTGGAGCGGCACCATGTGCGGGTGACGCCGGCGACCTGCGAGACGTCGGTGCCAGGCATTTTCGCGATCGGCGACGTCGCCACCTATCCAGGCAAGCTGAAGCTCATTCTGCAGGGATTTTCCGAGGCCGCGATGGCCGCCCACGCCATTCACCCGATCGCGAGGCCAGGCGAAGCCCTCCACTTCGAATACTCCACGACAAAGGGCGTCCCCTAATGGCTGTTCGCACCCGAATGAATGCCGGGGGCCCTGGGAGGGATGGCACATCTCTCCCAGCCTTCTCAAGGCGCCATGCGGTAGCCATGCTAGCGTTCCTGGCTCTGCCGGCTATTGCCACGGCGCAGGTTCATGCCGCCGTCTTGTCGGATGCCGACGAGGCGGTTCTCATGCAGGTGGACAAATACCTGAACGCGCTGCGTTCCCTAAAAGGACGCTTCGTGCAGGTGGGGCCAGATGGCAAGACCACGCAGGGCACCATGTGGCTGGAGCGTCCGGGCCGCATGCGTTTTCAGTACGACAAGCCCAGCCCGCTGCTTTTGGTGGCCGGCCATGGTGTCGTCACATTTTATGACGCCCAACTTGGCCAGACGACGAACATGTCGGTGACGCAGACACCGCTCGGCCTGCTGCTGGCCGACACGATTTCGCTCTCCGGCGACGTGACCGTCACCGATTTCGAGCACGGGCAGGGCCAGTTACTGATCACCCTGGTCCGCACAAAGTCGCCCGGCGATGGCAGCCTGACGCTGATGCTGAACGCCGATCCCCTGGCGCTTGTCGGCTGGTCGGTAGTGGATGCCGAGGGCAGGGAGACACGGCTGCGCATTTCCGATGTCGAGCTGGGCGGAAGTTTCGACGAGGGGTTGTTCAAGTTCACCGATCCGGACGCCGATAAGTGATGCAGGCGTGCCGAGCCCTCGCGGCAAATAAAACTTCGAGAGCAGTCTTCACATTTCCACAGAGAGCAGAAACATGGATGATACAATCACTGTTTAATTGAGGCCCATGACACACTTTATCTCTCGCATCGCACCCCGCATCGCGGTTCTGGCCACGCTGGCGGGATTGGCACTCCTGCCTGCGGCCGCCAAGGCCTGGGTGGTATTCGGCCTGCCTCCCGTGGTGATCGGGCCGCCGGTCGCGCCCTACGCACCCTATTATCCGCCGCCCTATTATTATGGGCCGGGCTATTATCCGCCGCCCTACGGTTATGCGCCGCCGCCGGCGGCCTCGTCCGCGCAGACCCCAGCGCCGGCCAAGCCGGATCCGCAAATGTCGCAAGCGAACACACCCAACGGCTCGATATGCTATGCAGGGGTTTACACCTGTGCGGCACCTTACGCCGCGCATGTCGGATCGACCTGCGCGTGCGCGGGGATCGGCGCACCCTCCTACGGAACCGTGCGCTAGCCTGGCCTGCCTCAGCGCGATCGCGCTGCACTGCGGCACGATAGACACACCGCCCCGGCATCGGCGCGCCGGGGCGGATTATTCTTCAAATCGCTACACTTGATCGGCAGACTTCGTGGGTGATGAAACCGCTGGTCGGCATATCCTGTTGCAGCAAGTCCTTCGGCCCAAACGGGTTGCCGAACCATGCGGCCTCAGATTTTTGCGTGCGCGCGATCTGTGAAGTGTCCGACGCCGTGCCCGTGCTGATGCCGGCCATCGGCACGGACCGTGATGCACACTGCCTGCTCTCGCGCCTGGACGGTATTTTATTGACAGGCAGCCGAACCCACATCGCGCCCCGCCATTATGGGGGTCCTCTTCATGATGACGACATGCCGGAAGACCCGGCCCGCGATGCCACCACCTTGCCGCTGATCCGCGCGGCCATCGCCAGTGGCGTGCCGATCTTCGCCATCTGCCGGGGCATGCAGGAACTGAACGTGGCTCTCGGCGGCACCTTGTTTCAGCATCTACCGCTAATGCCTGGCCGGCTCAACCATGTCGCCGCCAAACCGGAAGATGCCGAGGCCAGGGTAGCGCCGGCGCATGGCGTAAGCCTTTCTTCGGGTGGTCTGCTGCACAGGCTGCTCCAGACCCGAGCCATCCAGGTTAATTCGCTTCACCAGCAAGGCATCGACCAGGTGGCGAATGGGCTCTCGGTGGAAGCTATCGCCCCCGATGGCACGATTGAAGCGGTGCGCATCACTGCCTCGCCGGCCTTCGGCCTAGGTGTACAGTGGCATCCGGAATTCGATGCGACCACCAACCCGATCTCGATCGCACTGTTTCGGGCCTTTGGGGAGTCGTTGCGAACGATCGCCCATACGGAGCTGTTGGCAGCGGATTAAACCATAGCGCGTTTCGTCAATACGGGTGGCCGAACGGGTGCTGCAGAAACTCCGTTGCAATTCTGACGTTAAGCGAAAACGATGCGATGCCGACCGGCACCACACAGGCTGGTTAAATGGAGCTTGTGAGAGGCATCGGCTGGACGCCTTTCGCGTCGTTCCGAACGTGCCAGGCCTCCATCAACTGAAGCACGGTCGCTGCCGTCTCCTCGATCGAGCGGCGGGTCACATCGATCACCGGCCAGCCGCGGCGGGTGCACAGGCGGCGTGCCCATAGCAACTCGGCCTTCACCGCCTCGAGGGCCACGTAGTCGCCGGTATCCTGCTTGATGTGCGCTGCGCCGTGTCCATGGGCGATCAGTTTCAAACGGTGGCGGCGAATTTCGATCAGCGAGGGCGCATCGAGCGTCAGCCCGATCACCGGGCAGTGTGGCTCCTCCAGACCAGGCGGCTCCGCAAGGCCGGGAACCAGCGGCACATTGGCCGCCTTCACGCCACGATTGGCCAGATAAAAGCTGGTCGGGGTTTTGGAGCTGCGGGACACGCCGACCAGGATCACGTCGGCTTCCGCGATGCCGGCCTGAGCCTGACCGTCATCATGGGCGAGCACGAAATGGATCGCGTCGATGCGGCGGAAATAATCGGCATCGAGCACGTATTGGCGCCCAGGCCGGGCGGCCGCCTGGGCGCCGATCTGGTCGGCCAGCAGCGAGAGCACGGGGTCGAGCACGTTCACCACAGGCAGGCCGAGACGCTGGCAGGTATTCTCCAGGTCGTTGCGAAGGGCACGATCGACGACCGTGGAGAGCACCGGTCCCGGCTCGGCCTCGATGCCCTCCAGCACGCGATGCAGCTGAAAGCGCGTCCGGATCAGGCTCCACCGATGATAGAGGATATTGACCGATTCGAACTGCGAGGTGGTGGCGCGCGCGATCGAGTTCAGGGTTTCTCCCGTTGCGTCGGAAACAAGATGCAGGTTGATCCGGTCTTGTGTCATGCGAGCGAGGATAGCGGGGATAAGTGGAATTTGCGACGGGACAGATGGCAGCCGCGCGCGGGAGCGGGGATAAGTGCTACGCCGGCCGATCCTGGGGATGAGTTATGCAGGGTCAGGCCCCAATTCTGGACGGGTTGTTAAAGAGCCGCACCTTGAATGGGTTGGGGAACAAGCTGTATGTGGATGAACCGATGGGGAAAGAATTCATGCCGGGTACCCCGGTTTCCACACCCCCATCTACCCCTCCACCCTACTTCTAAGATTCTTTTAAGTTTGAGAGGGTGAGGCGAGTGAACAGGACCCCAATGACGTCGAAGCCGATTTTGCGCGTGCTGGAAGGCGAAGCCGTATGGCCGCCGCCGGTATGGCTAATGCGCCAGGCCGGGCGGTATCTGCCCGAATACCGGGCTATCAAGGACAGTTCGGGTGGGTTCATCGCCCGCTGCACCACCCCGGATCTCGCGACCGAGATCACCCTGCAGCCGGTCCGCCGCTTCGCCATGGACGCGGCCATCCTTTTCAGCGACATCCTGATCCTCCCCTGGGCGCTCGGCCAAGATGTGGCGTTCAAGGATGGCCACGGCCCGGTGCTGACACCTATCCGCACCGAGGCCGATCTCGCGGCGCTGAGTTTTGCCCGTGCCGTGGACGCGGTGGCGCCGGTGATGGAAACGGTACGCCGCGTGCGCGCCGCCCTGCCGGAGGCCTGCACGCTGATCGGCTTTGCCGGCGCCCCTTTCACCGTCGCCTGCTATATGATCGAAGGTGGCGGCTCCCGCGATTTTGCCGAGACCAAGCGCATGGCCTTCGGCGCGCCGGCGTTGTTCGCCCGGCTGATGGATGTGCTGGTTCAATCAACCATCACCTATCTTTCCGCGCAGATCGAGGCGGGCGCCGAAACGGTGATGCTGTTCGACACCTGGGCCGGGCTGCTCTCCCCCCTGCAATTCCGCCTGCATGTGGTGGAACCGGCCAGGCTGATCGTCGAAGCACTGAACGCCCGCCACCCTGGCGTCAAAGTGATCGGGTTCCCCCGCCTCGCCGGCATGTATGCCGGGTTCTACGCGGAACAGACCGGGGTTGATTGCGTGGCGCTCGATACCGGCACCGATCCCGCGCAAGCGGCCGCCCGGCTTCCAGACAGCGTTGCCGTGCAGGGCAATCTCGACCCGATCGCGTTGCTCACCGGCGGGGCAGCCTTGCGCGCCGAAACTTTATCCATCCTCGACGCACTTGCAGGACGGCCACATATCTTCAATTTGGGTCATGGCATATTGCCGCAGACTGATCCTGATCATGTGGCGGAGTTGGTCGAATTCTTGCGCAGTCGTTAGCTACCTCCCTCGCCAGAGACGTCGAACGGGTTTCTCCCGGGCCTGCCGCCCCGCTACTGGCGGAGGCCTTGGCCCCGCCCGTGCGAAAACTGGCGGTAGTGCTATTCAATCTGGGCGGGCCCGATCGCCCCGAGTCCATCAAACCGTTCTTGCTGAATTTGTTCAGTGACCCGGCGATCCTGCGCGTCCCATTTTTCATCCGCCCTTTGCTGGCGCAGATCATTGCGCGCGCGCGGGTAAAGCCGGCGACTGAGAATTACGCCATTCTCGGTGGCAAATCGCCGCTTCTTGAACTCACCCGGGATCAGGCCCGCGCGTTGGAGGCGGCTCTGGCTGGGCCGGAGCTGGAGGTGCGCTGCTTCATCGCCATGCGCTACTGGCATCCGTTCAGCGACGAAACCGTGGCCGAAGTCGTCGACTGGGGGGCCGACGAAGTATTTCTGCTGCCGCTCTATCCTCATTTCTCGACTACAACGACCGGCAGTTCGCTTGCAGCCTGGCGAGAGGCCGCGGCAAAGTTGGGGCTTGCCCGGCCGGTCACCACGCTGTGCTGCTGGTTCAACGACGATTCCTACGTGGTGGCCACCGCCGCCATCGTGCGCCGCAGCCTGGAGGCGGCACGGCAAACGGCCAAGGCGCCGTTGCGCATCCTGTTTTCCGCGCATGGCCTGCCAGAGACGATCGTTCACAAAGGCGATCCCTACCAGTATCAGATCGAAAGCACCGTGCGGTCGGTGGTCGACGCCATGCTGGCCGACGGCGCGCCGGACGAGGTGCTGGATTGGCAGGTGTGCTACCAATCCCGGGCAACCCCCCAGAAATGGCTCGATCCATCGACCGAATCGGCGGTTGAGGGTGCGGCGCGGGATGGCCGTGCCGTGCTCGTGGTGCCCATTGCCTTCGTGTCGGAACATTCCGAAACGCTGGTTGAGCTGGATGTCGAGTATCGGGAGCTCGCCGAAAAAATGGGTGTGCCCGGTTACTACCGGGTGCCGGCCCAAAACGACGATCCTGGGTTCATTGCCGCCCTTGCGCGCGCGGTGAGCAAGGCGAGGGATCGCGGGCCTGGCGTATGCAGTTTCGCGGGTGACCGTGCCTGCCCGGCGAAGCACCGCGACTGCCCGATGCGCAACCCTGCGTAAGGTGGGACAGCTTGAGTTGGAACGCGTGACCCTGGCACCCATTGGCCTGGTGATCTTCGATTGCGACGGCGTTCTGATCGATAGCGAACCCCTCTCCAAGGCGTTGGTCACCGAGGAAGCGGCCTCCCTCGGTTGGCGGATGAGCGGGGACGAGCTGCATGCCATCACTGGCTTGGCCTGGTCGGCGCTAAAACCCCTGTTCGAGGCCCGGCTCGGCATCGTCCTGCCTCCCGACTGGGCTGCCACCATGCAGAAATGGATGATCGCCCGATTGCAATCGGGCGTGGCGGCGATGCCCGGTGCCTGCGCTTTGCTGATGGAGGCAGAGGCGCTCTGCTTGCCGTATCGCATCGCCTCCAATTCCTCCCATGAGGAAATGGCTCAAAAATTCGCCGCGACCGGCTTGCTGCCGCTGGTGCAGGGGCGCGTGCACAGCGCGCGGGATGTCCCGCGCGGCAAGCCGGCCCCCGACGTTTTTTTGGCCGCGGCAGCCGCGCAAGGGGTTGAGCCGGCTGCCTGCCTGGTGATCGAGGATAGCGTGCCTGGGATCACGGCCGCCCATGCAGCCGGGATGCGGGTGATCGCCTTGGCGCCCGACCATTTTGTCGCGGAAGCGCACCACGTGCCGCCGCACCTCATGGTGCGGTCCCTCGCCGAGCTACCGCCGATTTTCAGGGCGGCCATGGCGGAATGCACCAGATGAGTATCGCTTTTCTGGCCCATCTTTATCCATGGACGAAGGCGCTTCACATCATCGCGGTGATCGCCTGGATGGCGGGCCTGCTCTATTTGCCAAGGCTGTTCGTGTATCACTGCGATGCGCCGCCGGGCACGCAAACCAGCGAGCTGTTCAAGGTGATGGAATTCCGGCTTTATAAGTATATCATGACGCCGGCGATGCTTGCGACCTTCCTGTTCGGCATCTTGCTGGCGCTGACGCCAGGCCTGGTCGATTGGCACGCTGGCTGGTTCTATATAAAGCTGGCGGCGGTTATCCCGATGGCCGGCGTGCACGGCATGATGTCACGCTGGCGTAAGGATTTCCTGGCGGACCGGAACCGCCATCCGCAGAAGTTTTTCCGCATCATGAATGAAGTGCCGACCGTGCTGATGCTGATCGCGGTGATCATGGTGGTGGTTCAACCCTTTTGAAATCGTGTTTTTTCTTCCCGCGCGCAGGCACTCGATTCTTATGCTTCGCCCCCTTGAACATCGCCGCCAACTATGCCAGTTGTGCGGCGTCGAGGTGAAAACCATCTCCGGCGTCCCCAATTCGTCCGCATGTCAGTTTGACTGAGCCGCGGACCTCTCCTTCTCTTCCGGCCCCTTTCAGGCATCCTCCGCTTGGCTCGGCCCACCCTTTTCCCTTTGCGCATCCGAGGCGTTTTTAATGCATCTCGCCGAACTCAAGGCAAAATCACCGGCCGATCTTCTGAGCTTCGCCGAATCCCTTCAGGTCGAAAACGCATCCAGCCTGCGCAAGCAGGATATGATGTTCGCGATCCTGAAGAATCTGGCGGAAAGCGATCAGGCCATCAACGGCGATGGCACGCTAGAAATCCTGCCGGACGGTTTTGGCTTTCTCCGCAGCCCGGAATCGAACTACCTGCCTGGGCCTGACGACATCTATGTCAGCCCCAACCAGGTGCGCCGCTACGGCCTGCGCACCGGCGACACGGTGGATGGCCAGATTCGCGCGCCGAAAGATGGCGAACGGTATTTCGCGCTCCTGAAACTCGACAATGTGAATTTCGAGCCACCCGAAGCAGTTCGGCACCGCATCAATTTTGATAATCTGACCCCGCTCTATCCGGAGCGCCGGCTGAAGATGGAGATGGAGAATTTCCAGAGCACGGCAAAGGGGCCGCAAAAGGATCACACGCCGCGGGTGATCGACCTGGTGGCGCCGATCGGCATGGGCCAGCGCGCCCTGATCGTGGCGCCGCCACGCACCGGTAAGACCGTCATGCTGCAAAGTATCGCGACGGCCATCAGCAACAACCACCCCGAAGTGTTCCTCATCGTGCTGCTGATCGATGAGCGGCCCGAGGAAGTCACCGACATGGCGCGCACGGTGAAGGGCGAGGTCGTGGCCAGCACCTTCGATGAGCCCGCGACCCGCCACGTGCAGGTGACGGAGATGGTGCTGGAAAAGGCTAAAAGGCTTGTGGAGCACAAGCGCGACGTGGTGATCCTGCTCGACTCGATCACCCGACTGGCACGCGCTTACAACACCGTCGTGCCCTCGTCCGGCAAAGTACTCACAGGCGGCGTGGACGCGAATGCCCTGCAGCGGCCGAAGCGCTTTTTTGGCGCGGCGCGCAATATCGAGGAAGGCGGGTCGCTCACCATCATCGCAACCGCCCTGATCGATACTGGCAGCCGCATGGATGAAGTGATTTTCGAGGAATTCAAAGGTACTGGCAATTCCGAGATCATCCTGGATCGCAAACTCTCCGACAAGCGGACCTTCCCGGCGATCGACATCACCAAGAGCGGCACCCGCAAGGAAGAGCTGCTGGTTGATAAGGGCACGCTGTCGAAAATGTGGGTTCTGCGCCGCATCCTGAACCCGATGGGCGCCTCCGACGGCATGGACTTCCTGCTGGACAAGCTGAAATACAGCAAAACCAATCAAGACTTCTTTGATGCGATGAACACCTAGTCAAAGAAGGCCAGGTGCCCACCCCCTGCGCCCCAAAACCCCTTTCCTTGGGATGGCAATTTCGTGTCGTTCCGGCCTGATATTGAACGTTTGCGGTCGATAAATCAGGAAGCTCGCTCACCCGAGCGGCTGCAGGCGCATTATGCGATCGAGCGGGCGCTCGCCGCACAGCTCAGGCAGTCCTTGCCAGACCAGCGAAGCCGGCTCTATGGCGAGGTTTATACCGAGCTATTTGCGCGCGTGCCGGATCATCCGCAGCACAAGATCGATCCTGCAAAACGCCGCAGGAATACCGGCGCGCAGATCGCCTTCCTGCGGCCCCATCTCAAGCCAAACCACGTTTTCGTCGAACTGGGATGCGGCGATGCCGCGGTCACGCAGGGGATCGCGGCCTTCGTGCGCGAGGCGATCGGCGTGGATGTGACATCGTCACTGATCGATCCGGATTCGGCGGCGACGAATTTCCACTTTCAAAAGACAAGCGGCATTGAACTCGGCCTTCCCACCGCCTGCGCCGACCTGGTCTATTCGAACCAGTTGATGGAACATCTGCATCCCGATGATGCACGTGCGCAGCTGAAGGAAATCCATCGCGTGCTGAAACCCGGCGGCCGGTATATCTGCGTGACACCCAGCAGGCTGACCGGTCCGCACGACATCTCCACCTATTTCGGTTACGAACCGGCTGGCTTCCACCTGCGCGAATATGATCACGCCTCGCTCGCGACCATTTTCCGCGAGGCCGGCTTTGCCAAGGCGCGGTCTCACATCACGGTCAAGGGCCGCTACTTCGTGGTGCCGACTGGGCCGGTGATCGCGGCCGAAAAACTGTTGCTGGCGCTGCCGACAAAGCTGCGTGTGCGCCTCATGCAGATCGGGCCAGTCAGAAACCTCGCCGGCGTCACGCTGATCGGCCAGGCCTAGCGCCGATGACCCGAATTGGCCGGCTCGGCGGCGTGCAAGCGTTGCGCGGTGCGGCCGCTAGCGCTGTCGTGCTCAGCCATGCAGCCCGGCACGTGAACAAGGTTTTGGGCGCGCCTGCCCTGATCGGCTTTTTTCAGGCCGGCCATGCCGGCGTCGATCTGTTCTTTGTGATCAGCGGATTCATCATCCTGTTCGTCCATCACCCGGATATCGGCAGGGCCGACCGCCTGCGCCGTTACCTCGGGCGGCGCTTCAACCGGGTGATGCCGCTATACTGGATCGCACTTGGCATCACCATTGCCATGAGCGCGCTGGGCAAACACGCATTTCCACCAGCGGGGCGCATGATCTGGTCGGCGCTGCTGCTGCCCTCCTCGGCCGAGCCGCTGCTCGGCATCGCTTGGACGCTGCAATACGAGCTCGTCTTCTACGCAGTCTTCGCCCTTTTCATCGTAAACCGCATGGCCGGGTTCACGGTTTTTTTGGCCTGGCTCATCATGATCCTGGTTAATGCCGCCGGGTATAGTTTTCCGGGTTTGCCTGCACCGCTATGCGGCGCATACGGGCTCGAGTTCTTCATGGGCCTGGCCGCGGCCTATTCCGTGCTGCACGACCTGGTTCCGGCGGCACGCGCTGTAGCCGTCACCGGAGCCACCCTGTTTTTGTCGGCGCTGATGCTGGAAAGTATTGGCCTGCTCGATGGCTTCGGCACGCTCGCGCGGCTTGCCTATGGTCCGGCCGCGCTGCTGCTGGTGGCCGGTTTCGCCACGGCCGAACGACGCGGGCGCTTGCGCATTCCTGCGCCCCTGGAAGCGGTCGGCAGCGCCTCCTATTCGATCTATCTGTTCCAGTTCGTGTTCATCGGCCTGGTCTGGCAAGCTTGGCTGAGGGCGGGCCTTGCCCGACACGCCAGCGAACTGTCCTGCTTTGCCGTTCTGGCCTTCGCAGCAATTGGCGGGGGCGTTCTGGCGTCTCGCCTGATCGAACAACCACTTTTGCGAATGACCCGGGCACCGCTCAGGAAAGCGGCCGAGACCGGGTAGGGTATTCGGGAAAGCAAGACCCCTCTTTCTCGCAAGAAAGCGGCAAGGACCTGTTTATTTCCTGGTGCTGACGGTTTTGAGTTGGCCGCATGCCGCGAGAATATCCTGGCCGCGGGGGGTGCGGATGGGCGAGGCGAAGCCGGCGTCCATAACGATCTTGGCGAAGCGATGGAGCGCGTTGCCGCTGCTCGGCTCGTATGTGCTGCCAGGCCATGGGTTGAACGGGATCAGGTTCACCTTGGCGGGGATGCCGGCGATCAGACGCACCAGCTCGCGGGCATCCGCTTCGGTGTCGTTCACGCCTTTCAGCATCACGTATTCGAAGGTAATGCGCCGCGCATTGGTGGCGCCCGGGTAGCGGCGGCAAGCCGCCATCAGCTCGGCGATCGGGTATTTGCGGTTCAGCGGCACTAGCTCGTCGCGCAGCTCGTCGTGCACGGCATGCAGGGAGACGGCGAGGTTCACCCCAAGCTCCTCGCCCGCCCGGTCCATCATCGGCACGACGCCGGAGGTGGAGAGCGTGATGCGCCGCCGCGAGAGGGCGATGCCCTCATTGTCCATCACGATGCGCATCGCCTGCGCCACGTTCTCGTAGTTATAGAGCGGCTCGCCCATGCCCATCAGCACGATGGTGCTGAGCAGGCGTGGCGTCTCTCCGCGTGGGCTCGGCCATTCGCCATAGGTGTCCCTCGCTGCCATGAACTGGCCGACGATTTCAGCTGGTCCGAGATTGCGCACCAGGGTTTGCGTGCCGGTATGACAGAAACGGCAGGAGAGAGTGCACCCCACCTGGCTGCTGATGCACACGGCGCCGCGATCCTGGACCGGGTCGGGGATATACACCGTCTCCGCCTCCTGGCCGTCGCGGAAGCGGAACAGGAATTTGCGTGTCTCGTCACTGCTGGTCTGCACGGTGGCGGCCTCGGGCCGGCCGATCACAAATTTTCCCGCGAGCTTGTCCTGCAAGGGCCGCGCGATGGAGGTCATGCGGGAAAAATCGGTGGCCCCCTGGTGGTAGATCCAGTGCCAGATCTGTTTGACGCGGAACGGCGCCTCGCCGATGGCGGCGATTTCGGCGGCAAGGTCCTCGCGTGACAGGCCGACCAGGTCGCGCCGCCCGTCCGCCAAGATATGCGGGGGCGGGTTGAACAGCGCGGATTTGGCAAGGATGCGGGTGCGTTCGGCCTCGGAAAGCTCGGTGGCCGGCGCTGCGCTGCGCAGTTGGGTGGGGGCGTTCATCAGGCGGGGCAGGCCTTGGCGAGCGCCTCGTAGGCGCCGGAAAAGCCTTGGAGGCTGAAATGGTCGGTGGCCGAGATGCCGCGCGGGCCGTTGAGATGGGCTGTCACGCTGCTTTCATGGCCGAAAGTGGCGATCGCAGCCGCGTTGTCATGCGCGAAAGCGGAGCGGCCGGCGATGTAGAAAAGCATTTTGGTGGCCCCCGCCTGCAGCGGGGCGTCCTCATGGCCGGAGAGCAGAAAACCGGCGCTCAGCGCCACCACATCGTGCCGGCCGGGGCGGCGGGTCACGCTCAGCACAACGTCGCCACGGCCAAGAATGTGCTGGGGCGAGGCTTCGGCGCGGGTGAACACGAAGCAGGTTTTGGCGTCGCCCTCGGCATGCGTTGCCACCGTCCACTGGCCGATTTTTTCCATGAAGCTGGGCGCGCCGGCACCATGCGCTGGCCCCTTGGCAGACGGATCCGCCAGGGCAGGAAGGGTGGCCAGAAGGAGTACCAAGGCCGGCAGGCAAGCGCGCATGGCCGGAGAGATACGGCGCTGCGCCCCCGCAAACAATATGCCGGGGGTCGGGGGTCGGGGCTTCCCGCCCTCGCCTGCCTTTTTTACTCCGCCGCCTGCTTCTGCGATGTCGGCAGGGCGTCGGCCGCAAAAGCCTGCAACCCGGTCTGCCAGCGCCCCAGGATCAGGGCATGGATGTCGTGCGTGCCCTCGTAGGTGTTCACCGCCTCCAGATTCATCACGTGACGGATCACATGGTACTCGTCCGAGATGCCGTTACCGCCATGCATGTCACGCGCAACGCGGGCGATAGCGAGCGCCTTTCCGCAATTGTTGCGCTTGATCAGGGAGATCGCCTCCGGCTCGGCCGCATGATCGTCCAGCATGCGCCCGACGCGCAGCGCCGCGTGCAGTCCAAGGGCGATCTCGGTTTGCATATCGGCCAATTTCAGCTGGATGATCTGGTTGGCGGCGAGCGGCCGGCCGAATTGTTCCCTGTCCAGCGTGTAGTGGCGGGCCGCCTCCCAGCAGAATTCGGCGGCACCCATGGTGCCCCAGGCGATGCCGAAGCGTGCCTTGTTGAGGCAGCTGAACGGGCCTTTCAGGCCGCGCACGCCGGGCAGCAGGTTCGCCTCCGGCACGAACACGCCATCCATGGCGATCTGGCCGGTGGCCGAGGCGCGCAGCGAGAACTTGCCTTCGATGCGTGGGAAAGTAAGGCCATCCATCCCCCGCTCGAGGATGAAGCCGCGGATCACGCCGTCATCCGTTTTTGCCCACACCACCGCCACATCGGCGATCGGTGCATTGGTGATCCAGGATTTGGTGCCGGAGAGGCGATAGCCGCCAGGGGCCGCGCGGGCGCGGGTGATCATGCCGCCTGGATCGGAGCCGTGATCGGGCTCGGTAAGGCCGAAGCAGCCGACCAGCTCGCCACTGGCTAGGCCGGCCAGGTATTTTTCCTTCTGCGCCGCCGTGCCGAACGCATCGATCGGGTGCATCACCAGGCTCGACTGCACGCTCATCGCCGAACGGTAGGCGCTATCCACGCGCTCCACCTCGCGGGCGATCAGGCCGTAGCAAACATGGTTCACGCCGGCGCAGCCATAGCCATCGATGGTGGGCCCGAGCAGGCCCAGACCGCCCATTTCGCGGAAAATCTCGCGATCGAAGCTTTCTGTGCGGTTGGCCAGCAGGATGCGCGGCATCAGGCTACCCTGGCAGTAATCATGCGCGGCGTCGCGTATGGCGATCTCTTCCGCCGACAGCTGAGTCTCGAGGTTTAGCGGGTCATTCCAGGGCATGTCTCGCTCCGATCCAGGGAAAGGAAGGCCTTCTTTTCTCCAGAAAAGAAGCAAAAGACTTTGATGTCCCCGCCGCTTCCCGTGTTGTCGGGCCGTGGCTGGTATCTATCCGCTGGCGCTGAAAACAAAAGTCCTTTCATTCTTCCTCCGCCTCCGCCCGCAATCTGCGAAAGCTGCGCACGCTGAATGGTAGCATCAGCCCGTAGATCAGCCCAGCCGCCGCCAAGGCAAGCCAGGGATCAGCCACCAGCAGAGCGGCAAAAAACCCGGTGCCGAGCAGCAGCGGCAGCACATATTCGGCCGGCACCTTGAAATTCTTGAAGCTCCAGACCGGCAGCGTGGATACCAGCAGGATTGATGTGCCCACCAACATGATGGCCACGAAAATCGGATACTGCGCGGCGTTGGCCATGCGCACCCAGCCCTGCTCCTCGGCCTCCAGCCAGAGGAATAGCGGCAGCAGCACGATCCCGGCACCAGCAGGCGCCGGCACGCCGGTAAAGAAACTCTGGGCAAAGGCCGGCTTGGGCGAGGTTTCGAGCGAGGCGTTGAAGCGCGCGAGGCGCAGCGCCATGCATACCGCGAACATCAGGCAGGGCATGAAGGCGAAGCGGCTGGTACCGTGCAGCGCCCAGATATACATGATGAGGGAAGGGGCCACCCCAAAACTGCAGAAATCCGACAGGCTGTCGAATTCCGCGCCGAAACGTGATGTGGCCTTGAGCAGACGGGCCAGCCGGCCGTCCAGCCCATCGATCACCCCGGCCACCACCACCGCCACCGCCGCGTTCTGCCAGCGAGCATCGAGCGCATAGCGGATCGAGGTTATCCCCGCGCACAAGCCCAGCAGGGTCAGCAGGTTAGGCATGATGCGGTTGAACGATGGTCCCTTGTAGCGCGGTCTGCGGCGCAGGCGCCGTCGCCGCATCCCAGGCAGCCGGGTTTTTGGCGGCTGGTCCATGGCCCTAGCCTCCCCCGTCCAGCCGGGCGGTCACGGTCTCGCCGCCGACCATCGTCTGGCCCACGCAGACCAGCGGCTTCACCCCATCGGGCAAATAGATGTCGGTACGGCTGCCGAACCGGATGATGCCAAAACGATCCCCCGCGCGCAGCGTGTCGCCTTCCCGCACATCGCAAAGGATCCGCCGAGCGACCAGGCCGGCGATCTGCACCACCGCGAGCACGCGGCCATCGGGCAGGCGGACCGCCAGAGCATTGCGCTCATTCTCCTCGCTCGCCTTGTCCACGGCGGCGTTGAGGAATTTGCCGGGGCGGTAGGCGATGCGGGTGACCACGCCATCGGCCGGCACCCGGTTCACATGTACGTTCAGGATCGAGAGAAAGGTCGCGACGCGCCACCGAGGCTCCGGCCCCATGCCGAGCTCGGCAGGCGGCACCGCCTGCGCCACCGACACCACGCGCCCGTCAGCCGCCGACACCACGAGGCCGGGGCGAGGTGGCGGCACCCGCTCCGGATCGCGGAAGAAATAGAGGCAGAAAAGGGTCGCGATGAGGCCAAGCGTCAGCACGCCATGGCCGATAAACAGGCCAGCCGCCATTACAGCGGCGCCGGCGGCGACGAATGGGTGGCCGGCGCGATGCGGCGGCGCCAGCGCCAGCCGCAGCGTTTCCAGCAGGGCCATGATGACGGGTTCATGAAGGCTTCATCGGAGCGGGTCAAGCTGGCGAGCGGACGCGTTTCGTCCGTCATCCGAAGGAGGGGTGGGGCGGTGCTGCCTGGGGCATTTCCATTGGGGCCGTTCATCGTCGAGGAGAGCGGCAAGCTTGGCTTCCGCTCACCGGCGAACGGCGCGGGGTTTTCGTTCGCCTGGCGCGGTCGGCGCTTTTCAGCGACGCTCGGCGACGCCTCGATATCCCTGACTGCGCTGGTGGGGCTGGTCCCGAGCAGCGCGCATGGCACGGAGCGGCGTGAAGCGGCTCTGGCCGCGCTGCGCGCTCTGCCGCGCGCCCTGCCGGCCGGATGGGCGATGCGCCTTACCTCGGATCACCGGATCCAGATCAAGGCGGTCGAGGGTATGGCTTGGCCGGCCCATGCGACCGACCTGATGCTGCCCTTGGTCCGCTTCCTGCTTTGCCTCGGCCCCTATCTCGACCTGATGGACGAGTCACACCTTGGGCCGGCCGCCTAGCGCATCACGAACCTTGCGGGGCCTCTGGCCGCCGCCCGCAGCCGCACCTATCTGCCCAGCCCTGCGTGGAGTTTTCTTGATTAGGAACCGCCTACGCGGCAGAACATGTTCAGTTTCCGGCCCGACCGGCCCAAGCTGCCCCGAAACGACCAGAGGAGAGTCACATAGCCAGAGGACCTTTGCCCGCAACGCCTTCCCGCGACGGGCCCCGTGTGAATGAGGAGATACGCGTACCGCAAGTGCGGCTGATCGATCAGGATGGCGAGATGCAGGGGGTGATGTCGGCGCGTGACGCGCTGCTACGCGCCTATGCTGTGGGGCTCGACCTGCTGGAAATCAGCCCGAACGCCGACCCGCCAGTGTGCAAGATTCTCGACTTCGGCAAGTTCAAATACGAACAGCAGAAAAAGCGCAACGAGGCCAAGAAGAAGCAGCGCGTGATCGAGATCAAGGAAGTCAAGGTCCGTCCGAACATCGACGAGAACGACTACCAGGTCAAACTCCGCTCGATGAAAAGCTTCATCGATGAAGGCGACAAGGTGAAGGTGACCCTGCGTTTCCGCGGCCGCGAAATGGCCCACCAGGATATCGGCGTGAAAGTGCTGGAGCGGATCCGGGCCGATCTCGAGGTGGCGACCAAGGTCGAACAGATGCCGCGCATGGAGATGCGGCAGATGGTTATGGTGCTCTCGCCGAAATAACGCGTGTAACAAGGAAAGTAAGCAAGCGCTTCTCTTCTGAAGAAAAGAAGCAAAAGACTTTTATTTCTGAGCCGTCAAAGCCTCTAAAGAAACAAAAGTTTTTTGGTTCTTTTTTTCAAAAAAGAACACTCTTCCTTGTCTTTTTCTTGCTTCGCAGCGGCCCTATTTACGCTTCATGAGCGCCACGCCCGCCTTTCTCGACACCACCCGCCCAGACGTGCCCGATATCGTGGTGCCACGCGGCGTCACCCCGTTCCACCTGCCCGGCCACCCGGTGCGCGGCCGCCTGGTGCGGCTGGGCCCGCTGGCGGAGGCATTGCTGTCGCGCCACGCCAATGAGCCGGTGGTGACGCAACTGGCCGGCGAGGCGCTGGCCCTGGCGGCCGGCCTCTCGAGCGCGCTGAAATACCGCGGCTCGTTCAGCCTGCAGGCCAAGGGCGATGGCCCGGTCTCCATGCTGCTGGCCGACTGCACGCAGGATGGTGCGCTGCGCGGCTATGCGCGGGCCGATGCGGCCCGGCTGGAGGACAGGCTTGCGAAGGAGTCCTCACCCTCCGCGGCATCCCTGCTCGGCGCGGGCTATCTGGCTTTCACCGTGGACCAGGGCAGCGACATGGATCGCTACCAAGGCATCGTCTCGATCGAGGGCGAAACCCTCTCGGCGATGGCGCTGCACTATTTCCGCACCAGTGAGCAGGTGGAGTATGACGTGCACCTGGCCGCCGGGAAGCGCCCGGAGGGCTGGCGCGCCTCCGCCCTGATCCTGGAACGCGTGGCTGGCGAGGGCGGTATCGATCCGGCAATGGATGAGGAAGCCCAGGCCGAAAGCTGGCGCACCGCGGTGACTTTGGCGGCCACCCTTACCGACGACGAATTGCTGGATGACGGCCTGACGCCGGACCGCCTGATCTGGCGGCTGTTCAGCGGCGAAGGTGTCACCCTGGATCGCCCGCGCGCGCTAGCTTATGGCTGCCGCTGCTCGCGCGCGAAACTCTCGGGCATCCTGGAGAGTTTTGGCGACGCCGATCTCGACGACATGGCGACAGACGGTGCGATCGTAATGACCTGCGAATTCTGCAAATGGGATTTCCGCTTTTCGCGCGAGGATGTGCGCAGCCGGGGGGCACGTGCATGACGCACCGTCGCACCGTTCTGTCCGGTCTCGTCTGCCTGGCCGTGCCCGCGCTTCTGGCCGGCTGCGGCGGCGACGATGTGCCGCCGCCTGAAATCTTCGCCCCCCTACACTATGATTATCTGCCAAAACTGCGGCTGAATGTCGGCAGCATCGCAATCGAGGATCATGCACAGCCGATGGGGCCTGAGGACATTGCGTCGACCTCGCCGGCGGTGCCGGCGCAGGCACTGGAGGAGATGGCGCGCGACCGGCTGTTCGCCGCGGGTTTTGCCGGCACCGCTACCTTCGTGATCGACCAGGCCAGCATCGTGCGCGGGCCGCAGGGGGTGCTCACCGGCACGCTGGCGGTTCATCTCGCGATTACAGTGCCGGGCGGCGGCCCCGCCGGCTATGCGGCGGCACAAGTACAACGCCAGCACGTGCCTGGCTCGGACCCGGAGAATTTCCAGAACAATCTCTACGACCTGACAAAGCAGATGATGGATGCGATGAACGTAGAGTTCGAGTTCCAGCTGCGCAAAAGCCTCTCAAGCTGGCTCGTCACCGGCGAGGCCGTCCCCGCCCCCGTCCAGTCGCAGCCTTTGGCGTCCGAGCCCCTGCCGCCGCCCCCCCCGCCTGGGCAACCAAGCTCGCCGCCCGCCCAAGGCAACAGCCTCTATCAGGATCCGCTTGCTCCGGCTCCACCGCCCCCGCCGCCCCAAATGTCGCCGCCGCCCGGCTATCTGCAGGCACCCCCCGGCGTGGCGCCCCCGAGCGGGTATTGAGGGTATCTCGTCGACGCGGGTGTGGCGCCGTCCGACGGCAATCACAAAGACAAATCCTTAGCTTTTAACTGGCGATTTCAAATCCAACACAGGTGCCGACGACAACACCGTGGCCCCCGGCAGCCCGGCCTGGCGCTCCGACAAGGCAAATACCCGCACCCCCTGTGCGTCAGGCGCCACATCGAACGAGCCCGCGCCGCTGGCGGCCTCGCCCATGCCGCTCTGGTTCGCAAAACCTACCACGATCGCCCGCCAATCCGGGTGGCGCGTAAAAGCTTCCGGCGCGATCATCGTGAGATCGCGTATCCTTATGCTGGCGGGCACATGGAACGGCACGCCGCTCGCATCCTGGTTTTCGCCACCGTAATGGATGATCCAGGCGGCGTCGCTGCCCGGCGATTTTTCGCACACCAGCCCATCGATCTCCAAAATCCCGCCATCCGGCACGTCGAGGCAGGCAGATTCGCTGCCGCCATCGCCCAGCAAGCGCACATTGCGAATGATCGTGCGTGCGGCCCGGCTTTTCAGCAGATGCCCGATCGTGCAGCTGGTGGATAGCAGATCCTCGGCTATCAGTGTTCCGCCATTGCTCATGTAGATATTGTGGCAAAGCCCGGTGTTGTTGCCGTTGTCATGCACGAAGCAGCGGCGCAGCGTGAGCGAGAGGCCGGGATCGCCGCCGAGCAGGCCATCGTCGCAATGATCGATTTCCACATCTTCCAGCACAATTCTGGCCTGCCGGCCATCCTGCGGGTTGAACCGGATGGCGGCGTAGCTGCCGCCGCCATCCTGGCGGCGGAAACCGGAAAAATGCAGGTTGCGGAACGTCGCATCGAATCCGGTGGTGATGAACAGCCCCGCCTGATAATACAGCACGCCATCGGCGTAGCCGTCGGTCACCAGATCGGGCGGCGGTTTGCCCGGCTCGCCCTCGATCACCACCGGCCCGAACAAATTGCCTTCAAAAGGCGGCCAACCCACCAGTGACGGCCAGCGCCTGGAGTGCGATCCGCTATCATTCACATAGTAGCCTGGCTCCGCCGGGCTGATGATCACATGGGCCGGCGCCGGATCGGCCAACGGGTGTCCACCCCCATCCGTCCATTTCTTTTGCAGCCGCGCCCCCGCGAGGGTGAGCGACTCATACTCCTGCCCTGGTCCCACGCGCAGCACTTCGGCACCGTGATCGATGGGCGAGGCAGGCACCGCCTCGCAGCCGGCCACGGCGAGCGCCAGCCCCGCCAGAACCTCGCGCCGCCGCACGCCAATGTGCGGAAAGGCCGGTTTCTCGGGTGAGGGAAGGGTCAACCGCCCCATACCCGCCCGGCCTTCACGCCAAACCCATCCCGCGCCGCGGCCACCAGAAACACCACTAGGCCCGCGTGAAACAGCACCGCCCCAAGCACAACATGGGTGAGCGCCCAGATCAGGCCCGGCGCACCCATCATCAGCGCGGTCGATCCAACCAGCGCGCCCGCCACCCAAACTCCGGCCTCGCGCCGAAGCCGCCACTGCGTCAGCGCCGCCGCCCCCAGCGCCATCCCGGCCTTGATCAACGCCATGAACCGCAACAGCGGCACCAGCTCCGCATCCATGTATGGTGGCTTGGCCAAAAGCCCCACCACCAGCCCGGCCAGCCCGGCCGCCGCGGCGGTTCCCCAAACCAGGGGTGCCGCCGAAATCCGCGCCTCCCGCCGCGCCGCCTCGCTGGCCGCGAACGGTATCACCAGCCGATCGCCCAGATAGCTCATGTCACCCCTGCCTCCTCCGCTTGGGCGCCGCCGTGACGCAGCGACCGCCCAATGATATGGCCGATACCCGAACAAAGACAGCACGCACCTATGCCCACGCCATGCTGACCCGGCAACTGACCCGGCAACAAGCGCTACAGGCCAGACAGGGCCGCCTGGCATCCGAGTTCACGGCCGACCTGCTTTGGTATGCCGGCCGGCTGCGGGTGACCATCGCCGTATTGGTCTTCGTAGCCGTGGGCCTCAGCGCCGCCCCGCAAGCCCGGGACGTGCTGGTGATCCTCGGCCAAAGCCATGCCCCGGCCGCTTGGGCGGTGTTTGCCGGCGCCACCCTCTGGCTGTGGCTGAACGCCTGGTTCTGGTCCGGCTTCGCGCTCGCCTCCCGCGATCCGCCGCAGCAGGGCGGGGCTGCCCCAAGGCGACGCAAGCGATGGCGCCTGATGATCCGCCTGTGGCTGCCGCGCCTGCTCAGCCTCGTGCCGGTGCTGGGCATCGGCATCGCCCTGTTCGGCGCTTCCGCCGCCATCCCGCTCGGCATGACCAGCATGATGGGGATGGGCGGCAGCGGCGAGCAGTCGTTGCAACTTGCCGGGGTCCTGGCCATCCTGCTCGGCCTTATCCTGCTGTCGCTTCTCGTGGCCCTCCGCCGAGTGCGGCCCCGGAATCGTGCGGCCCTCGGCGCGGCCCGTCCGGCCGCCGCCTGGTGGCGCCGGATCGGTGGCGCCGGCGCCCTGCTGGTGGTCGTCAGCCTGGCCGCTTCCACCGCCGGCATGGCCGGCTACGGCGTCGATCCCGTCAGGACCGCCGACTTCGTAGGGCCTGGCCCCACCATCTTGTTTGCCGCCGCCGCCATCATCTGCGTCGGCACGATCCTCACCTGGCTCGGCGCCACTACGCATGTGCCGATCCTAGCCCTGCTGTTCGTTGTCGCCTTCGCCCTCGCGGAACTGCGCGACGCGGACATGATCGCCGACAACCACGATATACGCGGCCTCGCCGGCCCGCTTCGGCCTCGCCCGGATATCGCGGGCGCCTTCACCCAATTCGTTGCCGCCACTGCGGCGTCCTACCCCGCCCCCGAAAAACTGCCCGTGATACTCGTAGCGTCCAGCGGCGGCGGCCTTGCCGCCGCCTACTGGACCGGCACCATCCTCGGCGACCTTGCCGACGCGGTACCGCGCTTCGCCGATCAGCTCTTTGCCATCAGTGCCGTCAGCGGCGGCGGCCTCGGCGCGCTCGAAACTGTCGCCATGCTTGGTCGCCGCAGCCTGCCGCCCGGCTGCCCCAGCCTCCGCGCCTGCACGCAGCGCGCGCTCGGCGCCGATTTTTTGGGGCCCACCCTGGGCTCGCTGCTCTACCCCGACCTGATGCAGCGTTTCGTCCCCGTCCCTGTTTTCGAGGACCGGGCGGCCGCGCTCGAAATGGCCTGGGAGACGCGCTGGCGCAGCGTCACCACCGATGATCGGCTCGAACATGGGTTTTTGGATCTTTGGCCGGCAAACCACCCTTGGCCGGCGCTGTTGCTGAACGCCACCTCGGTGCGCAGCGGCGGCCGCGTGATCACCAGCAATCTGCAGCTCGCGGGCAGCGATATGGGCATGACCATGGAAGCTGCCGATCTGCTCGCCATCGCCGGAGCCGATATACCGGCGAGCACCGCCGCCGATAACGGGGCGCGCTTTCCCCTCTTCGGGCCGGTAGGTGTGCTGCGCAGCCGTGCATCGTCGCGCAAAGGATTGGCGCCTGCGCAAGATCTGATCGTGGATGGCGGGTATTTTGAAGATTTCGGTGCAGCAACATTACTGGAAACGGTTGATGTACTCGAGGAAGCTGCACGTCGTCATAATATCCAAATCAGGATCGTAGTTATTCAGATAATCGGTGAACCAGCCGTGGAAATGCCCAAGATGGGCGGGTCTATCGTGCCGCGCGGTTTTTTCGGCCCGCTCACCACGCTTCTGAAAACGCGTGACGCGCGTGGCGCCGCCGCGTCGGACGCGCTGGCGCGCCATGTGGCTGCGGGTGGCGGCGTATATGTGCCGCTGCGCCTTGGTATTTCACCCACTGGGCAGACCGCGCCGCTAAGCTGGTCGCTCTCCGCCATCGCGCAGCATGTCATTGATGTTCAATGGACAAAAGCGTGCCGCGATAGTCTTGCTGCGAAGATGAACCTTACCATGCATGGCCACCCGGCAGATGGCATGAGCTACGCGGCGATGATGGGTGTTTCGCCCTGCGCGCCAGCGCAGTAAACGGGTTCACTGATACCGGCCACGGCCGGCACCTATCCGCTGACGCCAGAAATTAAAGTCTTTTGGTTCTTTTCTTCAGAAAAGAACATACTTCTTCTCTCACTGCGTAACCTCACCTGGTCTGGAGCGTAATCACCCGCATGCAGGCACGAAACCGGCGGCTTTGGCGATGACCACGGGCATCGCGGTGATGGCAAAGGCGCCGCGCGCGGGCGAAGCAAAAACGCGGCTTTGCCCGGCCCTCTCCTCCGCCCAGGCCGCGCGCCTCGGCGCTGCGTTCTTGCAGGACATAACTGAAAACTTGCGCATCGCGTCACGCACCGCGCCGATCGTGCCCTATGTCGCCTACGCTCCCTACGGCACCGAAACGCTGTTCGAAGGTTTGCTGGCGCCTGGCACACACATGCTGCTCGCCGATGGCGCGCCACCCGCGCCGCCGGGCGTGGAACGGTTTGGCAAATGCCTTTTGCATGCCATTGAGGGCCTGTTCAGCTTAGGCCACGGGGCCGCCTGCGTATTGAATGCGGACTCACCCACCCTGCCCACGCAATCTCTGCTGCGTGCCGAAGCGGCCCTGCGCAGGCCCGGCGACCACGTGGTGATCGGCCCCGCCGAGGATGGCGGCTACTACCTGCTCGGCATGAAGAAAGCCCACGCCACGCTGTTTGCCGATATCGACTGGAGCACCAACCGTGTCGCCGAGCAAACCCGTGCACGCGCCGCTGCCGCAGGGCTTCCCGTCATCGAACTCGACCCTTGGTATGACGTGGACGAACCCGATATGTTGAAGCGCCTGATCGACTCGTTGAACGGCGCCGGCACCCAGCGCCACGCCTTCCACGCGCCGAACAGCGCGGCATGCCTGGAAAACTTTGGCCTTCTCACGCGCCCCCGCGCCCTCGCCGGAACCGCCGCATGACCGTATTGCAAGATCCGACCCGCTATTTCGAGTCCGTCGCGCAAACGCGCGAAACTGCTTCACCGCCCGTGTGCCTCTATCTGGAGGTCACCAACCGCTGCAACCTGCTCTGCGAGACGTGCCCCCGAACTTTTGAAGCGCTCGAGCCGCCGGCCGACATGTCGTGGGAGTTGTTCACCCGCATTGTCGACCAGGCGCCCGGGGTGAAGCGCGCCGTGCTGCACGGCGTGGGCGAGCCGATGCTGGTGCCGGTATTGCCGCGCATGATTCGCTATCTGAAAGCGCGCGGCGTCTACGTGCTGTTCAACACCAACGGCACATTGCTGCGCGAAAAGCGTTTTCGCGATCTGATCGAAGCCGGTCTCGACGAGTTGCGCGTCTCGCTCGACGCCGCCGATGCGGCCAGCTACGCGCAGGTGCGCGGCCGCCCGTTCTTCGACCGCATCGTGCGCGACGTGCGCCGGATGCGCGACTACCAGACCGAACACCAAGTGGACCATCCACGCATTTCGCTCTGGCTCACCGGCCTCAAGGAAACCATCCAGCAGCTGCCGGAATTCGTGCGCCTTGCCGCCAGCATGCGCGTGCGCGAGGTGCATTTGCAGCGCCTCGTGTTCGATGACACCGGCTTTGGCATGGCTCGCCCCGAAAGCAGCCTGTTCGAAACCACGGGCGGGGAAGAGCTTGCCGCCATCGAGGCCGCGCAGGCGATCGGCGCGGAGCTGGGCGTGACGCTGGATGCGTCCGGCGCCACGGAGCCTGGCCTCAGCCTGAAACAGCAGGGCGAAAAACCCTGGTCCGGCTGCCGCCGCCCCTGGAGCCTGATGTATTTTACCGCCCATGGCCGAGCCTTGCCCTGCTGCATCGCGCCGTTCTCCGCCCGCGGCTACGAAACCTACACGCTGGGTGACGCAAAGACGCAGTCGCTCGACGAGATTTGGAACGGCTCCGCCTATACGGGTTTCCGGCAGGATCTGGTGAGCGATGCGCCACCAAAACCCTGCCAGAATTGCGGCCTGCGATGGAGCCTATAATCGCACCCCGCATCTGCGCGGTGATCCCCGTGCTAAACGAGGCCGGCGCGATCGGCCCCACTCTGCGCCGCCTGCCGAGCCTTATCGATCGTGCCATCGTCGTTGACGGCGGCAGCACCGACGGTACGGTCGCCGAGGCGCGGGCGGCCGGCGCGACCGTGCTGCTGGAACAGCGCCGCGGCTATGGCCGCGCGTGCATGACCGGTGCCGAGCATGCCGAAAGCCTGGGTGCGGAGCTCGTTCTGTTCATGGATGGCGATGGCGCCGACAGCGTGGAACACGCCTCGGCGCTTGTCGATCCCGTGTTGGGGGGCGAGGCGGATTTCGTGCTGGCCGACCGCAGCGCCGGCGCGCGCGATCCGGGCAGCATGGGCGCCCACCAGGTTTTCGCCGGCTACGCCGTGGGTGCCGCGGTCGGCCTGATCAGCGGTATCCGCTATCGCGACATGTGCGCCTTCCGCGCCATCCGTGTGAAGAACCTGATGCGGCTGGGCATGCGCGAAATGGGATATGGCTGGAACCTGGAAATGCAGATCAGGGCCGCCCGCGCCGGCCTGCGCGTGCGCGAGGTGCCGGTGCCCTATCATTGCCGCGTGGCCGGCCGGTCGAAAGTGGCGGGCAGCCTGCAAGGCTCGCTGCGTGCGGGCCAGCGTATTCTGCGCACGCTGGTCAGTGTGGGTCTGGCCACTAGAAAAGCTCCATCTTGATCGCGTGCCGTGGCCGCGCCATGCGTGGCGCCGGATAACTTCGCGCAAGGAGCGTTTCTGATCCCCACCTGGCCTGGCACGCTTGCGGCCTTCGCCCTGGTTGCCGTATTTTTCACCTGCCTCGGCCTTCCCCTCGCGCGAAAGGCGGCTTTTCCGGGCGTGCCGCCGCTGAGCCTGGCGCCTGCTTTCGGCTGGGCGACCTACAACGTGATTGCTTTACCCACGCTGTCCGTTACCGGTTTCAGCACTCTCGCTGTCTCCCTCTATTCTCTGGCGGCGGCGAGCCTTGCCGCCCTGGCCTGGCGCCCCCCACGGCGTGCCCCCTCACCCTCCATGCCGCTTTGGGCCCTTGCCATCGCGGCGACCATGGGCATGCTCCCGCTGGCTGCGATCTTGCCGAAATTTGTGCCGGGCGGCGTGCTGCTTGCGCCGCCGATGTTTGACCATGTGAAGATCGCGCTGGTCGACGCCATCCTGCGCGACGGCCTGCCGGTGCCCAATCCATTTTACGGTCCGCGGGATCCCGGGCATCTGGCTTACTACTACCTCTGGCATTTCGGTACAGCGGTGGTCGCCCGCCTACCGCATGTCGGCGGCTGGCAGGCAGAGGCGGCGATGACCGGCTTCACCGCCTTCTCCTCCTCCCTGCTGATGGCGGGGCTCGCGATCGCCCTTGGCGGCCGCGCCTTCGCCATCATCGCCACCGCCGTGCTGAGCCTCGCCGGATCGCTGCGCCCCATCCTGATCGCGGCGGTGGGAGAAAGGGGTGCCAACGCCCTCATCCCCGGCAATTCGGATATCGGCAATTGGCTGAACCAGGCCGCCTGGGTGCCGCAGCACATGGCCTCCGCCACCTGCGTCGTGCTCTCGGCCCTGCTGATGAGTCGGATGGCGGATGGGGGCTGGTGGCTGGCCGCCCTGCTGTCGCTTACCGTGGCGGCGGGCTTCCAAAGCTCCATCTGGGTGGGCGGCATCGCCTTCACCGCCGTCGGTTTTGCGCTGGGCGTTTGGCTGCTCTGGCGAACGCCCACCGACTGGCTGCGTGTTCTTCTCCGTTTGAGCGGGGCGGCCTGCCTCACTTCCCTTCTGGTCGCCCCGTTCGTGATGGCCGAGTTGCGCGGGCTCGCCACGCGGGGTGGCGGCGCCGGGATCGCCGTCGCGCCCTACCAGGTTCTCGGTAGCGTCGCGGGCCCGCCCTGGCGTGCCCTGCTCGACGTGCCTGCCTTCTGGCTGCTGCTACCCTTCGCCTTTCCGGCTTTGGCGCCCCTGGGTGCCGCGTGCCTGCTGCAACCAGAGGTGTTGAAGACCGACCCGGCCCGGCGGCCCCTGGCGGCCACGCTGTGCATCACTGCGCTCGCCTGCCTCGTGATCGCCTGGCTGTTTCGGAGCACGCTCGACAATAACGATCTCGGCTGGCGCGCCGTGCTGCCGGCCCTGCTGGTGGCGGCGCCCGCTTCCGGATGCCTCGCCGAGCGCCTGATGGCCCGTCGCCCGCTGGCCATCCTGCCCTTTGCCCTGATTGCCGCCCTGGGCTTGCCACAAACCGTGATCTTCGCCGGCGACTATCTCCGCGGCCAGCGCCCCGGCGATCCCGCCGGCTTCGCCCGTGCCGAACCGCTTTGGCAGGCCGTCCGGCGCATCGCCGCGCCGGACGAGCGCATTGCCAGCAACCCGCTTGCCGTGGCGGCGGCAACCCCCTGGCCGGTGAACATCGCCTGGGCGGTGCTCGCCGATCGCCCCTCCTGCTACGCGGGCTGGGAGACCGTGCTCGCCTATGGCGGCGTATCCCGCGCAACCCTTGAAACCCTCGATGCGCGGTTCACCCGCGTTTTCGCCGGCAGGCCGAACGGCGCCGACATGGAGGCCATCGCCACCCTCGCCAATTGCCGTATCGCCGTCGTCACCCCAGCCGACGGCGCATGGGCCGCCGACCCTTTTTCCACCAGCCCCCTCTACCGGCTGGTGACCCAAAGTCCCGCCTGGCGCATCTACCGCCAGGCCGGGATTAGCCAAACAGCTCCGGCCGGCGCAGCCGCAGCGTCTGCACCGCCAGCAACGCCTTCAGTTCCTGCAACTCACCCTGATCGGCCATCGTCGCCAGCTCCGTAAGGCTGATCTCGAACACCGAGATATCCTCGTTCTCCTCCCGCAAGCCGCCGCCTTCGGTCACCCGGTCCTCCGTGCGGTACTCCGCCAGAAACAGATGCGCCCGCTCGGTGGAAAGCCCCGGCAGGCTCCAGACGGACGCCACATGTTCCAGTGCCGTCAGTGCCACCCCCGCCTCCTCCAGCGCTTCCCGTCGTGCGCAGGTTTCCGGCGTTTCACCCTCCAGCCGGCCTGCCGGCAGTTCCAGCACCATGCCACTCCCGGCTATGTGCAGGCACGGCGCCCGCGTTTGGCGGACCAGCAGCGCCACCCGCCGAACCGGATCGAATGGTAGCACCCCCGCCGCATCCCCATGATCCTCGATGTCCCGCTCGAAAATCTGGCCCGCTTCATCGCGCAAGGTCGCGATAAACATCCGAGCCCATCGCTCATGCGTGAGCCTCATCGATTCGATTTTCATGTTGAGAAGGCTCCGGTGGCTGGCACAACAAAGTATAGGAAGCGTGTTCTTTTTTGAAAAAAAACCCAAAAACTTTTGTTTCTTCAGCGCTGTACTTTTGTCGTTCAGCGTTACCGGTCGATCGGCCAATATCGAGCTTCGTTTCGCCGACCGCCTGACCTACCTTGCCCTCCGATCCCCCGTCGAGGCCACCCCCCCATGCCCACGCATCACTGCATCATCCTCGGCGCACCCGTGCAGGACGGCACGGGCCGGCTCGGCTGCGACATGGGCCCCAGCGCCTTGCGTGCTGCCGGCCTGGCCACCACGCTGCGCGACCTCGGCTACAACGTGACTGACCGCGGCAACGTAGCCCCTGCACCCCTGCGCCCCGTGAGCCACCCCAATCCGGTGCTGAAATTCCTGCCCGAAATCGTCGCCTGGACCGAGTCGCTGGCGGAGGCCACCTACAACGCCCGTCGCGAGGGGATGCCCATCGTATGCGGCGGCGACCATAGCCTGGCTGCCGGCACCCTTACCGGCCTCGCCCGCCATGCCGCCGAAGCCGGCCGCCCGCTATTCGTGCTTTGGCTCGACGCCCACCCCGACCTGCACACGCTGGAGACCACGCAAAGCGGCAATCTGCATGGCGTGCCGGTGGCATACGCCATCGGCACGCCTGGCTTCGACGGCATTTATCCCGAACTCCGACACCCTCTCCGCCCGGAAAACATCTGCATGATGGGCCTGCGCAGCGTCGACCCGGCCGAGCGCGCAACGCTGCGCGCGTCAGGCATCACCGTGCACGATATGCGGGCGCTCGATGAGCATGGGATCGGTCCCCTGCTCGCCCGCTTCATCGAGCGCGTGGAGGCCGCGAATGGGCTTCTGCATGTGAGCCTAGACGTCGATTTTCTCGATCCCGCCATCGCCCCCGGCGTGGGCACCACAGTGCCAGGTGGCGCCACCTTCCGCGAGGCGCATCTAGTGATGGAGATGCTGCACGACAGCAACCTGGTGCGCAGCCTCGACTTGGTGGAGCTGAATCCCTTCCTGGATGAACGCGGCCGCACCGCGATCCTGCTGGTCGACCTCGCCGCGAGCCTGATGGGCCGCAGCGTGCTCGACCGCCCTACAAGAAGCTTCTCTTGAAGTCGTAGGATGTGCCGCCCCTCGGCGGCGCATCATTGTTTGCCGACACACTAAAATATGGTGTTCCCATGCACAAAAACCTGAACCTCGTCCCCTTCGTCAGCGTCGATCACATGATGAAGCTCGTGCACGCGATCGGCGTGGAAAATTTTCTTGTGGAACTTGCGCAGGTCATCGAAGAGGATTTCCGCCGCTGGCCGTATTTCGACAAGACGCCGCGCGTCGCCTCGCACAGTGCCGAGGGCGTGATCGAACTGATGCCGACGAATGATGGCGTGCTCTACGGGTTCAAATACGTGAACGGCCACCCCAAGAACACGCGCGACGGGCGGCAAACCGTGACGGCCTTCGGCGTGCTCTGCGACGTTGCCACCGGCTATCCGCTGTTGCTGACCGAAATGACGCTGCTCACCGCGCTGCGCACCGCCGCCACCTCCGCCATGGCCGCCCGCGTGCTGGCGCCCGAGGGCGCCCGCCGCATGGCGCTGATCGGCAACGGCGCGCAGGCCGAATTCCAGGCTTTGGCTTTTCGCGCGATGCTCGGCATCGACCAGCTCAGCTTGTATGACATCGATCCCGCCGCGAGCCGCAAGGTGGCACGCAACCTCGCTGGCCTCGGCTTGGAGATCACCATCTGCGAAACCGCGCAGGAGGCGGTGCTCGGCGCCCAGATCATCACCACCGCGACCGCCGACAAGCAGAACGCCACCATCCTTACCGACAACATGATCGGCGGTGGCGTGCACATCAACGGTGTCGGCGGCGACTGTCCGGGCAAGACCGAGCTGCACGCCGACATTCTACGCCGCTCCAGCATTTTTGTGGAATATGCGCCGCAAACCCGCATCGAGGGTGAAATCCAGCAGCTTCCGCCCGACTATCCGGCCACTGAATTGTGGCAGGTGCTCGACGGCAAAATGCCTGGCCGCGCCAGCCTGTCGGAGATCACCCTGTTCGATTCAGTCGGCTTCGCGATCGAGGATTTTTCCGCCCTGCGCTACGTGCGCGCCCGCCTCGCCGAATTCCCGATGTTCGAAGAGCTCGATCTGCTCGCCGACCCGGACGAACCGCGCGACCTGTTTGGCATGCTGCTGCGGGCGGCGCCGGTAAGGGAAGGTGTTCTCGCCTGAAGAAAAGGGCGGCCTTACCGCTCAAACTCCACAAGCTCATACCAGGTTTGCATATATCCCCCTACCCCTCCCTGAACGAAGATAGCGTCCTCGTCCGCGGTCACCCATAGATGATAGTCCGGGTGCGCGCCCTTGTCGGTTGCCATGCCGCCTCTCTCGTCGCTGAAGCAGAAATGCCGACAGGCAAAGCGGCCGGCCGCGACATCGATGGTTTCCTCGCCGATATAAGCCAGCTGGATCACGCTTTCAGCGATTAGCGGCGGTGTGGCGCCGCGGTGGTCGGCCGAGGGCAGAAAGGTGCGGATATCGCGTTTGTGCGGGCCGCGCGACAGATCCATGCGCTTGGTGATATAGGCATCGCCGGCGATCGGATGCGTGCCGAACCCATCATACTCGCCGATTACGGGCACGCTCTGCGACACCCGCCCGATGGAAGGCCCGTAACTTTCGCACTCGATCCGGTCGGGCAGCATCCGGAACCAGCCCGATCCCATGAAACGGTCGCCGACGGTGAGGCGCACGAAGCAATCCATCGGCCGGTCATTCTCGTCGATGGCATAAACCACGTCACGCAGTACGGCGGGATCCGGTTCCTCGATCTCGCATGTCGCGCGCAGGGTGCGCTTGCCGTCCGCGTGCACGGTGTAGGCAAAGTTTTCCCGCCCGCGCATGTTCCCAAGCCTGTCGGCCTTGCGCGACGTGTAGAGGATTTTGCCGCGCAGGGTGCGGTGCTTCATGGTGTGACAAACTCATTCAATGAGGAAGAGGCTCTTTCTTGAACGGAAGAACCGAAGAACTTTTGCTCTTCAGCATCATTCTCTGACGACATAGGTATAAAATCGTACGGCCCCATCGGGCTGCTTGGCGCGGTAGACGCCCTGGATTTCGTTGTCCAGGCCGGGGAACCTGTTGGCGGCGCGCTCAAAGATGCGCAGATACTCGATCATGGGCTGCGCCTTTGCATCCAGCCTTTCGCCGGGGATGATCGTGGCGATGCCGGGCGGATATACAACCCACAGCGTCGTCGCGATGCGACCCTCCGTCTCCTCGATCGGCACGAAATCGACGTTGTTCCGAACCAGCTCACGCACCGCCTGATCCGGCCGCATCGCCATCTGCGGAAAATGCTCGGCCTGGAACTGCGCCCGCTGCAGCCGGCTCGTATCGTGCAGCCGGTAGAATTCATGCATCTCGGCACACAGATCGCGCAACCCCAAACCGGCGTAACGAAGCGGGCGCTGCTTCACGAAATCCGGCATCACCTCATCCAGCTTGCGGTTATCGTCATGCAGCCGCTTGAAGAAAACCAGCGCGCTTAGCAGCGTGCCCGCCTTGCTGCTCTCCACCCCCGGTGTCAGCAGAAAAAGGATCGAGTTCAAATCGTTCTTTTCCGGCACGATGCGGTTCTCGCGCAGGAAAACCGCGAGCACCGGCGCCGGAATACCATGCGGCAAATGCGCACCATTCGCCCGGTCGAAGCCCGGCGTCAGCAGGGTCAGCTTGTTCGGGTCCGTCATCGCAAACCCGTCCTTCACCGCGCCGAAGCCGTGCCAGCTTTCACCTGGCGCCAGCGCCCAATAAGCAGGGTTAGTCGCCAGCTCGTCGGTCGGCACATCCTCCCAGCGCAGCTCGGCACCGTCGCGCATCACCGTATCGGCCACGAACGGCTCGAAGAACCAGCGCTTGGCTGGATCGTCCTCGCGGGCAAAGATCTCGTCCCGGATCGCGCGCAGTTTTTTCCGCAGCTCGATCCCCAGCCGCACCGTATCGTCCCACAAAACCTCGCCCTGCCGCCCCTTCATCATCTGCGCGCCCACATCGAGCGATGCGAATAGCGGGTAGAAGGGCGACGTAGACGCGTGCATCATGAAAAATTCATTGAATCGGCGGTGCTCTACCCGTCGCCGTTGCCCCTTGATGTGGTTGTCGCGCATATGGATTTGGCTCGACTGGCTGAACCCGGCCAGCTGCTTGTGCGTCGATTGGGTTGCGATAATCCCGGGGCTGTCGGCATGCAGCTTCTGCAGCCCCATCGCATACCGCCCGCGATACAGAGGATGAAATTTCATGAAGCCGGCCCAGGCTTCATCGAACATGATATAATCGCACAGATGGCCGAGTTTTTCGAGGATCATCTCGGCGCTGTAGATCGTGCCGTCGTAACTGCATTGTTCGATCACCGCCACGCGGAACGGCCGCTTCCGCTGCCAGGCTTGCGGATCGCGCACCAGCGGATTGCGCCGGATGTTTTCGCGCAACGCTTCTTCCTCCAGCGTCGCGAAATTGATCGGCCCGATCAGGCCATGCGCGTTGCGCGCCGTCTCCAGGAAGATGGGGATGCCGCAGCCCAGGTACAGTGCCCCGTGATGCGCCGCCTTGTGATTGTTCCTGTCGAACAGAACAAGATCATCATCAGCCACCAAGGATTGAAGAACCACCTTGTTCGAGGTGGAGGTGCCGTTCAGCACGAAATAGGTGCGCTCGGCACCAAAAATCCGCGCCGCCTCCATCTGCGCCTTCAGCGGCGCGCCCTCATGGATCAGCAGATCGCCCAGATCGAGCACGGAATTATCCAGATCGTCGCGAAACACGGCCTCGCCCAGATGCTCCACGAACACTCGCCCGATCGGGCTGCGGCTATAGAACACGCCGCCATTATGCCCGGGGCATGTCCATAACTGGTTGCCCTGCTCGGCGAAATCCAGCAGCGCGCCGAAAAACGGAGTACGCAGGTTCTCTGCGTAGTGCCGCAAATAACTCACCAGGTTCTTCGCGATGAATACCGGCGTTTCCTCGCTCAAAAACACATACCCGTCCGCCTCGTGCAGAACATCCACGGGGATGTCCTCGAAGCGCTGGCGCCGCACCAGGATGATGATCGGCACATCCAAGCCCCGCTTGCGGATGAACGATACCAGCGCCGCCGCCTTGCCCTGCGGCCCACGCCGGCCCCAATCCACCACCACGCAGCCCACCGCCGCGTCGGAGCGGATGATCAGCTCCGCCTCCTCGATCTTGCGCACGCGAACCGAACTGAAACCCAGCCGCTCGATCTCCTCGGTGATCTGCTCCAGCCGTTCACCCTCGATATCCCCGGGTTCGAAGGCCGGCGAACAGATCAGAAATTTGAAGCGCCGCTCGAATTGCATGGCTAGGGTCCGATCAAAAAAAGGAACTTCTTTCTTGAAAGAAAGAAGCACAGAACTTTTGTTCCCGGCGCTGTCCGGCAGGGCGTGTCATTTTCGCCGCGCTGCCGCTCTTCCCGATCCATGTGCCCCTGTCAAGGCGCGCGGAACCGTGCCAATCTTGCGGTACGGGAGGGGTCCTTGCGATGCGGCGCGCCATTATCGTCTGGCTTGCGAGTCTGTGCCTGCCGGCTTTCGCCAATTCGCCGCCTCAAGTCGCTCTCGACACCCCATCGCTGCCCGCCCAGGAAGAGGCGGCGACGCTTTTGCGCGTGCAGGCTGCCGGCCGTTTCGCCTTGGCCGCCCATAGCAGCAGCGGCGCTGCCCTGCAGCTGGTCGACATGCTCGCAGGCCCCGGTGACGTCTCGGGTGAAGCCGGCGCGCAGGATGGCCGCATCGATACGCTGCTGGAAGCCGGCACCTACAAGCTGCGCGTCTTTTCCGCGAAAAACGCGACCGGCGCCGTGAGCCTCATCGCGTTGCCATTTCGTGATGCGGCACCGCCCGCCGCGATGAAGCCGCCGGGCATCCTTTTCTCGGCCGACCTAGCCGATCTGCGGCAACGCAGTTTCTGGATCACCGTGCCGCCCCCGGGCACTCTGCGCATCGCCGCCACTGGCCGCGCGCTCTCTGATCTCGTGCTCTTTCGCGACGGCCGCGATCTCGTGCCCCTGCCGCTGGTCAACTGGCTGGTCGAGCCGGTCAAAGGCCACCCGCTCACTGAACTCGTTGTGGACGGAAAAATCGAGCCCGGCACCTATCTGGTCACCGCTTACGGCGGCAAGCCTGCGATCTGGGCCGATGGCGACACCGCAAATCCGTTTTATATACGCGCCGGTTTTTCTCCGGCGCTCGCCGCTGGCTGGGCCGGCGGCACGATAGGCCCATCGGGCAGCGAGGTGTTTACGCTACCCGCCTGGGCCGGCGCCGTTCGCCTCGATCTGCCGCAATCCGCCGCCGCCGACCTCATTTCCGCCATCGGCCAGGAAAGCATCGACGGTAAAAGCCGCGAGCCGAACGCGATACTTCGTGTCGATCCCGCCAAAACCCCTACCATCGAACTGCGCGGCGCCGCCGGCCAGCCATTCACTCTGCGATGCATCCAAACCCAGGCAGTGCCGCCGCAAACGCCCGGCATTTACTGGATGTCGGCCAGCACGCTCGGGGTGGGCGGCGATGAAGTGCCGCCCACGCTTCTGCTTGTCCGCCACGATCCCGCGGAGCGGCCGCGCATCCTGGCCGGCACCGTCCCGAATGTCGGCCCCGGCCTTGCCTGGCACACGCGGTTCAATCTTCGCGGCCCCACCGATCTTCTCGTGCAGCCCACGCAAGGCGGCCCGCTCGCGCTGCGCACCGAAGGGGTAAAGGTCGGCGAAAAGCTCGATCCGAACAGCTATGTCGATGTGCCAGGCGATCTTTTGCATGTCGATCTGCTGCCGGCCGCCGGCGCCTTCGGCGTTCTGGATCTCACGTTCGGCCCCCCAGGCCTGCAGGCCCCGCTGGCCGATCCGCTGCCGCCCGATCCGGTGATCCCCCTGGGCATCCAATCCCTGTGGCCGAATCAAAGCTTTTCGCTCGTCACCCAATTCGCGCCAGGTGCCGAAACCTGGCTATCCGCGCGAAAAATTCCGGTGGCGCTCGAGAACGCACCGCTGATTGTTACCCAGGCAAGGGGCCAAAGCCTCACTATCCCCGTAACGCTGCCGCCGCATGCAACGCTTGCGGCCAGCGTGATCGGCAGCCGCCTTCCCCTCGAGGTGGGCTTGACGAACGCGCCCAATGGCGGGCTGAACGTGACGCTGCCCGGACCATCCGCTGCCCGCACGGTGATCCTCTCCGCCGCGCCATCCGCGCCGCCGCCTACGCCGCCGCCTGCGCCCCCGCAAATTCCGGCTGGCCCGCCGCCGCCTCTAGCGACCGGGCAGCCTCGCTTCTTCAACCTCGCTGAAAACGAAACGCGCAGTTTTGCCCTGCACGCGCCGCAAGGTGGACAGTATCGGATCGAAACGCTTGGCCGCCTACAAACTTCGGGCGAAATCGGCACGCATTTCATCGCGTCATTCGCCAGCGCTCAGGCCAACGGCGCCGGCCACAACATGCGCCTCACCCCATGGCTGCGTGCAGGCGATTACACCATCCGCGTGACCGCCCAATCCGGCACCGGCCATCTTGGCCTGCTGGCCGCGCCCGCGCCCCTGGTGCAAACCGCGACCCTCACCGATGGCGGCAGCGTGCGCGCTACGCTTGCCGCGGGCACCGGCCGGCTCATACCGATCGAAATTGCCGCAGATTCCACCTATCAACTCTCCGTTCTCGGCCAGGGCGAAGGGTTTTCCGGCCGGCTGGAGGATGAGCAGGGCTGGCCGCTGATCGCACCGGGCGCGCTCGAGGAGCTAACGGTCAAACTGCGCCCCGGCCGGTATCGCCTGATCGTCACCCCCGGCGCCACCGCCCAGCGCATGGTGGCCAAGCTGGAGCGTATCGTGCCCGAAACACCCATCACCGGTCACGGGCCGCACGCGCTGATCCTCGGCAGGGAGCTTTCCGCTACCTGGCACGAACCCAAACCGGGCGATCCGAACCGCACGCCCGACATCTACATGTTTGGCCTCGCCGGCGAGGCCCATGCGGACATTGCGTTGAGCGATGGCATGCAAGGTGTGCTCACCGGCCCTGCCACCATCCGCCTGGCTGACCATTTTCACGGCGTTCTCCCGCCGGGCGATTGGCGGCTGGCGGTCACCGCGCGAGGCCGCAACGATCTGCTCGGTTACACGGTCCGGGTCGATACCGATGAGGTGCAGCCCGGCATTCCCCGCGATGTGGTACTCGGCTCCAGCACGCCATTTACCATCGCCGCGTCCCGCGTGGTCACGCTCACCACCACCGGTCGCGCTGCCACCAAGGCGGTGCTGCGCTCGGCGAGCGGCGAGGTTATCGCCCGCGCTGGCGCCCGCGCCGATGACTGGAACACCGCGCTCTCGCAAAGGCTGCCGGCCGGCGCTTACACGGTTGAAATTCTGCCCGGCCTGCCGCCGAGCCTGCAGAACGTGCCCCAGCCGCAATTCCCGCAACCGGATGCCAACGGTGGAGGCGGCGGCGATACCCAGGCTGCGGACGAATCGCAGCCAACCGACGCCTCCGCAAACACCACCCTGCATCTCGATCTGCCGCCCGACCTGCCGCCGGTGCCTGCAACTGCCTCACGCATGGCTCTTGGCGGTGAAGGCGTTCACGTGGTGAGCCTGCCTGTGCCGCCGGCGGGTGGGCTGATCGTGGCCGAGACCGAAGGCGCCGCTGACGGCGTTGTCGCCTTGGAACGGCAGGATGCCGGCGGCGCCTGGCGCATGGTGGCGCATGGCAGCGGCGGCACCGCGTTCGCGGCCGCCGTGGCGGATGGGCGGCCCGCGCCCTGGCGTGCCACGATCTGGAGCCTGGATCCCTCGGCTGCCACGATCTCCGCCGCCCTGCGCACCATCACCGAGGCGCCGCGGGATGCCCTTACCCCGCAATCTGGGCTGGGCGTGGCGGTCGCCGGGCTAGACCTGGCAAACCCGTCGGTGCTCGATGTGGCAGGTCCGCCTGGCCTCATGCAGGCGGGTTTTCCCGGCCACGCGGCTAACCCCTTGGCGGATGGCCACGCGCTGCCCCAGGGCAACCGCATCTGGTTCATCGGCGCCATCCCCGGCCCAATCGCCGTGAAACCAGCCGATGAGAGCAGCCTGACACTCGATATCCCCCAGGGCGCCAAGGCACTTCTGCCGTCCGGGCCGGCTTCGCGCGGCATCGTGCGAGTCTGGCGGGCCGATGCTGGCGACGGCCAACCTGCCTTGGCCAATGGCGCCGATACCGGCGCAGTGGCGCCGGCCTCCGCAACCCTGCTCGATGGCGCCGCCCCCGTGCTGCGGAATGCCGGCGCCGCCGCTGTGATGCGCGCGCATCTTGAGCGGCATGACCTGGCCGTGCTGCCCGCGCTGACGCTCGGCGACGCCCTTTCGATCAGGATCCCCGCCGGGCATGCTGTCCCCGTCGAAACGGGCGGTGCTCGCGGCGACCTGCAACTGTCGCTCAGTCCGGGCCTCGCTGCGTTCATGACGGGGCAGGGCGGGGTATGGGCCCCGGTCACCACCGTCACCCGCACGCTTTCCCGCGGGCCGCGCATTCTGTTGGCCAACCTGGGCGGTACGCCCGGCATCGCGGGTATTTCGCCGGTGCCGCATCTGGGCGCGGTGCTGCTCGGCGCCGGCACCGTCGAAAAGCGGTTTTTTGGGGCCTCCGGTTCGTTCGAGTTACCGGCGGAGGGGGTGCCTGGGGCTATGCTCCACGTCGCCGGCGAGGCATCGCTTTTCGTGCGTGACGCCGCCGGCAAGGTTTTGGGCGGAAGCAGCGTAGCCATCGGCCCGGGCCGGGCGCAGGTGGTGGTTACCCACGGGCGCGGCCTGGTCGTGCTGTGGATGGAGGCGCCTGGCACGTCCGCCTGGCCGGCCCCGCTGCCGGCGGATGTGGCGCTACCCGGCACAGTCCCGCTGTCTGGCCCCGCCATGGCCTTGCGCATTTCCGGCACCGGCACGCTGCTGCTGCACGCCACGACCACTTCGCCCGTTCTGCTTGGGCTTGCCGGCGAACCGCCCGAAGTTTTTTCGGCGGGGGCGGCGTTTCATCGCGCGATCGACGCGCAGTCGATCCTGCGCATTATCTCGCCCCAGGATGGGCCGCTCTCAGGCACGCTGGCACTCTCTGCAGAGCCGTTGCGCCCGCTGCATGAGGGGCTGGGGGAGCAGGTTTCGGTGCCGCCGGGCGGCACCGCCGCGTTCGCTTTTGTCCTGACCAGGACAGCCACGATCGGCATCGGCCTGCGCGCGGAACCGGATCGCGCGCGGGTTCGCGTGCTGAGCGCCGCGGGCCGGGTGGTGGGCGAGGGCGTGGCGCAGCTTCTGCCGAACCTTGCCCCCGGCGCCTATGTGTTGGAGGCGCGGGTGCCGCCGGAGGCGCCGACCACACTGCTGCGCCCGGCCTTGTTCGGCACCGTGCCTCGCGCATCTGGCCCGCCGCCCGAAATCGTTCGCACCTATCTGGAGGAAGCCGGGCTCAAGCCGGCCGAAATACCATGATAAGGCAATCAAGGAAGGCCTTCTTTTCTGAAGACAACAAGCAAAAGACTTGTAGTTTCTGGCCAGGGCCTGGATCGCGGTTGGCCATGATCAAAAAACAAAAGTCTTTTGGTTCTTTTCTTCAGAAAAGAACATTCTTGCTTGTCTTACTTAGTTATTCTTTCTGCACCCAAGCCCAAACCCCGCCCGTTCTCGACCAGCTTCATCGCGCAGATGGCGCGCAAATCCTGCCCGATCATTTTTTGCGCGAATGGGACCCGATCACCCTTCTTTTCCCCACCGATCGCGGCCCGAAATCGGGTGGCCCCGAGGATGCGCCCACGCGTTTGATAAAGGTCGATCCGCTCCCGCCCGGCGCCTGGACCTGGCTCGGGCCTCGTACGCTGCAATTCCGCCCCGCCGAGCCATGGACGCCCCTGCAGCGCATCTCCGTCGCGCTCGGCACGCACGCCGTGCGCCTCATTCCCTTGCTGCCGCTGCCGGTCGAGGCCGGGCCGCCCGATTCGAGCGGTAGCATTTCCGGGCTCGATAGCGTGGCGCTCACTTTTTCCCAACCCGTGGAGGTGGCGGCACTCGCGCGGCTGATGACGATCGAGGTCACGCCCCAGCCCGGCCAGAAAGCGGTTTTTGCGCAAACCCTGGGCGCCGCGGATTTCTCCATCACGCCGCAGGAGCGTGCGGGCCGCGCCGCCAAACAGACCTATCTGATTGCCTTGCGCCAGCCGATCGAGGATGGCCGCATCGCCACCCTGCATTTGCGCCTCGCCGACGAACCGGGCCTGGACGATCCGATCTTCTCCCTCAAACTCCACAGCGCCGCCCCGTTCACGCTGAACCGGCTGAGCTGCAATGGTGATTACAACGGCGGCAGGGAGGATGGCGTCACAACCTGCCAGCCGCCCGGATCGGACGAGCCGCCGCGCTCGATTACCCTGGATTTTTCCGCCGTCCCGGCCGCGATGGATGTCGTGCAGGCGCGCAACGCGCTGCGCTTCACCCCGCCCGTCGACGATCTCGCTGCCAGCGTCGACGGCACCGAGCTGGTTCTGCGCGGCAAGTTCGGTGCCGGCACGATCTATCAGCTATCGATCGCCGCGGGCGCGCTCAGTGATACCCGCGCTCGCAAACTCGCATCGCCCATCAACGCAAAAATAAAATTCATCGCCGGCACGTCGGCTTTGGCGTGGGATGCGTTTGTCGGCATCGCCGAGCGCCTCGGCGCCCAGATGGTGCCGCTGCGTGGCCACGGCTACGACCGCGCCGATCTGCGCATCCACCCGATCGATCCACTGTCCCGCGATTTCTGGCCGTTCCCACACCACGGCCTGATCACCTTCGACGGTCAACCCCCGCCGCTCCCTGGCAAGGAACCTGGTTTTTACGGCAACCCGCAGCCGATCCCGGAGCCGGACATGGTGGCGCGGCTCCAGGCATTGGGCAGCCCCGCCTTTTCCGCGCTGATGGATTTGCCGATCCGCCGCGGCGGCACCGATGCCAAATTCGGCCTCGATCTTGCCCCGGCCTTCACCTGGCCCTGCATCGCGGCAACCCCCGCACGCGCCTGCGCGCCCAGGCTGCCCTTGCGCGTCTCGCGGAGGCCGGCTTCCCCGAGGCCGCCGCCGCGCGCGTGGCTGAAACCCAGATCCGTGC